>ERZ773145.2116-NODE-2116-length-14685-cov-7.459193_pt1 | contig 14685 bp, 10 predicted proteins | sample MGYA00580848_ERZ773145 | MGnify/ENA primary metagenome ERZ773145 (study PRJEB29015, sample SAMEA2737858) | human gut metagenome | biome: human gut; feature: human-associated habitat; material: faeces | place: China | collected 2012 ... | reverse complement strand
AGCACGGAACAATTCGTAGGTATCAAAGTCGGGGGCTTTTGACCCCGACATCATATAACCTTTAACCCAAACGCAACTGCTAACAAAAATTCCCGGACAGATTATTAATAGCCTTATCTGTCCGGGAAAATATTATAATTATCAACGCATTACAGCATCAGCTCTTTCTTATATCACCATTCGCCTCAAGCTTAAGATTATGGCTTCTATAACTTATATCAGCCGCTATGCCATACTTTATATTATTCATATCCTGCGTATCTAACTGTAGGTTTACATTCACATAATTGTTATTTATAACTGCTGTTGTTACCATAATATGCATACTATCATATAGCTTGTCTTCACCTGTGAAGCTTATATTAATATTGCCTATCTGCTGTTTATTATTATCACTTTCCTGATAATCACTAGCATCATTGGCATCAGCACCCATCCGGTTGAACACAAGCTCTATTCCTGTCAGTCTGTCCTGACTATCCATGCTTATATTATATGTTGTATACACACCCTTAGCATATTCACTAAACCTGCTCTTCATCTTATCAGCGGTTATTCCATGAACATTAAACAAGGAAATGTATGGAAGAATAACCGGATCCTTATACATTTCTTCAACAAATGTATTAAACCCAGCTATTAATGCTTTATCGCTTATAGCTGCACTATCCTTAACAGCTACTTTATACCCTTCCATAACGTGTGTCAGAGCTGCCCTTAATATCGGTTCTGTTTGGCTAGAGTCAATTTTGGCAAGACCATATTTTAGTATATCATTCTTATCTACTACCAGTGTGCCATCTTTGACCTTGGGCATATCCAGTACTATATTATTATTTGTAGTAACTATGCTATATTTCTGACTTCTATTATATGCATCTGGTCTGTAATCCACGCCATCATAAACACACTCCGATACGGTTATCGCACCTTCATATGTATGATTCCCCATAGGATCAAGCTGGCTTATTTTGTCGATATAATTCTCTATAATGCTTTCAAGTATCTTCTGTGACTGTTGAATAACTCTTAGTGTCTTCTCCTCTTGTGATGCATATAGGTGTGGAATTCCATACCACACAGTCAGCCCAGTAATTATGGCAGCCATAAGCACAACTGTAATTATACGCCTTATTTTCCACATTTTTTTATTCATGCTAATCCTCTCTTCCGGTCATATATCGCACAGATAAGGATATGCTTCTGCACACCAGTGCATCTATCTATGCGTTATCCTGCATATCACTCACTTTCCGCTTACTTATCGCTTACCTATCACTTAATTATCACTTACTTTTCCTTCTGATAGCAGACGAATTCATAGCATATGTCAAAGTAAGTATGTTCTTCACTTCTGGCCGTAACCCTCCAGCCATCAAGCTTATCAAAATCTGTGATATATGTGTCTGCCTGATACTTATAATCTACTCTTGTTATATGTGCTGTATCACAATATGGAAGAAACTGTTCATATATCTGTCCGCCACCTATTATATAGACATCCTTACTGTCATAGCTTTTAAGCTGTTCCAGCACCTCTTGAACACTATGGCATATAAGCACATCCTTAGCTTTATAATTCAGGTTATTAGTCAGTACTATGTTCTTTCTGCCCTCAAGTGCTGACTGGTTAGGAAGGCCTTCATAGGTCTTTCTTCCCATAACTACAACCTTTCCATATGTTTCCCCACGAAACAGCTTCTTATCCTCCGGGATATCCACAAGAAGTCTTCCATTATTACCAATCGCCCAGTTATTATCTGCAAGTGCTATTATATTCATATCAATCCTCTTTCCTGTATTACAGCTTTCCGCCAACCCATGCCGGTACATAACCTTTAACTTTAATACCCTCCTGAGTATATTCTTCACTTTCAAGCTGTCCATACTCTCTTATAAGCTGAAGCTTTCCTGCCTCACTATATGGAAATACCCTTTCTATCTGGATTCTGCTCTTAAGGATAATATCCTGTATATCCGTCAGGAAATTATCCAGTCCCATACCAGTTTTTGCTGATATATTCTCTACATAATCAGCTTTACTATCTTTAAGTATAGGTATCTCATCGAATTCATCACATTTGTTAAAGAGTGTAATAACCGGCTTATCGCCTACATCCAGCTGTTTAAGAGTATCATATACCGTTGCCATGTGTCTCTCATAATCATCATTAGAACAGTCAACAACGTGTACTATCATATCTGCATATTTAGCTTCTTCAAGTGTACTCCTGAAGGCCTCAATAAGATTATGCGGAAGCTTTCTTATGAATCCAACTGTATCTGTTAAAAGCACTTTTTCGCCATTCGCAAGTTTAAGTGCCCTTGTCGTAGGATCAAGTGTTGCAAACAGCTTGTCTTCTGATAACACACCAGCATCTGTAAGCCTGTTAAGAAGTGTTGACTTTCCTGCATTAGTATACCCTACTATGGCAGCCACAGGTGTTGAACTGTTCTCTCTATTCTGTCTTTGTATATCACGATGGCTTTTTATTTCTTTTAATTCTGCTGATAAGTGGGATATTCTGTCACGTATTATTCTTCGGTCCGTTTCTATCTTCTTCTCACCAGGACCTCTTGTTCCTATACCACCACCAAGTCTTGACAGTGTTATTCCAAGACCTGCAAGTCTTGTTGACCTGTACTTAAGCTGTGCCATCTCAACCTGTATCTTACCTTCACTTGATGACGCTCTTGCTGCAAATATATCTAATATAACCATAGTTCTGTCCATAATCTTTGTATCAAGAACATCTTCAAGATTCCTTAACTGTGCAGGAGACAGCTCATCATCACATATAATACCTGTTGCTCCAAGCTCCTGTATCATAGCTCTTAACTCTTCAAGCTTTCCTTTTCCTATATAAGTTGCAGGATGGAAGCTGTCTCTTGGCTGTATCATCTTTCCAACTGTAACTGCCCCTGCTGTCTTTGCAAGCTCAGATAGCTCCTCAAGTGATTTCTCACAATCATCTGCCGGGTCAAGCTCCACACCTACAAGTATAACTCTTTCCTGCTCTTCATCTGTTACATATATCGCCATATGTTCCTCATTTCTATCATTTTTATTATCACATTACTTATTCATTATGACATTTATTCATAGCATTATTTATCCGTTATGTCATCTATTCTTTGTATTATCACATACAACATATTTTATAATGCACTGTCATTACTATCTTTAGCTGTCTGCTTAGATGTTTCAGCTCTTGATGATATATAATCACTCAGATAATTCGATACTTCCTTTTCCTCTGAATATCCTAATATATTCCCTGCTATATCACCAGCTTCTTTCATACTCCATGATGCAATCTCTTTTCTTACCTCGAGCACACGGCTTACACCGACTGAAAACTCATCAAGACCAAAAGATAAAAGCAGTGGTATCATGCGTTCATCTGCTGCCGCCTCACCACACATACCTACATCAATACCTGCGTTATGCGCACATTCTATTATTCTTTTAATGCTTCTTAGAACTGCCGGATTAAGTGCCGAATACAGATATGAAACATTTTCGTTACCTCTGTCAACAGCAAGCGTATACTGCGTAAGATCATTAGTTCCTATTGAGAAGAAATCGACCTGCCTTGCAAGAACATCTGCCATAATAGCCGCTGCTGGTGTTTCTACCATAATACCAACTTTAATATCAGTATCATACTTAATATCCTTCTTATCAAGATCCCTGCATATTCCTGCTATAATCTTTTTAACCTCGTTGACCTCTGAAACCGATGTTATCATAGGTATCATAATTCTGATATTACCGTAAGCACTAGCCCTTAATATAGCCCTTAACTGTGTCGTAAAAACATCTACCCTGTCAAGGCAGAATCTTATCGCCCTGTATCCTAAGAATGGGTTAGTTTCTTTAGACAATCCCATATATGGAATATCTTTATCTCCGCCGATATCAAGTGTTCTTATAGTAAGTTCCCTTCCATCAAGAAGAACTGCTGCTTTCTTATATTCTGTAAACTGTTCTTCTTCTGTTGGAAGCTTGCTTCCATTCATAAAAAGAAATTCTGTCCTGAACAGTCCTACACCTTCTGCACCATCCCTGACTGCCTTTGCAGCATCAAGTGCATTGCCTATATTAGCAGCCAGCATCACACGTCTGCCATCTTTAGTAACTGTTTGTTTATTGATATATTTCTTAAGTTCTATAACACTCTCATCGTACTGTTTTTTCTTTTTGGCGTATATCTTTTTAGTTATGTCACTTGGAGATACAAACACTTCACCATATGCACCATCAACTATTATGTCTTCTCCATCCTTAACCTCACTGCATATACCCTTTACACTAAGAACTGCTGGTATCTCCAAAGCTCTTGCAAGTATCGATGCATGTGAGGTGTCTCCACCTTTTTCAGATATAATGCCTGCTATATGCACAGTATCCATATTCGCTGTCATAGATGGATGTATCTCATCAGCTATAATAATCGTGTTATCAGGAAGCTTCGTAAGATCAATACTCTTAACACCAAGAAGTATTGCTGTCAATCTCTCCCTCATATCTTCAATATCTGTTACACGCTGGGCTATAGCCTCGTTATCCATACTTAGAAACAGCTGCTTCAAAGATTCGCAGGCCTCATAAAGGGCTGCCTCTGCATTAATATTATTCTTCTTTATAATATTACAAACCTCTGACGTAAGCTGTATATCACCAGCTAAATATTCCTGGTTCTTAAGAACAAGTGCATTCTTATCATCGCCGTTTAACTTAGCTGTCAGCTTCTCTATGAATTCGTCTGTCTCCTTTATGAATGTGTCCACTCCATCCTTGTATCTTTGAAATTCTGCATCTACATCATCTATTTTATACTTTTTTACCTCGCACCCTGTATTTTTTAACACCAGTGCCTTTCCTATACCTATACCCTTAGATGTACCTATTCCCCTTAACATACCTACCTCCTTGTTTTGCGAAGCAAAATGCGACTACCCCTGTAGGAGCAGAGGTATTTACCTCATTGTTTTGCGAAGCAAAATGCGACTGTTATTTATTAAATACATATTTGATCATATTTGTAATAGTTTCACTTGTATTCCTTGAATACACAACCTCCCTTGCCATAACAGGTTCATCTGTTATTATATTATCAATACCTTTATTAGCAAGATTCTTTATAGATGTATCGTTATTAGCTGTCCATGCATATACCTGTTTACCAGTATTATGTATGGCATCCACTGTTCTCTTTGTAAGGAATGAAGCGTTAACACTAAAGAAGTCTACGTTGGTATTCTCATAAAATCTTCCATATGCAACAGACAGTATATATCCAGTCTGTATATCCTCATCCATGCTCTTAACTGCAAGAAGCGCATCATAATCAAATGAAGTTATAACACAATTCTGTTCCATGGAATATTTCTTTATAAGCTCTATAACCTTTCCAGCTGCTATGCGGCTATCCGCTGATGACTTTATCTCAACATTAAGCTTTATACTGACAGGACTGCTTTTAACAAGCTTTAACACCTCTTCAAAAGATGGAACCCTTTCACCCCTATATTTTTCTGAAAACCAGTACCCGGCATCAAGCTTCTTTACTTCCTCATATGTCATATCTGTTATATTCTTGGCTACACCTGTTGTCCTATATGCTGATGCATCGTGCATAACTACTATATAACCATCGCTTGTCATCTGAACATCAAGCTCAATATAATCAGCCATATCATCTATGGCACGCTGGAAAGCTGCCAGTGTATTCTCTGGTGCTTCCCTTGATGCACCCCTGTGTGCTGTTATCTTAGTATCATGGAATATAGCAACTCTCTCAAAAGGGTTGCTGTTAAATGTTAACACCACATATAACACATCCAGGACTATCGACATCACTAGAACAAATGAATATATAATCCTGTTTATCCTTGCGCTTCCTTCATCTATATCAACAAACTCAAAATTAATATCCGAAAGATTCTCATACTTGTAATACATATATGATATCATAGAGAATGAACAAGGTATAGATAAAAATACAAGAAATAATCTTACTATCGTCCTTAATGTACTAAGCACAGAAAGATACACCGCACTACCCATATAAGCAAGATCAAGCAGTTTAACTCCGGCAATCAGTACAACAGATATAATTATATAAAATGTATAAATAGCCGCTAAAAGTGCAAGATTATATAGTACAACTACACCCACTATCTTCAGTACATTATTTTTAACAATGCTTCTGCTTTTAGCACATGACTGTCTGAAGTTTTTTCCCTCCATCATGTATATGTTAAATGAAAAAATATCCCGTATAACAAAGTAAAACAGGCATATTATGATAATTGCTGTCACAATAAATATAACAGTTCTGTTTCGTTTTACCTCACTTTTTATAATATTTTTTACACTTTCGCTAAATATAATATTGCCAGTAACTGTCACATTAATAACTATTATAGATATCAGAAAATATAAAAAAAGCGGTATGCTCTGAATCCTCAACAGCTTTTTAAGCCGCAAAAAGGCATTATATATGTTATCAATAATAGATGCCTGTATACCTTTTCTCTTGGTTTCAAAACATACTGCAAGATATGCCATTTCATATAAGCAGTAAACTATGAATCCTATAACCCCTAAGAGGCAGAATATGATTATTACAGGATTCATAAAAGCTTTCGCTATATATTCATTTGTAAGATAATTAATTCCTGTTATTCTCATGCACAAACGGATAACACCCGTAATAACAGGATAAAACACTGCTAATGCAAGGAGCTTATATGCAAGTTCAAACAACAATACATGTCTTTTACTGCTTTTTAGCAGTTTCATGTTATTTCTAAGACTTTCTAACATATCTCACCCCGAAATCACCTATGAAATCTGTTAAGAAGATCACTGCAGCCTGATGCATGTTTAACTGCATCTCCCATTCTTTTGTTTAATAAACGCTTTGTAAAATGATATGAAAAATCACATACATATGACACAACAAGAACAACTGAAATCACTGTAACCGCTGACATACGCATAGAAAATACTGCCTGTTCTACAAGCCTGTTAAACACTCCGAATATAAGCACTGCCAGAAATCCCCAGCCAATTGTGCTCTGAAGGCATATTATACCCTTATAATTAAATCTAAGGTGATCATAGTTCCACCATACTTCGCCGAACAGCTTTAACATAAGCTTCGCCGTCATATACTCAAATATTGTTGCACATACAGCACCAAATATATATAATGCAATATAGTTGTTTTGTATAGGTGCAAATATATTGAAAGCTATATATGTTCCAAAACCGTATATTACACAAAATGGCAGCTTTGCAAACCCTCTGTTTTCCCAGTAGCCAAGCTGCTTTCTTATAACTATGCACTCCATTGCCCATCCAAAAAAGCTATATATAAAAAACCAGACTGCAAGCTGGTTAATATTCATTCCCCTGAAACTGAAATCTAATAATATATTACGCATAACACTCCTTAAGTTACGTTCTGTTTCATACCTCTTACAACATAATCTGCTCCATTGATATTATAATATCAATGGAGCAGTTAATTATACATTAATTCATAAGTTCATCAAGCGTTGCCCGTACTGCTTTGATAAAATCCTGTGTATTAAGTGTTACAGGATTCTCTAATGTTGTTATAAGTGCAAGATCCTTTGTCATCTTACCATCTTCTACTGTCTTGATACAAGCCTTTTCAAGTGTATCTGCAAATCTTACAAGTTCAGGAATAGAATCAAGTTCTCCTCTCTTTCTTAAAGCTCCTGTCCATGCAAATATAGTAGCTATAGGGTTAGTAGATGTTTCCTCTCCCTTAAGATGCTTATAATAATGTCTCTGTACTGTACCATGTGCAGCTTCATATTCATAGAAGCCTTTAGGTGATACAAGAACTGATGTCATCATGGATAATGAACCAAATGCTGTAGCAACCATATCTGACATAACATCGCCGTCATAATTCTTACAAGCCCAGATATATCCTCCCTCTGAACGAATAACTCTTGCTACTGCATCATCTATTAATGTATAGAAATATTCAATGCCTGCTTCCTTAAACTTATCAGCATAATCATTATCATATATTTCCTGGAATATATCCTTGAATGTATGATCATACTTCTTAGATATTGTATCCTTAGTTGCAAACCAAAGATCCTGCTTAGTTTCAAGAGCAAAGTTAAAACAGCTTCTTGCAAAGTTCTCTATAGAATCATTAAGATTGTGCATACCCTGTATGATACCAGCACCCTTGAAGTTATGTATAAGTTCTCTTGTTTCGTTACCCTGTTCGTCTGTGTATACAAGCTCAGCCTTTCCTGCTGCTGGAATCTTCATCTCTGAAGCCTTATATACATCACCATATGCATGTCTTGCTATAGTTATAGGTTTCTTCCATGTCTTAACATAAGGTTCAATACCATTAACAATGATAGGTGCCCTGAATACCGTACCATCAAGAATAGCTCTTATTGTTCCATTAGGGCTCTTATACATCTCCTTAAGGTTATATTCTTTTACTCTTGCTGCATTAGGAGTGATTGTAGCACACTTTACTGCAACACCATACTTTTTAGTAGCCTCTGCTGAATCTATAGTAACCTGGTCGTTAGTATCATTACGATGAACAAGTCCAAGATCATAATATTCTGTGTTAAGATCTACATAAGGAAGTAAAAGTTCATCCTTAATAAGTCCCCATAACACTCTTGTCATCTCATCTCCATCCATCTCTACGAGAGGTGTTGTCATTTTTATCTTTTCCATACCGCAATCCTTTCCATAATGGCAATTATGTCCAAAATATATAAAAAATCTGCCTTTAATTATAAAATATTTTCATGATTTTGTAAATGCCTCATTTCATTCTTGTTATATTACCAGCAATATCTATCTTCCATATCTGTACACAACTATCATTGCTATAATCCTTAAGACTTTTTATACTATATCTTCCAACTGTGTCATACCATGCTTCATCTCCTGATGTACGCCGTATAAGTGTATCAAAGTACATTGTTGATGCTGCCTTTGTTATATTACTCTCAGAGTTGCTTTCTGGTATTACTTCTTCCCATATTGCATAAAACCTTGTATCTTTTTTTATTGATATTTTATCACCTGGATCATAAGTGTTTATTCTATCTGACCAGCCAGTTAACTCAAAACCAGGCTTCGTTACCTCATCTTTATCTGGCAGTGTGATTTTACTTTCTTCCCACTTCGCATAAACAGTTTCGTTACATGCATATGGATAACTGTAAATATCGGCTTTACCTTCACTGTTATACCAGTAATCATTCACATCAGCCATTTCTTCAATATTAAGACTGATTTTCCAGCTGCCATAACTATCTGGTCCATACTCTGGTCCGAAGTACCTGATTCTTATACTGTTAAGCTTATTAACATAGACATCTACATAGTTATTATCATTTGAATGTGGTAAAAACCATATTTCCTCGTTATCACTGTCACCATCAAGAGTACTCCACTCAACATTAACAGAAACCTCTTCATCTGTACTATTATAACCATCATAGTAAAAATACAAATTGCCAGTATATGGTCTTGTTAATGTTACTGTTGAAATAATAGAATTATCAGCATTAGCATCTGAATAATTATAACTTTCATTTAATATACTTCCCAGACTGACTTCATTTCTTTTTTCTTTCAACATATATCCTTTAAACTTATTAATCTGGACTATATCAGATAATAACAGTCTGTCATTATAGTTATCATCATCATAAAAAGAAGCTTTATATTTCTGTTCAGGAACCGTTATATCAGGCAATCCCTTCCTGTAAGATACCATAACTGATTGTGTTCCCCTTGTTGTTGCATCCTCCTGTGATAATGTCAGTATGAATTTTCTTGATATATCAACATATTTTTTACAAGCCTTTGTCACTGTATATCGTAACGACGAACCATCTGCATATGTATCTGGAAACTCATATAACGTGGCATCCCACCTTGAATCCTGTTTAATATCTTCAACTCCAAAACCAAACGATGTACCATTATCTACATGCCACAGAAAGTTCTCCCAATAGCCATCAGGTGCTTTCTTTGTTGGTGTATGCCAGTATGTGCTTGAATATTCACCCCATGAACCATCCTCATTCTGATACCTCACATATATCTCCTGGTCATTCTGTATTTTTAATCTGGCTACACTTATATAACTAGTTTTTGCACCACTTACTTTATAGGCAAAGGATGTTCCATCATCAAACTGCTCTGGCATCCTGTATAGGTTTGAATTCCATTTTGAATTTCCAGTTATATTCTTAGTATCAAATGTATATGTTGAACCACATAATACATTTTCAGTTATTGCTGACGTGTCATCCCATCTTTCCCACGTACCATCCTGATTCTGATATCTTATATATACAGTCTGCTTATATGATTTTATAGCCTCTTTCTTTTTAGTATGAATATAAATGCTCCGGCTCCTATTCATAGTCCAGTAGTTATCCCATCTTTTACATGCTTCATTCCATGTGGAATCATACCATTTTTTGTCACATTCCTGTATATAATCAAGTTCATATCCATCTTTAAGATATATCCATGTAGGAACCAATGTACCTTCTTTATATGTAATAGTCTGTCCATCTGAATACCGCATATCAAGACCACTCGTGCTATGTCCTATAACATCACTGACTCCAGAATCCCATTCGATGTTAAAGTTGCATGCCCATCCTAATGTGATAGTTAATGGTTTTCTTTCACCGGAATATTTATCTCCATCATAATTGATATTACAGCCAGCTTCAAACAGGTAACCGCCAAGCATTTCCTTAACATTGTTGTCTGGATTGTCCCAATTGTTATAGTTTTTATAGCCAGTGAAATCCACATTGAATATACAGCCTTCTTTCGAAATATTGTATACACGAAGATACGGCGTATATCCACGACAGTTCACATGCTCTGTAAATGTTCCTTCATGCGGTGCCTCATTATCACTATAAAAAGGTATATCATCAAAATATATCTGTTTATTCTTATCATTCATATATACCCATTGTAAATCAGCTGTGCCACCGGCAAAATCAATGGTTATCTGTCTTTTAAAATCATCATCTGTATAACTTCCTGCTTGATACGCATATGCCAGACCTACAAATGATAACAACAACACCAATACCGATAATATATATAATAAAGTCACTCTTTTTTTGTCCTTCCTAGGACATGCTGCCATATATATGCCCCCTTTATTCCACTATTCCAAGACATGTAAACACAACGGAACCACATCTATATATACCCATAACACCCTGAAACATAGCTGTATCCGCGTTAAACAACGGACTCCCCATTGCATCAACCAGGCAATCAAGAATTTCGGTTTTATCTGAAACTGTATAATATCCTTTATATGTATGATAACCACAATGCTCATCATACATAACCCTTGTTGTCATAACCTCTATAGGATATGGACATTCCACTGTACTTCCTGTATTAACATCCTTTCCCATCTGTGCTTCACTTGCGTTTTCACCATATTGCAGTACGCCATTAGCTATATAGATTTCATGTCCATAAGGACTATCTGTTATGGCTGGTTCCTGCTTTTCTTCTAGTTCTGGTTTATCTTCAGGCTCTGGCTTTTCTTCGGGCTCTGGCTTCTCTTCGGGCTCTGGCTTCTCTTCGGAATCTGGTTTATCTTCAGGCTCTGACTTTCCTTCTGAATCTGGCTTCCCATATTCTTCCTGTTCTTTTATATCTATATCTGTTCCTGAATCTGCCTGTTCATTTGATTCTTCTGGCTCTGCAAGGTCTGATTCTGATTCTTTTTGTTCCTTAGATTCTTTTAGTCCTGCAAAATCCAATTCTGATTCTTTCTGTTCCTTGGATTCTTTTAGTTCTGCAAAATTTGATTCTGTTGCTTTTTTTGTCTGTATCGTTTCAACTACAGCACTATTTTTTTTTGGCACTTTGATTTTATCATCCGCATTCTTCTTAACAACGGCTGCAACTGCTAATAATGCTCCAATCGTCACTGTTATTAATATTATTTTCAATAAAATATTTCGTTTCATTCTCACTTTCTCACTTCTTCCCTTCTTTATTTTAATCTTATGATACCATGGTCAAAAGGTCTAAACCCACATGAGCTTGCCCATAGGTGGGTGAAAGACCTTTACGACCTGCCCCAATATGAGCATAAAAGTGGGATGATAATCCCACGATGTGCGAATATGGGGGAGTTTATAAAATAATATATACATAATCTTGTTATATCTAAGCATGACATGCACAACATGTCTTATATAAGCGGATTGATATTGTTAATATAATATTAAATGTCTTGTGGAAATTAATATGAATCAATGTGACATTACGTTATATATTCACATCAGATGAATAGTTTTTATTAAGATTACCAGATTAAATATTCTTTATGCTGTCAATAATATCTATAGAGTTATTATCCTGATTTTGTCATCTTGTGTTTATATCAGGAATGTCATATATATTCTTCCAATCAATCATCTCCTGTCTTTTTGTTACCGCGCCATAACTTTATTATTTAAACTAAATATATCATATATATACTCAATTGTCAATATCGTCAATATTGTTTTTTTATTATTTATAGAACGCGTAATAATTATTACATTTTCTTGTATTAAATACTCTGGTTTGTTATAATTACATAATTGATTTATAAGATATATGTGTCAGAATTTTCTTTTGACCCCCATATCTTTATCTCACAAACAACATTTAATTTAGGAAAGGACGGTTTTGTAATATGTGCGGTTTTGCTGGATTTACAGGATACCTTGAGAATGGTAAAGATGTTCTTACTGATATGATGAATAAAATTATCCACAGAGGTCCCGACAGTGCCGGTCAGTATATAGATAACAAGGCATATATGGGCTTTAGAAGACTTTCAATCATCGACCTTGATAACGGAAGCCAGCCTATGTTTAACGAAAATAAAAAAATTGTCATCACTTTTAATGGTGAAATATATAATTACCAGGATTTAAGAAAAGAGCTTATTGAAAAGGGACACACTTTTGCAAACAACTCCGACACAGAGGTTCTTATTCATGCTTATGAAGAATACGGTGAAGATATGCTTAATAAACTTCGCGGTATGTTTGCTTTCGTTATCTGGGACAGCGAAAAAGAAACTCTGTTTGGTGCAAGAGATTTCTTTGGCATTAAGCCTTTTTACTACACAATAGTTGATGGAAATATAATATATGGTTCAGAGATTAAGAGCATACTGGCACATCCTGCTTATAAGAAGGAAGTTAACGATGTGGCTCTTGAGAATTATCTTACTTTCCAGTACTCAGTACTCCCTGAGACATTCTTTAAGGGTGTATACAAGCTTATGCCTGGACACTGCTTCACTTTCCATAACGGACAGATTAATATAAAAAGATACTGGGAACCTACTTTTGAGGCTGATGAAAACAAGTCCCTGGATGATTTTGTACAGGAGATTGATGATGCCATGCATGATTCAGTAGAACATCACAAGATTAGTGATGTTGAGGTTGGCTCATTTCTTTCCAGCGGTGTTGACTCAAGCTATGTCGCTGCCACCTTCAATGGTGATAAAACATTTACAGTTGGTTTCGACTACGAAAAATATAACGAAATAGATTATGCAAAGGCTTTATCTGAAAAGATTCAGATAGACAACTATTCAAAGCTTGTATCAAGTGAAGAATACTGGGCTGCTATCCCTAAAATCCAGTATCACATGGATGAACCTTTAGCAGACCCTGCTGCCATCGCACTTTACTTTGTAAGCCAGACTGCTGCAAAGCACGTCAAGGTTTCTATGTCTGGCGAAGGTGCTGATGAATTCTTCGGTGGATACAACATTTACAAGGAACCTCTTGATACTGCAGGTTACAGAAAGCTTCCAAAGGGTCTTCGTAAGGGACTTGCTAATGTAGCACAGGCTATTCCATTTAAATTTAAAGGTAAGAATTTCCTTATAAGAGGCAGCAAGGATATTGAGGAGCGTTTCATCGGTAACGCATTTATGTTTAATGAAAAAGAACGCGCAAAGATATTAAAGAATCCTACTGGAAAGTACGATCATAAAGAGCTTACAAAGCCTTTCTATGATAAGGTTAAGGATAAGGATGATATTACGAAAATGCAGTACATTGATATCAACTTCTGGCTTATTGGTGATATTCTGCTTAAGGCCGACAAGATGAGCATGGCACACAGCCTTGAAGTACGTGTTCCTTTCCTTGACAAAGAGGTATTCGATGTAGCAAGGACTATACCTACTAAGTATAAAGTAAACAAGTCCAACACAAAATATGCTATGCGTATGGCTGCTCATAAGTATCTTCCAGATATGGTAGCTGAAAAGAAGAAGCTTGGATTCCCTGTACCTATAAGAATCTGGCTCAAGGATGACAAGTATTACAATATGATAAAGAAAGCCTTCACAAGCGAAGCTGCAGAAAAATACTTTAACACTAAGGAGCTTGTTAAGTACCTTGATGATCACAAAGAGGGAAAAGCCGATAATTCAAGAAAGATATGGACAGTATATATGTTCCTTGTATGGTATAACGATTTCTTTGGTGATTCTGAATATGCAGCATAGAAATATTAGTGTTTAATTGAATATTAGTTGGTGACGAACGGACGACAAATATAAGCTACAGGCA
>ERZ773145.2106-NODE-2106-length-14776-cov-2.952381_pt1 | contig 14776 bp, 9 predicted proteins | sample MGYA00580848_ERZ773145 | MGnify/ENA primary metagenome ERZ773145 (study PRJEB29015, sample SAMEA2737858) | human gut metagenome | biome: human gut; feature: human-associated habitat; material: faeces | place: China | collected 2012 ... | reverse complement strand
TTGCCGGTCACGAATTCTGGAGTTTTGTCGGCCAAGAAGTCTGGAACTCTATCGGTCTCGGGTCCTGGGCTCTGTTGGCCATGAAGTCTGGAACTCTATCGGCTATGAACAATCCGCTTCGGCGAGCGGATGCCCTTCATTCGTTTGAGCAGTATCGGCATACGTGCGAGCCGATTCCTCGACGATCTCGGATGCTGCCGCAAAATGCCGACCGTACCGTTCCCTTCTCCGATGCCTCGACGATCGCCGCAACGACCCCGGCCTCAATAATTGTCGAGATTGCGGCGATGCAGGATGTCCATATGAACGTAATTGTTGCGGCGCTGCGGTTTGGTCCCCTTGATGACGCATTCCGCGAAGGCCGTCAATGCCTGGAACGATTGTAACGGAATATGCCTGGTGACCAGGTATTCGATATGTCCGTTGCTCAGGCTGGCCAGGTTGCGATCGAGATCGTCGAATCCGACGACGATGCGCTCCGGATCGGGATTGCGGCGCAGGTAGTCGTCGATCAGGAAGATACGCGAATTGGTCATTGCCAGATGTTTCACCTCGGGATGCTCCCGGAAAAAACGCTCCAGGGTCGCATATGCCTGGTCGGGTTGTTCGGGATGGATGAACAGCGTATGGATGCGGCACTGGGGAAATGTCTCCTCGATGTAGTCGAGAAAACCGTGACGGCGCGGTGCATTCGGGTCGGCCTTGTGTTTCCGGTCGCGAATCAGTCGGATCAGCGCGATATCCTGCACCTCGCAACGGGTCGTAAGCAAAAAGGCTCCGAGCGCCCCGCTTTTGTAGGGGTCCACGCCGTAGTACAACAGATAGTCGAGGTCGTCGATCTTGTTGTCCACGAATGCGTAGGGAATGCCGGCCTCTTCCAGCCGTTGCGCGAACGCGACGACCTCCTCTTTGAAAACGGCGTTGGTAATGACGCCCATCGGCCGGGTCCGCAGAATCTCGTCGCTGCAACGGCGATACGATTCGGTGTCGGTTTGATCGTACAGATGGAAGTCGAGTTTGATATTGTAGTGCGACAACGCTTTCACGCCGTCTCGGAATCCGTCGAAAATCTTTTCCCAATATTCGCCCGGCCGGAATTCCGGAATGAGGCATGCGAACGTATATTCCCGCTTCAGGGCGAGCGACGATGCGTTGGGATTGGCCGTATAACCGAGCTGCGAAATCGCTTTCTGTACCTTGTCTATCGTTTTCTGAGACACGCGCCCGCGCTTGTAGACCACGCGGTCGACCGTGCCTCGCGACACCCCGGCCAGCGCTGCGACGTCGAAGATGGTGATTGGCGTTTTGCTTCTCTGTTTGGTCATCGATCGATTTTTTGTACAAATTTATAAAAAATGCTAACTATATTCAACTTTACACCTTGTCAGTTTCTTGATTGTCGCTTCCTTAGGACGGTCATATGCTCGCTGCCTTTGGCCGCCCCGCTGAAACGGGGTTTTCGAGGAAAACAGCTGCTCATCGTTCTTTCGAGAGTTTTTGTCCCCGGAGTTGGCTGACCCGTTCCTAAATTCCCCTATCGGTGGGGACTTTAGGTATAACCCTCAACGTGATAGGGGTTTAAGGCGGGTTTAGTGCGAAATCGTATATAATTTCCTAAAAAATAACGATTAGTTTGGAAAAATAAGAAATAAATTCTACTTTTGCATCATAAGCGGGCACGTGCACGCTTTTGCAAACCGAAAACAGGTATTATGGAAAAACGCAAAATCACAATCATCGGAGCCGGTATGATGGGATCGGCTCTGGCATTTCCTGCGGCTGAAAACGGCCATGAAGTGCACATCGTCGGCACTTGTCTCGACGACGAAATCATCGACGGTTATCTGAAAACCGGAAAACACGAAAAGTTCTGCCGTCCGTTCCCCGAAAATGTAAGTTTCCATTATTTCAAGGAGTGGGAGCAGGTCGTCGAGGGTTCGGATTTCGTGATCGGCGGCGTTTCCTCGTTCGGCGTCGACTGGTTTTTGGAGGAAATTCTTACGCGACTCGATCCGAAAATCCCGGTGCTGTCCGTTACGAAGGGACTTCGTGCTACGGACGACGGGTCGTTGCTCTCCTATCCGGGCTATTGGATGAGCGAACTGGCCAAGCGCGGTATCGTGCGTGACATCTGTGCGATCGGCGGCCCTTGTACCTCCTATGAACTGGTATTCATGGACCCGACCGAGGTGGGGTTCTGCGGCAAGGACAACGAAGCGCTGCGGATGATGAAGCAGGCTATGCAGCGTCCTTATTATCATATTTCGCTGACCAACGACGTGATCGGACTCGAAAGCGCCGTGGCTCTCAAGAATGCCTATGCCATGGCCGTAACGCTGGCTGTCGGTCTGAATATCCGCTGGCACGGCGAGGAGGAACCCCAGCATTATAATTCGCAAGCGGGCACGTTCACGCAAGCGGTTCGGGAGACGCATGCCCTGATGCTCATGCAGGGTGGCGAGTTCGAGTCGGAGTGCATCGGATTGGGCGACCTTTATGTAACCATCTTCAGCGGGCGTACGCGACGTTGCGGCGTATTGATGGGCAAAGGGTTGAACTACGATCAGGTCACGGAGGCGCTTGCCGGCATTACGCTCGAAAGCCTGGTGATTACCCGCATCATGGGCAATGCCATCCGTCGCAAAGCCGAGCTCGGTCTGGTCGATTTGAGGGATTTCCCGCTCTTGATGCACATCGTCGACATCCTCGACCACGGCAAATCCGATTCCGACATTCCCTGGGAGGCATTCACCTTCGAGCACCTGAAATGAATGTCCGGGGTCCGATCGTAACGACTCGGCTCCGCACCTTATCGCAAATCCGTTTTTCGGGGGATTGTCCCCCATCTAAACTATTAACTAAGACCTATGAAACAACTTTTACGCCTCGTCGGACATCTGCGACTTCACGTCGCAGCTTGTCTGCTGGCTTGTCTTTCGGCGCTTGCCGCCGAAGCGCAGCCAGCGCAATCGTCTCCGGCCTCCCAATCCGGACGCAAGACGGTTTCCGGTGTCGTTCTGGATGCCGAGACCGGGCAGCCGGTCGTCGGTGCGCAGGTATGGCTCAAGGATACGACGATCGGATCGGTGACCGACTCTTCGGGCCGATTCGAGATCGCCTATTCGGGAAATTACTCCGTATTGAACGTGTCGTTCCTGGGGTATGAAACCCGCGAAGTCGTTTTCTCGCCGGGTGCCGCGGTGACCGTGAAACTTACTTCGTCGTCGACTTCGGTCGACGAGGTGGTAGTCGTCGGCTACGGCGTCCAGAAGAAAGCCAGCGTCGTGGGAGCCATCGCCACCGTCTCGGTGACCGATATCAAGGCGCCGGTGGCGAAGATATCGAACAACCTGGCCGGACAGCTCGCCGGTGTCGTTTCCATCCAGCGTTCCGGCGAACCGGGTGTGGGATCAACGTTCTGGATCCGCGGTATCAATACGTTCGGAGCGGCGAAGACACCGCTCATCCTGGTTGACGGCGTCGAACGCGATATGGACCTGGTCAATGTCGAGGATATCAAGGAGATGTCCATCCTCAAGGATGCTTCGGCGACGGCGATCTACGGTGTTCGCGGCGCCAACGGCGTCGTTATGATCACCACGCGCGACGGTTCGATCGGAAAACCCAAAGTCTCGCTTTCGTTCGAGGCGGGTATGCTCTCACCGGTGAAAGTCCCCGAGATGCTGAATTCGGTGCAGTTCGCCCGGATGTATAACGAAGCCTACGGCGGAAAATTCTTCTCCGACGAGGCCATCGAACGCTATCGGAACGGTTCCGATCCCGACCTCTACCCGAATGTGGACTGGCTCGGCCAGCTTTATAAAAACCATTCCTGGAACGAGAAGGTCAATCTGAGCGTCAGCGGCGGCGGTAGTATCGCCAAATATTATATTTCGGGATCGATCTACAACGAAAACGGATTGTTCGCCGTCGACAATATGAAGAACTACGATACGTCGCTCTATTACCAGCGGTATAATTTCCGGTCCAATGTCGACGTGCAGGTGTTTCCCCACACGAAACTGAATATCAACCTGGGCACCTCGTTCGAACGCAAGAACGAGCCGGGCGGCGATACGGGCAATATCTGGAGATACTCGCTTGCGACGTCACCCAACGCATTTCCGCTTTTCTATTCCGACGGCACGCTGGCCGGTCCGGGCAGCAACATCATCAATCCGTACGTCGAATTGACCCAGCGGGGATATCGCGAGAAGTTCTGGAATACGGCCTCCTCGACGATCAACCTCCAGCAGGACTTTGGCGACTGGATCACCCCCGGATTGACGGCCAGCGCCAAGGTCGCCTTCGACGCTCAGAATTACCAGCATCTGGCCCGCACGAAGCAGCCGACGCAATACTTGGCGATAGGTCGCGATGACGACGATAATCTGATCTTCGGACCTCCCACGTTCGTCGGTCAGGAGAACCTGTCGTTCAGCGAGTCTGCGAGCGGTACGCGTTCGTTCTATTTCGAGGCGGCGCTCAACTACGCCCGGACCTTCGGCCGGCACTCCGTCGGTGCCCTGTTCCTCTATCAGCAATCGCAGAAGAACATCACCAACTCGTCCGAGACCAACTCCGAGAAGGCATTGCCCTACCGCCATCAGGGTATCGCCGGCCGTATCACCTACAACTACGACAACCGCTATTTCATCGAGGGTAACTTCGGCTACAACGGCTCCGAAAACTTCTCGCCCCGCCATCGTTTCGGCTTCTTCCCGGCGGGTGCTTTCCGAGGAGAAATTCTTCGCTCCGCTGCGCGACGTGCTCGACCTGGTGAAGTTCAAAGCCTCCTACGGTATCGTGGGTAACGACCAGATCGGCGGCGACCGGCGCTTTATCTACAACGAGACGATCAACACGAGCGGCGGCTCCTATCAGTTCGGCACCGGCAATACGACCTATACCGGATTGCGCCTGGGCAACTGGGCCAACGATTCGGTCGGCTGGGAGAAAGCCTACAAACTCAATGTCGGAGCCGAAGTCTCGTTGTTCGGCAAACTCCGCATTCAGGCGGACTATTTCCGCGAGCGCCGCGAGGGTATTTTCCTTCAGGCAGCCTCCATTCCCCGCTTCTCGGGCCTTTCGACGTCGCCGTGGATCAATGCCGGCAAGATGAAGAACCACGGTGTCGATGCTTCGCTCGAATACCATCAAACGATCGGGAAGGTGCAGCTGACCGTGCGCGGCAACTTCACCTACGCCCATAATACGATCCTCGACAACGACCAGCCCCGCTGGGCCGAACCCTATCTGAACAAGATCGGACAAAGCAACTGGCAGGAGTACGGTTTGGTGGCTGCGGGACTCTTCTCGTCGCAGGAGGAGATCGACGCCTGGCCCACGCAGGCCTGGGGCGAGGTGCATCCCGGCGACATCAAGTACCTCGATCTGAACGGCGACGGAAAGGTCGATACGTATGACTGCAAACCGATCGGCTATCCCAACGTTCCGGAGATTACCTACGGTTTCGGAGCTTCGGTCAAATGGAAGGGTTTCGATTTCTCGGTCTTCTTCCAGGGTGTCGGCAATGTCAACTTCTTTACCAACAACACCTATACGCAGCCGTTCACCGCTTCGAGCATTTCGTTGTCGAACGTCTTCACCGATCTGATCGGCAAATATTGGAGCGAGAGCAATCCCGATCCGAACGCCCGATATCCGCGTCTGACGACTTCGCCGAATCCGAACAATTCGCAGAAATCGACTTTCTGGATGGTCAACGGCCGTTACATGCGTCTGAAGAATGCCGAGATCGGTTACTCGCTGCCCAAGCAGGTGGTCAACAAACTCCGCATCGACGGTCTGAGAATCTATGTCTCCGGAATGAATCTGCTGACGTTCAGTGATTTCAAACTCTGGGACCCCGATCTGCAAACGGGTGCTGCGAATTATCCGAACAACCGGGTGTACAATATCGGCGTGTCGCTGATCTTCTAACCGTTAAAACTCGATTCTACCTATGAAAAAGAGCCTATTCGCAGCCGTTTTCGCGGTGTTGTCCGCCGCAGGTTGCAACTCCTACCTCGACCGCCAGCCCGACGAACCGTATACATCGAAGAATGTCTTCGAAAGTTACAATTCGACGTTCCGCTACCTGGTGAACGTATATAGCTGGATCACCAACGAGACCGACCCCAGCGGCCAGGCCAACCATTATACCCCCTCGTCTGACGAATGCGTATGCGTATTCACGGGACGACCTTTCGCCCAGTGGAACAACTCCACGTGGTCCGTGAGCACCGAGGATCAGACCGGTCTCTCGTATTATACCACCTACTACAAAGGCATCCGCGAAGCGAGCTATTTCATCGCCAACGTCGGACGCTGCCCCGAGTTGTCGCCCGCCGAGGCGCTCGAATGGGCGGCCGAAGCCCGGTTCCTGCGCGCCTACTACTATTTCTGCCTGATGCGGCTTTACGGTCCGGTTGTCCTTTTGGGCGAGGGTGTCGCCGATTTCAACGACCTCGCGCTTCGCGAGCGCGACCGCAATCCGTGGGACGAATGCGTGGACTGGGTGGCGGAGGAGTGCCGCAAAGCCGCGGCCGATCTGCCGCTTACGCAGCCGGATTCCTATTTGGGGCGTGCGACGAAGGGTGTCGCTCTGGCCTTGCGGGCCCGACTGCTGCTCTATGCGGCCCGTCCCCTGTTCAACGGCAATCCGATGTACCGGAACATGACCAACGCCGAGGGCAAATACCTCTTCCCGCAGTCGTACGACGCTTCGAAGTGGACGAAAGCCGCCGAAGCGGCCCGGGATGTCCTTGACCTCCGGCAGTACGAGTTGATCGAAACGGGAAATCCGTATGTCGATTGGCGGGCGGTCTTCACGCAGAAATGGAACCGGGAGCTGATTTTCGGTTACCAGAAGACCAGCTATAACTGGCGTGTCGCGACCATTCCGCTCGGAGTGGGCGGACGGGCCTACGGCGGAGTCGCCATAACGCAGAAACTGGTCGATGCTTTCGCCATGGATACCGAGCACGGAGGTCGCTATCCCATCACCGGATACCAGGCCGACGGAAGTCCCGTGATCGATCCGCAGAGCGGATACGACGAGTCGGGCTTCACTTCGTTCACGCATCCGATCCTGGGCAGCACCAAATCGACCTACAACATGTACCTCAACCGCGAACCCCGCTTCTACATGTCGGTGTTCTACGAGGGTCTGAATTGGATCGGCGGTTCGAATACGGTCTCCTCGATCCAGTTCTACTACGGAGGCAACTCGGGCCAGACGTCGAGCAACTTCAACTATCCGCTGACGGGTTATCTGCCCTTCAAGTTCCAGGATACGGGATTCGACAGCAAGAATGCCGGGTCCGCGCAGGCCAACTGGACCGCCATAACGTGGCCGCTGTTCCGCTATGCCGAGGTCCTGTTGAACTACGCCGAGGCGTTGAACCGGCAGCCCGAACGCGATGCGACTGCGGCTCTGGCGGCGATCAATGCGGTGCGCAAACGCGCGGGCGTGGCTGATATCGAGACGATCTATCCCGAGGTCGAAGCGGATGCGGATGCGCTGGAGGCCATGATTCGTCGCGAGCGGATGATCGAGCTGAATTTCGAGAACCATCGTTTCTTCGATACCCGCATGTGGCTGATCGCCGAGCAAGAGAACGCCGGAGCGTTTTACGGCATGAACATCCAGGCGACCGACGATCGTCCGGACGGCGATTTCTGGCATCGGACGGTCGTTGCCGCAGACGGCGGCAATACGCCTTCGACGCGCATATTCAACAAGCGGAATTATCTGCTGCCGATTCCTCAGTCGGAAATAGACCGTCTCTACAACGTGACCCAAAACTACCAATGGTAAAAGACTCTGTTATGAAACGCAATCATATCATCTTTGCAATGGCGGCTCTGTCGTTCGCGGTTTCGGCCTGCGAAAACAACCGCGACAACGCTCTGCCGGGCGCTACGGCCTGCTTCCTTGCGGAGGGTGTGTTGGAATCCGCCCCGTTTTACGTAGTCGACGAGGACCCCGCCGTTACGCTCCGGGTTTTCCGAAGCGGATATTATGCCGAAAGCCTCACCGTTTCCGTCCGGAGCTCCGAGTCTGCGCTCGAAACCTACAACTCGGAAAACGCCACGGCGTACAAGGCATTGCCCCAAAGCGCTTATCGGATCGAACCGGAGCGGATTACCTTGGCCGGGGACGAGCGTTCCGGTGCTTTCCAAGTGATCTTCGATCCGATGCAGCTGGTCGGGGTCGAAGACCCGGAAAACCTTGTGGTACCGGTGGAACTGCTCTCCGACGGCAACGTCAGCGCGAAGCGAAACATCTTGCTGGTCCATCCGAACCTGGAGCAGATCGCCGTGGAGATCGACGAGGCGGCCACGCTCTTTTACATTACCGGGGAGAATACCTATGTCAATAATGCCGCGAATGCCTGGGACCAGACGCTGACCCTCAAATTGGCGCGTCCGTTCGAAGCCGACGGAACCGTCGCGCTCGACTGCTCCCAGGCGGCACTCGATGCCTACAATGCGTCGCACGGCACCGCGTTCCGGCTGGCTCCCGAAGGGGTCGTTACGTTCGAGGCCGGAGCCTTGACGATCGCCAAGGGCGAAACGGAGGTGCGGACGACGATCCATGTCGATCCGGCCAAAGTCGGCGACGAACCTTGCGCCGTGCCCGTTCGTCTGACCTCCGATTATTTCGAGGTCGCTCCCGAGAAGAGCATTTACCTGCTGCACTTCGCCCCGACGACTCGGGAGAACTATTTGCCGATCAACCGTTACGGATGGCAGTGCGAAACCACCCATTTTGCCAATTCGAACAACGGTACGCTGATGATCGACGGCAAGCCGGGTACCTACTGGGACGCTCCGTACAGACCCGACGGCAACATGACCAATCCCACGGGTGCCGATGCACCGCCGTACAGCTACAAATTGGATTTGCGCTCCGTTACCGAGATTTGTGCCGTGGCTTTGCAGGCGCGCGCCTCTCAGGCCAAGCGTATCGGTGCCGGCTATATCGAAGTCTCTTCGGACAACCTCCGCTGGGCGAAAGTCGCCGAGTTCGACAACGACGAGTCTTTGCAGAGCAATACCGAAGTCGGTCCCTTCGTCTATTGGTTCGAACCGACCTCCGCCCGTTTCGTCCGCGTGACGATCACCCGGAGCAATGCGCCGCGGAACGGCTACGGATTCTCGGAGGTATCGGTCGCAGAGACCTTCGTGTATAAGCCTTCCGACGCTCCTTGCCCGCAGCGCCTTGCGCAGAGCGGCTGGTCGGCGGACACGAACTCCTACCACAATGCCTCCTATTCCGTGGCCAAACTCATCGACGGCAACGTCTCCACCTATTGGCATACGGCCTTCAACGGCAGCAGCGTGTCGCAGGATCATATGTTTTTGCCGTTCACCGTTCAGATCGACATGGCCGCCGTGCAGCGGTTGAACGGTATCGAGATGTGGCGTTGCGACAACAACGGCTCCATCGACGACATGAAGGCGGGATCGTTCTGGGTGTCCGAGACCGGGGATACCTCCGACTGGAAGAATTCGCAGGCATGGACGCAGAACGGCAACTGGACGAAGGTCGGCGAGTTCAATTTCGAGAAGGGTATCTCCATCTGCCGCGGTCCTTTCTGCTATCTGTTCCCCGAGACGCAGGCCCGGTATATCCGGATTCTCATTACGGAGTCGAACAACAAAAATACCGTGCGAGACTGCGCTCAGATCGCCGAAATCTATGCTTTGAGATAATTGTACCATGCGTATCGGGCCGACGGCCGAGCAGCCCCGGCCCGATACGCCAAAACCGATGACCATGAAACAACTGAAATTCGTCTTGCTGACACTGGTTTTTCCGCTGTTGCTCTCGTGCAGCAACGATACGCTCGATTCCCCGGAAGGAGCGGGCGGAACCTCCAAGAAAAATGTGACCCATATCAACGGCACGGATATCGCTCCGGAGACGACGCTCTGCGGTCTGATCTACGACGTGGAGAGCGGGGCCGGAATTCCCGGTGTCGTTGTCAGCGATGGCTTCGACTGCACGACGACCGATGCGAACGGCGTCTACCAGCTGGTGCGCGATAGCCGTGCCGCATTGATCTTCTACTCGACGCCTGCCGATTACGCGATTTACCGTTCGGTGATCGCAGAGGCGGAATTGCCCTATTTTTATCGGAAAATCGATCTTAGCGTCAAGGTTTTCCGCCAGGATTTCAAATTGACACGCCTTCCGAACGGCAAGGAGACGAAGTTCCGGCTTTTCTGCATGGCCGATCCGCAGTGCCGCAACGAAAAGAGTCTCGCCCGTTTCCAGGACGAGACGATTCCCGACCTGAAGAAAACCGCCGACGAATACCGGGATGCGGGCTCTCCCGTCTATGGCATTACGCTGGGCGACATTACCGACAATAACCGCACGGCCATCTGGGAGGCTATGAAGAAGGCCATGGCGTCGATCGCCGGCAGCGTGCCTTTCTTCCAGACGATCGGCAACCACGATCATCTGAACGAAGCGGATAACAGCGTGACGTCGACCTACTGGAAGAGCGTCGAGAATTTTCAGAAGTATTTCGGACCGCAGAACTATTCGTTTGACCGCGGCGACGTACACATCGTCTCGATGGATAACGTACTTCATGGCGAAATCCCCGACCTGGGGGAGGACCAGGAATTCGCCGCCGGATTCTACGACTGGCAGTTCGAATGGCTCAAGCGGGATTTGTCGTACGTTCCCAAAGACAAGATGGTCATTCTCTGCTGCCATGTCCCGTTCCGGGGCGGTGCGAGCTACTGCCATTCGGACAAACGTTACCGCCGGGAGGTGCTGGAACTGCTCTCGGAGTATGCCGAAGCCCATCTGATGATCGGCCATACGCATTATAACCAGAACTATATCCATTCCGTCAACGGGAAAACGATCTACGAACACATCCAGGGCGCGGCGTGCGGCGCATTCTGGCACGCCTCGTTCAACGGCGACGGAACCCCCAATGGTTATGCCGTTTACGACATCGAGGGCGCGCACATCGCGGATTGGCGTTTCAAGGCCACCGGCCGCGACGAGGGTTTCCAGATGCGGGTATACCGGGGCAACCAGACCTTTTACCACGACAAGCAGAACAAGGGCGGCCTGGATGCTACGATGAAGGACAAATACGGTCCTTACAACTACGGACTCGGAGCCGACGATATCCTTGTCAATGTCTGGAACGCTGTATCAGCGGGGCGAGAACATCGGGCAAATGACCAACTACACGTCGAGTGCGGGCCGTACGGAGAAATTGCACGACCTGTGGGCCGCCTACTGGATCTATCAGGTTTACGGAGCCGGGTTCACCACGACCTCCTGCCAGCACCTCTACAAGGGAACGCTCAAATATCCGGACGAACCCTACGAGATTCGGGCTGAGAAAACGGACGGCTCGCGCGCACCCTATGTCTGCACGGCGCCGCCGACGACCGATTACGACGAATTTAAGAATATCAAGTACGATTTCGACCTGGTAAGCAAATAACGCCGGGCTGTGATCGGCGAATTTACACGGATTCGGGTTTGGGGCTGTCATTTCGCACCGACCGTCCCAGGAAAATGCCATCGAAAAACCGATGAGGTGTAAAGCCGTATAGGTTACCTAATTCCAATTGTCATAAAATTACATTCCGATGAAAAAAATCATTCGATTCATTGCATTTCCGTTGCTGGCGGCGGGCTCTCTTTTTCAGACCGAGATCGGTTTCGCACGCTCCGAAACGCCCGATCTGTCGGCCCGTATCCTGACTCCGGCACCCGCCGAGACTCCGCGCATTAACGGAGCCCGGATTTTCGGGGTCCGTCCCGGATCGGAGTTCCTCTTTACCGTGGCGGCCACCGGAGCACGCCCCATGACCTTCTCGGCCGAAGGTTTGCCCAAAGGGCTGAAACTCGACTCCCGGACGGGACGCATTACGGGGCGCGTGAAGAAAGCCGGGGAATACGTCGTCCGGCTGAAGGCCGAAAATGCGCTCGGCAGCAACGAACGCGATCTGAAAATCGTCGTCGGCGACGCCATTTCGCTGACGCCTCCGATGGGCTGGAACTCCTGGAACTGCTGGGCGCGCGATGTGACGCAGGAGCAGGTACTCGCATCGGCCCGCGCCATGGTCGAGAAAGGATTGGTCGATCACGGTTGGACCTATATCAATATCGATGACGGTTGGCAGGGGCAGCGCGGCGGAAAATACAACGCCATCCAGCCCAACACGAAATTCCCCGATATGAAGGGACTGGCCGATGAAATCCATGCCTTGGGCCTCAAGATCGGCATCTACTCCACGCCGTGGATCGGAACCTATGCCGCCCACGTGGGAAGCTATTCCGATCGAGCCGACGGCGTGAACGAATGGATCAAAAAGGGGTATTGCAACGAGCATTACCGTTATCAGAAGCCGGGCGGCGATTATTGGAAAGACCGCATGGAGATGTATATCCACGGTGAATATTCGTTCGTGAAGGCCGACGTGAAGCAGTGGGCCGACTGGGGGATCGACTACCTGAAATACGACTGGTCGCCCAACGACCGCTATTATACCGAGGAGATGTACGAGGCGTTGCGTGCATGCGGCCGCGATATCGTGTACAGCATTTCGAACAATGCGCCCTATGCCGACGCCCCGATGTGGAAGGAGCTGTGCCAGTGCTGGCGCACGACGGGCGACATTCGCGATACCTGGAAGAGCATGAGCTCGATCGGCTTCGCGCACGAGCGCTGGCTCGCGTTCACCGGACCGGGCCATTGGGCCGATCCCGACATGCTGGTCGTCGGTATGGTCGGTTGGGGCCCGAAACTCCACCGCACGAACCTTACGGCCGATGAACAGTATACCCACATTTCGCTGTGGTCGCTGCTGGCTGCGCCGCTGCTGATCGGATGCCCCATCGACAAACTGGACGATTTCACGCTCAGCCTGCTGACCAACGACGAGGTGATCGACGTGAATCAGGACCCGCTCGGGCTCCAGGCCGCCCCGATCTGGCGGGATGGGAACAGCAAGGTGATCTACGTCAAGCACCTCGAGGACGGGTCGGTCGCCGTGGGATTGTTCAACCGCGGTGAGAAACCCGCTGAGATGAAGTTCACGCTGCGTCAGCTCGGTATGCGCGGGACGAAGACGATCCGCGATCTGTGGCGTCAGCAGGATATCGCGACGCTCGAATTGGGCGAGACCTACACCGCGGAGGTGGCGCCGCACGGCGTCGTTCTGCTGAAGGTGGGACCCGGCAACCCGACGGAACGCCGGGTCGGCAAGGTCGAACGATAACCGATAAAACCGTCCGACATGAATAATTGGAAATTGTGGGTCGCGATCGGCTGCATGTGTTGCGCACCGGCTGCCCGGGTTCAGGCCCGGACGCCGGAGGCGCATGCCGTGCGGATCGGCTCCATCGAGGAGTTGCAGGCCTATTTTACCTATTCTCCCGATCGCGACATCGTCGTCAGCGGCCATCGCGGCGGCATGATGCCCGGCTATCCCGAAAACTGCATCGAGTCGTGCGAGAAAACCTTGTCGATGATGCCGACCTTTTTCGAGATCGATTTCAGCTTCACGAAGGACAGCGTGATGGTGCTCATGCACGACCTGACGATCGACCGCACGACGACGGGTAAGGGGCGTGTCTCCGACTATACCTACGAAGAGTTGCAGCAGTTCGCCCTGGTCGATCGCCACCGGAAGGAGACCCCCTACAAGATTCCGAGACTCAAGGATATGCTGGAGTGGGGCAAGGATAGGGTGGTGTTCAACTTCGACAACAAGTACGTCAATACGAAAGGGGTAAGCGATCGCGTGCGTCGGGCCAGTATCGACTATTACATCCGGCAGTTGCAGCCCGGCGGCGATTGGGCGGAGTATCATAACATCGTGCTGAGCGTCCGCTCGCTCGACGAAGCGCTCCGCTACTGGAACAGCGGTATCCGGCAGGTAATGTTCTGCGTCGAAATCAGTTCGCGGGCGGATTTCGAGGCTTACGACGCTTCGCCGATTCCGTGGCGTTACATCATGGCCTATATCCGTACGGCCGTCGATCCCCGGTTGCAGGAGGTCTACGATCTGCTGCATGCCCGGGGCGTGATGACGATGACTTCGATCGTGGAGACCTCCGACAAGGTGAAGAACGCCCGCGACCGCAATACGGCCTATTTGCGGGAGCTGCTGGCCGAACCGGATATCATCGAAACCGATTATCCCTCGGAGTTCGTCGAACTGCCTCGTTCGCGCCGGGAGATTCACGCTTTGCAGGACTGCGCGTTGCGCAGCCGTTCGCGAAAATGATACTACGATGAAGACCGAATCCTCGAACCCGGCCTATGCCGGTATGACCTCCGAGCAGATACGGCGTTTCAAATACTGGGAATTCCGTACCATCGCGATGTGCATCTTCGGATATGCGCTTTTCTACTTCGTGCGCAAGAATCTGAGCATCGCCATGCCTTATTTGAACGAGGAGATGGGCATTTCGAAATCCGACCTCGGATTGTTTCTCACGCTCCACGGCGTGATTTACGGACTCTCGAAATTCGTCAACGGCATTTGGGGCGACCGCAGCGATGCGCGCCGTTTCCTCGTGACGGGACTCGTTTTCTGCGCGATCTGCAACCTGCTGTTCGGTTTCAGCTCCTCGGTGCTGGCGTTGGGCATCTTCTGGGTCCTCAACGGTTGGTTTCAGGGCATGGGCGTACCGCCCTGCACGCGGCTGATGACCCACTGGATCGTGCCGCAGCGGCTGGCGACCAAAATGTCCGTGTGGAATACCTCCCACTCGATC
>ERZ773145.2104-NODE-2104-length-14778-cov-3.113088_pt1 | contig 14778 bp, 10 predicted proteins | sample MGYA00580848_ERZ773145 | MGnify/ENA primary metagenome ERZ773145 (study PRJEB29015, sample SAMEA2737858) | human gut metagenome | biome: human gut; feature: human-associated habitat; material: faeces | place: China | collected 2012 ... | reverse complement strand
GATGTAGCCGAAGCCGCAAGCGTCCGCATCCGCGTTGGAGCCCAGACGGTTGGTGCCGTGCACGCCGCCGGTGACTTCGCCGGCCGCGTAGAGGCCTTCGATCGGCTGGCCGTAGATGTCCAGCACGCGGGTCATGGTGTCGATGACCAGACCGCCCATCGTGTGGTGCACAGACGGGAACTGCGGCAGCGCGTAGTACGGGCCTTCCTCGATCTTGACCATGGTGGAAGCCATGACCTTGTGGAAATCGAGATCCTCGCCGTTGTCGATGTAGCCGTTGTGCTTCTCGATGGTGGCCTTCAGGTTGTCGCCGGTGACGGTCGGGAACATGCCCTTGACCTCAAAGCCGTTGATCTTCTCGGCCAGCTCGTCGAGCGTGTCCGCCTTCAGGATGCGGCCATCGGCGATACCGGCTTCGATTTCTTCCGGACGGACGTAGCCAGCGACGACCGGCTCGGTGAAGATGGCGTAGGTGGAGACGAAACCGGTGTTGACGGCAGCGTTCGCGCAGACGTCGCGGCGGTCGCCCTCGTTGACGTAACGGTTGCCGTTGTAATCAACGTAGATGACGCCGTAGGACGGGCCGGTGAACGGCCACACCGCGTACTTATCCAGAACGCCGGTGTTCGGGTCCGCCCACGGATAACGCTGGATGTTGCTCATCTGGGTGGTGTTCGCGCCGATCGCCTGCGCAAGGTAGATGCCCTCGCCGGTGGACGCGGCCTTGATGTTGGTGGTCGGCAGTTCTTCCGTCAGGTACGGAACCTGCGTCTCGCGCATCTGGACGTTCGCGGAGAAGCCGCCGGTCGCCATGATGACGCCCTTCTTGGCCTCGATGGTCTTGTAGCCGTCCGCGGTCGCAACGCGGATACCGACAACGCGGTTCGCCTCGTCACGGGTGCGGTAGATTTCAACCATCTTGGTCTCCAGCTCGATGGTCGCGCTGGTTTCCTTCAGCATCTTGAGCTGCAGGTTGGTGATGTCGGAACCGACCTGGTTCTCGGTGACGTAGGTGCGGTAGCCGTAGTGTCCGCCCGGACGAGCCAGCGTCTCGCGAATCTGGAGGCCGTTGTCCAGCAGCAGATCAAAGTAGACCGGGGAAGCGTAGACCATCTCGCGCACCAGCGCCGGGTTGCTCATGTTGTCGCCGCCCTTGATGGTGTCTTCGATGTGCTTCTCGGCGGTGTCCGGCTCGAGACCCAGCTTCTGCTGGAGCTCGGCGGCGCGCTTGGAGGTGTAAGCGGCGTACTGGCCGCCGTTGATGGCGCTGTTGCCGCCGGTGGTGGAGAGCTTCTCAACCAGCACGACGCTGCTGCCGGCCTTCTCCGCAGAGTAAGCCGCCGCGAGACCCGCGAAGCCGCCGCCGACGACGACGACGTCATAGCTCTCGTCCCACTTCTCCGGCACTTCGACGGAGCCCATGGTCGGGAAGTAATCCGGCGCGGCGACTTCCTTCGCCTCGACCGGCTTCTTGAAATCTTCGACGTTCGCGCCGGCCTCGACCAGAGCCGCCTCAACAGCCTTGAGGATGCCCTCGGAGGTGCGGGTCGCGCCGCTGACGGTATCTACCGCCAGAGACTGCGCTTCCAGAATCGCGGCGGGCATCTTCTCCAGCGCCGGCCAGCCGGGAGCGGTCTCGTTGTAAGCGGTCACCTTGATGTCCTCAATCTTGCTCTCGGACACGGTCACGTCCACCGTCAGGCCGTCGTACATGCCGCGGGCGACTTCCGTGTAGGTGCCGGGCTTCATGCCCTCGGCCACCGCCGCCGTGAAGCTGGAAGCCAGCAGGCAGACGCAAGCCAGAGAAGCGATCCATTTCTTGTTCATTCTTTTTTCTCCTTTCCGATGTAAACACGTTCGGAACTCCTGACATCATTGTACATGAATTTATGCGTTTCATCACTCGAAAGGAGGAAATGAATCATTCGAAAAACAGAAATTTAACGATCATGCCGGCCCGTTCGGCCTTGCAATCCACCCGCTCGCGTCCTTTTTCACAAGTTCGTCGGCATAGACCGCGCTGCTCCGCGCCAGCGCGCGGGCGGCGGGCTTGAGCGTTTCGTAGTTCTTGTAGACGATATTTTCCCACGCCCAGATCGGCTCTTCGTCCATATCCAGCCTGACCAGCCCGTAAGCGTCGTGGTAATGCTGCGCGGCGCAGTGCGGCGCAAGCGTCATCGCGCCCTCCTTGCGCACCTGCTCCACCACGAGCTGAACGCCGCCCAAAAACGTCGTCTTGCTCAAGTGAACCCCCATCTTTTCAAGCATCGGCAAAAACTCGCCGACAAAGCAGCATGTATCGTGCGGGTACATGAACTGCATGCCCTCCAGCGCCTCGTATTTCAGCCCCTTCTTCTGCGCCAGCGGATGATCCCACGACACCATGATATACACCGGCTCGCGATACAGCGGCACCGCCCGCAGCCCGCTGACCACGCCGGGGCGCGTGGTGTAGAAAAAGCCGATATCCAGCATATCCGAGCGGATCAGCGCCGGAACGCCCGCGTTGTGCGTCATCATCATGTTCAGCCGGGTTTCGGCGTGCGCGGTATGGAATTGCTCAAACAGCGCGAGCAGGCTGTTGCCGATGTTGATTTCGCACCCGCCGACGCTGACCGTGCCCTCCAGCTTCTCCGCCGGGCAAACGCTGTCCAGCGCCAGATAATAGTGCTCCACCATGCGGGTGGCATGCACCAAAAACGCCTCGCCCTGCCGGGTGAGCGCGAGCTGGCGGCCTGTTTTGCAGAAAAGCGGCGCGCCAACCTCCTGTTCCAGCATTTGGATATGCTTAAAAAGCGTGCTCGGCGCATATTGAAGCTGCTCCGCCGCCTTTTGATAGTTGAGCGTCTGGGAGAGCGTAATCATGGTCAGAAGCTGTTTGATATCCATGGTTGTAACGTCCTTTTCCGGTCGATGGTGCACGATTCGTTAATAATCTGTTTATATACATTCTATCCTCCCGCTCCCCAAATTGCAACCATAAAGTGCCGAAAGGTCATCCGACTTTCTTTTTTCGCTTCCGCCAAAGTCCGCAAAGCGCCAAAAAGCGGGCTGAGCCCGCCTTCACCTCCGCCGAAGTCTGCCACGCATCAAAGTCTTGCTCACGCGGGCGATTTTGTGCAGTTCCCTATAATGTCAAAAACGGACATGGGTGTCGCTACCCGCATGTCCGCTCTTATTTTGATTTATTTCTTTCGTCTGAGCACAAAGCAGGCCGCCGCGGAAACCGCCAGCGCCGCGCCCCAAAGCAGAACGGGGCTTTCGTCGCCCGTCTTCGGCAGGTTTTCCGCGCTGGGGAGTTTTTTCCACTCCGCCGTGAGCGTCATATCCCCCGTGACGGTGATCATTTCGCCCGCGTGATACACCTTTTCGCCGTCCTTCCAGCCGACGAAGGTATAGCCGGTTCGCGGTTCTTCGCCAAGCGTCACCGTTTCGCCGTAATCCGCCGTTTCCGTCCGCGTTTCGCCGTTCAGCAGAACGTATGTGACCGTGAACGTCCGGGCTTTCCAAACAGCCGTGAGCGTCACATCGCCCGTGACGGTGATCGTTTCGCCCGCGCGATACACATTCTCGCCGTCGTTCCAGCCGACGAAGGTATAGCCGGTTCGCGGTTCTTCGCCAAGCGTCACATTTTGGCCGTAAGCCGCCGTTTCCGTCCGCGTTTTGCCATCCAGCAGGACGTATGTGACCGTGAACGTCCGGACTTTCCAAACAGCCGTGAGCGTCATAGCGCCCGTGACGGTGATCTTGACTTTTCCGTCTTCTCCGGCCGGATAGCTGTTCCCCTTCTCGTCCTTCCAGCCCGTGAAAAGATGCCCTTCCTTTGTGGGCGCTTCGAGGGTGACGGTCGTGCCCTTATGCACCGTTTGGCTGCCGCTTCCGCCTACGCCGCCGTTCGCGTCGATTTCGATGCGCACCGGGTCTGCTTTATACGAAGCGACAAGCGACTGTTTGCCGCTTCGCTGCAGCTCTTTCACCCGCTCGCCGCTTTCAGAGGGCTCATATCGCGGGTTGTCGTTATACCAGCCGTCAATGTTTATGCCGCTGTCGAGATAGGTCGCGCCCATGTTCGCGGCGATGGGCAGTTTGATTGAAGAAGTCTTACCATCCAGACAAATATCTGCGCCGTGTCCTTTTGCCTGATTGTTGTAAATCTTATTTGATCCATCGGAAATATCCATCAGCACATCTTTCCCATTATCCAAATAAATACCGCCGCCGATACCGCCATTACCGCTTTTTGTTTGATACGCTTCATTGCCAATAACCTTCCAGTTTGTTATTGGATTAATCCATGAGTTGTTCAGCGCCACGCCGCCGCCATATATTGCTTTGTTGTTTTCGATTGTGCCGCCGCTGATGGTAATGGTTGAACTATATGCATATAAACCGCCGCCCATACCTATATCTGACGTAGTACAACATTCGCTGATTGTGCCGCCTTCGATGGTGACGGTTGAATAATTCGCTGCATACAAACCGCCGCCATAACCATTCACTGCCTTACATCCGCTGATTGTGCCTTTTTTGATGGTGATTTTTGAAGAATTTGTTGCATACAAACCGCCGCCCGCGTTCGCCTCACATCCGCTGATGGTGCCGCCTTCCATGATAAATCTTGATCCATTCTTAAGAGAGACGCCGCCATATTTACCTTTACAATTTTGAATCACACCGCCATGCATGTTAAAAACTGAATTTTCTTCAAGCACTACGCAGGCCTGGTCCACTTGCTGCCTATTTTGCAGCGTCACATTTTCGTACATATACGCGGTTGCCCCTCCTGATACAGTTATAAAGGCACCCTTTGCATTTCCGTCAATCGTCAGCTTTTCGGCATAACCTTCCGCGCCCAAATTCAGGACAGTTTCTCCTCCTGTCACCTTAATTCCTGCGCCCGAATTAACGGTAATCGTATTACCTTCGCCCTTGATGGTCGTCGTGCCGCGTCTCAATGTATATTCGGTAGTATCGCCTTCCAAGGTGAAACCATTCATCAAAATGATCTCGTTTTCATTATCATCGCTGGAATTATTAATCGTTTCAATCGCTTTTTTAAAACTACGGCCGTCTGAGACATAATGCGAATTCGTCTCCGCCATGGCGCGCGGCGCCGCCAGCGCCAGCATGCAGACCGCTATGCCCAGCGCCTTCCAAATCTTCTTGTTCATAGCTTTCTGCCTTTCCTTCGGTTCATTGTTTTCCTATATACAGCCTACAAAATGGATACGGACATCATAGCATATCGACATTCTTTTTTCAATCTGTTTTATTCGGTTTTTCACGAATCCGGAATCCGAAATTTTGCAAAAATTCCGATAACGGGCGCAATGATCGTCATGCAAAAAAGCGCCCTCCCGTTTTTCGGGAAAGCGCCGTGTATTCGCTTTTACAGCATACTCGCCAGAAACGCCTTGAGCCTTTCGGTCTTCGGCGCGCCGAGCACGTCCTTGGGGTCGCCGTGCTCGCAGATCACGCCCTGATCCATGAAAACGACCTCGCTGGCCACCGCGCGGGCAAAGCCCATCTCGTGGGTGACGACCAGCATCGTCAGCCCCTCCTGCGCGAGCTTCTGCATGACGGAGAGCACCTCGCCGACCATCTCCGGGTCAAGCGCGCTCGTCGGCTCGTCGAAAAGGATGACCTCCGGGTCCATCGCCAGCGCGCGGGCGATGGCGACGCGCTGCTTCTGCCCGCCGGAGAGCTGGCGCGGCTTGGCGTTGATGTAGGCGGACATGCCGACCTTTTCGAGGTACTTCATCGCGTTTTCAACGCTCTCCTCGCGGGTGCGGTGCAGCACCTTCATCTGGCCGGTGACGCAGTTGTTCAGCACATCCATGTTGCCGAACAGGTTGAACTGCTGAAAGACCATGCCGACCTTGGCGTGGTAGCGCGGCATGTTGACCGCGCCGGAGAGAATATCCTCGCCGTGGTAGAGAATCTGCCCCTCGTCCGGCGTTTCGAGCAGGTTGATGCAGCGCAGCAGCGTCGATTTGCCCGAGCCGGAGGAGCCGATGATGCAGGTCACCTCGCCCTTGTTGGCGGCAAAATCCACGCCCCGCAGCACCTCGTGGTCGCCGAAGGCCTTTTTGATGCCCCTGACTTCAATCACGCGTTCCATCTCTTGACGGCCTCCTTTTCGTTTTCGACGGATACCTTGATATCCGCGCGGCTGTCGCTCTGCGAGCCGTGAATGACGTAGTTATCCGGGCCGTCCATCTTCTTTTCCACCGCGCGCAGGATGGCGCTGACGCTCAGCGTCAGGATGAGGTAGATCACCGCGATGATGAAATAGACCTCGAAGTAGCGGTAATACGTGCCCGCCGCGCTCTTCGCCTGGAAGAACAGCTCGGAGACGGAGATGACGTTGAGCACGCTGGAATCCTTGATGTTGACGATCAGCTCGTTGCCCACGGAGGGGAGGATGTTGCGGATGGCCTGCGGCAGAACCACCGTCGTCATGGTCTGCCAGTGGGTCATGCCGATGGCGTGCGCCGCCTCGAACTGCCCCTTATCGACGGAGACGATGCCGCCGCGGATGATTTCGGCCATATACGCGCCGGTGTTGATGGAGATGATGAAGATGGCCGCGAAGGTCGTATCCATGAACACGCCCGCGTACTGCGCGCCGTAGTAGATCACGACGGCCTGCACGATCATCGGCGTGCCGCGGAACACCTGAATGTAGACGTTCATCAGCAGCTGCGCCAGCCTGAGCAGCCCGCGCCGGAGGGTCACGCCGACGTTCGAGCCGGTTTTCTTCTTTTCCGGCAGGGCGATGGTGCGGATGATGGCCACCAGCAGGCCGAGCGCGAAGCCCAGCGCCGTGCCCGTCAGCGCAATCAGCAGGGTCATGCCCGTTCCGCGCAGGAACAGCATCCCGTATTTTTCCAGCAAAAAGGCCACCCAGCCAAAGAAGGATGTAGAAGCGTTCGGCATTTTGTTCTCCTTTGGGGTACGTCGGCTCGCCGCCCCGAACCCCGGCAGGGAACTGAGTTCCCTGCACCTTCCATTACCATCTGCTTCGCAGATGGTTTATAATAAGAAACTTCTTTTCCTCCGTTTATCGCGCAGCGATAAACAAAGTGGGAAATCCAAGAACCTCAGGTTCTTGGCAGGGCTTGGGGCAGCGCCCCAACGTTCTCCCCCCATGGCGCGTAAAAAGGCTGCCGGCTGACCGACAGTCTTGTTTGGCGCTTGATTACTCGCTCAGCGGCTGATCGAGCACAACCGCGTCCATGATGGCGTTGCGCTCCTCGGCGGAAATCCCGGCGAGGATTTCGTTGATCTGCGCCTTCAGCGGGCTGCCCTGCTTCACGCCGACGGCAATCTGCGCGTCGTCCGGGGAGACGGTGAAGCCCTGCCCCTCGTCGAAGGTGATGTACGTCAGATCCGCGTTCGCGGAGGTCGCGGAGACCGCGCCGGGGCGGTCGGCCACATAGCCGTCAATCGCGCCGGAGGAAACCGCAACGATCATCGTCGGGAAAGTCTCCATCGCGGGCATCTTCACCGCGCCCTCGATCTGGTCGATCATGTCATAGTGGAACGTGCTCATCTGGCCGGTGATCTTCGCGCCCGCCAGGTCGGCCAGGCGCTTCGCGCCGGCAAACGCGCTGTCCTTGCGAACCACGACGGTCAGCTCCGTGTCGTAGTAGGAATCCGTAAAGTCAATGGTCATCCGGCGCTCGGCGGTCGGGCTCATGCCCGCGATAATCACGTCGATGTTGCCGGAGAGCAGCGCCGGGGTCAGGCCGTCCCACTCGGTCTTGACGATTTCCAGCTCCATGCCGAGCTGATCGGCGATGATCTTCGCGATGCGCACATCGTAGCCATCCGCGTAGCCGCCCGCCGCAATCGCCACGGCGTTTTCGCCCGCGTCGCTCTGCGTCCAGTTATACGGCGCGTAGTTGCACTCCATGCCCACGCGCAGGGTTTCGCAAACGCCCGCCGCCGCGAGCAGAACCATCGCCATCGTCATGGCCAAAATCAGCATTTTCTTCATTGCGCTGTCCTCCCGACCCCATCGGGTCTATCCACAGGTTGTTCGTTGGAATGAGGATATCTTACACCTGACCCGCCGGAGAGTCAACAAAATTACAATAATTCCGCATCATCTTTGTATTTTTTACAAAACAAATGCGCAGCAAAGCGTTTTTCATCGTCCAAAAACCGATAACGCGCCCGTTTTCATGCCTTTTTATTCATCCTTGACGCGCACGTTTTCCCGTCCGAACATATCGAATACCTTGTTCAGGCTGTTTTCCGCCTGCTTTCTGGCTTCCTCCTGCGCGCTGAGGATCGCCTTGTCCGATTCCTGCACCGTGCCCTCGATCGCCGCGCGAAACGTGCACGGGTAGCCCGCCGCCTGCGTCAGATAGCCCGCCACCTCCTCGTTCTTCTCCGGGATACTCAGCATCTTCACATAGGCCGCGCCCATCGCCTTGGGATAGACCACGGTGAACAGCCCGTTCTCGCCGGAGACGAGCCGCCCGAATTTGAGCATACCGAAGAGCTGCGGCTTCTGCTTGGCCTCCTGCCAGATGCGTTCCGCGTCCGGCGCAGGGCCTTTCGGCGCTTCCTTCGCGGGGGGCGGCGCGGCTTCTCCCTGCGCGTCGTCCGGCGTATCGGCCGCCTGCGCGTCGGCCTCCTGCTTCCGGGCGGGCGCAGCCACCACTGCGCCCTCGCGCAGCTTGCGCTCCAGCTCGTCCACGCGGGCGACGAGCGCCTCCACCTGCATGCTCTCCTCCGGCGCGCAGGCGCGAAGCGCGGCCGTTTCCAGCGCAAAGCGCGGCTGTGCCGCCCACTTCATATCCGTTTCGCTTGCCAGAAAGAGATCGAGCATCCGCATCAGCCGCGTGTGCGACGTGCGCTTTGCCTGTGCGACGTATTCCGCCGCGTCCTCCCGCGTGACCTCCAAAAGGCCGCTGAGCTGTTCCTCGCCGCAGATATCCGCCAGCATCAGCGCGCGCAGATGGGCGCTCACGTCGCGCACAAACACCTGCACCTCGCGCCCCTTGCGCATCATCTCGTCAATCAGCGCCAGCGCGCCCGCCGCGTCCGAATCGATCAGCCGATCCGCGAACGCGAACAGGAAGCTCTTATCCGCCGCGCCGAGCACCCGAAGCACGAGCGCCTCCGTCAGCCCGCCGTCCTCCTCCTGCGCGTAGGAAAGGCACATGTCCATGATCGACCATGCGTCGCGCATGCCGCCCTCCGCCGCGCGGGCAATGCGGGAAAGCGCCGCGTCCTCGGCCTGAATATGGCCTTCCTCCAGCGCGACGCGCAGCCGCCCGATGATCTGGTGCGCGGGAATCCGCCCGAAATCGAACCGCTGACAGCGGGAAAGGATCGTCGCCGGGAGCTTCTGCGGCTCCGTCGTCGCCAAAATGAACACGACGTAGGCGGGCGGTTCTTCCAGCGTCTTGAGCAGCGCGTTGAACGCGCCCTGCGAGAGCATATGCACCTCGTCGATGATATACACGCGATAGCGCCCCGTCTGCGGCGGGGATTTCACCTTTTCGCGCAAATCGCGGATCTCGTCCACGCCGTTGTTGCTGGCCGCGTCGATTTCCAGAATATCGAGGCTGTTTTCATCCGCCAGCGCCCGGCAGGTGTCGCACGTGCCGCAGGGATCGCCGTTCTCCGGGTGTTCGCAGTTGACCGCGCGCGCGAACACCTTCGCCGTCGAGGTTTTGCCCGTGCCGCGCGTGCCGCAGAACAGGTACGCATGCGCGATGCGCCCGCTCGTGATCTGGCTGCGCAGCGTTTTGATCACCGCTTCCTGCCCCACAAAATCCTCGAACCGCGCCGGACGATAGCGGCGATACAGCGCCTGATAGCCCATTTTGTTGCCTCCACAATCCAATCAAGAATATAAAATAGAATATCACAAAAAGAAAAACTTTACAACCGTTCCAGACGGGTGTACAATAAGCGGCGCAGCCGAAGGCTGCTTTCTTTCCGCCGCATGTCTGCGGTTTTTCTTTTCAGCGCACGCGACCCGACTGCGCATTTTTCACTCAAAAACACGGAGGAATATTCTATGGCTGTTTCCGGCATCATTTTCCAAATGATTACGTTGTTCATCATGATGTTCGCGGGCTATGTTTCCGCACGGGCGGGGCTGATTTCGCCGTCCTTCCGGCGCGGGCTCTCCTCGCTGGTGCTGAGCACGGCGTTCCCCTGCTGCATCGTTTCGTCGGTGCTGCAAAGCGGCGGCGCGCCCGGCAGCATGCTCGTCGCCCTCGGCGTGAGCGTCGCGTTTTTCGCGCTGATGATCGCGCTGGCGGCGGTGCTCGTGCGCATCGTGCCCACGCCGAAGGAAGAGCGCAACCTCGATCAGCTTCTGCTCGTGTTCACCAATCTGGCGTTCATGGGCATCCCGATCATTCAGGCGCTCTACGGCGTGGAGGGCGTGGCGATGCTCTCGATGTTCCTGCTGGTGTTCAACTTTCTCGTGTTCACCTACGGCGTCATGCTGCTCGATGACAGCGGCGACATCAACCTCCGGCAGTTGGTCAACCCCGGCGTGATCTCCGCGCTGATTGCGCTGTTCTTCGGTCTGACCGGCTGGCGGCTGCCCGACCCGGTGGAAAGCGCGCTGGCCTCCATCGGCTCCATCAACACCCCGATGGCGATGATGATTATCGGCGCTTCCCTCGCGCACAGCGATATCCGCGCCGCGTTCACCAATCCGCGCCTGTACCGCGTCTCCTTCCTGCGCCTGATCGTCATGCCGCTGGTGTTCATCGGTCTGGCGCTCGTCATGCCGATCAACCGCATGCTCGCGGGCTTGTGCGTCATCGTCGCCGCGATGCCGATTGCCGGAAATTGCAGCATGCTTTCCGATATCTACACGCCCGATGACATGACCTCCTCCCACGCGACCATCGTTTCCACCCTGATCAGCGGCGTGACCCTCCCGCTGCTCGTGCTGGTGATGAGCATGGTGGGGCTGGGGTAACCGCTTCCCCGCGATAAAAGCCGCCCGGTTTTTGATGGCCGGGCGGCTTTCGCTTTTCCCCAAAACCTGCTATAATACATCTATCAATCATAAAGGAGAGCGATTTTCATGCGCGCTTACGAACGTCTGCTCAAATATGTTTCGGTCTACACCACCTCCGACCCGGACAGTGCCACCGTCCCCAGCTCCATGCGCCAGTACGATCTGGCAAACATCCTCGTCGATGAGCTGAAAGCCCTCGGCCTTGAAAACGTCCATGTTGATGAAAACGGCGTCGTCTATGGCTGGTTGTCCGCGACGGCGGGCTGCGAGCAGAAGCCCGCGCTCGGCTTCATCGCCCACCTCGACACTGCGCCGGATTGCTCCGGCGAAAACGTGAAGCCGCAGATCATTGAGCATTACGACGGCGGCGACGTGCTTCTGGCCGGAAGCGGCGAGACGCTCAGCCCCGCGGCGTTCCCCGGCCTGAAAAAGCTGGTCGGCATGACGCTCATCACCACGGACGGCACCACCCTGCTCGGCGCGGACGACAAGGCCGGCATCGCGGAAATTATGACCGCGCTGGAAAACATCCTCGCCGCCAGCGCCCCGCACGGCAAACTCTGCATCGCCTTCACCCCGGATGAAGAAATCGGCGCGGGCGTTGACCATTTCGACGTGGCCAAGTTCGGCGCGGACTGCGCCTACACGCTGGATGGCGGCGAAGAGGGCGAAATCGCTTACGAGACATTCAACGCCTGTTCGGCGGAGCTGCATTTCGACGGCCTGAGCGTGCACCCCGGTTCTTCCAAGGATACGATGATTAACGCGGCGCTGGTCGCCATGGAATACAACGCGCTGCTCCCCGCCGGGGATATTCCCCGCCTGACGGAGGGCTACGAGGGCTTCTTCCACCTGTGCGATATGAAGGGCGACGTGGAGCACGCCGAGCTGCACTACATCGTCCGCGACCACGACCGCGCAACATTCGAGGCGCGCAAGAAGCTGATGGAGCACGCCGTAAAGGTCATCAACGAAAAATACGGCCGCAGCGTCGTCACCCTCCGGCTCAAGGACAGCTATTATAACATGGCTGAAAAGCTGACCGACCACATGGAGCTGATTGAAAACGCCAAGCGCGCCTGCGAGGCGGCGGGCATGAAGCCGTTTATCGAGGCGGTGCGCGGCGGCACGGACGGCTGCCGCCTGTCCTACATGGGGCTGCCCACGCCGAACCTCTGCACCGGCGGCTTCGCTTTCCACGGCCCGTATGAGCATATCGCGGTGGAGAGCATGGATCGCTGCACGAAGATGGTCGAGCTGCTGATGATCGGGGAATGAGAAAACGCTGGGGCTTTGCCCCAATCCCCACCCGAAACCCGAGGTTTCTGAACTTCCCGCCTTTCATTTTCAAAAATTTCATAAAATCCTGAAATTTTCCTCTCTGTGTGTCGTCTTATAAGTATAGACAACATGCAGGGAGGTTTTTTCATGCTGGCCAAACGCCGTCTCTTCGGGGCGCTGCTGTTTATGCTGACGCTTCTATCTTCTGCGGCCTGCGCGAATATCAATTTGAAGCCCTACGAAGTGCCCAGCGCATCCGGCACAGAGGTCGAAATTCTCGCGCCGGAGGTCTATCTGCTTCTTCACGACAGTCCGCAGAACGGCGGCAAACTCAAAACGGCGCTCGTCCTGCTTGACCACGGGCAAACGGTATTCGAGCAGCGCCTGCCGGATCATACAGCCGACAGCGAAACCCTCAGCTATCGGCTCTTTGTTGCGGATGCAAACCGATACGGCATTTTAACCACCGAAAGCCATTCCAATTTCATCCGTTTTCGGCTTTTGGAAGACGGCGCACTCTCTGAGGGCTTTTCCGTTCAAGGCGATCTCACCGGCTATACCGCCTTGCTCGGCTGGCTCTGCAATTTGAGCCGGGAGGGCGGCGCGTATGCCGTCAATCGCTTTGATTGGAATGGCATTCTGCTGGCTTCTACGCCGGTTTCGCCGCTTCACGCCGCAACCTACGGCGGCTTCACGGTGCTTGCCGCCAAGAGCGTCGCCTATATCGCGCCGGATATCGACATTTCGCAAGGCCGCTATGCGCTGAATCATCTGCGCGTCAGCGCGGACGGCGAACCGCTTTCCGCCGTCCATATTCCTCTGCCGTCCGACAGCTCCACCACATACGGCGCGTTTTCGCCCGACGGCGGCATGCTCTCCTATACGGAATCCCACGCGCTGACGGAGCCCTCGCAATTCTTTCTCGCCCGTTCGGATGCGGCAGGCCGCCTGCTTTTCACCAAAATGCTCAAGGCTGCGGATATCAATGTCCGCGTCAACTGCGCCCTTTTACGTGACGACGGCTCGACCACGCTTTACGGCACGGCGACCCGAACCGCCCGAAAATACTTCGCCGTGTTCCGGCTGGATCTGGACGCAGGAGGGAACATCATTGCCCGAGATATCCGCGATTTCACCACCCGCGCCACGTATCTGTACAGCGTCAAACTCGATCCGCTCGGCAACGCATACGTGGTCGCTCAAGATTACAAGCACCCCATCGCCGTCGTCCCCTTTGACGCTCTGCCCGTCTGCGACAATCCGGGGCTGACGCTGACCAACGGCGGAATATAGCTTTTTCCGCGCCGCCAAAAATATATAGACCATATACAGGGAGGTTTTTTTCATGCTGACAAAACGGCGTTTTTTCGCCTCCGCGCTGCTCGCCCTGGTGCTTCTTTCCGCTGCGGCCTGCGCGCAGATCGACCTCGCGCCCTACGAAATTCCGAATTCCGCCATGGCGCGGATCACGCTCATTCAACCCAGTTTGTTTCTCATTCACCACGACAGCACGATGAATGACGGAACCGTTCCAACCTCCGTCATTCTGTTTCAAAACGGCCAGCCCATATTCAGCCGACAGTTTGACAACGACGGCGATTGGCGGTTGTTCTCGACATTCCTGATGAGCGAAGCCTGTTACGGCTATGTGCTGGCCGATCACGGCGACCCGACGCTCGGCCGCCTGTTCGTCCGTCTGACCGGCAGCGGGCCGTCTCCGCTGCTCCAGCTGATGGATCATCGTCATTCCGTCCGGCTTATGAATTTCGGAATCGCCTTTCTCTATGAAACGGACACGGCCTGCGCCCTCCAGCTTTTGGATTGGCAGGGGCGTTTGAAGGTGGATTACGCGCTCGATCCCGCTCTGCGCTATTCGATGCTTGGCAGCGCCCTTTTGGCGGACGGCACATTGCGCGTCCTCACGGTTGACCGGCCTCGCGCGGATAGCGGCGAAAGCGCACGCATGATTCTGCGCACCTTTTCAAACGCGGGCGCACTGCGCTCCGAACAGGCCGTTCAATCGCCCTATATCGGCGGGTCTAGCGATACCGTCGCGTTTGATTCGGACGGCGGCCTCGTCGTCTGCACCCCGCCGCTTGCGGATTACAAAATTGAGCAGATCATCCGTATGGACGCGCAGAACAACGTGCTCTATCGGAAGACGCTCAGCGCGCCCAAAACCGTCGTAACCATTTCGGGCGCTCAGCCTTCCCCGGATGGTTCGGTCACGCTGTACGGCTCGGCGATGGCCAACTCCCGCGGATTATTCACCGTCTTCCGGCTGGATCTCGATGCGCGAGGCAACGTTGTCGCGCTGGATATCCGCGATTTCACCACCCGCGCCACGTATCTGTACGCCGTCCGGCTGGATGCGCTCGGCAACGCATACGCGGTCGCTCAAGATTACAAGCACCCCATTGCCGTCGTCCCCTTTGATGCTCTGCCCGTCTGCGACAATCCGGGGCTGACGCTGACCAACGGCGGAATATAGC
>ERZ773145.2100-NODE-2100-length-14787-cov-2.527220_pt1 | contig 14787 bp, 9 predicted proteins | sample MGYA00580848_ERZ773145 | MGnify/ENA primary metagenome ERZ773145 (study PRJEB29015, sample SAMEA2737858) | human gut metagenome | biome: human gut; feature: human-associated habitat; material: faeces | place: China | collected 2012 ... | reverse complement strand
GTTTGTCAACCATGTAGAAACGTTTCTTAGCTTCTTCTTCTGATAAACCTGATTGAACCATTTCTTCAGCAACCCGTTGAGCAATCCCAACTCCGGCAGTACCGGCACCAAAGCAAAGGTATTTTTGATCAACCATTTTTTCGCCAGAAATGTTAAGTCCACCAAGGACCCCAGCTAATACAATGATTCCAGTTCCTTGAATATCATCATTAAATACTAAGTATTTGTCTTTGTATTTGTCTAAGATGTTGGCAGCATTTGCACGACCAAAATCTTCAAAGTGAAGGTAAAGGTTAGGGAATAAATCTTCGGCTTCTGTTACAAACTTGTCAACGAAGTCGTAGTATTTTTCTGAGTAATCACGTTCTTGATCAAGTCCCAAGTATAATGGGTCTTCAAGTAATTCTTTTCTAGTAGTACCAGCATCAATTACAACTGGAAGTACTTCTGAAGGATCAATTCCAGCAGCAGCACTATATACCATTAATTTACCAACTGGGATATCAATTCCTTGAGTTCCCCAGTCACCAATTCCAAGAATTCCTTCACCATCAGTTACAACTAATAACTTGATGTTACGGCCTTCAGCGGCATTGATTAGGCTTTGACGAATGGTTTCTTTATCATCTTGGTTAATTGATAAGAAAGCAGCGTTTTGTGGGTTAACGTACATACGACTGTAGTTTTCAATTGAGTCAGCAATAGTTGGATCATATACGATTGGCATAAATTCACTAACGTGTTCAGCGAAAGTAGCGTAGAAAAGCACGCGGTTTTCGTTGAAAATACTCATTAAGTAAACACGTTTTTCTAAATCATTGCTCTTAGTTAAGTATTCTTTGTATACTCGAGCAGTTTGTTCTTCTAAAGTTTGTACCCGTGGAGGTAACATTCCTTGGAGATTTAAGGTCTTACGTTCTTCTTCAGTAAATGCAGTTCCCTTGTTTAAAAAGGGATTGTTTACAATTTCTTGTCCTCTTGACATAAATAAGACTCCTTTTTGTAGTATTATTACATTAATAAACTACCTGTATATTAATTCACAGAGAAAATAATTGTCAAATATATAATTTACATAAACAAACTTTATATGAGGTGATCCTATTAAATTACAAGATTTAATTTACTTTAATAAATTAGTGGAACTAAAAAGTTATACTACAGTTTCTGAGTATTTTGGCGTAAGTCAACCTACCATTTCGATGGCTATTCAGCGACTTGAAAAAGAGTTTAATGTGGAACTTATCAACCGTAATCAAGCACATCGTAAAATTAAAATCAGTCCCCATGGAAAAGTTTTATATAAGCATACCGATATAATTAATCGTGAAGTGGAAGAAATAAAAAAAGACATGCATCACAATTTCAAGGCCCCAATTCGTTTTGGTCTTCCGCCAATCATCGGAAACTATTATTTCCCAATTCTGGCCTTAGAACTTAGTAAGTCTGATATCTTAGATGACTTAGATAATATCGAAGCTGGTTCAGGGAAATTACTTGATCAGCTTCGTTCTGGTGAAATTGACATTGCTTTGCTGGGTTCAAACGAACCAATTGAAAGTCATGCCATTAAATCAAAAGTCTTAACCAAAAGCGATTTTAAGATTATCGTTTCCCTCAATTCACCCTTAGCTAAACTTAAAAAGATAAAAATTAAGGATCTCAACAACATCAATTTCATTTCTCTTTCGAATGACTTCATTCATCACAATACGTTTAACAAACTCTGTAACGAACATAGTATTAAAGTTCACATACGTTATCGGACACAAGATGTCGAACTTTTAAAACAACTTGTCTCTGAAGATTTAGGTGTTTCCTTTTTAACTGAACAAGCCATTAGCCCTAAAGATAACTTGGTAGCCATTCCAATCGATGACGACGATTTAGATAAATTCTACGTTTCTCTAACTTATCGAAAAACACATGTCTTATCGCCTAAAGAAAAACAACTAATCGCAGTTTTAATTAATTCAATTAAAAAATAAAAAGCGCATCGTCAATGACGATGTGCTTTTATGTTTAATTAAACTTCTTTATCTGTTTCAGTTTCAACCCCAACTCCATCGTATTCTTCAAGAATCATCTTCTTAAGGTCTGCGAAAAGTGGTTCTTTAGGGTTAGCAGTAGTACATTGGTCAGAGTAAGCTAATTCAGCAAGATGAGTTGCAGCAGCTTCTAGGTCTGCTTTGTTAACTCCTTGAGCCTTCAAGCTTAAAGTTACACCAACTGAGTGAGCTAATTCGATGAACTTGTGAACCAAAGCTTCTTTGAGTTCTTCGTTAGTTGATCCTGGTAAGCCAAGGTAACGAGCAATTTCAGCGTAGTCTTGGTCGGCACGGAATGATTCGTACTTAGGCCAAGTAGCAATCTTCTTAGGTTTTTCAAAGTTGTAACGAATTACATGTGGCAAGGTAATTGCAATTGCGATACCGTGAGTAATTCCAAATTGTCCACCAAGTTTGTGAGCAATTGAGTGTGTAATTCCCAAGAAGGCGTTTGCAAAGGCCATACCGGCAATGGTTGAAGCAGTGTGCATCTTGTCACGAGCTTCCATGTTGCCATTGTAAGAATCAGTCAAGTTTTCAAAAATCATCTTGATGGCTTGGAGTGATAAGGGACGAGTGTAGTCAGATGCCATTACTGATACGTATGATTCAATGGCATGAGTTAAAGCATCAAGTCCTGAAGCAGCAATGGTTTTCTTTGGAACCGTAGCCACAAATTGAGGATCAATAATCGCAACATCAGGGGTCAAAGCGTAATCAGCTAATGGGTACTTGATGTGTAATTTAGAATCAGTGATAACTGAGAATGGTGTTACTTCTGATCCAGTACCTGAAGTACTTGGGATCGCAACCATTTGTGACTTGCTTGGTTTTTCAAAGCGGTAAGCACGTTTTCTGATATCTAAGAATTTTTGTTTTGCTCCAAAGAAGTTAGTTTCTGGGTTTTCGTAGATTAACCACATCATCTTAGCAGCATCAAGTGGTGAACCACCACCTAAAGCGATAATGGTATCTGGCTTGAAGCCACGCATTTGAGTAACCCCTGCTTGAACTATATCAGTTGTTGGTTCGTCGTGGATATCATCAAAGATGTAGTATTGAACGCCATCTGGACGTGCATTTAATTCATCTAAAACTTTGTCAACGTAGTGATATTTAACCATTGAAGGACTGGTAACGATGAAGGCCTTCTTGATGTTTGGCATATCTTTAAGGTAACGAACTGAATTCTTTTCGAAGTAAATCTTAGGTAATTTAATCCATTGCATATTCTTTGCGATTGTCTTAATGTTCAATAAGTCGTAGTCAGTAACGTTATGTGAGATTGAGTTATTACCCCATGATCCAGTACCTAACGTTAATGAAGGAGTCATGTTGTTGTAAAGGTTACCAACACCACCTAAACCAGCTGGTGAGTTAACCAAGACCCGTGAAGCTTTTACAGCAACACCAAAGTCAACAGCTAATTGATCATTTCTAGTTTGAATAGCAGCAGTATGACCTAATCCACCGTAGTTCAATAATTTAGCTACAATTTTAAAGGCATCTTCATGATTCTTTGACTTGTAAACTGAAATTACAGGAGAAAGTTTTTCACCAGACATTGGGTATTTAGGACCAATTCCAGTCATTTCAACAGCAAGAACTTGAGTATCCTTTGGAACCTTAATTCCGGCCATATCAGCAATTTGTTGAGCAGTTGCTCCAGCGATTGGACCTTTAACACTCAAACGAGTACTGTCAAACATTGCATCAGTTAATTTTTGTTTTTCATTATCAGGAATAAAGTAAACCCGGTTAAGTGAAAGTTGTTCTTTTACATCGTCGTAGATTGAAGCATCAATCACAGCACTGTTTTCAGTTGCACAAATCATTCCGTTATCAAAAGTTTTTGATAAAACTAAATCATTAACGGCACGAGAAATGTTAGCTGTTTCTTCAATATAAACAGGACCATTACCAGGACCAACACCTAAAGCTGGTTTACCAGTTGAGTAAGCAGCTTTAACAAGACCAGGACCACCAGTTGCTAAAGTACATGCAACCCCTGGGTTTTGAATCAAATCATTAGTTGCCTCACGACTTGGTTCGGTAATCCATTGGATAGCATCTTTAGGAGCACCAGCAGCAATCGCAGCATCACGCATAATTTGAGCAGCTTTGATTGATGATTTTATAGCTTGTGGATGAAGACTAAAGATAATTGCATTTCTAGTTTTCATTGAAATAATTGATTTGAATAAAGTAGTTGAAGTTGGGTTAGTTACAGGAGTAATTCCTGCTAACACACCAAGTGGTTCAGCGACTTTGATTAAATCTTCTTCTGAGTTTTCTTCAATTACACCAACTGTTTTATCGTTCCGGATGTTATTCCAGATTTCTTCAGTGGCAAATAAGTTTTTAATTGCTTTATCTTCAGCGACTCCACGACCAGTTTCTTTAAAGGCCATTTCACCGAGCATTTGGTGAGCGTTTACCCCGGCAATTACCATTGCGTGGGTAATGTGATCAACTTTCTTTTGATCAAAATTACTCATTTCGTCTAAGGCAACATGTGCTTTGGCAACCATATCATCAATATTCTTTTTGATTGCTTCAACATTTGGTTGTTTCTTTTCTACCATATTATTCACCCTCCGGTTCATAAACGTTTAATTGTTATTCATTTCACAATGCTTATAATATCACACTCTTTTTGTTTTGCCAAACATTTGCTTTAAATTCTTTCTAAATGTTATTTTGTCAGTACATTAAAGCTATTTATACCCTTTATAAATAACATTGTTCAATCAATAACATACTCGGGTAATAAAACAGCCAAGCACTGAATTTAATCAGGACTTGGCTGTTATTTGTTATTTATTTTTCTGTCCACAAAATATTAATACTATTTTGTTTGTAATTCTTTCCACATTCGTTTTGATCTAGCATTAATTACTTTAGCTGACTCTTTTACATATTCTTCAAACGTTTCTGAAGAAGCTAATTTTTTTACGTTGTAGGTATTATTTTCATCATATCCATCGGTGAAATCTTGTAATAAATTGACATTTATAAAATTGTTAAATGCATTATTATCAATCGTAACAATCATTAAAACAAAGTGCTCTTTTAGAATTAATTCCTCCCCACGTAGGGGTAAGACCCAGATTTCCCAAGACATAGTAATTTGATAATTGCATTTTTTCTTTATCAGCGTTCTCAGCAAATTCAACTGGCCCATCAAATGGTGCATATTTTTTTAAAATATCTTTAATTTGATTCTTTTTATCATCTTTTAATGACTTATATGCTTGGTTGTAATATCTTTTCATAATTGGTATGCGCCAAGTAATTAATGTATCACCAGTTAAATCTTCATATCCTTTCTTTTCAGTATTAAACCACTCAAATGTTTGTTTATAAAATTTATCATTATCATAAAATGAAAATAATTTTCCATAAACTTCTTTTGCAAGTGCTGAACGATCAGCTTCTTCACCATCACTAGCAAAATTGTAATTTATCGCTTGTTCTTCACTTAGTTCTAAAAAATCTTCAATTTTTTTCATCACTCACTCTCCAGTTTTCCAATAGAAATTTTCTTATCTCTAAAATAATTAACTAATCTCTGAACTAATAAGAAAACCGGATTAACTGTTAGCAATAACAGCAAACCAATTCCGCCAACCTGCCAGGTAAACAACCTAGCAAGAAAGAAAAACTTCCCAAAAATAATAAACAATCCCATAAACCCAATAATGCTTCCTGCAACAATCATGGCTTTATAACGGTTTAAAGGACGACTCACTAATAGCAATGCTTGCCAGCTAATCAATCCCGTTAACAAAACGTTTAACGTATCAGTTGTAGCAACTTTAAATCCTAATAAATTACCAATTCCGCCAATTAGAATAATATAGATCACCACACAAATCGCTGACGGAAGCGCAATTTCGACGATTCCGGTGAAGAAACGATTTTTAATTGGATGAAATTCGGGTGCCAATGCTAAGAAGAATGACGGAACTCCAACCATCAAACTATTAATTGGTGTGAGTTGAATGGGCTGGAATGGATAACTTTTGGCCATGAAAATAAAAATCAAACTCAACATAATTGAGAACATCGTTTTGACCAAGTACAAAGCTGCGATGTTATCGATATTATTAATCACGCGTCGACCCTCATTTAAAATTTGAATTAAAGCTGAAAAATTAGAATCAACTAACACAAAGTCTGCGATACTTTTGGTACTTTCATTTCCTGAAGCCATCGCAATCCCACAGTTAGCCTGACGCAAAGCTAAAATATCGTTTACTCCGTCACCGGTCATGGCTACAGTGTGCCCGTTATCCTGTAAAGCTTTTACCAATCGTTCTTTTTGCTCGGGTTTAACGCGCCCAAAGACGGTCGTTTTAGCGACTAAATCATGATAATTGGCATCATCCGCCACCGTTGTCATATCAACTAGTTGCTCAGCTTTTGCAATTCCCGTTCGTTGTGCAATCGCTGCCACGGTGGTCGGATCATCACCAGAAATTACTTTAACAGTAACTCCTTGATTAGCAAAATAGGCCAGAGTGCTAGGAGCATCCGCTCTAATCACGTCCGTAATCAAAATAAATGCGACTAGTTCGGCACCAGTTATGCCATCTCGACTCATTTCATCAGCTTTGACTAACGCCAAAACCCGATTACCATTTGCCGCAAATCCATGTACTTGCTGTGTTTGTTGCTCACTTAATTGCAACACGAATTGTGGAGCCCCTAACACATAGTTGCCCTGTTCAAACTGCACGCCACTCCACTTACGAGCAGAAGAAAATGGCACAATTTGTTGTGCGTGATATGGATGACTAGGAAAGGCTGTTTTCAGCGCTTCGGCGGTTTCATTAGTATCATCAATTTCTTTAACTAACGAACCCAAAATGTCACTAACCATTTTCTCATTTTGTCCATGAGATAAGACTAATTGTTTAAACTGCAAATTTCCATTCGTAATCGTTCCTGTTTTATCCAAGCAAAGTGTATCAACTCGTGCCAACGTTTCAATAGATGCTAAATCTCTAACTAACACTTGTTTCCGAGCTAAATGATAAGCAGAAATCGCTAAGGTAACGGATGAAAGTAAAATCAATCCTTCTGGAATCATCCCAATCATCGCTGCTACAGTCCCTAAAATAGCATGATTCAAAGCAACACCATGCCACAAGCGGGAAGCAAATAAGAGCAGACCCAGTGGGATAATGATAATTGTTAAAATGCGAATAATTCGTTTAATTAAATTCAACAACACACTATTATTTTTTTCCGTTTTGCTAACTTTTTTGGTTAACGAATTTACAAAGGTGGACTTTCCAACTTCCGTGGCTTGCATAATCGCATGCCCGCTAACCACAAAACTCCCAGAAATTAAGCTTTCACCATCCGTTTTAATAATTACATCAGATTCTCCAGTGATTTGGGACTCATCAATTTCTAATTCTTGAGTTTCTTTAACAATCCCATCAACCGGAACTTGGTCTCCTAATTGTAAAACAAGCAAATCATCTAAAACGATTCCTTCTGGTTCAATTTCAACCTGTTTACCATTGCGAATCACGGTCACATTTGATTGTGATAACAATGCCATTTTATCAACTTGTCGTTTAGCTCTAATTTCTTGGAAAATTCCAATCATAGTATTAACTGTAGCAATTAATAAAAACAACATATTTTTATAACTACCAGTTAAAAAAACCAAAATTCCAAGAATTACATTGATTAAATTAAATAAGGTAAACGTATTTTCAAAAACAATTTGTTTGCTACTTTTCGTTAATGATTCTGTTGCAGTATTATTTTCCCCTGCAGCAATTCGGGTTTGGACCTGAGCTGAGGTAAGCCCAGTTAAATTTTGTGTCATTTTTCCACCCCTTTTGTTTAATTGTAACTAAGCCCTTTTAATTTTTCAGTGGTCATCATTCGAGTTAACCAAAATTTACTATTATCGTTGAATAATTTTGGAAAAAAACGTGTTTTCTTCAATATTATGGTAAAATTATTAAGTATAACGTCAAATTTTTAATTTTGACTTGAATTGACTACTATTTTATTAAAATGAAAAGAGGAATGCATTTTGGTTACTGGATCGATTTTTGTCGACTTAGTTATTATATTAGTGATGTTCTTCTTTGCGGGATATTTTGTTGCTTGTGAATTTGCTCTAGTGCAATCACGGCCGACTGCCTTACAAGAAGAACTCGATGACGAGAACACAAGTGCAAAGCGGAAACACAAAATTAAGCTCGAAATGAAGATGGTAATGAACCTTAATGAATACCTATCTACTACTCAAGTAGGGGTTTCACTTGCCGGAATTATTTTAGGATGGATTGGTGAATCATTTGCCGTTGAAATCTTTGTTGATTTATTTGGTGCTTCTGGAATTGGCTTAAGTAGTGCTGCTGCCCACGGTTTTGGTGTAGTAATTGGGGTGTTAATTTTAACTTACCTAGAAGTGGTTTTCACCGAAATCTTACCTAAAAACCTTAGTATTGATATGCCACTTAAGGTTTTAGCAGTTGTTAGTGGTCCACTTCACTACTTCCACGTAATGTTCTACCCATTTGTATGGTTATTAAATGTTTCAGCAGCTGGAGTAGTTAAAATGCTAGGTCTTCCTGTTGCAAATGAAAACGATGAAGCCCTTTCTCAATCTGAAATTTTAAGTGTTTCTAAAGCAGCCGTTAAAAATGGTGACTTAGAAAAAGACGATTACCTTTACATGCGTCGGGTTTTTGAATTAAATGATAAAACCGCTCGAGATGTCATGATTGATCGGACCCGTTTAAAGACCATTGATATTGATACCACTGATGAAGAGGCCATTGAAACTTACCTCAACACCAAATTTAGTCGACTTCCCGTTGTTAAGGATAACGATAAAGATGATATTTTGGGTTATGTTTATATCTATGACTTAATTCAACAAGCTCAAATCAATAAAGAAAAACCAATCAAGAGTCTCATCCGTAAAATTAGTACTACTTCTGAAACGACCCCGATTGCGATGGTGCTCCAACAAATGATCAGTAACCATCAACCAATCGTAGTTGTGATTGATGAATATGGTGGTACCTCAGGAATTATTACCGATAAAGATATTTATGAAGAGTTATTTGGAACAGTTCGTGATGAAATTGATACAGTTAACCATGCCGCTATTTTCCGCCAACCCAATGGTACATACAAAATTGGCGGAAAAATGAATACTTATGACTTTGAAAAACTTTTCGATACGGATATCAAAGCCTTTGATGGATCAGATATTGTAACTATTTCTGGTTTCATCATTGAACACAATCCTCACATTAAAGTTGGAGATGTGGTCAAATTAGGTGACTTTGCATTCAAAGTGTTATCCTACGAAAATTCATTCATCGACTGGTTTGGGGTTAAGAAAATTGAACCTGAAACTGACGATGATCAAGATGAATCCGATAAATAATCTATAAAGACGAGGCTATGCCTCGTTTTTTATTTAAGGAGTTTTAATAATGAACGCAATTAAAAAAATACCAGCTTGGCTGGGTTACACCATTTTGTTTGCTGTAATTACATCGACTTTTGCCCTTATGTTTTCATTAACTGATACTTCGTTAATTTGGAGTTTTGATGGAATTGCCCAACATTATCCAATTCTAGTAGGTTTTCATGATATGTTACTTCATTTCATTCAACATCCATCGCAAGGATTAACCCACTGGTCATGGAATATTGGAATGGGAGCAGATCAATTAACTAGCTTTTCTTACTATGTTGTTGGTGATTTATTTAACTATTTGATTATATTTTTCCCCAAAAATCAAATCGAATTTGGCTACAGCTTTTTAGTCCTCCTTCGTCTCTATTGTGCTGGTCTATCATTTCTTTTATTTGCTAAACAATTTAACTTTAAAAAATATAGTTTGGTCATCAGTACTTTAACCTACACATTTGGTAGTTATGCTTTATATGCTGGTTTCCATCATGCCTTCTTTATTTTACCTTTGATTTTCTTTCCTCTCTTAGCATTAGGAATTGAAAAAATAATTCATAATAAATCAATGTGGTGGTTAGTTTTAGCAACCTTAATTACTTTTTTGAGTAATTTCTACTTTGCTTATATATTAGGACTAGGTTGCATCATTTATGTAATCATTCGCTACTTTTCTGTACGAAAAGAACCTTGGTTTAATTTCAAATCCAGTTTACTTAAATTAATTGGAACAATCATCAGTGGGATTGCATTAGCTAGCATCTTATTTATTCCCACGATTCTCTATGCCTTTAAATCAACCAGAATTAAGAATGTTTTTGCCAATGGTTATTTAACTTATCCAACCAGTTACTATCTAAACCTTCCCGGAAAAATGATTGGTTTAGGTGGAACCTTTAACTTCTGGCTTTTAATTGGAATTAGTGGTTTTAGTTTTTTAGCCATCATTTATACCCTCAGTCATTTTAATAAATATAAAACCATTAACGCAGCCCTAATCATTTCCATGATTGGAATCTTAATTCCGGCGTTCAGTTCCGTTTTCAATGTTTTAGCTTCACCATCTAACCGTTGGGCTTCCTTGATTTTATTGCCAATTGGATTAGCAACTGCGATTTTCGCTGATCACTTAACAACGCTTTCAAAACGTGATTTAACTATTTTTGCGCTTGCTTCAATTGGATTAGTGATTCTAGTTTGGATTTGTAATGGATTTATCTTTAAGGTTCATCGTCATGATTTTTCTGAATATTTCTTATTGTTTATTTTAGTTGGAATCTTATTTGCTGCACAACTTTTCAAGTGGAGACCAACAACGTTAATTAGTAGTGTTCTCGTATTAGTTACAATCAACTTGATTTCTCTTGGAATTGGCTTTTATAGTCCTGACAGCAGCGGTTACTCTAAAGGAATGTTGAATAAAAATGTTGCTAAATCATATACGCAAAACTACTATGATGGTGCGGAAAAATTTGTTAAGCCTAAATTAAAAACTTATCGAACAACGATTGGTCCTAAATATCATTATTTCCCTGATGAACGCGATAATTTTATTAACACCGACTACTTCAATGCTGCTTCAAATCTTCCAATGATTCTAGGAACACATGATATCGCTTCTTATTTAACAGTGGAAAACGGATTTGTTGGTAAATTAGAAAGAACTCTCCAAAATAATCAATTTACCCCAAACAATCCAGTTGCTCAAAACGACTATCGTTCCTCCTTGGAAAACTTGTTTGGGGTCAAATACATGTTCGTGCGTTCTGATAAAGTCCAAAAATCATTACCATATGGTTTTAAACTAGTTCGTGATCAGAATCACCAACCAAAATTATTCCAAAATGGAAGCAATGTTCCTAGTAAAGAAAATGAAGTTGGAACGGTCTTAGCCAAAAATAAAAATGCTTTACCATTGATGTACACTCAAACTAAAATTATTCCCCAAAATGATTTTAAAAAGCTTTCAGTAAATGATAAAGAACAGGCTTTAATCAATGCTACTAACGTTACAAAACCAATTTCTAGAATTAAATCAGTTAACTACCATAGCAAGACTAAAAATCTAAAATATACGGTTGATTTTGATAATACTAATTTAATTACTAACCAAAAAGATTTAGACGAATCTGACTTTGCCAAAAAAGCTAATCAAATGACTTCCCCTAACAATCGTTATGCTTCTGCAGATAAAATTGAATCTATTTTAGAACAGAATCAAAACATTGAAGAGAAACTACAAAAACAAAATCAGAATGGTCTTCATTACTTAACTCGTGATGCATTAGGCCACTCAATTCCTACTGAACTGAAAATTAAGCATCCTAATTCAACCAAACATGCCGAATTGTATTTGGAATTGGATGGAATTCAAGGAAACTATAATAGTAATTATCAAATTGAACAAATTAAAAATAATCGAAATGCGTTAAATAATCGTTTTGAAACTAAATTTGCTCAACTTAATCTTTTCCGGAAAAATATTTCCACTTACAATAATGGAAGTTTCGTTTTAACCGCTTCAACCAAAGGAATGAGCAATGCTGTTACCCAATTAGGAACCGATGAATTATCAAACTACATTCCTAAAAAGCACGCATTAATTAACTTAGGATACTCATCTAAAGCTCGCAAACAAATTAACCTTAAGTATTCTGATATAACTTCAATGCATTTTAAGAAGGCACGATTGATTGTTGTTCCATTTAATAAAGAGTACCAAGCTCAAATTAAACATGACCAAAAAAATAGCTTAACTAAACTTAAGACCCATAACAATCAAGTGTCTGGAATTAGTCATAATTCTCATAAATCGGTGTTAACCAGTTCAATCCCATACTCTAGTGGTTGGAAATTGACTATCGATGGAAACCCTGCTACTACTCAAATTGTTAACCAAGCATTTGTTGGTGGAGTAATTCCAGCAGGTAATCATAAGATTAAATTAACTTACCAAACCCCTGGTTTACTAATTGGAAAAATAATTAGTTTGCTTAGTTTTTTCGTTATTTTAATCATTAGTACGATAATTTGGTATTTTAAAAAAATAAAAGTAAACGACTAGGAGAAAATTATGAAACCACTTAAACTTATCTTCATTTCAAATACTGGAAATACGCGTAATTTTGCTGAAAATTTAGTAAATTATGCACAAGAACAAAATCAAAAAAATCCGGATTACCCACTCTTATCCATAGAAGAAATTAGTGAACAAACGGATTTTGGAAATGAAAACGAACCTTACTTCGTCTCTGTTCCTACATATCTCTTTGGTGGTGATGGAACTGGTGATAATGTAAAAGAAGTCATGACAAATATTTTAGGTGAATATCTTGATTATCACGATAATGCTAAGCAGTGTTTAGGAATTATTGGAAGTGGAAATAAAAATTTCAACATTCAATATTGTTTAACCGCTAAACGTTATTCCAAAAGATTTAACGTTCCTTTTTTAGCTGATTTTGAACTTCGAGGAAACGATAAAGATGTACAAAGAATTTATAAAGATATGGTTGAACGAACTAAGGAAGTAAATCAATAAATACAAAAAAGTCCCTCCACACATCAATTGTGTGAAGGGACTTTTCATTTACATTTTTAACATTTCAATCGGACGTTTTTGTAACGGTTGAACTCGACGGGCATTGACTGGAAAATGCTTCGTAAACCAATCTAGTTGCCCTTGATTGAGCGTTAAGTCCGCTGATGTAACAACTAGCCATTCAACACCTGGTTGCCAATCGTTTTGTTTACTATAATCTAACATCTTATTCGTGCATCAAATCTTTGCCAAAGTATTTAAGAGAAAGCTTCTTAATCGTACCGTCTTTTTGTTCAGCTTTAAGGGCTTTATTCATTTCTTTAGTTAACTTGGTTGATTTTTTATTTAACATCGGAGCAATTGGTTCAATCTTAATGTATTTATAAGGAATAACTTGGTAAGTTAAATCAGTATCTTTATGACTCTTCTTCCAGTAGTTAAAAGCTGCTTCAGAGTTGACAGCTCCATCGGCACGGCCTTGGTTAATCATATCCATGTCAGTTTGAAAATCAGGAGCAGCAACTACTTTAGCCCCAAGTTTTTCAGCAGTGGTCCAGTTTTCGGTACCAGTTCCAGCCGCAATCGTTTTCCCTTTAAGGTTACTCATCTTCAAACCAGGTTTTGAAATCAAAACACTCTTAGAGTAGATGTAAGGAGTCGCATATCTAAATTGTTTTTTCCGTGCTGGGTTAACCCACATATCGTTAAAAATTACATCATATTGATTTGACCCTAAACCGGCAATTAATGAATCCCAACCAGTCGTGACAAATTTTGGTTTTAGCCCCATCCGTTTGGCAGTATCACGAGCTAATTCCACTTCAAAACCGGTTAATTTACCATCTTTAGCACGATAAGCATAAGGAGCGTACGTTCCTTCCATTCCAATCGTTAAGGTCCCAGGCGTCTTAGTGTCAGCTTGCTTACTTTTGTTTCCACAGGCAACTAACAATAATGCTGATAATCCAATTGTCAAAAGCAAACCTAATTTTTTCTTCATTTTTCTTCCCTCATATATAACTTTAGTTTTTCACAAAAAAGAACCGACTAAACTAAATAATTTTGTAGTTTAATCAGAACTTTCTTTTTGTTAGTAATATTGAAACATTATTTAAATTTAAAGTAAAGCATTTTTATCGATTCTCAGCCATATAGGTTTTCAAAGCTCGACCAGTAAATAATTCTTCATCGTTCACTGAACCTGCTGGAGTACCACTATATAATACGTTTCCTCCATAGATTCCAGCTCCTGGACCAATATCAATTAGCCAATCAGCTTGGCTAATCACATCTAAATTATGTTCCACGATGATGAGACTATCACCTTGTTTCACCATCTTCCGGAAGAGTTTAACTAACTTATCGGTATCTTTCATATGAAGTCCAGCGGTTGGTTCATCAAGGAAGTACGTCTGGCCTTTTTCACCAAGCGTTTGGGCTAAACGAAGCCGTTGTAATTCTCCCCCAGAAACTGTCGTCAATGCTTGATCAAGACCTAAATAATCCAAACCAACTTGACGCATCCGTGCTAATGGGGCTTCAATGTCTCGGTCACCGATGAAGAATTCTTGGGCTTGGGCCACTGACATCGCTAAAACTTCAGCAATATCTTTACCATGGTACTTGTAACTCAAAGCTTCCTTACTGTACCTTTTCCCGCCACAGACTTCACAGACCTGCTTAACGGGATCCATAAAGGCCATGTCGGTAATTGTAACTCCTTTACCTTTACAACG
>ERZ773145.2092-NODE-2092-length-14817-cov-10.649980_pt1 | contig 14817 bp, 12 predicted proteins | sample MGYA00580848_ERZ773145 | MGnify/ENA primary metagenome ERZ773145 (study PRJEB29015, sample SAMEA2737858) | human gut metagenome | biome: human gut; feature: human-associated habitat; material: faeces | place: China | collected 2012 ... | reverse complement strand
TCTAAACAACGGCGCGAGGGTTCAAATCCCTCCTACTCCGCCAAGAAAAAGCTCGTTGATTCGTTGAAATCAATGGGCTTTTTCCTTTGTAAAGGAAAAATGCGGCTTGTGGAACAAAAAGGAGAAACCAATGGCGTTTGGCGTTTTGGCGGGTCAGATCACGGTGATCTTTCTGGAAGTGCTGCTGGGCTATGTAGGTGCACGCAGCGGCATTATCAAGGATCGTGACAGCAAGTTTTTGTCGGATTTTATCATGAAGCTTCTGCTGCCCTGTACCATGCTGGCTGGTGCAGCCGTGGACGGTGAGCCGGAGCTGCTCACTCAGGCAGGGGTGCTGTTCGTGCTGCTGCTGGCACTGTTTGTGGTGACCACCGGCCTGTGCCGGTTGAGCAGCTGGCTGCACCACGACACGCCGGGCAAGTATGCGGTGCTGGTGGGCACGGCAGCTATGCCCAACTGCGGATTCATCGGCCTGCCGCTGTGCAGTGCCCTGCTGGGCACCGCGCGCGGCACTGTGTTTGCAGGCATGGCCATGGCCTCTTATAATGTATGGTTCTTTACCTATGTGGTGTGCCTGTTCCGCCCTGGCGAGAAGATCCGGCTCAAGACCTTCATCACCCCCACCAACATTGCCACGGTGGCTATGCTGGTGCTGCTGGCCACCGGCTGGCGGCTGCCCGCACCGGTGCAGCAGTTCTGCAGTGCGGTGGGCGGCTGCACCACCCCGCTGGCGCTCATGATCGTAGGTGTGCTGCTGGCAGACAGCGACATCCGTGCGCTGCTGCACACCGGTTTCCTGTACCGGGTCACCCTGCTGCGCGGCATCCTGTTCCCGCTGCTGTTCATGCTGCTGCTGTGGCTGCTGCCGCTGGACAATGTGCTGCGCACCGGCCTGTCCATCATTGCCTGCTGCCCGGCCGGCAGCCTTGCCGCTGTGCTGGCCAAGCAGACCGGCACCGAAGCGACCCTTGCCAGTCAGGCGGTGGCCCACTCCACCGTGTGTATGCTGGTCACAGTGCCTGCCATGCTGCTGCTGACGGGCGTTATGTTCCCGATGTGAGAAGCTGTAAAAAAGCCCGCTGTCTTTGGACGGCGGGCTTTCTGCTGTTATAGCATAAGGTTCGTGATACCTGCTAGCACCAGCAGGTGCACCGGGTAGAACCAGTAAAAGGCTTTTTTCTGCAGCGGACTGCACGCGCCGCGCTGCCCGTTGTAGAACCAGACCAGCACAAAGGCCAGCGGCGCGGTCAGCTCGAACAAAAACAGCAGCGCACCTGCAAGGCACTGCCGCTTGCGGTCTGCGCGGGTCAGGTACAGGGTGCAGATGATGAGCACGCCGATGGCGTGGTAGTCGGTGTTGGCAGCCAGCGCCAGCGCGGCGCAGCCGCCCGCCCACACAAGCCCCTGCCAGCCGGGCAGGCCGTTTTCCTTTTCAAAGCGCTTGAGCCCTGCCATAGCCAGCACGCCCAGCGCCAGCGTCCAGTAAACGTTCTGCGCACTGGGGTCAAAGGGGGTGCGGAAGAATGCAAGGTCAAAGGGTACCTCGCTCAGAAGGCCGAACAGCACCAGCCGCCCAAGGTAGCCTTTGACGTTGTGGGTGTGCACAAAGCCCTCCACCAGCAAAAAGCAGAACAGGGGAAAGGCCAGCCGCCCGGTGAAGCGCAGCACCATGTCCAGCCGGTACAGCGGATAGGCGGAAAGGGTGTCCCGCGAGAGGGTGCCGCTGTCCAGTCCAGGCGTAAGGATACCTGCCTCGATGCAGGACGCGCCGATGTGGTCGATGAGCATGGTGATGCAGGCAATGGTTTTAAGGGCGGTGCCGCTGAAGCTGCAGCGCGGGGAAAGTGCGGTCATAAAAAAACACCTCGGTCAGTTTGTAAAAAATCGTTATAAGAACTATAACGGCGGAAAGGTGGCATTTCCTGCGTCTGCTGCGGCAAAATCTGCACAGAGCGTGCACAAATCAGCCCAAAATGCTTGACAGGACGGGCGCAGGATAGTAAAATCAAGAAGATAATTGAACTATCTCAAACCAAAGATGAAAAAGATTCACAGAGGATCGAGCGTCTCCGAACCAGATCAGACCGGAAGGAGGCATTGGGAATGACGCTGTTTTCTTATGAGATTTTCGACGCAGTTGCACGGCAGGGCAGCTTTAACAAGGCGGCTCAGCAGCTGCATCTGACCCCCTCGGCCATCAGCCACGCCATCGCCGTGATGGAGGCCGAGCTGGGCTTTACCTTATTCAATCGCGGCAAAAACGGCGTTACCATGACCAGCTACGGCGCTTCGCTGTACCCCTCCATCCGTGCGGTGCTGAACAGCGACGAGGCCCTGCAGCAGAGCATTGCCCGCCTGAACGGCCTGGAAAAGGGCAAGGTCAAGCTGGGTGCCTTCAACTCGATCTGCTCCGGGCTGCTGCCCAGCATCCTCAAGGGCTTTATGGCCCACTACCCCCAGATCGAGGTCGAGGTCTACCAGGGCACCTACGACGATGTCAAGGAGTGGCTGCGCACCGGTCAGGTGGACATCGCCTTCCTCTCCAACAACTGCCGGGAGGAGTTTGTTCTGACCGAGCTGTTCCACGAGCCGCTGCTCTGCATCACCCCCATGGACTGGCCCGAGCCGCCCAACGGCGTGATGACTCCCGCCCTGATGAACGGACAGAACTTTGTGGTGCAGTGGGATGCCACCGACGCGGAGATGCGTCAGTTCCTCAAGAAGTATTCCATCTCCACGGAGCGCCGTTGCCATGTCATCGATGACCAGTCGAACATTGCCATGGTCGAGGCAGGCCTGGGTATTTCCATCATGCCCCGGATGCTGCTGCGCAACTGCACGGCAGCGGTCAAGATCTACCCCATCGAGCCCGAAGAGGACCGGGTGGTGGGTCTGGCCGTCCAGCGTCCCACCGCCATGGCTCCCGCCGTGGAGCAGATGTTCCACCACATCGTGGAGTGCTGCAAGGATCTGGACTGAACAACAGTGTAACATAACGGGCCGGTGTGCGCAACACCGGCCCGTTTTTTGCCGCCCGGAAAACTTTGGATTGTATCCCCGCCCAGGATACGGTATACTAAGAAAAAATCCATTCTGGTTTTTGAGGGGAAAAATTATGGATCGAAGAAGTTTTTGCAAGGTGCTGGGGTTTGCGGCCGGCAGCACTCTGCTGCCCGGGCTGATGGTCCGGGCCGCCGGGCAGGGCTCCGTGGGACGCGCAGTACCGGATGGCCGCTACGCCATTGGCATCCGCAGTGACCTGAGCGGCTGCGACCTGACCCACACGTTCTATTACTCCGACAGCTTTTTCACCCACCCGGCCACCCAATATGACCATCAGCTGGCACTGGCAACGCTGGGTCTGGTCTGCGCTGCGGCCAACACCATAGCCAGCGATGCGGAATACTGGGTCGACGGCTCCGTGGGGCGGGAAGCCCACATTGCTGCCGCCTACGAGGCCCTGGGCTTCGGGGACGCGCTGTTCTGCAACTATGACCTTGACACCGGCCGGGCCGGGGACTTTGTGGGCTACTCGCTGGCCCGCAAGACCCTGACCCTGAACGGCCAGCGTACCACCCTTGTGGCGCTTATCCTGCGGGGCGGCGGCTACGGCGGCGAGTGGGCCAGCAACTTCCACATGGGCGATACCAGCGCGCACACCGGCTTTGTCACGCCCGTGGCGGCGGTGTTTGCGTCCCTCAAGGCCTATCTGGCCCGGGCCGGGCAGAGCGGTGCCTTCAAGCTCTGGCTGGGCGGCTACAGCCGCGGCTCCATTATCGCAAATCTGCTGGCGGCAAAGATTGCCCGGGAGCTGCCCCGGCTGGGGCGGGAGAACATCTATGCCTACGGCTTTGCGGTGCCTGCGGCCCTGACTGCCGCCGACCGGCCTGACCTGCAGCAGGATTTCGATGCCAACCACGCCCCGGACGGCACCCTGCTGGAAAGCTGGCCCGAGAGCAACATCTTCAGCATCATTTCCAGCGGAGATGCTGTGGCCCGGGTGCTGCCCGCTGCCTGGGGCTACCACCGCAACGGCTGTGACCGCTTTCTGCCCGCCACCCGGAATGCCGAAGAACTGGCCGACCTGGACGCGCTGGGGGCGGAATTCGGCCCCACACCGCTGGTGGTCAGCAGCCTTGCCACCGCCGAGGACACCAGTGCCCTCATCGACATCGTGGCCAAGTTCTGCGTTTCCCGGGAAAATTTCCACCAGAAATACGAAACCGCCATCATGGACATGATCCAGTGTGCCTTTATCCGCTCCGAAAAAGAGGTGGTCGAGGGCTACATCCTCAGCGACGGTGAGATCGTGGAGCGGCTGCAGACCCTTTCCCACATGAAAGAGATCGATTACTGGCAGATCGTGGGCAGCGTCTGGGCCGCCTCCACCATGAGCCGCCCCATCCTTGAGCGGTACGGCCAGAACGTGCCCCTGCTGGCCCGGCAGATCCTTATCCCGGTGCTGGCGGTCGGCCTGTGCTACGGCATCGAGACCGATGTGGTGCAGATGGTGGCCCAGTACATCATCCGTCTGCTCACCGCCCGGGGCGAGCTGGACAGTGTTCTGCGCGCGGCGTTCTGCCACCACCCGGAAAACTACATCTCCCTGATGGAATACTACACCCCCGAGGAGCACGGCATGGAGCCCTTTACCAGAAGATGATTCACTTTTCTTCACCTTCCGCCTGAAATCTCTCCACCGGTGAAACGCCTGCGATTCGTTGAAATCCCGCTTTCTCTATGTTACACTTGAGTTTATCAATTGGAAAAGAGGAAAAAAACATGGAAACTCACCACAAGCGCAGCGCGTTTTCCGGCAAACTCGGATTCGTGCTGTCCGCCGCCGGTGCGTCGGTCGGGTTGGGCAATATCTGGCGCTTCCCGTATCTGGCCGCAAAATACGGCGGCGGCATTTTTCTGCTCATCTACATCCTGCTGGCTGTCACCTTTGGCTACACCATGATCATTGCCGAAACGGCGCTGGGCCGGATGACCCGCAAAAGCCCGGTGGGCGCTTACAGCCATTTTGGCAAGGGGAAGGGGCTGGCGTTCGGCGGCTGGATCAACGCCGTCATCCCCATCCTGATCGTTCCCTATTATTCGGTCATCGGCGGCTGGGTCATCCACTATCTGGCCCAGTATCTTACCGGCCATGGCAGCGCGCTGGCATCGGACGGGCATTTCTCCGGCTTCATCTCCAACGGTCTGCTGGCCGAGATCTCGTTCCTGCTGTTCGCCTTTATCACGCTGGGCATCATCTTTGCGGGCGTGCGCAACGGCGTGGAGCGCGTTTCCAAGGTGATGATGCCGGTGCTGGTGGTGCTCTCGGTGGTCATTGCCGTCTACTCGGTCACACGGCCCGGCGCACTGGCAGGCGTAAAGTATTTTCTGGTGCCCAACCCGGCCAACTTCTCGTGGATGACCGTGGTTTCCGCCATGGGCCAGATGTTCTACTCCCTCTCCATTGCCATGGGCATTCTGGTGACCTTTGGCTCCTACATGAAAAAGGACGTGTCCATTGAGCAGTCCACGGAAAACGTGGAGATCTTCGACACCGCCATTGCCATCATGGCAGGCCTGATGATCATTCCCGCCGTGTTCGCTTTTTCGGGCGGCGACCCTGACACCCTGCAGGCGGGCCCGGCCCTGATGTTCATTACCATCCCCAAGGTCTTTGCCAGCATGGGCATGGGCACTGCCGTAGGCGTGCTCTTCTTTGTGCTGGTGCTGTTCGCGGCCCTCACCAGCTCCATTGCCCTGACCGAGAGTGCTGTTTCTACCTTTGAGGACGAGTTGGGCTGGGACCGCACCCGCTCCACCATCCTCATCGGCTGTATTATGATCACACTGGGCAGCCTTTCCGCGCTGGGCTACGGCCCCCTTGCCAGTGTGACCGTGTTCGGGATGCAGTTCCTCGATTTCTTCGATTTCCTGACCAACTCGGTGATGATGCCCATTGCGGCCATTGCCACCTGCCTGCTGGTCTCCCGGATCGTCGGTGTGGAAAAGATCGAGGAAGAGGTCACACGGGAAGGTCAGCCCTTCCGCCGCAAACCGGTGTTCAACTTTATGCTCCGGTATCTCTGCCCCATCTTCGCGGCTATCATCCTGGCCAGCTCGGTCGCCAACGCACTGGGCTGGATCGCGATGTGACCCTGTTTTCTGCACGCAAAAAGCCCCCGGCCTGTATCCTCACAGGCCGGGGGCTTTTCGATCACTCTTTTTCAAACACAAGGAAGCGGAACGCGATGTCCGTGGTCAGCTCGGGCAGGGCGGCCAGGCGGGCCGCGCCATCTCGCGGCGTTTTCCAGTAATAGGGGGTCATGGCGAACAGCGCCTCCAGCTGCCCGGCAGGCACCGTGATGCTGCCCGAGACTTCCCGCTCCCCAATGGGGCGGAAGCCCTCATAGGCCACCTCCTGCACCGGATTTTTATAGGGCGTGTCGTAGAGGACAGCCTTCATCTGGTAGAGGTGTTCCGCACCGGGCACAACATAGATCATCCGTCCGCCCGGGCGCAGCACACGCCGGAACTCTTCCTGTGCAAAGGGCGAGAAACAGTTGAGCAGCAGGTCGGCCCATCCGGTGCGGACAGGCTGGGCAAAACTGGATGCCACCGCGTATTTTGCGGCAGGCAGTGCCTTTGCGGCCAGACGCACCGCAGGCTTTGCGATATCAAAGCCCGCCAGCTGCACCGGCCGGTCCGCCTGCGCAAAGGCCTGTGCAATGCAGCGGTCGTACCAGCCCTCGCCGCAGCCCGCATCCAGCAGATGGAGCGGCGCATCTGCCCCGGCGGCAGCGCCGTACGCAAGGCACAGTTCCCCCAACGCCCGGCCGAAGATGCCGTAATACCCGGCGTTCAGGAAGGCACGGCGGGCGGCGACCATCTCTTTGCTGTCGCCCGGGGCCTTGGTGCGCATACTCTGCACCGGCAGCAGGTGCCAATACCCCTCTTTCGCCCGGTCAAAGCTGTGGTTCCTGCCGCATTTCAGGGCAGTGTCCCCGGTCAGGGGTTCGCCGCAGAGCGGGCACTGCCAGGGGGCAAACGGCTCAGGTTTCATCGGTGTGATCCTCAATGGGTGCGGTGGCACCGCCGTGGGCGGTCATATACTCTTCAAAGTTGGTGAACTTCTGCTGGGGCGGGCGGCGGCTGATCAGCATCAGGCCCGGATCCTCGTCCCGTGCGGGGGCGGTGTTCCGGCTGCGGCCGCGGGGTGCCTCGCTCTTGGCGGGGCGGGCCGGGCGGCTGCTCTGCACTGCATTGCGGTTATTGCGGCTGCCCTGCTGGCTCTGGCTGTTCTGGGCCGGGCGGGCATTGCGGCTATTCCGCTCTGCCCGCTGCTCGGTGCGCGGATCATTGCGGTCGGTGTGCTGCTCGGCACGGGCAGGCTGACCGCCGCGCTGACGCTGGCCATTCTGGGCCGGAGCAGTCTGCTTTGCGGCAGGCTGCGCAGCCGGAGCCTTTTTGACCGGGCGCAGAGGAGTAGCCTCCGGGGCGCTCACAAAGTGGGGGTCGAATTTGGGCTGGGCGTTGCTGCCGCGGTTGGCCGACTGCGGGGCATTGCCCTCGCGGCGGGTGCGGCTGTTATTGGAGCGGCGGTTTTCACTGCGGCCGCCGGAAGTGCGCTTCTGGTTTTCCTCCATGGATGTTCCTTCTTTCGGTTCGGTATTCTTGGGGCTGGGCTGTTTTGCAGCCGCTTTTTCCTTCTTGGGGGCAGCGGGCTTTTCGGCCTTGGCTGCCTTTTCTGCTTTGGCGGGCTGCTCTGCCTTCACGGGCTTTTCCGGCTGCTCTGCTTCCGCCTTGGACTTTTTGCCCCGCACCGGGGGCGCAGCCTTGACAGGGGCAGGCACGCCGTCCCAGGGATGGCCGGAGACGACCGGGATCTGGCGGCGGTTCAGCTTTTCGATCCCGGCCAGATATTCCTTTTCCTCCGGGGCGCAGAAGCTGATGGCCGTGCCGTCGGCACCGGCACGGGCCGTGCGGCCAATGCGGTGGACGTAGGTCTCAGGCACCTCGGGCAGGTCGTAGTTGAACACATGGGACAGCTCGCTGATGTCAATGCCACGGGCGGCGATATCGGTCGCCACCAGCACCCGGGTCTTGCCCGCCTTGAAATCCTCCAGCGCCGTCACACGGGCGGTCTGGCTCTTGTTGCCGTGGATGGCGGCAGCGGGGATGCCCTGCTTGTTCAGATCTTTTGCAATTTTATCGGCTCCGTGCTTGGTGCGGCTGAACACCAGCGCGTTCACCACCTCAGGCTTCAGGTTTTTGATGAGCCAGGGCAGCAGGAACTTCTTGTTGCCCTTCTCCACAAAATACAGGCTCTGCTGGATGCGGTCCACCGTGCTGGACACCGGGTCCACCTTGACAAAGGCCGGGTCGTGCAGGATGCCTGCGGCCAGCTGCTCGATCTCCTTGGGCATGGTGGCGCTGAACATCAGGTTCTGGCGCTGCCTGGGCAGCTTGGCGATCACCTTTTTCACGTCGTGGACAAAGCCCATATCCAGCATCCGGTCGGCTTCGTCCAGAACAAAGATCTCAATGTTGGAAAGGTCCAGCAGCCCCTGCCCCACCAGGTCGTTCAAGCGGCCCGGGCAGGCAATGAGGATGTCCACGCCCTTTTTCAGGGCCGCGACCTGCGGAGCCTGACCCACACCGCCAAAGATGACGGTGCTGCGCAGGGTCAGATACTTGCCGTAAGCTTCAAAGCTCTCGCCGATCTGCAAAGCCAGCTCCCGGGTAGGAGTCAGGATCAGGGCGCGGATGGCACCCTTTTTGCGGGGCGCGCTGGCAGTCAGGCGGTCGAGCATGGGCAGCGCAAAGGCAGCCGTCTTGCCGGTACCCGTCTGGGCGCAGCCCATCAAGTCCCTCCCGGCCAGCACCGGCGGAATGGCCGCCGCCTGAATGGGCGAGGGGGATTCATAGCCCGCCTGTACCACAGCACGCAGCACAGGCGCGGAAAGATTCAGTTCGTTAAATGTCATTCTTCACCTAAAATGTTTCTGCATTCCATATAATAGCGCTTTTCCTCTGCGTGCCCCATGCTGAAGGTCTTGCGGGGCAGCACACCGCCCATAACGATGCCCTTGAACAGATCGCTCTTCTCAAAGGGCGGCATCAGGAAAGCCACACCCCCCTGCCTGCACAGGGCGCGGACAGCGGGCTCATCGTGGACATAATCCACCCGGGCCTCGATGTGGCGGGCCATGAAATACTCAATGAATGCGTCAATGGTGCCCACGGTCAGCGGGGCAACGGGATGTTCAAAGCTGAGCACATTGGCCACATGGGGGCCTGCCAGCGTAAAGGACTGCTGTTTTGCATCGCCGAAGCAGATGCCTGCCGCGTGGGAATCGCTCCACGCGATGAGGGCCAGCAGCACGGCACCGCAGTCCACATTGAAGAGGACGCGGTGGATGGGCTCGATCTCAATGGCCGGAGAGTGGACATTGCAGACCTCAGCCAGGCACCAGCGGGCCGGGTGGGTCAGCTGCTGCTCCGGGGTCAGGGTCTTTTTCAGTTCCTCCCAGCAGGCCTTGGCGGAAGCCAGCGAATGGTTGCCGTCGCCCACGGCCAGCGTCAGGGGTGCGCCGCCCTTTGCCTGGGGATACCGGGCATCAAAGGCCTCCTGGCTGCCCAGAGCGTTCAGGGCGCTGTCGATCTGGGCCAGCAGGGCGGGATCTTCCACTGCCCAGCCGGCAATGTGGCCGCCGTTCAGCATCAGGTCGCCCTCGTAGACCTTGCGCAGCTGCTCCTTCTTCTCGCCGATGGGCTCGATGAGGGTGCAGCCGGGGTCATCGGCCAGCATCATAATATGGGGCGTTTCCAGCCTTGCCCCCCGGCGCACCGCCATGCGGGGCGGGATGCGGCTTTCCACGGTGTGCTCACTGGGGCGGATGGCAGGCACCGCGCCCTCGGCATAGCTGTATGCCTCCAGGTCGATCCTGCCCACAAGGCCCTGCCGCACCCGGCCGCTCTGCTCGGTGCGCTCCACATAAATGAAGCCGTCCACCGCGCGGGTCAGCACGTTCCGGGTATAATCGTCCATGGCCGCATGGATGGCACTGATCCTTGCATCCACGTCATCCTCTTCCAGATAGACCTCCGGCAGGATCAAGTCCAGTGTGCTGGGGCCGCCTGCGGCGGCCTGCGCAGCCTTTTCCCAATAGAAGCGGTCACTGGTGAACTGGTCGCAGGCCACACAGCCCCACTGCCCCACCGGGATCTGTTCCGACGGCAGCAGAATGTGCGCCGGGGAAAAACAGGATGTTTTGTTCATAATACTTTCCTCCCTCTCACAAAAACGCAGGGATCACTCAAAATAACTGGCGGCATCGTCCCGGATGACCACATGCTCCACACTTGCCTCGGTCAGGGAGAGGGTCAGCTCCCCCCGCGCCGCTGCATCCAGCGTAGAGGAGGACGGGACCTTCACCAGCAGGTTCTTCACGCCCAGCTGGGCCGCAGGGGCTCCCAGCTGGCTGGAGGAGCCGGTCACCTCGGCCAGCGAATAACCGTACCAGAGCGTCACCGTATCTCCGAAGCGGGCCTGCCAGGCGGCGATATCCGCAGTCAGCTGCCCGGCACGGTCCACACCGTTGGTGGTGCCATAGTCCTGCTTGGCGCTGGTGGACGAGGGGAACTGGACATTTTCCAGCAGCACCTGATCAAACCCGGCGGCGTGCACCTCGGCGATCAGATCACCGATATACTGCACGGTCTCCGCGGCGTAGGGGTTCAGCCAGGGGTTGCCTCCGGCGGAAGCCTTGTTGTCCAGCCAGAGGTACTCCTGCCCCTGATACCGGATGGCCAGAGCGTGGTCAGCCCGGGCACCGGCAGGGTCACGGAAGGCAGTCAGCGCAGCCACCGGCACCAGCCCCTCCTCCTTGAAGATGGATGCCACACTCGTCAGCTCGACCTGCGTGGGGGCTGCATTGGCGGCACCCACCGCCGTCTGGGAGGCGTAATACACCTGCCCGGCGGTGTCCTTCAGGGTCAGGATGGCATAGGTCATGCCCTGTGCCTTGAGCTGCCGGGCGGCGGAGCGGATGGCGGCCTCGTCGGTCAGGGTGGTCACATCCACCTCTGCCCACAGGCCCGTCACAATATCAGTGCCCTTGACCTCGGGCTCCGGCTCCTTTTCCGGCACCGAGGAAGCTGCCGGTTCGCTGGCAGCGGTGCTCTGCGTCCCGGAGGATGCACTCTCGCTGACAGCACTGGATGCGGAGAGGTCACGATCCCGCACCACGGTATACCAGGTGTGGGTGGCCCAGTCCAGCACATGGGGCGCGGCCACCCAGGCCGCTGCCAGCACGGCCACCACCAGCACCGCAATGCCGATGCCCTTTTTCAGCCGCATCTCGCGGGTGTAAAAGCTGCGCCGGTAGCGCTTGACCTTCTGGCGTTTGGGATATCTTGCCATAATCAACCACCCTCCTTGGGGTCAACTTACAGGATCACGGAATGGCCGGTAAAGCCGTAGATGGCCAGCGCCAGCACACCGATATAGATCAGGGTGATGGGCAGGCCGCGAAATGCTTCGGGGATGGCCTTGCTGCGCAGGCGGTTGCCCGCCTCGGTCACCAGCATCACAGCCAGCAGGTAGCCCAGGCCGCTGCCCAGGCCAAAGCCGATGGACTGCGCCAGCGTAAAGCTCTGGGTACGCTCCACCAGCACGGTGCCCAGCACGCCGCTGTTCACGGCGGCAATGGGCAGGATGCGGATGAGCAGACCGCTGCGGGGGCCTTTGACTGCCCGCAGGATGGCGTGCTCAAAGATGCAGACCACCGCCACACAGGCCAGGTAGAGCAGCGGGCGGAGCGGGGCACGGTAGGGCAGATCCACGATCTGGCTGCTCGCAAAATACGCCAGCGGGGCCACCAGCGTCTGGGTAACACAGAGCAGCAGGGCAAACCACCAGCTGCTGGTGCGCTCGTCACCCACCAGCTGGATCAGGCGCGACACGCCCAGACCACGGGTAAAGATGGCGTTCTGGGCAAACAGGGCCAGCACGGCGTAGGCAAAGGCCACACCGATGGTATTCATCACAGCACTCACTGATCCTGCACCTCCTTCCGGGGGTGCGCAGCCAGAGTGCCGCGCGCCTCAGTTTTCAGGTATTCCTTGTGTTTGCGGGCCAGCGCGCGCCAGACGGCACACACCACGCCCAGCACGATGAAACCACCTGCCGGCATGGATGCCATGGGCAGGACAGAGCGGCTGAGCTGGATTCCAAACACACTGCCCAGCGCCAGCCACTCCCGCAGGCAGCCCACGATGAACAGGATGAGCGCGTAGCCCACCGTGATGCGCAGACCCTTGGAGACAGCCTTGCGCATGGTTTCCTGCACACGGCCAAAGCGGTAGGTCAGCAGGGGCTCCACCACCAGCATGGGCAGGTAGATGCCCAGCATCAGCAGGTCGGTGCCGAACACGGCGTTCAGGATGGGATAAGCAGCAAGGTAGACCACCGCCGCACTGCCGCTGTACACCAGCGCCCGGGGCAGCAGCTTTTTCTCCAGCTCTTCCGGGGCGGGCTGCTCATCCCGCAGGGGGAACAGGCGGCTGACCAGGCAGGCCAACATCCGGGAAGGCGTGAGCAGCAGGGCCACAGCCACGGCCAGCATCAAAGCATTTTTGCCCGTGGTGGCAAGCACCACCAGCGGAGCCAGACCCATGCCCTGCATGACAACGGGGTTGTTTTTGAACACCCGGTCATGGTGGGCGAACTTTTCAGGATCACGGGTGATCAGTTCTGCAATGGAACGTTTCATTCAGCGCCCTCCTTTCCGGCCGCAGGGCGGTGCATCAGCTGATACAGGCGGCTCTCGGTGCGGTCCATCCAGCCGGAAATGCTGTTGACCGTGAGCAGGGCAAAGCAGACGCCCGTCTCGTACACGCCGTAATACCGGAAGCCCATGGTGATCGCACCCACCAGCACACCGTACAGGATGCGGCCCAGATGGTGGTGGGCGCAGGTGTAGGGCTCGTTGAGCAGGAACACCGCGCTGAACAGCATGGCACCGGTCAGCAGCTCGTCCCGCACGCACTGCAGGCGCAGGGCGATGTCCACGCCGTTTACCCCCACCTGACGGGGGAAGAGGAAGGCAATGAGGGCACAGGTGACCACAAAGCTGACAGAAGCGCTCAGACGGACATCCTTTTGCAGCCAGAGGAAAAGCCCGCAGGCCAGAAGGATGAGGGCGGCACCCGTGCCCATGGGGGCGGCGTACTCGCCCAGCACCAGCGAAATTGCGCCGATGTTCAGGCTGCCGCCGCTGCGCAGGGTATCCGAGATGGTGCTGGACACCGGCACGCCGGTGGCATCCCACAGGGGGATGTTGGTATAGGGCTGGGGGTAGCGGAACACCTGCTCCGGCCAGGACACCGCCGCCACGGCGTAACCCACAGCAGCGGGGTTGAAGGGATAGCTGCCGTAGCCGCCGAACACCTCCTTGCCGATGAGGACACCGGCCAGCACCGCCATAATGACCACATACCAGTCCACCGTGGCGGGCATGAGCAGTGCGATGATGAGGGCAAAGCTCTCGTTGGAAAAATCCCCGGCCCGATACACGCGGCGGCGCAGCAGGGAGACCAGGCGGTCACACAGGTTGCCGGTGAGCAGCGCCGCGCCGCAGAGCAGCAGGGGCCGCAGACCGTACAGGAAGCAGGCCATGCAGAGCAGCGGGATGGTCATAAAGCAGACGTGCAGATAGTACCGCCCCGTCTTTGCAAGCTCCTGCTCCTGCTGCTGGATCAAACGTTCATCCATGGTAAGGCACCTCTCACAGGGCGGCCAGACGGCGCACTGCCGCAGCCGGGTCGGCTGCGCCGAACACGGCACTGCCCGCCACCAGAATATCGGCACCCGCCTCCACACACAGGGGGGCGGTGGTGTCGTCCACGCCGCCATCCACTTCCAGCAGGTAGCGGGCGCTCCGCTTTGCCCGCTCTTCCTTGAGCCAGCGCAGCTTTTCCAGCGCCGAGGGCATGAACTTCTGCCCGCCGAAGCCGGGCTCCACGCTCATCACAAGCACCAGATCCAGCTGGTCGAGATACGGGGCCAGCGCCTCCGGATCAGTACCGGGTTTGATGGTCAGGCCCACCTTGCAGCCCAGTGCCTTGACTGCATCGATGGTCTGCTGGATGTCGTCCTCGCACTCGAGGTGGAAGTTGTACAGGCTGGCACCCGCCTTGATGAAAGGCTCTGCATACTGCAGCGGGTGGCTGATCATCAGGTGGACATCATAGAACGCGTCCGGCATGGCCTTGTGGAGGCTCTTGAGCACGGGCACGCCAAAGCTGATGTTGGGCACAAAGTGGCCGTCCATCACGTCATAGTGCAGCATCTGCGCGCCGGCATCCAGCACCATGCGGCAGTCCGCACCCAGGCGAGAAAAATTGGCTGAAAGAATCGAAGGACTTACGATCGTCATTTTAATTTACTCTCCGTTATTTTTAGAGAATTTTATTCTGCAAGTCATGTCAAAACCGTCGTTTTTGCGGTGGGAAACAGCCCTGACATGGTTACTCTTTAGTTTACATGAAAACGGGCAAAAAATCAAACCCGCGGCCGTGTTTTTCACGGAAAGAACGCAATCCGCCGCGGCAAATGTAAAAGCAGCCAGACCATCCCGAGCGCCCGGGGTAGTCTGACTGCCGTGATTCAGTTGACAGGTTTCATGCTGGCGGGGTCTTCCACCGCGCCGGGGCGTCCGCTCTCGTCGGGCAGGCGCTTCATCTCGCCGGGGTTGGGCGGCTGAGTGGGCAGGGTGAAGACAAACTGGCACCACTCGCCCTGCTGGCTCTCCACCC
>ERZ773145.2091-NODE-2091-length-14826-cov-8.479318_pt1 | contig 14826 bp, 9 predicted proteins | sample MGYA00580848_ERZ773145 | MGnify/ENA primary metagenome ERZ773145 (study PRJEB29015, sample SAMEA2737858) | human gut metagenome | biome: human gut; feature: human-associated habitat; material: faeces | place: China | collected 2012 ... | reverse complement strand
GCCATAACGAACAAGCACATTATCGTTAAACAAAAATTTCAGTGCAGCTACCGGCAGCTGTGCTGCCATCAGGCCCAGAATGATGCCTGCCTGTCTGACACTATCCCTGCGCGGTTCAAACGCATAAGCAACCACCATGCAGTCCAGCCACAGATACGCGATCCACAACAGGATACACATTATATAGCATATCATAGCATTGCCCTCATATAACGAAAATATTTATCTCTGGAAGCACTGTATCTGGTCTTGCTTACAGGAAGCACGGTTCCGTCCTGCAGTGTAACCTCCTTCATCTCAATCCTGCGGATATACTGCATATTCACCAAAAAGCTTTTATGTACCCGCAGAAAATCCTTGTGCAGCTTTTTCTCATAGACATCCAGCTTTTCATATAAAGCGACTTCTCCGGAAATTGTATGTATTAACAGCTGATGCGCATTGCTCTCTATATACCGGATCTGACTGTTAGCAATTTTCTCCGTGATTCCTACATGCTGCAGGATCAGTGCCTCGCTGCTGAATATTTTTTCTCTGACTTTGTCCAAAAGCTTTTCCAGATGTTCCTTCCGGACCGGTTTTACCAGGAAACCGCACAGATTGACCTTCTCCCAAAAGATTTTCTCAGAAAATTTGTCATTATATGCCGTCACAAAAATAAATCTGGTCTGTGGACTGCGTGCGTTATATTGCGCCGCATACGCTATCCCATCCTGCTCATTGCCCTCCCATTCGATATCCATCAGCACGAGATCATAACCCATGCCGTTTTCCAATGCCTCAGAGAGCTGAGACAGATTCTGGTAGTATTCTGTTCTGCTGATTCCCGGATATCCTGCAAGCAACCGCTTCATACTATCCAGGCAGCCTTTGTCATCATCACATACCGCTATTTTCATCCGGTTCTCCTAACGATCATATGCGGGCTTACTGTCTTCTGCGGTTCAATCCGCTCTTCCTATAATATTCTGCCTTGTCCTGATACATACGCCGCTCCGGTTCTGTCAGAAGATGATCAAATCCGACTGCCCCCAGCGTATTCACTGCGGCTCCGACAGCCATGGTGACCTTCTTCCGGTCAAGCTCTGTCCGCAGTTCCTCTACTTCACGGTACAGCTCTCCCTCCTCCATGCCTCTGCACAGAGCTACGAATTCATCTCCGCCGATGCGGAACAGGTCGAATTCCTTCAAGGTTCCCCGCAGGCAGTCACAGGCTCTGAGGATCAATTGATCTCCTTTCGAATGTCCTTCTTCATCATTGACACGCTTCAGACCGGTAACATCGCAATACACCACGCCAATCTTCGTCTGAGGAAGAATCCCCGACACATATTTTACCATGGCATAACGGTTCCCAAATCCGGTCAACGGATCCGTATAGCTCATGATCTCCAGCCTTCTCACGAGATTACGGCGTCTTATGGAAGATACAATAAAATGTCCCATGATCTGCAGGATCTCCGATGCAAAATCGATATATTTTGCCGGAGGGTTATCCACTCCATAGAAACCGATCACTTTTTCATCATCATATAATGGTACGACTACTAATGAATGAATATTCTGTCTCGACAGTACTTCATACATTTCGGGATCTGTATCCCGGATCTCGCTCAGGTTCTCTGTCACAATATTCTGATTCCCTGCGAACTTCTGATACCACTGGTCACAAACCTCCGGAGGCAGATCCTGCAGATTATCCTTTTCCGGTATCACGCCTCTGGCTGCCCACTCATATGTATTATCATCATGGCCATGATCATTTTTTTCAAAAATATAGGTACGGTCTGCCTCCATTGTTTTCCCCAGAAGCTCCAGCAATACCTCCAAAGTCTGATTCGGAGTTTCCTGTCTGAGTGCAACACGGATCGCCTGATTCATTGCTGCTTCCATTTCATGGTAATCCATAGAGGTTTCCCTGTCCCCGGAATGCCCACAGTCAATAGCGATCTCCATGCGCAGCATTCTGCCATCGTCTTCCACCAGGGTATCCTTGATACGGAAATCCGTTTTTACTACCGGATTGTAATATTCCCATTCCTTAAAATAGCCGGGTCTGAGCTGCTCATTATTGCAGATACTGCAGGGAGCGGAATTCCCCTGTAACACCTCATAGCACTTTAACCCGACAATCTCTTCCTTACTCTGAAAGCCATAGCTCTTCAAAGCTTTTTGATTCATATATACTAATTGATTCGTCTCCGGATCCGATACATACACATACTCATCCAGATGTTCAAAAAATTCCCATATTTTTCCCATGTCTAACCTCTTTCATCCCCTCATACCTAATAATTTAGTATACACTTTCAAACGCTTTGCGGCAAGCATTTTCTCTCAAAAATGCCTGTAGCAGGCGCACATCGTCCGTGACAATTCCATCCGCTCCGCTATTCACGATCTGCCGCATGGCACCGGAGGTGTTGGCTGTCCAGCCATATACGGATTTTCCTTCGTAATGGATGGCTTCCACCATGTCTGCTGTAAGATTTTTCCCTTCGATGCTATAGCTGTCCGCATAATCCAGATCATAGTCATCCTCTCCCAGATCATGGGCAATATATACTGTGGAGATGTCCGGCTCCAGTTCCTTTACTCTCTGCAGGATTCCCCTATTCATGGATCCTATGATGCATTCGTCCACCATATCATACTTCTGAAGCAGCGCAAGGACATTCTCCTCCAGTTCCTGCTCCTGCCCGGAGTATTTTAATTCGATCATTAATGTGATCCGGTCCTCGGCACAGGCAAGCATCTCTTCCAGTGTCGGGATCTGTTCTCCTCTGTATGCTGCAGAAAATGTACTTCCCACTTCCAGTGTAGAAAGCACGTCTGCCTCTGTATCCCACACACAGACATCCTCGCCCGCAGTACGCTTGAAATTGCTGTCATGCATCACGATCAGTGTCCCGTCGGATAACTGCTGTACATCGATCTCGGCGATGGGGGCTCCGTCCCGGATGGCCTGCTTTAGTGCTGCAAGCGTATTCTCCGGGGCTACCTTAGCCCCTGCCCGGTGAGCCACCACGATCATGGGAGTGTCTTTACCGGCTGCCAACACCTGCGGCAGCACACCATAGGTCAGAAAATAAACGAACAGAAGCATTACAATTGCTGTTTTCCGGATTGTTTTCATCATTTTGCCCTCCCACGATAGTTTATGATCACTTTTATTGTAACAATTGACCATAAACTCCATGCGAGGATTTTGTTAATTTTTTGTAAACAACACTATCACCTCATGGGCAAACAGGGGAAATGCTGCCAGTACACTTAACAGGAGCCACTCCTGTCCCGACAGATGCGAAGTACCGAAAGCCCGGATGAGAAATGGGATCTCCGTCACGGCAAACTGCAGGATGAAACCGATGATACATGCTGCCACCATCAGCAGATTATCCCGGGGGCTCATGGCAAATACGGACTTCTGTACATCACGCATGCCGATGGCATGATATAGCTGGCACATTCCCAGCACAGTAAATGCATAGGTCTGCGATTTCGCCAGTATCTGTTCCCTGGACATCAGTTCCCTGAGGCGTTCTACCCAGGTAAACGGATTGCCCACAAGCTCCCCTTCCGCCGCCAGGATCCCGCAGGGAAGCACCAGAAATGCCGCCAGTCCGATCACGGTGATCAATGCTCCATAGAACAACGTACATGCTATTCCTCCTCTGGCAAACAGGCTCTCCGATGCTTTTCTGGGCGGGCAGCGCATCAGGCTTTTGCTGTCATTTTTATCCACTCCCAACGCCAGTGCCGGAAGGGAATCCGTGATCAGATTGATCCAAAGGATATGGCTGGATTTTAATGGAGATGCCAGCCCCATTGCCACCGCCACAAACATGGTCATCAGTTCTCCCAGGTTGGACGATAGCAGAAAAATCACCGATTTCCGGATATTCTCATAGACACCTCTGCCTTCCTCGATGGCTTTTTCAATGGTGGCAAAATTATCATCTGCAAGGATCATATCCGCTGCCTGTTTGGCGACATCCACTCCGGTTCCCATAGCCACACCAATGTCCGCCGCTTTTAAGGAGGGGGCATCATTGACCCCGTCACCGGTCATCGCCACGATCTCCCCATTTAGCTGTAGCCCTTTCACGATCCGCACCTTCTGTGCAGGCGTGACTCTTGCATAGACTCTTAAGTCCTTAATTCTCTTTAAAAAAGAAGTGTCATCCAGCCGTTCCAGTTCTCTGCCCGTAATACACTGGCTGCGGTGTCCCGCGATCCCCAGCTGTCTGGCAATGGCATAGGCAGTATCCACATGATCTCCCGTGATCATCACCGTGGTCACCCCCGCATGACGGAAGATCTCCACGGCTTCCCCAGCCTCCGGTCTGGCGGGATCCCGCATTCCCACGATACCAAGGAACGTCATTCCCTCTTCCCCACCTCTGCAGTCTTCACTCTGTGCCGCTGCCAGTGTCCGAAGAGAGAGGGAATTCATCCGTTCCACAGCCTCACCTATCCGCTTCCGCTGCGCGGAGGTCATGGAAATGCTCCTTCCTTCCTGTAAAATATGGGTACAGTGCTGTAGGATCACATCCGGAGCCCCTTTGGTATAGGCAATCCCTCTCCCGGATCTGCCACCGGGAAGCCTATGACAGGTCGTCATCATTTTCCGCTCGGAATCAAAGGGGATCTCATCAAAGCGGGGATACTGCCGCTCCAGCCGCTCTCTCTGCAGACCGTATTTCGCCCCAAAGTCTAAAAGTGCCAGCTCCGTGGGATCTCCGATGCGCTGCTCTCCCCGCAGCGAAGCATCATTACACAAAAGCATCCCTTTCAACAGCTCCGGCAGAATGCGGTGTTCCCCTCTGCCACCTGTCCCCGTGACATCCTCCATCACGTCGTACCACCAGCATTTCTCCACAGTGAGTCGGTTCTGGGTAAGTGTTCCTGTCTTATCCGAACAGACCACACTGACCGCTCCCAGTGTCTCCACCGAAGGAAGTCTTCGAATGATGGTGTGCACTTTGACCATTCTGGTCACTGACAGGGCCAGGCAGATCGTGACTACTGCCGGCAGCCCTTCCGGTACTGCGGCAACCGCAAGTGAGATCGCTACCAGAAGCATCTCCGGAATATTTCTATGTTGAAATACCGCCAGCAAAAACAGTCCGGCGCACAACCCCAGAGAGAGAATACTCAATAGCTTCCCCAGATCTCCCAGCCGCTTCTGTAATGGTGTCATCTCATCTTCCGTATCCGTGATCATGGAAGCGATCCTGCCGATCTCCGTATCCATGCCGGTGGCCACCACCAGCCCTTCCCCATGACCGTTCGTCACCACTGTGGACATATAGACCATATTGACCCGTTCGGTTAACGGGATCTCTTGCCTGCAGTCTGCCAGGAACAGGGCATCTTTCTCCACCGGGACAGATTCTCCGGTGAGCGCGGATTCTTCCACCTGGAGGTTCGCACTTCTGGTCAGTCTGATATCCGCCGGAACCCGTGCCCCTGCCTCCAGCTCCACCAGATCTCCCGTCACCAGTTCCGCCGCTGGGATCTCTCTTCGGATGCCGTCGCGGATCACGATCGTCCGGGGAGTGGTAAGTTTTCTTAACGCTTCCAGTGCTTTTCGAGCTTTTCCCTCCTGGAGCATTCCCACTAGCGCATTTACCAGGACCACCGTACCGATGATCAAGGCATCGCTGACTTCTCCCAGGAGAATGGATACCACTGCTGCAATCAATAATATGTAGATCAGCGGATCCTTCAACTGCTCCAGAAAAAGCTGTATCTTTGTCTTTTTCCGCGCAGCTCTCATCTCGTTCCTGCCATTTTGCCGTAAACGACGAAAGGCCTCACCTTCGGTAAGACCTTTCACTGTGTCACTATTTAGTTTACTTATGGTTTCCTGTATATTCTGCTTCTCGAACACGGCTGCTCTCCAATGCTTGTTTCTATGCATTGTATGCGGAAATGTCCGGCTTGATGATAACCGTCACCGATTATTTCTCGTTTCTTAACTGGAAAGCATCTGTCAGTTCGTTCATGTTGGTCGCCTGAGCAGACAGTTCTTCACTGGTAGCGGAAGTCTCCTCTGCGGTAGCGGAGTTGTTCTGTACCACCGTAGATATCTGCTCGATGCCCTGTTCGATCTGGGCCATGGCATCTGCCTGTGCATTGGATTCTTCCATGGCTTTCTTGGACTCGTTCGCCAGATCCTCAATACCTTCCACCACTTTCTGCAAAGCTTCCGCCGTTTTATCCGTGATCTGATTTCCTTTTTCAATCTCCTGCAGCGAGGTTTCGATCAGTTCCCTGGTATGTACCGCGGACTGTGCACTGTCATCCGCAAGCTTCCGAATCTGTTCAGCCACCACGGCGAAACCTCTTCCGGCTTCCCCCGCTCTGGCAGCTTCAATTGCTGCATTCAGGGACAACAGGTTCGTCTGGGATGCGATATCCTCGATCTCACCGATAATATCACTGATCTGCTTGGAAGTCTCATTGATCCGCTGCATGGCATCGGTCAGTCCCTTCATCTCTTCTCCACTGGTTCTGGCCTGTTGCTGATATTCCATTGCCTTCTCATAAGATGCTCCGAGAGCCTTGGCATTTTTCTCCACGATCTCAGTGACGTTCGTAATGGTCGCCTGCAGTTCCTCCACAGAACCGGCCTGGTCTGTAGCACCCTCTGCCAGTCCCTGTGCGGCATCCGCCATCTGACCCGCGCCGGCAGACACCTGGCTTACCGCATTTTTGATCTCACCCAGTGTCTCACTGAGCTTATGATTCAGCTTGCGGATAGACTCCAGTAATCCGCTGAAATCTCCTATGTAGGCTTCCCTGCAATTACTTACGATCGCAAAATTGCCCTCAGACATTTCTCCCAACAGATAGTCCGTATCACCGATTACCTGCTGCAAATTATCGGAAAGACTGGCGGTAGCCTCCGCAAGTATCTGCAGCTCATCGCCGGTCTCTACCTTCGGTGCCGGAGTATGCAGATCCCCCTGTGCTAACAGCTGTATTCTGTCTGTGCACTGTGCCACCGGCTCCCCGATACGCTGTCCGATCTGTTGTGCCTTGTAAATGCTGTATGCCACTGCGATCACACCGATCGCAGCACCTATGATAATGCCTATTACAACGGAACCCAGGAAATCCGTAACCGGTGCATCTACAGCCACCATCCAGCCGTTAGTACCATCAATCGGGGCATACGCCTGTAATGTATAAGCACCTTTTCTGAAATAGGTTCCGTATCCTGTCTCACCCTTAAGCATCTGTTGCTCTATTTTAGCAATTCCCTTCAGTGAGCTGTCTGTCTGTGACAATTCAATATTATTTTTCTGCTCCTGGGCAATGGCGGAATCACTATGTGCGATCGTAATACCCGTAGACCCCAACAGGTAGCATCCGGAATGCTCACTGATAGAAATGGCTGCGCAAATATCATTTAAGAACTCCGGATCCGGTACTACAAATACCACGCCGATGATCTCACCGTCTTTATCTCCGCCTTCATAGACGGGTGCAGATATGATCACGCTGAGTTTTCCGTCTGTCTTGGCAATTACGGGATCCGATACCACCACTTCTCCCTGCATGGACCGTTTAAAATACTCACGATCATTATAATCCGTTCCGTCAGCGGCACAGATACCATTACTTCCGATCAGCTTCCCCCTGACCATTCCATAAGCTTCCACGCGCTGATTAATATACTCCTGCTTCTGTGCCGGTGTAAATACAGCCGCGGAAAGCTGATAGCTGCATCCCAGCTCAGATACGATCGTCTCCGATACCGTTAATTCCTGACGGATCCGATCCGCTGACAGCTTTGCGATCTCCTGCATATCAGCCTTCAGTCTGCTCAGGGTACCTGACAGATTCATGATCATAGACACAATGACCAATGATACGATCGATAGCAATACCAGCCGCCGGATTGCCTTCTGCAGCCGCTCGCGGATCGTGGTCTTACCATTGGTCTGACGCTTTTGTCCCTTCTGTGTAGTTTTTGCACTCATAATGTACCTCTTTTCTCCGGCGAGATGTCTCTCCACCTTCTCAAGCCGGCATTTTTCTGCAATGCTGCTAACACTACTGCTGTATCACCATTATAACATTTTCCGAACCTTTTTGCTACCTTATGAGTGCAAAGAAAGAGTTAATATTTCAAAAAATATCAACTCTTTCCCTGTTTTGTCTGTTTATTTATATTTTTCTGTCCCATTAGGCAGAAACTTTTTGGGATCAATAACCAAATTCTTGTGCAAAATACAGTTTTCCACCTGTCTCATAGACAGCAATGCTGCAGGTCGTAAAATCGCCTGCCAGGATATTCGCTGCATGGGTGGGAGAAGCCATCCAGGCATCTACCACGCTCTGTGCGGAATCATATCCCTTCGCCAGGTTCTCACCCCACATCAGTTCACTGTTCACGGTATACCAGTCTCTGCCGTTCGGTCTGGTATGAGAGAATTTGGAAGCAGCTTCCTGTGCTCTTACCATAGCGCAGGACTCCAGTCCGTTGCTCCAGGTAAGCTCCGCAAGTCCATTCTCTGCTCTCTTCGCATTCACCAGTGCCAGTGCATCGGTTGCCATGGTGCGAAGTTCATTGGCCCGGGCAATCTCTGCTTCGCTCATGCCGGCTCTCTGTACAGATCCTGCCAGCGCCACCGCCTCTTCATCGAACCATACGGTTCCGTCGCTGTCCGCCGGATCACGGCTGACAGAGGACAGATTTGCATTCCTGCCGCAGCCTGCCAGGCTAAGCATCATGATTACTGTCAGAATCAGACTCATCCATCTTTTTTTCATTTGTTTACCCTCTTTCATGAATTTTATGGTAAATATATGTCATTACTGTTCTTATTGCTTCTTCTTAAGGATAAGCCATGCTCCCAGACCTGTCAAGGATAAGGCGAAACCAAGATTCCATGCATCGGAAGCGTCGCCGGTCTGCGGCCGTCTCGATGCTCCGAGGACTGCTCTGTCTGCCAAAGGTGTCGGATCATCCTCGATCGTCACCATTCTGTGGCGTCTCGCACCAAGTACCTGCGGTGCCTCGGGTGTTACAGGATCCGCAGGGGTACCGGGATCATCCGGGGTTGGCGTCGTATCCGGAGCGCCCGGAGTCGGAGTAGGTGTCGGGTTGTTGTCAGGAGTTGTCGACGGTGTTGCCGTAGGTGTTGTCGTTGGCGTTGCCGTAGGCGTTGCCGTAGGTGTTGCCGTTGGTGTTGCCGTTGGTGTTGCCGTTGGTGTTGCCGTTGGCGTTGCCGTTGGTGTTGCCGTTGGCGTTGCCGTTGGTGTTGCCGTAGGTGTTGCCGTAGGCGTTGCCGTAGGTGTTGCCGTTGGCGTTGCCGTTGGTGTTGCCGTTGGTGTTGCCGTTGGTGTTGCCGTAGGTGTCACGGTCGGCGTAGGTGTCGGTGTCACGGTCGGCGTAGGCTCTTCACTGGGATGCCACTCATTTCCACTAAAGTGACACTCTGCTTGCGTTTGCAAATTTGCAGCTACAATTCTACCTGAATTATTTCCTGCTTCGAGAATCACCTTAGCACATGGTGCAAGAATCGTTCCTCTTGTAGTAGATAAAGTAATAGTTCCATCATATGTTCCAAAATTATACACTAACAAATTTGCATTATCTGCTTCCGGGTAATTATCAATGCCAGATGTGCTCTGTCCTACCAACTTAAAATTATTACCATCAGGTGTTATATTAAATACAACCGTTTTACCGTTTTCCACAGCTACTTTAGGTTCAAAATCCGAAATTCCATTTACGCGAAAAATATTCTGTCCATCATTCAAGGAAATCTCATTAGAACTCAATTCCGTTCCCATTGCATGCAAGTTTTCAGCATTTGTACGAATAGCTGTAAATGCTCCTGCCAGATCGAACTGACCTCTTTCAATTTTTCCAATCTGCTCAGTGGTTCCTACATAAACTCCATTTACAAACCATTGATTACCTCTTTGCTCAAAAGAAGCTGATTTTAGAATCAGATTAGAACATCTAATATTGGAGCCTGAACCTGTATATTCACCATCTACATAAATAGTACTTTTTCCTGTATAGCCAATGTTATTATAATATTTCAAACTGCCTGTGCAGATATTAGCTTCACTGTCACCGCTCTGCTCCGTAATTCCCTCTACAAAAATTCCATAGCCATTGGCAGCTCCTAAAACTCCAGCAATATCCACAGTCACCGCATTTACTGTCTCATTTGCTTCCGCACATAAATTCATTGTCAGCGGCATGATAAGACCTGCACCTGCTGCCTCTTCCGGTGTAACCATCGTCGTTGCTTCCGGTGTTACCTCCGGATCAGCTACTACATTTTCTTTCACAACAGCGTCACCACCGGATACAGACTCTTCCCCTACTACTGTAGCCGCTTCCTCTGCCTGTACCGTAAGTGTTCCGTTCCCCGCAACAGTTCCCACTACCAGCGCTGCCACCAGAACCTTTACGATTTTTTCTTTTACATACTTACTAAGTCTGCTCATCTGATTTCTCCCTTTATGAAACCCCATGTGTTACTCCCAACGCACTTAAACGTTTTCGTTCTTCTTTACATCTATTAAGACTATGGATCTCATAAAAAAGGTTCAGATTTTTTATTAAATTTGTGATTTATTGCTTATTTTTGTTCTCTGGTTGTCCATTTGTGGTACCAATGTCCTAATAAGCGGCCGTTTCTGTCAGTACTCCATGGAGCAGTGCTCTTCGCTTCGTGCCTGCGGAACCATAGCAGGTAGACAGCGACACAATGTTCCCCCTGTCGCTTAAGTCCGCATCCGAGGCATACAGGGAATGTTCCGTCGCCCACTGCACGTAATCATCGTAGGAAGCATCCGAGGTAAAGGTTGCGAAGCGGTCGCTGGTGCTTCTGGTCTCGTAATAAGCAAAGATTTCATAAATATAGACCTTATCTTCCGTATAGATATAAAAATACGGATCCTCCTTACAGCTTACCGTCCCCTTCAACAGATTTTTAAAACTACCGAACATGCTCTCATCCCGCATATTATGTCCGAAGACGAAGGTGTTCCGGTCCGACCAGTCCGCCGAAGCCTCACAATCCATGAAAATACATCCGGCATTTACACTTTCTCCCTCAAAAGAATGCTTCAGATAATAATTGTTGTCCTCGCCCTGTACCACCGGATAGCTGATATCCAGCGCCGGAAAATAAAGCCATCCCCGGAAATCCGGATTGGTCTTCTTGAGATTTGCAAAATCAATCTGCAGATCGGGGTAGTTTTTCACCTGTACTTCTTCCGTCTCTTCCACCCTGGACTCTTCCACCACTGCCTCCTGTCTTATGGTATCATATTCGTTTTTCGCCTTTTGCTCCGACAGATAGGAATACAGACTCATCCCTCCGGTGATCAGAACTGCCGCCGCCAGTATTGCTGTGATGATATTTTCCACTTTCTTATTCTTCATGTTTGTCCCCTTTTTGCATCTGTCTGAATTTACTAATGATTATAACTTATTTTTAAGTATTCGTCTTTACGAAAGACTCATTTTTTGATATTTTTAAGTTGTGATCATAAAAATATTGGGGGGAATTATATCTTATGATACATTTTTTTGCTATCCTTTCACTGCTTCTGTGCGGTGTCTGCTATACCGGTTTCCAAAAAGAGGAAGACAAATGTAAATTCCAAAACATTACCCGGTTCGTCTGGATCATTTTCGGGGCTGCCCTGCTGCTTCGTCTGATCCTTGCTTATACCACCCACGGTTTCGGCAATGATATTGCCTGTTTTGCTGCGTGGGCTGACCGGATCTTCACCGTAGGTCCCGGGGCATTCTATTCCGCGGAGACTTTTACCGATTATCCGCCTGGATTCATGTATGTCCTGTATCTCATCGGGGCGCTGCGTTCCCTGCTTGGGATTCCTTATTATTCCAGCCTGCATATCATGCTGTTAAAGCTGCCTGCTATTCTGTGCGACATGGCCTGCGGCTATCTGCTCTACAAAGAGGCGACAAAAAGACTGCATTTTTCCGAAATACAATCTGTATGTGTAGCTTGTGCTTACCTATTCCAGCCGGCAATCATCCTGAATTCTTCCTGCTGGGGGCAGGTGGATTCCGTTCACACCCTGGTGGTGATCCTGATGTGCCTGTTTCTTATGGACGGCAAAATGCTTCCGGCTTATGCGATCTACGGTATTGGAGTTCTGTTAAAGCCGCAGACACTGATCTTCACTCCCGTCCTTCTGGTCGGCATTTTGGATCATGTATTTTTGCAGGATTTTTCCTGGAGAAAATTTTCTTATAATCTGTGTGGCGGTCTGGCTGTGATCTGTGGCATGCTTCTGTTGTGCGTTCCCTTCGGTCTGGATGCCGCCACCTCGCAGTATACTTCCACGCTGGGTTCCTATGAATATGCGGCGGTTAATGCCTATAATTTCTGGGGGCTGTTAGGCATGAACTGGGTGGACCAGAACACGATCTTTCTGTTCCTTCCCTGCCGAACCTGGGGATCCATTGCCATTGTGCTGATCGTTCTTTTTACTTTTCTGATTGCCTTGCGTTGCCGAAAAGAACCTTCACGCTATTTTTGCCTCGGTGCTTTTATCATTCTGACTATGTTCCTGTTTTCTGTCAGAATGCACGAACGCTATATGTATCCGGGACTTGCACTGTTACTGTTCTGCTGTCTGTATAAACCCGCCGGCTCCCTGTGGAAATGTTATGCCGGTTTCGCCGCGCTGCATTTCTACAACACTGCCAACGTGCTGTACCATTACGATCCGCAGAACTATGACCGCAAGGCTCCCATAATTCTGCTGGTATCCGCAGGCATGTTATATTGTCTGTATGATTTCTACAAAATCATCTGGAAATATTATATTCATGGGGAAACGGTGACTATTGTCAATGGCGTAAAAAGGCATGCCGGAGCAAGCCGCAGTTCTTCTACAGTCTCCGGTGCCGGACTATGGCAGCTGTTCCGGGAACATTTTCTCTCCCCCTTAGCGCCCACACCTTCTAAGGAGCAGGTGCGCTTCACGAGAGTAGACCTGTGTCTGTTGCTGACAATCTGTGCTCTCTACAGCTTTTTTGCACTCTATGACCTGGGCGACCGCAAGGCTCCCGAGACAACCTACGATATGACACAGAATCAGGTCATTGAACTGGAATTTCCGGAAAATACAGCTCCCGTTACCCTGGCAAGTTACATCGCGCCCTGGCATCAGCGGCATTTTACGGCTGAAGTCCGTAGCTCAAAGGCCGAGGACTGGACGTATCTGGGCGAGATCATTCTGAATAATGTCTTCACCTGGCAGGATGTGTCTTTGGAAGATCTGACCCGGCAGGCAGGCGTAACCGCCGCCCGCTGCCTGCGTCTCACACTGACCGATACGGATGCGTCTCTGATCGAGCTGGTCTTCACGGATGCGGACGGTGAAATCCTGCGCCCTGTGAATGCCTCTGCTTACGAGACTTTGTTCGATGAGAGCGATTGCTACCCGGAACGCTATTCTTTCCGTAACAGCATGTATTTCGATGAGATTTATCATGCCCGTACGGCTTATGAATTCCTCCACGGACTGCCCACTTATGAAAATACGCATCCGCCCCTGGGCAAAATTCTGATTTCTGTGGGTATCGCTATTTTCGGGATGAATCCCTTCGGCTGGCGGATCATTGGTACTTTATTTGGCATCGCCATGCTGCCCTTCCTCTATCTGCTGGGGAAGAAAATGACCGGCAATACCCCTGCAGCGGCTCTCGCCTGCTTCCTGTTTGCCTTTGATTTCATGCATTTTACACAGACCCGGATCGCCACTATTGATGTGTATATTACCTTTTTCGTGATCGCCATGTACTATTTTATGTACCGTTACTGCACCATGAGTTTCTATGACACGCCTTTGCATAAGACTTTTATTCCTCTAGGGCTGTGCGGTGTCTGCATGGGGCTTGGCATTGCCAGCAAATGGACCGGTGTCTATGCCGGATGTGGTCTGGCACTGCTGTTTTTCGCGCACTTGCTGCGGCGCTACCGGGAATACCTTTACGCCAAAGCACATCCCGGCAAAAGCACAAACGGTATCGATCATAAATATATAGTGAAGAATTTCCCTAACGATACGATCAAGACCATCGATTTCTGTCTGACCTTTTTCGTATTGATCCCGGTAGTGATCTATCTGCTGTCCTACCTGCCGTTTGTGAATACTACTCATCCCGGCCTGCTTGACCGTATGCTGGCGAACCAGACTTCCATGTTCAATTACCACAGTGGCCTGGAGGCGACACATCCCTACTCTTCCTCCTGGTATGAGTGGCCGACCATGGTACGTCCGATCTGGTATTATTCAGGATATGTGACCGATGCAATCAAAGAGGGGATCAGCGCTTTCGGCAATCCTGTTGTATGGTGGATCGGTATTCCGGCATTTATTTACATCCTGTACCTGTTAATTCGCAATAATGCGTTTCTCTGTTCTCTGACAGGACGCACAAAAAAAGAGAGCTCCACAGATACTGCAATTACCCTGTCCCACGGAGAATATGCAACAGCTGCTTTCCTGGCAGTCGGCTACCTGGCGCAGTACCTGCCCTGGTTCTTTGTCACCAGGATCACTTTCATCTACCACTATTTCCCCAGTGTTCCTTTTGTGGTACTGATGATCGTGTACAGCCTGATGCAGTGGAAAAAACATGTATCCGACCGCGCCTTTGTTATCGGCTGCTGCGCTTATGCCGCGGTGGCGTTTGCCCTGTTCCTGCTGTTCTATCCGGTATTGTCCGGACAGCCGGTGGATGTGGATTTTGTAATAAAATACTTACGTTGGAGACCGACCTGGGTATTGATCTCGGGTTAA
>ERZ773145.2062-NODE-2062-length-14965-cov-15.061636_pt1 | contig 14965 bp, 12 predicted proteins | sample MGYA00580848_ERZ773145 | MGnify/ENA primary metagenome ERZ773145 (study PRJEB29015, sample SAMEA2737858) | human gut metagenome | biome: human gut; feature: human-associated habitat; material: faeces | place: China | collected 2012 ... | reverse complement strand
TCCATGTGCCCGTCAACTACTACCCGGATGACGACCCCGCAAAGCCGCCGCTGTTTCGCTGGCGCGCCCACGCCCACCTGCTGTACGAAAACTGGCTCAACTACTACGTTTACCAGAACACCCCCTACGATCTGGGGGATATCCAGCGGGTCAAGCACGAAGAAGCATAAGAAGATTCAAAAGCCGCCGCGCAGAAAAACTGCCCGGCGGCTTTTCTGTACAGGCAGGTATTGTATGAAAAAAGTACAGGTGGTACAATAAAATACATAGATCGCCTGAAAAAGGCGAAAACAGAAAGGGTGGGATCGTGGAACATAATATTTGTGCGGACAAAAGCAGAATGCGGGATTCCGGCGTTGAGCTTTTAAAGATCATTGCGGTCATTCTGATCGTAATCAGCCATGTGGTGCTGACACTGATAACGGAAAATGAATATATTCCGTATAGCGACTACCTTCTGGACTGTACCCATGCAACGACCAATGGTACGGTTCTGCTTTTAGCGGTCATGCGGCATTTTGGCGCGCTGGGAAACTGGATCTTCTTCGTTGCTTCTGCATGGTTTTTGCTGGACAGCACAAAAGCGTCCGGCAAGAAAATGATGGGAATGCTGCTGGATATCTGGGTGATCTCCGTCCTGTTCCTTGGAATAACGCTTTTGATCCGGGGTGAGGTAAGCGGTAAACTTTTCACTTTTTCGCTTTTCCCAACGCTCTTTGCAAATAACTGGTATTTGACCTGCTATCTGCTATTCTATCCCATCCATCCATATTTGAACCGTCTGATCGCATCTATGACGCAAAAAGAGCATCTGAAGGCGGTTTCTGTACTGGCGGTACTGTATATCGGCTTTAACTTTATAGAAAGCAGGTTTTTCTTTCCGAATATGCTGCTTCTCTGGATCAGCGTATATCTGATCGTTGCCTACATCAAGCGCTATTGCATGGAGCTGTATTCCAGCGCAAAAGTGAATAGCATCCTGCTGCTGTGCGGTGCGGCGGGGGCAGTGGGCATCGTGATTCTGACCGACCTGCTTGGATTGAAGATCGCTGCGCTGTCGGATCAGCTTTTACGGTGGGTAAGCAATTTTAATCTTTTTTTGATCCTGATCGCCATTGCGGCGTTTGGGCTGGCCAGAAAGAACCACTTTAAAAATAAAAGGGTAAACCAGATCGCAAAGTGTTCCATGCTGATCTATATCATCCATGAGAATATTCTGCTGCGAACCTATACAAGACCCTATCTCTGGCACTGCATTTTTAACCGGTACGGGTATGCCCATCTGTTTTTATGGGTCTTTTTGTACGCAGCTGGCTGGCTGCTTGCAGCACTTGTGCTCAGCCTGCTTTACGAAAAGAGCATTCAGAAACTAACGGCAAGGGTAAGTGAAAAAATACTGAAACGGATGGGCAGCTGGTATCAAAAATATGAGGCTGCCATGCTGAAGCTGCATTGATAAAGCCGCGGCCTGCCCGGACTTGATCCCGTAAAAAAGGAACCCTCTCAAAGCAAAAACTTTGCAGAGGGTTCCTTTTTGCATGATGGATTATTTTTTGTGCTTTGCGGGCTTTTTCTTCCGCACGCTGTAACCAAAGGTGCCCAGCTTTTTGCCAAGGGCCAGATACTCGCCGTGGCTGTACACGATGAGATTTGCCTTGTCCAAGCACAGCTTGCCTTTTTCGTCCAGCAGGCTCTCGTCCACATCGCAGGCCACCACCTCGGCCAAAAACAGGTCGTGGCTGCCCAGCGGGATGCGCTGGGTGATGCGGCACTCCAGATTGACCGGGCTTTCCTCCAGCACCGGGCAGTCGGTCAGCACACTGCCGGGGGCGGCGTGCAGGCCGCAGGCGGCAAACTTGTCCACCTCGCGGCCGCTCTTCACGCCGCACCAGTCAATGGCGCGCACCAGCTTTTCGGTGGGCAGATTGATGGCGAACTGCCCGCTCTCGCACAGCAGCTGATGGCTGTACCGCTCCGGGCGCACGCTGATGGATACCATGCTGGGCTGGGTGCAGATGGTACCTGTCCAGCCGATGGTGATAAGGTTGGGCTTATCCAGCCCGCCGCAGGATACCAGTACCGGCGGCTCCGGGTTCAAAAGGGTGCTGCCCTTCCAACTTTGCTTGCTCATCCGTGATATTTCCTTTCGTAGGGAGCCCATGTGCGCTCCGAGATGATATAGCGCGGGCGGGCCTTTGTTTCCATATAGATCTTGCCGATATACTCACCGATCACGCCCAGACACACCAGCTGCACGCCGCCCATAAAGCAGACGATGCAGACGGTGGAGGCCCAGCCTGCCACGCTGCTGCCCATGGCAGCGCACACGATGGCCCAGATGACCCCGATAAAGCTGACAAGGCTCACCACGATGCCCGCTCCGGTGATGATGCGGATAGGCTTGTTGGAAAGGCTGGTAATGCCGTCAAAAGCCAGCGCCAGCATCTTGCTCAGGGGGTAGTGGCTCTCGCCGGCCAGACGCTCGTGGCGCTCGTAGGTGACCACATCGTGGGGAAAGCCCACCAGCGGCACCATGCCCCGCAAAAAGATGTTGACCTCTTTGTAATCCGCAAAGCTTTCCAGCACGCGGGTGCTGATCAGGCGGTAGTCTGCGTGATTGAACACGATATCCGCGCCCAAGGCGTTCATCACATGATAAAAGCCCTCGGCGGTGAACCGTTTAAAGAAGGTGTCGGTGTCCCGGCGGCTGCGCACACCGTACACCACCTCGGCACCGTCCAGATACTTTTTCACCATCTCGTCCATGGCGTTGATGTCGTCCTGACCGTCGCAGTCGATGGAGATGGTGATATCGCAGCTGTCGCTGTGCAGCGCCTCCATCAGCCCCGCCAGCACGGCGTTCTGGTGGCCGCGGTTGCGGCTCTGGGAAATGCCGATATAGTGCTCGTCCTGTGCGGCAAAGCCTTGGATCAGTTCCCACGTTTTGTCGCGGGAGCCATCGTTGACAAAGAGCACCCGGCTTTTATCGCTGACCAGCCCCTGTGCGGTCAGACTGTGGATCTTTTCCAGAAACATAGGTGCTGTAATGGGCAGCACCTGCTCCTCGTTGTAGCAGGGGATCACGATCCAGAGAACAGGCTTGGACATTGCTTGATTGCTCCTTAAATATAAAATAGTTGGCAAAAGGCTACTGCACCATCTGCTGCAAAGCATCCGGCTCCAGCAGCTTGAAGCTGCTGCGGTAGGTATCGATGAGCCCTTCCCTCTGCATGGTGCTCAGCTCCCGGGAAAGGGCGCTGCGGTCGCAGTTGAGGTAATCCGCCAGCTGGATGCGGGAGAAGGGGATGCTGAAGGTCAGGCTGTGGGCGCGGGCGGCTTCGCTGAGCAGATAGGCCGCCACCTTGGCGCGCAGGCTCTTCATCACCAGCAGGTCGATGCGGTGGGAGAGGGAAAAATATTTATCGCTGATGGTGCGCACAAGGTTCTGCACCACCCGCTGGTGGACGGGGCTGCCGTCCGAGAGCAGCAGCCGCTCGTAGGGCAGCAGCAGCACCTCACAGGGGGCAGCAGCCAGCACGGTGACCGGGCTGGACAGGCTGGAACCGCCCAGCACGTCCCCGAACACCCCGCCCGGCTCTACCTGGGCGATGGGGATGCGCACCCCGCCCGGTGCCGGGCGGTAGGCCTCCAGCTCGCCGGACAGCACGATGCCCACCCGGCGGCTGGGCTCCCCCGCCAGCACAAGGGCTTCGCCCTTGCCGTAACTGCGCACACTTGCCCCCAACCGGGACAGCAGCGTGCTGAGCTCCGCAGCGGAAAGACCCGCAAACAGCGTGGTGGTTTGTAACAGCGGCAGATAATTATTCATCGCAACTCCGCAGAGAAGATAGTGTTCTCCGCAGCCTCCTGCAATTGCGTTGCACACGCAACGGTATTTTTACCCCTATTATAGTAAACTGGAACGCGCAAAGCAAATGATTTTGCAAAATTTTCAAAAAAAGACCGGTTTCCGCTTCCCGTACCGGGGCGTGCCGGGTGTGAAAAGGAGTATTTCATGAAAAAGATCCTGTCCTTACTGCTGGCGTTCAGCCTTGCACTGAGCCTTGCAGCCTGCGGCGGCAGTGCAAGCTCTGCCGTTTCCAGCACGGTGGTGTCCGAGGCTGCTTCCTCTGCGGCTGCTTCCGAGGAAGAAGAGGCCGCAGCGCCGCTGTCTGCTACCGAGCCGCTGCGCATCGCCGGGCTGAAGGGCCCCACCACCATGGGGCTTGTCAACCTGCTGTCGATGGAGCAGGCCGGTACTGCCGCCATGGACTACGATCTGCAGCTTTACGGCGCTGCGGATGAGATCGTGCCGCTGCTCATCAAGGGCGAGCTGGACATGGCTGCTATCCCGGCCAATCTGGCTGCGACCCTGTACCAGAAAACCAGCGGCGGCATTCAGGCCGTGGCGGTGAATACTTTGGGCGTTTTGTATGTGGTGGAGCAGGGCGACACCGTCCACAGTATGGCCGACCTCAAGGGACGCACCATCCTGTCCACCGGCAAGGGCACTACCCCGGAGTATGTGCTGCGCTATCTGCTTACCGCCAACGGCCTTGACCCGGACAAGGATGTGGACATCCAGTATTACAGCGAGGCTACCGAGGTGACCGCCCAGATGGCCAGCACGCAGGACGCCATTGCGGTGCTGCCCCAGCCCTATGTGACCGCTGCCGGGCTGAAGGACGACACCCTGCGGGTAGCCCTTGACCTGACCGCCGAGTGGGACAAGGTGGCAGACACCCAGCTGATCACCGGTGTGACCGTGGTGCGCAAGGCCTACGCCGAGGAGCACCCGGATGTGGTGGCTGCTTTTCTGGCAGACTATGCCCAGAGCGTGAACGCTGCCAACACCGATCTGGATGGCACCGCCGCTCTGTGCGAGGAGCAGGGCGTGGTGGCAAAAGCCGCCATTGCCAAAAAGGCGCTGCCCAACTGCAACATCGTCTGCCTGACCGGCGAGGAACTGAAGGCAGACGTCTCCGGTTACCTGCAGGTGCTCTACGATGCCGACCCTGCCGCCGTGGGTGGTACGCTGCCCGGCGAGGACTTCTACTGGACAGCCCAGTAACAGCCTGAAAAAAGCATTCCATCTCCCGCCGCTCTGCCGTGGTACGCAGCGCGGCGGTTTTTGTTTCCCGGTTGCAATTCCGCTGCAAAAGTTCTACAATAGAGGCACATTATAGAATATGGAGGGAAAACCTATGGCTTGCACTACCATTCTGGTCGGCAAGGCAGCATCGTACGATGGCTCTACCATGATCGCCCGCAACGATGACTCCGGCTCCGGCCATTTCACCGCTAAAAAATTTACCGTGATCCACCCGGAGGATCTGCCCAAGACCTACCGCAGCGTCCTCTCCCATGTAGAGATCCCCCTGCCGGAGGGCGCACTGCGGTTTACCGCCATGCCCAACGCCGTGGAGGGCAAGGGCATCTGGGCGGCTTCCGGTGTCAACGCCGCCAATGTGGGCATGACCGCCACCGAGACCATCACCTCCAACCCCCGCGTGCTGGGCGCAGACCCGCTGGTGGAGTATCAGCCTGCCAAGGGCGAAAAGCCCGAGGTGCCCGGCGGTATTGGCGAGGAGGATATCGTCTATCTGGTGCTGCCCTATATCCACTCTGCCCGTGAGGGCGTGCTGCGTCTGGGCAGTCTGCTGGAGCAGTACGGTACTTACGAGATGAACGGCATCGCTTTTCAGGACGTAAACGAGATCTGGTGGCTGGAGACCATCGGCGGTCACCACTGGATCGCCCGCCGTGTGCCGGACGATGTGTATGTGGTCATGCCCAACCAACTGGGCATCGATACCTTTGATCTGGAAGATGCCTTCGGCGCACAGGAAAATTACCTCTGCTCTGCCGACCTGCGGGAGTTCATCGCCAAGAATCACCTCGACCTCTCTTTGGACGGCGCGCTGAACCCCCGGGACGCCTTTGGCAGCCACGATGACGCCGACCACGTTTACAACACCCCCCGCGCATGGTATATGCTGCGCTACCTCAACCCCCGCACATGGGTGTGGGAGGGTGCTGACGCCGACTACACTCCCATGTCCGACGACCTGCCGTGGTGCACGGTGCCGGAGCGTAAGGTGACCCCGGAGGACATCAAGTATATGCTGTCCAGCCACTATCAGGGTACCCCCTACGATCCCTACCTGAGCTACGGCGACAAGTCCGCAAAGGGCGCATACCGCTCCATCGGCATCAACCGCAACGACTTTATGGCGCTTTTGCAGATGCGTCCCGACCAGCCGGAGGAATCCCGCGCAGTGGAGTGGGTGGCCTATGCCTCCAATGCCTTCAACACCATGGTGCCCTTCTACGCCAACGTGGAGCGCACCCCGGAGTATCTGGCAAACACCACCGGCACCGTGTCCACCGATAACTTCTACTGGACCAGCCGCCTCATCGCCGCTATGGCAGATGCTTCCTATAACAAGTCTCTGTTCCACCTCGAGCGCTACGAGGAAGCCGTACTCTCTGCTGGCCGCGCACTGGTGAACCAGTACGACGCAACCCTTGCTGCTGAACCGGATGCTGCTCGCCGCGCCGCCCTGCGGGAGGAAGCCAACACCGCCATCGCCGCCATGCTGCAGGAGAAAGCCGCCGACACGCTGGACAAAGTCCTGTTTGAACTGAGCAGCCAGATGAAGAACGCCTACTCCCGCTCGGATGCCTGATGTAAACTAGCCGGAGCACCAAAACCGGTCAGAACCGGTCACATAAACGCAGAAAAGACCACCGCATACGAGAAGTGCGGTGGTCTTTTTTGGTGGAAAAACACTCTTGTATCCCAGATGTTGGCAACGGTGCACAAAAATCGAGGATATTTTTTAGTGAGCGAAAATGACCGAAACTGATTGATTTTGACAAGATTTTTGCTATAATAAAGATGCAAACAACCCAAACACGCCAATACCACGCAGGAACGGTCAGGCGTGAGAAGGAAAGAAGGAAAAACACCATGCTGGCAGAGGAACGTTTTGCACTGATCTTAGAGCAGCTGAACGAGAAACGCACCGTGACGGTGCAGCAGCTGTGCGAGGCGCTGCACACCAGCGAATCCACCATCCGGCGCGATTTGACCGAGCTGGACCGGCAGGGCAGGCTGACCAAGGTGCACGGAGGAGCTACCCTGCCGGACAGCCGTTTTCTGGCAGACGAGCCCACCATGGAAGCCAAGGAGACACTGGCTGTGGCAGAAAAGCGCAGCATTGCCGCAGCCGCCGCAGCACTTATCACTGCCGAGGATTTTGTGTTCATTGATGCAGGCACCACCACGCTGGAGCTGGTGCGGGTGCTGGCGGGTGCGGCGCTCAAGGCTACCTATGTGACCAACGGCGTGGCGCACGCCCGGCTGCTGGCGCAGAAGGGCTGCCGGGTGTATCTTCCCGGCGGGCTGCTGCGTCCCCAGACCGAGGCCATCGTGGGCGCCCCAGCAGTCAGCAGCATCCAGCAGTATAACTTCACCAAAGCGTTCATGGGCGCCAACGGCGTTGCGCTGGAAGCGGGCTTTACCACCCCGGACCCCGAGGAAGCCGCCGTAAAGGCAGCAGCCGTCCACCGCGCAAGGGAAAGCTGGTTCCTTGTGGACGACGCAAAGTTTGCAAAGATCTACCCGGCGGTCATCACGGATCTGCACGGCGGTGCGATCCTGACCAACCGCTGCCCGAATCCCAAGTATAAGCAGCAAACATTTGTAAAGGAGGCAGAAGTATGATTTACACTGTTACTTTTAATCCGGCCATCGACTATGTTGTGCGTCTGGACGCACCGCTGGAGGTGGGCGAAGTGAACCGCGCCCAAGGTGAGGACTGCGTGCTGGGCGGCAAGGGCATCAACGTGTCCGGCGTGCTGGCGCAGCTGGGCTGCGAGAGCGTGGCGCTGGGCTTTGTGGCCGGTGAGACCGGCGCATGGCTGGAACGCGGTCTTGCTGCACAGGGCTTAAAGACCGATTTTGTGCATCTGGAACAGGGCATGACCCGCATCAATGTCAAGATCAAAGCAGGGCAGGAGACCGAGCTGAACGGCGCAGGCCCCGACATTCCGGAGAGCGCCATGCAGGAGCTGGAAAAGAAGCTGGACAGCCTGAACGAGGATGATATCCTCATTCTGGCGGGCAGCATCCCGGCAAGCCTTTCGCAGGATACCTACGAGCGGCTGCTGGCCCGGCTGCAGGGCAGGGGCGTGCGTGCTGTGGTGGATGCCACCCGCGACCTGCTGGTGAACGTGCTGCAGTACCACCCCTTCCTCATCAAGCCCAATAACCACGAGCTGGGCGAGATCGTGGGCAGGGTGCTGACTACGGACGAAGAGATCATTGCTGCGGCCCGCACCCTACAGCAAAAGGGCGCTCGCAACGTGCTGGTAAGCATGGCGGGCGACGGTGCCCTGCTGGTGGACGAAAATGGCGAGGTGCACCGCATCGGCTGCCCCAAGGGCAAGGTCGTAAACAGCGTGGGCGCAGGCGACAGCATGGTGGCCGGCTTTGTGGCTGGCTGGATGCAGACCCGGAGCTATTCCTTTGCACTGCGTCTGGGCACAGCCTGCGGCAGTGCAACGGCGTTCAGCCTTGGCCTTGCCACCAAAGAAAAAATCGACGAACTGATGAAGGAAATCTGACCCTCTGTGACGGAGAAGGTTGCAGTTATACAGGAAGGGAGAAAAATCATGCGTATTACGGAATTATTCACCGCGCAGTCCATCGCACTGGATGAGGCTCTGACCGATCAGGAGCAGATCATCAGCCGTCTGGTGGAGCTGCAGGCCACCCATGGCAACATCACGGACAAGGAAGCCTACAAAAAGGCCCTTTATGCCCGTGAGGCGGAGGGCTCCACCTATGTGGACAACGGCATCACGGTGCCCCACGCCAAGACCAATGTAGTCACCCGGCCCAGTCTGGCGGCGCTGCGGCTGAGCAGCCCTGTGCAGTACAATGCCGAGGACGACGGTACCACCGACCTGCTGTTTGCCATTGCGGCTCCGGAAAACGGCAGCCTGCATGTGGACATGCTGGCCCGTATGATGCAGATGCTGATGAACGAGGACTTTGTAGAAAAGCTGAAGGCCGCAAAGACCCCTGCAGAGTTCCTTGACTGCATCGATGCACAGGAGGAGGCTCAGTTCGGCGCGGAGAGCTTCACCCAGCAGGAGATCCCCCAGAGCGGCTACCGCATTCTGGCCGTGACCGCCTGCGTCAACGGCATCGCCCACACCTATATGGCAGCGGAAGCCCTGACCAAGGCCGGTGACAAGCTGGGTCTGCCCACCAAGGTGGAGACCAATGGCTCGGATGGAGCAAAGAACATCCTCACCAGAGAAGAGATCGCAAACTGCGACGGCATCATCGTGGCAGCAGAAAAGAAGGTGGAGACCGCCCGCTTCGACGGCAAGCCGGTGCTGTTCACCCGGGTGGACGATGGCATCCACAAGCCGGAGGAGCTCATCAAGAAGATCGTGCACGGCGAGGTGCCTGTTTACCACGCCGAGGGCGGCGCACAGGCCGCCGAGGATGCTTCCGGCAAGGACAGCTTTGGCCGCGCTCTGTACAAGAACCTGATGAACGGTGTCTCCCACATGCTGCCCTTCGTGGTGGGCGGCGGCATCATGATCGCACTGGCGTTCCTGCTGGACGATTACACCATCGATCCCTCCAACTTTGGCATGAACACCCCGGTCGCTGCCTTCTTTAAGACGGTGGGCAGCGCAGCCTTCGGTTACATGCTGCCCATCCTGTCTGCCTTCATCGCCATGTCCATCGCGGACCGTCCGGGTCTGGCGGTCGGTTTTGTGGGCGGTGTGCTGGCCATGAACGGCACCAACTTTGCAGGCATTGCAGCGGGTGAGACCACCGGTGTTTCCGGCGGCTTCCTTGCTGCACTGCTGGCCGGTTTTGCTGCAGGCTACATCGTCGAGCTGCTGAAAAAGATCACCGAAAAGCTGCCTGCCAGCCTGAATGGCATCCGTCCCATGCTCATCTACCCGCTGGGCGGTATGCTCATCCTCGGCGCGGTGATGTGCGGCATCAACCCGGTCATGGGCATGATCAACACTGCCATGACCGATTGCCTGAACGCCATGGGCGGCACCTCCAAGGTGCTGCTGGGTGCCATCGTGGCCGGTATGATGAGCATCGACATGGGCGGCCCCTTCAACAAGGCAGCCTACGTCTTCGGCACGGCCGCCCTTGCCTCCGGCAACTATGAGGTGATGGCTGCCGTCATGGTGGGCGGCATGGTGCCTCCCATCGCCATCGCTCTTTCCACCACCTTCTGCCCCAAGAAGTGGACGGCCGACGAGCGCCGCAACGGCATCGTGAACTACGTCATGGGCCTGTGCTTCGTCACCGAGGGTGCGATCCCTTATGCAGCAGCAGATCCGCTGCGCGTTCTGCCCAGCTGCGTGGCCGGCGCAGCGGTGGCCGGTGCGCTCTCCATGACCTTCGGCTGCGCTCTGCGTGCACCGCACGGCGGCATCTTCGTGTTCCCAGTTGTGGACCATACCGCTCTGTACTGTGTGGCGCTGGCTGTGGGCAGCGTGCTGGGTGCTGTGATCCTGAGCCTGCTCAAGAAAAACCGTACCGACGCAGAATAAACGCCATTCCCTCCATATTCGAGATACTTCATAAAGCCGCAGCAAGCCCCCGGGGAGACCCGGGGGCTTGCTGTATTACGCAGGATCGCGCGAAGGATCAGAAGGATAAAAAGAAAAAGTAACCGCCCACGACTTCCAATCCAATCAGATATAACATGATACACCCGCTGTCAAAAACGCGGCAAGAACCATTTTCACAAAAAATGCAGCAAAGAACAGCGCGAAACACCGCATTTGCTGGAAAAAGCTTTGCAGCCGCCCTTTTGGATTGCACCCGGTTTTTGAGTGTGGTATACTGTTTCTGTTATGGAAAAGTTCCGGTGCGGTGTGCCGGGCACAGCAAAGAGGAAAAAGGAAACGAACGATGAAAATTGGATTTGACAACGACAAATATCTCTCGATGCAGTCAGAACATATCCGCGAGCGCATCAAGAAATTTGACAACAAGCTCTATCTGGAATTCGGCGGCAAGCTGTTCGATGATTACCACGCGTCCCGCGTACTGCCGGGCTTCCAGCCCGATTCCAAGCTGCAGATGCTGCTGCAGCTGAAGGATCAGGCCGAGGTCGTTATCGTCATCAACGCTGAGGACATCGTCAGCAGCAAGGTGCGCGGTGACTATGGCATCACTTATGATCTGGACGTTCTGCGTCTCATCGACGCATTCCAGGAGCGCGGCCTGTTTGTGGGCAGCGTATGCGTGACCATGTACACCGCTGCCCCCGAGGTGGAAGCCTTTGAGAAGCGGCTGAACAGCCTGGGCATCCGCACCTTCCGGCACTATAAGATCCCCGGCTACCCCAACGACGTTGCCCGCATCGTGAGCGACGAGGGCTATGGCCGCAACGAGTACATTGAGACCCAGCGCCCGCTGGTGGTTATCACGGCTCCCGGCCCCGGCAGCGGCAAGATGGCCACCTGCCTGTCCCAGCTGTACCACGAATACAAGCGGGGCGTGAAGGCCGGTTATGCCAAGTTTGAGACCTTCCCCATCTGGAACATCCCCCTGAAGCACCCGGTCAACCTGGCTTACGAGGCTGCCACTGCCGACCTGAACGATGTGAACATGATCGACCCGTTCCATCTGGAGGCCTATGGCAAGACCGCGGTCAACTACAACCGCGACATTGAGATCTTCCCCGTGGTCAACGCCATGTTTGAGCTGATTGCAGGCAAGAGCCCCTACCACTCCCCCACCGACATGGGCGTGAATATGGCAGGCAACTGCATCGTGGATGATGCGGCCTGCTGCGAAGCTTCCCGCAACGAGATCGTCCGCCGCTACTTCAAGGCCCTGTGCGACCTCAAGAACGGCGCACAGATCCAGAGCGAGGTCTACAAGCTGGAGCTGCTGATGAATCAGGCCGGACTGACCCAGGGCAGCCGCCCGGTGGAGCAGGCCGCCCATGCAGTCTCTGAAAAGACCGGCGGTGCCCCCGCCGCCGCCATTGAGCTGCCGGACGGTACCGTTGTCACCGGCAAGACCGGCCCCCTGCTGGGTGCCGCTTCCTCCGCTCTGCTCAACGCGCTGAAAAAGCTGGCCGGCATCGACCAGGAGCTTGACCTCGTTTCTGCTGCCGCCATCGAGCCCATCCAGACCCTCAAAACCAACTATCTGGGCAGCAAGAACCCCCGCCTGCACACCGACGAGATCCTGATTGCCCTGTCCAGCTCGGCCGCGCAGAATCCCACTGCTGCAGCCGCCCTCAAGCAGCTCTCCCACCTGAAGGGCTGCGATATGCACTCTACCGTCATCCTGTCCAGCGTGGATATGGACACCGTGAAGAAGCTTGGCATGTATCTGACCTGCGAGCCCACCTATGAGGAAGCAGACCGGATGTACCACAAGAAGTAAAAAATAATGACCCTCTCTGTCATTGCTTTGCATTGCCGTCTTTCCCCAAGGGCTAGGCGGCCGCATCTGCGCGACGGAGAGGGTCATTTTTATTTCCGGGTCTGTTCCCAGTAGGCTCCCATGCTCTGGCCGGGCTGGTCTGTGACATCATCGTTCAGATAGTCTGCAAGACCAAAGGCTTCCGGCTTCCAGCTGCGGGCGGCTTCCACGGTGGGGTATTCCACCTCAGCGTACCAGAACGCAGTGGGCTGGCCCTCATCCACGTGGTTCACCTCCAGCACAAGGCCATCGGGCAGGGCGTAGCTTCTGCGGATCTTCCCGATCAGGGGCTTGCCGATGATCTTTGTTTCCAGTTCATCAAACAGTTTCTTGTCGATGGGGCGCTCGATCTCCTCCCGCGCAAGCCCGCTTCCGGACTTGAAGCAGAGGATATAGGCCGTCTCGCCGCCTTTGAGCGCCTCCTCCCGGATGCGCACGGTGGGCCGCACGCTGATATAGCCCTGCCGCATGGCAAATTCTTCCTTCAGCGGCAGACCTTCCGGCCAGCCCTTCACCATCCATTTGCGTTCAATTTCCATGATGCTTCCCTCTTTCGTGCGGAATTTTGGCATTTCTTATTTATAATACCATGATTTTATGCTATTATAAAGGGTAGATTTGCATTGAAGTATTTTCACTTTTCTACTTATATAAGGAGTATCCATGAAAGCAGAACGCACTTACCCCATCTATACCGTCAACAAACACGCCGAGGGCCTTCTGGTGGGCGGCCACCCCTGGGTGTACGAGAACGACATTCTCGCCACCCCGGAGACCGAGCCCGAAAACGGTACGCTGGCCGATGTGGTCAGTACCAAAGGTTCCTACCTGGGCACCGGCTTCGTCTCGCTCAAGAGCAAAATTCGCGTGCGGCTGATCTCCCGCAACGCCAACGATACCTTTGACGCCGCCTTCTGGCGCCGCCGGGTGGAGTACGCCTGGGCCTACCGCAAGACCGTGCTGGAACCGGACGACCTTTCCGCCTGCCGCGTCATTTTTGGCGAAGCAGACCAGTTCCCGGGCCTGACCGTGGACCGATTCAGCAACATTCTGGTCACCCAGACCCTGAGCGTGGGCATGGAAAAGTTAAAGCCCGTGCTGTTCCCTATTCTGGCGGATGTGCTGCGCGCCGACGGCCAGACCATCGACGGCATCTATGAGCGCAACGACGAAGCCCTGCGCGCCAAAGAGGGGCTGGAGCAGAACAAGGGCTGGTTTGAGCTGCCCGGCGAAGCGCACCCGGCCTCCACCCAGACCGAGATCTGCGAGAACGGCGTTTTCTACCACGTCGATTTTGAGAACGGCCAGAAGACCGGCTTCTTCCTCGACCAGAAGTACAACCGCCGCGCCGTGGCCCGCATTGCGGCGGGGCACACGGTGTTGGACTGCTTTACTCACACCGGCAGCTTTGCGCTGAACGCGGCCAAGGGCGGGGCAGCCCGCGTTACCGCCGCCGACATCAGCGCGGAGGCCATCGCGATGGCAAAACGGAATGCCGAGCGCAACGGCCTTGACAACATGGACTTCCTCTGCGAGGACACCTTTGAACTGCTGCCCCGGCTGGAAAAAGAGGGCCACCCCTACGACTTTATCATCCTCGACCCGCCAGCCTTCACCAAGGCCCGCCGCACCGTTGAGAACGCCATGCGCGGCTACAAAGAGATCAACTACCGCGCCATGAAGCTGCTGCCCCGCGGCGGTTATCTGGCCACGGCCAGCTGCTCCCACTTCGCCACCGAGGAGCTGTTCATCAAGATGCTCCACGCCGCCGCGAAGGACGCCCACCGTCAGCTTCGCCAGATCGAAGTGCGCCAACAGGCCCCCGACCACCCGATCCTCTGGGGCGTCCCGGAGACGAACTATCTGAAGTTCTTCCTGTTTCAAGTAATCTGAAACGGCAGGACATCGGGGAGTTTTGCCGAATAGGGGAGGTGGCAATGCGAAGCATGGACGGAGAGGTTTATTCCTCTACAATAGTCATACTACCTCCCGTATGCTCCAAAATTTCAGGAGACCGTTTGTGCAAAATCGTCAGTTTTGTCTATTGCGTTTTTTCCCCCCGTGGGCTATAATCATGCCATAGACAGCAACGGCGCTGTGGGTCACCTCCTGACTCGCAGCGCCGTTTTGTTTAAGAAGCTTTCGCGTGGAGATGCATCGACGCAGATGGGTCTTTGCGATATTGGGAAAGACACGAGATCAAGTAAGGAGTAGGATTTATGGCAGCAAATGTTATGGAAATCTACGGCAGCAAGGTCTTTAACGAACATGTCATGAAGGAGCGCTTGCCGAGCGCGACTTACAAATCGCTGGAGCGCACCCTGCACAAGGGTGCCCCGCTGGACATCGAAGTGGCAAACGTCGTGGCCAGCGTGATGAAGCGCTGGGCCATGGAGCTGGGCGCTACCCATTACACCCACTGGTTCCAGCCGCTGACCGGCATCACCAGTGAGAAGCACGACGGCT
>ERZ773145.2058-NODE-2058-length-14995-cov-4.440361_pt1 | contig 14995 bp, 25 predicted proteins | sample MGYA00580848_ERZ773145 | MGnify/ENA primary metagenome ERZ773145 (study PRJEB29015, sample SAMEA2737858) | human gut metagenome | biome: human gut; feature: human-associated habitat; material: faeces | place: China | collected 2012 ... | reverse complement strand
ACTATATAACTATATAAGTACATAAATATATACTTATGCAATTATATAATAATGTGGTACAATAATAAGAAAAAATGGGAGGAACCAAAAATGAGAACTATCACGATCACGAACCAAAAGGGCGGTGTGGCGAAAACTTCATTGACACTTGCACTTGCGTATGGATTGAAGAACAGATGTAAAAGAGTGTTGATCGTAGATGCAGACCCTCAGTCAAATACCAGTTTCGTTCTGGGAGTTGATTTATTGAATACATCAACGCTTTACGATGTAATGACGAAGACGAAACCGGTTAAGGAATGTATAACACCGCTCGAGATCGGGATAGATGTTATCCCAGGAGGCTTGAGGCTTGCGAGTGCAGATATAGAATTCACATTGCCTGGAAGAGAATACTTGATAAAAGAGGCACTGACAAAGCTAGAAGAACAATATGATTACTGCATCATAGATACAGCCCCATCGTTAGGAATTCTGACAATAAACGCTTTAACAGCTTGTACAGACGTTTTAATACCAGTCCAGGCAGATGTATTTTCCTTGCAAGGTGTGGGACAATTATCGCAGACAATCAGCACAGTTAAACAGTACTGTAATCACGATCTGCGGATAGCCGGTATTGTAGTGACCAGATATAACGCACGTACTGTATTGAGCAAAGATATAGTTGCTATGCTTGAAGATACAGCCCAGAGACTAGAAACACGGTTATTTAATACGAAAATCAGAGAATGCGTGGCAGTTCGTGAAGCTCAGGCACAGCAGAAAGATATATTTGAATACGCACCGAAAAGCAATGCTGCGAATGATTATAACAGTTTAATCGAGGAAATATTGGAGGAAATGACAAATGAGCAGTAAGAAGTTCAATAATAATCCATCACTTGCATATATCACAGCACCGGAACAGCCGGCAACAGAAGAGACAAAGAAAACAGAGCCACAGACAATAAAAGTGATAAGAAAGGAAAGCCCGAAAACAGAGCCACAGACAATAAAATTGGTAAAGGAAGAGAAAACGGAGCAAGCACCACAGAAGAAATATATGCGACTGGATATAACAGATTGCCAAGAATATATAAGCCTTATGGCAGCGTATACAAGCAAAACAACAGGCAAATATACGTCAATGACACAGTATATCCAGAGATTGATAGAAGAGGATAGACAGAAGAACAAAGAACTTTATGATAAGCTTGAGGAGATCGAGAAGCTTAAGGCGAACATTATATAGTTATATAGTTATATAATTATATAGTTATATAACAATACAATAATAATGATGGAGTTGCATGTTGGATTAAGAACGGCAGCTCCATTTTTTTGTTTTAAATCAGTATTAGAAATAAGCACCCGGACCCCCGTTGAGGGAGAGGGCGGCGAGCCAGGTAAGCCACTAAAGCAAATGAAAAAAGAAAAAGGCCCTTTTCAGAAAAAGGAGACTGCTACCTTGGCAGCACCCTCGAAAAATTTCAAAAAAAACAAAAAAGGCTTATTGTACCAATGGAAAAACGCCCAAATTTAGAGTTTTAAGCATTAGGCAATAAAATGTACCAGTAAGCCATAAAAGTCGATTCTGGGGCAAAATAAGCAGTGTATAAATTGAATTAGAAACATGTCCTTGCTTTGTTAGATACAATTATATATGTATATAGGTATATAAGTGTATAAGTATATAATTATATAAGTGTTATAAATTAATATTTGACACATGGCCGGGTAAGGGATATATTATAATTAAATAAACGAAAAGGAGGGCTGCATTGTGGCAAAAGAAAGTAATCGTGAGCTGAAAAAGCAGCTGACAGAAGCAAGGGAAGACATCCAGCGTTTAATGTTAGAGCTTGGAAAGGTTAATAAAACGGCAAATACATCCTATGAGCAGTCACCGGCATACCTGGCAAGCCAAAACCAGATTAAAAGGCTGGAAGAGCAGAACAAGGCCCTTGAACAAAAAAATAAAAGACTGCAGGAGGAAAATAGAAAACTCCGGAGTCAGTCAGAGCAAACGATCCGGGAGATTAATTCCGCAGCGGAAGATTATAGAGATCCGGTGCAGACTGCAGTTAAATTCCGAATGCTAAAGATCAACTTAGATTTGGCACACAAAGAGCAAGAAAGATTAAGAGAAGAGAACCGAAAACTTCGGGAGAAAGTTACTCCAAAGCACAATGCACGTAACGCAGGAAGAAGAAAGAACGATGATGCGTGGAAGAAGAGATACCTTGCATTTTGTGACCTTGTGAGGTCTGGGGCTTCTATGGAGGACGTTATGGAAGAAATGGAGATAAGCAGGAGTACTTATTTTCGGTTCCTCCGATTGTACAGAGAAAATTATACTGCAGAATAAAGATTTTCCCGGTTTGAATAACCGGGAATTTTTTTGGCGGTAATTTAAAGGAAATAGTTGCGTTCGAAATGGAAAAAGTGTAAAATAAACCCATGTCAACCATATCTTTGGTTGCGGTGGACTCTGCCGCCGTATGGTGAGGTATAGATACGGACGCTCACCGGACAGGGTGGAAGCTCTGACAGAGAAACGAAAAAAGACATGAAAAAAAGCACCAGGACGGCAATCCCAGTGCAGTTTTTCGAATTAATAAGCAGTTGTAATATTGGACGGCAATCCTTTATTACTTCTGGAACGTATTCCGAACATACGCTCAAAGGTTACTGCATTGAACCTTCACAACACGGTTTCATTGTAAGTTCTCTTTTTACTTTTGTCAATAGATATTGAAGAAGTTTAAAGCCCTCTTTGTGCGTATATAACATTAACGCATGGAGAGTTTTTTTATTATAGGTGATAAGTCAAAAGCTCCTGTGTGTGGTAGAAATGCCATTATTACAGGAGCTTTTTATTTTTCATCTGGTAACAATAGGCAGTATTTTTCGAGAAATCCGGAAGATACAGCTTTATTAAGTGAACCCTTTTTTAAATAATGAAGAGCCAAAACCTGGCAGGAAGATACAGGAGCGTTGAGAGGAAAACCGCTTAAAAACAACCTTTGCGGGGTAGCAGCCGCAGGAATCGCCGTTAGAGGGTGCGTTGGTAGACCACTATTTGTTAGAAATCGGTGATTGCCCGTCCTGTCGTCTGATTCACACAAGTAAGCGAATCAGAAGGGGGGTTACGAAATTGATTTGCGTCAAGCGGTGTCTTATGGCAGACTTCGACCGCTGAGATTTATTCTCTGAATCGTACCGGATAGTAATATCTGGGAGTGAATACGGAAACCTCAAGCAGCTTATACTGCAGTACATAATACCTGTTCACTATACCTCTAGTCCTTTTATGGCTCTTATTGTGGGCCTTTCTTGGGCTAGGGGGGAGAGCAGAGCCGTATTCCTAAACAAACTGACCTGCATATCACAGCCCAGGCCGGAAGTCAATCCCTAAAGTTCAAGAAAAAACAGGCTTGGCGAGGGGGTTGGTCTGGTTTTAATCCGTATCAGAAAGACAAAAAGGAGTAAATCTGGATATAATAGATTCTGATCGGAGCCAGAGCTAGTAATAAATGAGTGAGAATGTCCGTGAGACAAAATGACCTGGCAAAGAGGAAGGATTGATATAGAATAGGTGCGAGAGGTGTACTTTCAGGTACGGTTGTAGCTGATTTCACTACTGCTGAGGGCAGAGGTACACTGGTAAAATATGACTGGAAGGTTTTAAGAACATTGTCAAAACGCTGGAAGTATAGTATAATATCATCAAGATGCAGTGGCTCATGGTTGATAGCATAGCACAGTATATTATAAGACATTACAGAACTTCCGTTAAAATAAAAAATTTATTTATTTGGAGGTAATGTATATGTATAGCTTAACAACATTAAGAAAAAGAGCGTATGAAGCCGGTTATAGAATTGAGAAGGGATTTCAGCATTATATGTATAACGATGCTGTTTGCAGAGATTGCAATGGAGATGGGTATACAGGATATAATGTTTGGGATTTATCGAATAATCAGCTTGTATGGGAAAGTGGTTGCTATGATGGCAATTACGACCATTTATGTACTTTAGAAGATGTTGAAGAGTTTTTAAAGCAAGTATATGAGAATGCCGGATTGATCTGGTAAATTTCTCACTACCATGAAAAAGACTGCAGAAATGGGAGTTATCTTTAACGGGAGATAGCTCCTATTTTTTTGTCCATCAGTGACGGAAAGATACAAGGGAAAGAGGACTGATCAGAGTGGATCACACCAGGAAGAAGGGCAAGATGTCCGCGAGTGGAGGAATGACCTCACAATGAGAAATAGAAATGTGGGCGTGTGTACTTGAATGTACGCTGGTACCGTGTCAAAAAAAATAAATGAGGCTAATCAAAATAGGAGGAAATAGTATCATAAATTAATAAATAAAATTTGAATTAAGGAATAATTAGGTGATATAAGACGATATTAGAACGTTTAAGATGTATTTGTCTTGATAAAATGAAATAAAGGTGTTATAGTAAAGATACAAAAGGGAAAGCCAGAAACGCACGGCCTACCCGATTATATGCGAAAAACTGTTAACAGCCGTTCACTATTGCGAGTAGTGGGCGGCTATTTTCTTTTCTTGAAGATCGTGTAACACAATCCAACAAGAGCAACAATGAATGTACAAAATTGGAATAATTCCGAATATGTAACCATTGGCATCGCCCTCCTTTCTTACGTCTGGAGGGTAGCCCCTCCGAAAAAGAGGGTAGGCCGCCTTATACGTTCTGACTTTCCGTAGTCATATTATACCATATTTCGTGGTGGTCAACAACCATATAATAGCAAGGACAGGAAGTGAGGACACACTTCTATTTTTTTACAAAAAATTAATTTATAACACCAATATAGGGCTCGATTTTGTGAGAAATAATTTTGTTTTTTATGTCTGATCAGAAATGACATATTATAAATGATTAAAAATAATGACGAAGGGAGAAGAAGCTTAAAGGTTATTCGTTGCCGGTTTATCCGGATAGAGAATAACCAGTTAAGGCACGAAAAACAGGTTATATTCTAACTTTTACAGCTGATTCTGTGAAGAAAATAACCACACAAGAGGATAGCAGACTGTAGCTATTATGTACTGTCTCCGCAAGGAGTGGTGAACTAAACACCGCCCGAACAGTACAGAACTCATCGACAAGGCTAAGTCATTAAAAAGGCAGAACAACGGGCAGTTAAACAAAAATCTGAGGTTAGGAGCAGTAAAAAAGGAATCATCAAAATGATGAATTGAGAAGAGGTGAGAAAAATGGGAAGATACCGAAGCGTACAATCAATAATGCTTGCAGAAGCATTGAAAGGAATCACGGATAACCAGACCATAACTGCATACAAGAAAGACTGCAAGCTGTTTGCTGCTTATTGCAAGGAACAGGGTGTAAAACGTCCCGATCAGCTGCAGGGGAAAGAAAAAGAATTGCTACAGGGGTATGAGAAACAGCTTGAAGCATCCGGATATAGTCCAGCAACGATACACAGGAGATTAGCAGCACCATGTAAGGCTACTGGAATCAATATGAATGAGATAGAGAAGCCGAAGCGGACAGCTGGCAAGATTACAAGAAGCAGGAACCCGGATGCGAATAAACAGGGTAGAATTGAAGCCACAGAAGCACGCTACAATCGTCTTATTCGCTTTCAGAATGCCGTTGGTATTCGCAGGGCAGAATTTCCAGGCTGACCGGTGCGGACCTTGTGATAGACGAATCTGGTTATCTGTGCGTATATGTGGCGAAAGGAAAAGGCGGTAAACGACAGCTTCAGAGATTGCTTCCGGAGGATGAAGAAACCGTATTGGAGACATTCCAAGCTGCGGATCCGGGGCAGAAACTTTTTTCCAAAGAAGAAATGCAGAACAAAATAGATCTGCACGGATTGAGGCGAGAACACGCACAGCGAGCGTATGAATATTATGCTGACCGGCTGAAAAACGAGCCAGAATATAAATATGAATTGCGAAAAGAGCTTGCAGCAAGGTACAGAGAATTTCACCGCCCAGGAGATTCTAATAAAAGATTCTTACACGATATTATGAATGAAGAGCCATATAAATTAAGGGGAGAGAACCGGAAGAAAGCTATTGAACTGGGCAAGAAAACGGAATACAACAGGCTTGCTCTGATGGCTGTAAGTGTGCTTCATCTGAGCCATTGGAGGTTAGACGTGACCGTCACGAATTACCTAATTTAGCAAGCAGAGCTTGCGTTCTCATCAGAAAGGAAAAATGGGTAAAATATCCCTTTATATATACGTAAGGAATGACAAAATATCGCTCATAAATTTAAAAAAAATAAAATTCTTTGGAAAAAAAGAGGGGAGTAGCGAAATTCGACATCCTCTTTACATTAAAATAAAAAAGGGACGTAACGAAACGTTATGCCCCCTTATTTTTTGTGGATTCCTTAAAACGAGGACACATTAACAGACACCGAGACTTACCTGATCCACTGTTAGTGCGTCCTTTTTTAGTGCGTTTAAAGCAAAAATTTAAAGTGCATATGAAATAATATGGAATCATATGCCACGTTTTTGCTATCTTTGTGGAAGAAACAATGAAGTCAATGATTATTATTCACAAAGGAGGGATTTAGATGAAAAATATGGACATCCGGCAAGAAATCATTGAAAGACGTCTGAGGTCATATGAGGTTGCCGCTCAGATGAATATTTCTGCAGCTAGCTTCTGCCGGTGGTTGCAAACTGATCTGACACCGGAAAGACGAAAACGAATCAGAACAGCAATTCATGAACTCAGCGACAGGATGAAAGAAAATTGACTCTGATTAAAGAAGTAAATGACATGCTGAGAATGCCGGAGGTTGCTGCATATCTAGGATTTGAAGTGAATTCTCGAGGATTTATTAGAAGTCCCTTTCACGATGAGAAAACGGCGAGCTGTAAGCTCTACAAAGAACCGGGACGTGGTTATTATGATTTTTCAGCTGGCGAGGGAGGCGATTGCATCCGGTTTGTGGCACGTACGCAAGGAATGGACAACTGGAAAGCGTCCAGGCTGATGATTGAAGCGTTTAATCTTCCGGTAGATATGAAAAACACACATCTAACAAGGAAAAAGGTGCAGGAGCTTGAACAGCATCGTGAGCAGAAAATAAGAGCGAAGAAAGTTGAAAAAAATCGATGGGTAAACAGAGTGGACGAACTGAAGGTTAAGATTGAAATGTACGAAAACCTTTTAAAAAGCGAACATATTCCGGTGTTTTCGTCCGTGTGGTGTTGGTGCGTAGATTTGAGAATGAAATCAATCGTGGAATTAAATGAGATATGTGGTCTTGAAACAATGAGTGCAGACTTAAAACTGCCTATTAGACAAGGTATGAAGACACGAAAGGCAGGTTAAAGAATGAAATGCAGAGTAAAGAAATTATAGAAAAAATAAAAGAATTAAAACCAGAAATAAACATGGAGCTAAATGATTTGGGAAATGGTTGGTTATTTGCTAGCGTATTTAAGGATTCATGTAGGTACAACGCCACAGTTAAGGAATGGTTTTTTTACAAGAATGGTGTGTGGAAGCAGGATGTAGGCGGTATGGTCACAAGCAAATATGCAAAGGAGCTTGCGGATGCACTCATAATATATTGCCTTGGAATTGAGGACGAAAGGACAAAAGCCCCGTTTCTAAAACATTGTGCAAAATTGGGACAACTGCGGTACAGGGAAACCATGATAAAAGACGCAAGAGATCATCATTTCTTTTATTCTGAAGACATGGATAAAGATTTGTACATATTGAATTGCCGGAATGGTGTTTTGAATTTAAAAACCTTTGAATTCAAGAAACATTCTCCTGAATTGCTTTGCTCAAAGATTGCAAACGTTGTTTATGATCCAGACGCACCGGCTACGGAATGGGAAAAATTTATTGATGAAGTTTTGGAGAATGATACGAAAAAAATCGAGTATTTGCAGAAGCTTCTTGGATATTCATTAACCGGAGGAACACAGGAAGAATCGTGTTATTTACTGTATGGAAGTACGACAAGAAATGGAAAATCAACTCTCACTGAGACATTTACATTCATGCTCGGAGCTGCCGAAGGTTACGCTCTAAGCATGAAACCCGAGACATTAGCGATGAAGCAAAACAATGATTCCAGGAATGCAAGTTCAGACATTGCGAGGCTGAGAGGATGCCGGTTTTTGAATGCATCAGAACCGCCAAAACGAATGGTTTTTGATGTGGCTTTGCTAAAAACTCTACTTGGTCGAGATAGCATAACAGCAAGATTTTTACATCAAAATGAATTTCAGTTCATACCAGTTTTCAAGTTGTTTATCAACACTAACTTTTTGCCGACAATCACCGATCAGACATTGTTTTCGTCCGGAAGGGTTAATGTGATCACATTTGATAAGCATTTTTCACCGGAGGAACAGGACAAAGGGTTAAAGGACAGATTGAAGCAACCAGAAAACTTGTCTGGGCTTTTGAATTGGTGTCTGGAAGGGCTGAAAAATTATTATGAACATGGAGCTTTACCGCCTCAGAAGGTACAGGAGGCTACAGATCAATACCAATCCGACAGTGACAAGATTGGTTGTTTTATACAAGAATGTTTATTAAAAATCCCTGGCAAGAACTCAAAGGCAAAAGATGTTTATGCAGAGTATGGAAAATGGTGTGATGACAACGGTTTTGGAACCGAAAATAAAAATAACTTCTTTGCAGAGTTGAAAAGCAAAGGGATTTTCGCAAAAACGGGAACCGTTGGCGGCCGGACATTTCGCAACGTAGTTAAGGATTATGTGATTGCTGCTGATGAGAAGTTTATGCCGACAGATGAGCCTAGTCCGTTCGACTAAAATATTAAATGTGCACTTTGTGCATTTTACATGGGTTATATTTCCTATTCAAAATTACAAGGAACTTACATATAAAATACACATTTTGCACATGAACTCTTGAACCCCTTGATTTTACTGGATTTTTAAGAACCTAACAGAAAAGCATCTTCCCATTTGCTAGGTAACCGAAAATCTATGAACTACAGAAAACTTTTAGTGGAAAGGAACTAAATGAAAAATTTTAAAGATACGTATTTTTCGATTTGGCAAGAAGCATGGGCCATACATAAACGTTTTTTTGGAATTGCAGAAGATGATACCCCGGCGTGGGAACAATTGTTTCAAGCGGTTGAAGCTTTTGGAAAAAAGTATGCAGTCACACCAGAAAAACAATTTGCACAGAATTTGGTACTTTTAGTTGCCAACGAAATTGAGCAGAAAGCGAAAGGAGGCAAAGAGGATGCCGAGAAAAAACAGGAATCCAAAACAACAGGGAACGCATAGGCTTGATGGGTGGACGAGCTGGGCCAGGGAGATTGGTGAGCGAAAAGGGTCGCCGCAGCATTCTATCTTGACGCCTAAAAAAAGAGAGGAAGTGAAAAAAAATGAGCAATAGACGATCGAATTTTCCGAACGCACAGCAGCCGGATGTTGAACCTGGTGAGACGGGGGAGCTTGTGTCCAGCATCGAAGAATTACGAGCTCTTCCAGCGGTTCGTGAATATTCTGAAGTTGCCGAGAGAGTTAAATGGTTTTTCCAATGGTGCGCTGACCATGATTTGAGACCAGGTGTCGAACTTTTAGCCTTGTCTTTGGGATGCTCACGCCAAACCTTGTTGAATTGGCAGCATGAAGGGAGTGACAGAGGGCATGTGATAGACGCAGCCAAACAAGTGATCGCTGCCTTGACAGAACAATGGGGGCTTACAAATCGTTTGAATGTTGCAGCGTTTTGTTTTCTGATGAAAAACAACTATGGGTATTCTGATTCTGTGACTATAGATACAGTGCAGAATCAGTCCAATATTCCTACACGGACAGCTGCAGAGATTGCGGACCGGTACAAGGATGCGCTAGAGCTTCCAGAAATGGAGCGGCCGGAGCTGTAACAACTGCTGCCGCCTGCGGCAATGAAAGAATAAACCCAGGGATTTCCCTGCTAGAGAAAAGGAGATAAATGAAATGACAGAAAAAATGTACAAGGTAATATCGAAAGAAAGCAGATCGGGAATATCACGAATCGGCAAGCCGTATGTTTTTAACTATTTAATTTTAGATTTTAATGGCAAGCCGGCACGGATACAACTGCCGAAAGATATGGAAGTAAATGTTAATGATTGTGTTGCTTTAGGCTTTAGCACTCGAAAAGGTTTCGGCTGTGCGGAAATTTGTCCGGTAATCACAGAAGTTATTCCGGCACAGAAAGGAGAATGAGCAAATGTTAAGTATGAATGATTTTACTATGCGAACTGAGCTGATGAAAGAAGTTGCTTGTTTATCAGATTTGTGCGAACAGCTTCACTTGAAGAATATTACGATTAAGTTTGACAGAGATGCCGGAGCAGATGCCTGGGCAAATGGTCAACTGGTTGTGAGCACGAAGTTTATTGATGAAGAATAAGAAAAAGGAGAATAAAATATGGCAAGAATAGCAGAAAATTCAGTAATTTTAGACGGACAGCTTTACCAGCCGGGACAGGAAATCCCGGATTTAGGAAGTTGGACGTGTGTAAAACTTGATTCAGGGCGGCGTTTTTACGAGGGAATTTCACGGGACTTAGAAAAACTTCCGCATTATGTTGAACACGGCTCAAGGGCGCAATGCTTAGACACCGGAGACGTTTACAGCTTTCATAAAAAATTGGATACGTGGTTTAAACTATAAGGAGGTTGGTATGGAAGTGACAATTAATCAAGAATATGTGCTGCACGAAAAAAGAGTTAAAGAACTGAGCAGACAAGCCTTTGCCAGGGCACATAAAAACGCCACGGTGGTTGATCTGGAGGAACAGCTTCCGGAGTTCGCAGAGATAGGAACTCTTTATATCGTTCGCAAACCGGTTAAATATGTCGGCTCTGATGCTTTGTTTGAGTTCGGAGAATCGGGCTGGCGTTTTATCCGATGTGGCGATTTACCGGAGGATTGTACATATAAAGGGGAGGTTGCTTGCATGGGCGATCTTCCCGATAATCCAAGTGTAGGAGACTTTTATAGTGTTAAAAATTTGGACGGTAAGGTAAAAACAGTATATTTTGCTCACGGTTGGCAGGAATTAGGAAGAGAGGTATAACATGGGAAGATTTGATGGATATAAAAGCATTTTAAAAGGTTGCAGGGAAGAACTTGAAAAATTAATACGGATGCGAAATGATGAGATTTCAAGTGCGAAAAGCAGATTTAATGCGTCTGCTCTTCCGGAAGAACTTAAAAGCATTAATGCAGAATATGACGGACTTATCAAGGCGGTAAGAAGTAAATATGCGAGCAAATTAAAGACTGAAACAGCAACAATGAGACACAAAAACATGGACAAGTTCATACCGAATTATGTTGATGATACCTTTTTAACTGAGTTAAATCTTGTTTCTGCTGCCAATATACCATTAACACAATCAGAAGTTGAAGCATATTGTGAGAGGGCATTGAAAAGTCGTTCTGATTTTTGCGTTAGAAAAGTCGTTGCGATGGCAAAAGACAGTGGATATCGTTTGAATGTTCCGAGTGAGCAAGCCGCAAACGATGTGATAGATCAGACAGATAGCAGATTAAGGCAGATCATTGAACGGTATGACGGCAACCCTCAGTTTGGGTATGACAGAGGTAATCGTGATTTATCTATCACCATGGACGCGAAGGGAGGATTTTTAGACCGAAAAGAAAAAGATTATGAAGAAAAAATGGTGGAAGATATCAGCATTTCCACAATATCACAAGTAGATTATAACATCCAGAAGCAGAAAGAAGCGGAAGAAAAAGAAATTGAAATCGTAGAAACTGGTCATATTGGAGCAAGTGTAAAGCCAGACAGCTCAAATTCACCTGCGGCAAAAGCAGCAAGAGACTATTCTGCAAGGATGCAAAGAGACCTCAACCCAGAGTTTGAGTAAACAAGAACGCCCCCGGTGCTGTTGCTTTGGTACCGGGGAACTGAAGGGCGCGCAATGAAAGAACAAAAGTGGTATATTGATTTTTTGTGTTTGCAGTATAAATACTATAATCCGAATTATGACGCTGTTGCAGAAGCTTTTTGGCTTGCCAGACGGTATTTTGAGAGTGATCAGGACACGTACTTTGCTGTTCAAGAATTGCTGTACAGGTTTTATCGTAAGAAATCTGAACGTCAATTTGAGCAGAGACATCGTGAAATGTCTAAATCCTACGTTCCGGGATGCCGGGCGAGGTATAATTACCCTCAGTTCAAGGAACTGCCGAAAGATGTTGTCCGGGAAATGACAGGGAGTTTGAAGAGAACAAGAAATAAACCTTGTCCATGATTTTTATATTAATACGAATATGCTCTTGTTAGAACAAGCGTGCATGATGTACGCTTATAAATGTGTAAAACTGAGGTATAGTGTAAATTTACATAGCGAAAAGCCATTGTATTGTAAGTCTGAGGTTTGATTTTGAATATTTTTACAAATTGTAAATAAGGTTATTGACTCTAAATTTACAAAATGATATAATATGAACAAGAAAGAACGTGGGAGGGCGAACAGTATGGCGAATGTAGGTTATGTAAGAGTATCAACAGTAGATCAGAACGAAGCAAGGCAGGTTGAAGCATTAAAAAAACATAATATAGAGAAATGGTTCACAGAAAAGGTATCTGGAAAGGACACAAACAGACCACAGTTACAGTTAATGCTGGATTATGTGCGCGAGGGTGATACAGTTTATATTCATGATTTTTCGCGATTAGCCAGAAGCACAAAAGATTTATTGGAAATCGTTGAAACATTACAGAATAAGGGTGTAAGTCTTGTAAGCAATAAAGAAAATATAGACAGTAGCACACCAACAGGAAAATTGATGCTTACAATGATTGGAGCTATCGCAGAATTTGAGCGTCAGAATCTTTTGGAACGTCAGAAAGAAGGAATAGCAGTGCAGAAAGAGCTTGATAAGAACAGAAAACCCGAAGACAAGAAGTATAAAGGGCGCAAGGCAGTAGTTATTGACGAAGAACAGTTTGAAAAAGAGTACAGCAGATACCAAAAACGAGAAATCAATAAAACTGAGCTTGCAAAGATTCTTGAAGTATCCAGACCAACACTGGACAAACTTATAAAAGAACATAATAAATAATGCAAAGAGGTTCGGAACAATCTTCCGGAGGTTCGACAGTATTGTTGAGCCTCTTTTTTTGTGAATAAGTAACCTAAACTTGACTTTTGGGAACCATAAATATATAATTAACTTATGGGAACCAAAATTATAAAGGAGGTGAAAATGGTGAGTCCCAGAACAGGACGGCCGACAGATTGTAAAAAAGCGGTTGAAGTAAAAGTTAGAGTTACTCCGGACATGGATGAACGAATAATGAAATATTCCAAAGAGCATGAACAGACGAAGGCTCAGACTATACGAGAAGCTGTAGACGCATATTTGCCGACCACAGAAACTAAATAAAAACAGTCGTACCACCGACCAAAGTAGACACGACTGTTTTACTCACAGGGACAAGCCTGTAAATTTATCTTATCATACAGGTTCGCCCCTTGCAACCACACAAGGAGGAAAAAAGATGTACGCAAATAAAGTTATGACTTATAGCCAATGGCAGCGCAGATTTAAACGAGCGTTGAAAAAGACGATCAGAAAGAAGCTTGCAAGTGTCATGTGGGGAATATTAACGATTTCTGTGTTTATGTTGCCTTTCTGGATGGTTCTGGATTGGCTTTTGCGAGGGTATTAACCCATGCGTATACTTGAAAGCTTATACGAACATTGGACAGAGTACATTTTAGAAAGGAACCTTGATATGAACGTAAATGATGAATTAGAGAAATTTCGCCAGAGAAAGGCACAGGAATTTTTTACACAGGAACTTCCGAACAGATTAAAAGGATTTAAAGCCGCATTAGAGGGAACTCCGGAAGAGATAAAGAAAAAGTTGAATGCCCAAGAAGAGATTTATGTACTGGATTTTTGGGATAAGCTGGACGAGCTTACGGAACAGGAAAAGAAAACTCTTGAACTTGCAGGAAAAACAGCAGATATCCTTTGTAATGGCGAAGAAAGGTCTTTAGCATCTGAAATTATCGCAGATCAGTCAGCAGAGATTGAAAAGCTGAAAGCAGAATTGCAGGATAAACAGGAAAATCTTGATATATGCGCAGGACTGGCAGATCGATATATGTATCGTCAGAGAATTGTGGAGTGTACGCTGAAATTAAAAGATGAAAAACTTCTGAAATGTGCTTATACATATATGAAAAAATTGACTGAGGGGGAAGAATGATGGAACGTTGTACATTAACTCAGCGTCCTTGCAGAAAAGCAATTGCAGAAATTGTTGAAGCGAATAAAAATAGATATTTCTTACAGCGTACCCTTGAAGCTGCGGAAATTCTTCTGCAGGGAAGTAAGGAAGAGACACGCAAGAAAATGTCTGAAGAAGATGAAGCAAGGTTCTCTCTGATATGGAACGCATTAATGATGGATGATACAGATGATATTAAAAAAACACTTAATCTTTCAGATTATTTGATGTTAAAGCGTATTAAGGAAAGAGCAAAAGCTCAGAAAGTATAATATGGACTATAAGAAAGAAATTATTGGGATGATACAGAAGATAGAAAGTGTAAGATTCTTGGCGATGATTTATAGCTTTACACATACTCTTTTTGAGAAAGAAAAGAACAAATGGGGGCATTAATAATGGATTACAAAAAAGAAATAGCTGAAATGCTCACTGGAATCCGATCAGAAAAGATTTTGCGATATATCTGGATAATTGTATCAGATATTTGCAAAGATCTTGGAACTAAAACAGATGAATAGCAGAACGGCATTATAGAGTTCTATATTGATTTATGCTATAATATTCACATGATTAAAAAGGAGGGCGCGCGACATGAACAAACAGGAAATGGAAGCTAAAATTGAAAAAGAACTAGAAGAATTTGAACAGGAACAGTGGCGCAAATTCGAAGAAGAGGATTTAGCAGAAAAATATGAGAAGTTCACTGAAA
>ERZ773145.2054-NODE-2054-length-15027-cov-6.223417_pt1 | contig 15027 bp, 10 predicted proteins | sample MGYA00580848_ERZ773145 | MGnify/ENA primary metagenome ERZ773145 (study PRJEB29015, sample SAMEA2737858) | human gut metagenome | biome: human gut; feature: human-associated habitat; material: faeces | place: China | collected 2012 ... | reverse complement strand
AGCTCTTCTGGTTCTGACTTTTTCTTGCCGCTGACGGCTGCTGATAACCCAGTTCCTCTGCAATGCTGCGGATCTTCTCCCGGACTTCCTCGCTGACGCCTTTTTGTCCGGACAGTGCCTTGGACACTGTTACTGTGCTGACTCCAACTCTCTCTGCGATATCTGCTAATTTTATTGCTTTTGCCATAATCTTGTACTCCTTATCGCTATTTTTCTACACATTTCCCGATAAATCGTCAATTATACTTCCATATTAGATTTCTAAAAATCGTTTGTCAAGGCATGTCACTGCCTTAATTTTACACCTCGGTCAAGTGGATCAGCTTACTGCGGTAGTCTCCCCACAGAGGTGTCACCAGCAGTCCTGCCTGCATCAGCACGTCGCCGCCAAAGATTTCCCCGGTCTCCTCGATGCGATACTGTTTCTCCAGTGCCAGGCCTTTCAGACGTACTCTCCTGCTGTGGAAATTCGGTCGGGAAAGTACCTGTACATAGGTTACCAACGCTTCTTTCTGATCCTTGGATGTCACCTGATAGCAGTCATAATTACCGTTTTCCAAAAATGATGCAATCCGGGAATAATCCCCTCTGCGGATCAGATCGTTGTATTTGTGGTACATGGCGGTCTGTGCGGGAATCTGCTGTCTGTCCTCCTCCGGGATCTTCGTGATATCCAGTTCGTAGCCAAAGGTGCCTGCCAGCGCCACATGCCCTCTGGTCTCGAAGGGTGTGACTCTTCCCACCGTGTGGTTGGGGCAGTCCGACACATGGGCGCCCATGGTGGACAGCGGATACAATAACATTGTTCCTTCCTGGATCTTCAACCGCTCGATGGCATCCATATCATCGGAGCACCAGATCTGCGGACTGTAATACAACATACCTGGGTCGAATCTCGCTCCGCCACCGGAACAGTTCTCCAGAAGCAGATGAGGGAATTCTGCCAGCAGTCTCTCCTGCAGTTCATAGACTCCCAGCACATATCTGTGATACAGTTCACCCTGACGGTCTGCGGGCAGTTCCACGCTTCCCAGATCCGACAGTTGACGGTTCATATCCCATTTCACATATTCGATATTGGCGCTGTGCAGAACCGCCGCCACGCTTTCAAAGGCATGGTCTCTGACTTCCTTCCGGGACAGATCCAGCACATACTGGTTCCGGCATAAGCTGCCTGCCCGTCCCGGAATGGCGATGGCCCAATCGGGATGCTCTCTGTACAGATCCGAATCCGGGGAGATCATCTCCGGTTCGAACCAGATACCGAACTTCAGGCCCAGTGCATTGACCTGATCTACCAAGGGCTTCAGGCCTCCCGGAAGCTTCTGTTCATTGACCTTCCAGTCACCCAGGCTGGTACTGTCATCATTGCGGTGTCCGAACCAGCCGTCATCCATGACCAGCATCTCAATGCCGAGCTTTGATGCCTGCTCTGCGATCTTCAATAACTTTTCGGTGTTAAAATCAAAATAGGTAGCTTCCCAGTTGTTGATCAGGATCGGTCTCTTCTTATCACGGTATTCTCCGCGGATCAGATGATTGCGGTACATATCGTGATAATGGCGGGTCATGCCTCCCAGACCTTCCGCAGAATAGGTCATAACGACTTCCGGAGCCGCAAAGCTCTCGCCTTGCTCCAGTTTCCAGACAAAGTTCTCCGGATGAATGCCCATAGTCATACGGATGGAATCGAACTGGGAAAGCTCCGCCTGCGCCAGGAAATTGCCGGAGTATACAAAGTGCATACCGTAGACTTCACCGGCATCCTGCGTAGCATCCGCAGAAAGCAGTGCTATAAAGGGATGCTCCTGATGGGAAGATTCTCCCCGCACGGAGCCAACACTCTGTTTGCCGTGCATCAGACTTCTTCTCTCCATCTGGCGCTCTCTCCCCCAGGATCCGTGCAGCGTAAGAATGTCATACTTTTCATCCGTGCCGTCCAGATCCAGGCAGGCAGACATAACTTTTGTCACATAAATAGGCTGCCCTGCCGTATTTTTCAGGATCACACTGCGGGTGATCACATCTTCCTCTTCAAATGTAGTATAGATCAGGTCTGCAGCCAGACCGATGACCGGATCCGCCAGATGTAGGATCAGGGTATCGCAGTCCTCATCCCCCGGAAATGTGGAAGGAAGTCCCGGCAGTGCCGGCTTCTCCTTTACGATCTCATGAGAGACATACTGTAACTGCACTCCTACATGTCCCTGTGCTGTCCGCACGGAAATGGCGCTTTCTCTGTAATCTCCCAGTCCGTTTCCCGGATATTCCATGGGGAAAGAATCCAGGAAGGAGACCCTCTCTCTGTTATTCTGTGACGGAACGAAGGGTGCTTCTCCCATACGCAGCAAATATACCGGTGCCGGTGTATTCTCGGTATACTGCAATTTCTGACCGTAATATACGTGTCCCACAAAATTCTCCTGATCTACAATTGCCAGAAGATAGCTGGTGTGTTCCGTGTCCAGCCAGAAGGTTCTGTCCTGTTCGATGTATCTGATTGCCATAATTTACCTCTTTTCTTAAAAAATTTTCCTGCGCTTTCTCCCAGCGTCCGTCACAACTGCAAAAAGACAAAGGGATCTTCTGCCCCGGTCTTTAAAAACTGCATCAGCATCAGTCCACAGCGCATGGACACCCGTTCTTCCCGCAGGATACGAAGTACTTCCTGTCTGTCTGCCAGGATCACCTGAATATCCTCGGTATTTTCCATCTGCTGTCCCACATTCTCTGTCACGGTTCCGAAGATCATGCTGCCGCTCTCGTCTGTCAGCCCCTGTGCCAGGAAAAATCCTCTTCGGAAAGCCGGTTCTCCGCCTTCGTAGACTTCCAGTTTCCAGCCGGTCTCCTCGATCATTTCCCGGCAGGCGGCCTCCGAAGCGGTCTCCTCCGGCTCGATCAGTCCCGCCGGCAATTCATACAGATAATCATTCACGGGATACCGGTACTGACGCACCAGCACCAGTTTCTCTCCGTCCTCTGTCACTGCGTAGACCGCCATGCCCTCGGGGCGCATACTGTGAGTCTTGTGTTTGATATTGTTTTCATCATTTCGGGACGCAAAATAATAATGAAACGGCGTTCCGTCCCGTCCCAGGGCATCAATGTGATACAGGTTCAAAAACGGATTATCCGTCTGTTTCTCGATTCCCCGATAGTGTTTTCTGTCATTTTCTTTTGCGTCCATGTTTTCCATTCCCTATTTATACTCCATGTCTTTCTGTTCCCATCGTGCTCTGTCATCCACGTTCCCACAGCGCATCATCTGCCGCAGGCGCAGGCAGCCGTGACGGAACTACTGTAGGATCTCCTCCACCAGTGCCACTGCCAGCTCCGGATTCTTCATGCCATCCGCCAGCCCCACGGCTGCGGTCTCCTGATACCATCCGGTCTTCCTTACCCATTCGTTGTTCTCAAGCCGGATCCCCGCCACAATCGTTTCTCCCGTCATGGTATTTAACACCATGATCTGCTGATCTTCATATCTGTCCAATAGTTCCTTAGGCAGATAATCCCTTAAATCCGCCAGATAATCCGTGCCGCCCATGAGCTTCAAAAACTCTTCGTCAGAAAAAAACACATCCACCGACCGGGTCATGAACAATACCTGGATCGTGCTGAGATTCGTGGAATCCACATCGGAATCCGAGTTCGGATCGATCCAGATCGTATCATTCAGGTTCACCACATCCCGTTTGGATATCACACCGTGTTCGCGCAGGAAATCCGTAAAATAATCCGGGCCGGTGGCTTCGATGTGCTCTCCGTCCGTATTCACTGCCATGACTCCCATGACAAAGCTGGTCTTGGTGGCAAAATGTACGATCAGGAAAATAACAATAGCGATCCCCGCTGCCACACCTATGGTAACCCATAGATAATAGTCCATAAAATACTGCCATTTTTCAGAAGGAGACAGTTCTTTCCGTTGCTCTTTCTGCTGGATACGATCTTCCTTTTCCAAGTTGCTGTCTCCCTTCCGTTTCTCAAATCTTCCGTCTGATAATATCCTGCTTTTAGTAATATATCAGTCTTTAGTATATCAAACTAATTTAACCTTGTATAGCAGACTTTTTAATATATTTTAGGCTCAATTTTGTTAAAAATAAACAGAAAAAGCCCTGCCATGCACTTAAATTAACATGGCAGAGCTTTGTGTTTTCTATTTGTTCGATCAGATAAGAAGGGGAAATGCTTTAGCGATCCATCTCCGCAATACGTCCGGTGGACTTATGCTCCTTGATGATCCCCTGGATCTCCTTTAAGTCGGTGCACAGCAGGTCACCGGGAATGGTATTCTTAAGTGCGCTGATGGCATTGCCGTATTCCAGTGCCCGCTGGTACTCGCCGGGATGCGCCAGCAGTCCGTACAGGACACCGGAGATATAAGCGTCACCGCTTCCGATGCGGTCTACGACTTCGATATCGGTGTAAGGTGCTTCCTCATAATAGGTATCATCCTTGGCACTGTAGATAATGGAGCCGAAGGTATGACGCTTCGGGCTATGTACAATACGCTGTGTGGATGCCACGATGGAGATCGGATACTCCTCCGTGAAGCTCTTCATAATGCTCTTGGCATCGCCTTCCTTCAGGAAGGTCAGACGCGCCGTGTCCTCGGAGCAGAAGAAGATGTCCACATAAGGCAGAATGGATTCGATGCATTCCTTCGCCTCGGCGCCGGTCCACAAGTTCCCACGGAAGTTCACATCGAAGGAGATGATGGCCCCCTGTGCTTTAAAGCGCTTGATCATCTCAACAGCGGTAGCTCTCAGCTCGGGGCTCAGCGCCAGTGTGATGCCGCTGGTATGGAAGCAGCGGGTATCGCTGTAGATCTTGTCATCATAGTCATCAACGGTCAGCTTGTTGATGGAGGTATTCTTGCGGTCATATACAATACGGGGCTTTCTGGGGTAAGCACCATTCTCATAGTAGTACACGCCCAATCTGGCATCCTTGTCATCATCGTATACCAGATAGTCATCGCTGACACCGCAGAGACGTACACGGTTCTTGATATATACACCCAGGTCATTGGCCGGAAGCTTGGAAATGATACCGCAGCGCAATCCCAGCATTGCCGCACCGGTAATGGCATTCAGTTCTGCGCCTCCCGCCTGCTTGCTGAAGCTGTCGCCTCTGGTAATACGCTCATTGTCGGGCGGTGATAATCTCAGCATGATCTCTCCCAGGGAGAGCAGGTCAAATTCCTTCTTCTCAGTCAGTTCCATAATATAAACTCCCATCTGCATATTTTGCCAAATGCTTTATCAGAATTTCACCGTTACTCCTTACAGTGCAGCGTTGAAACCCCTTACATTTTTTCTTTACATTTGTACTATATCACATATACACAGCCCCGGTAAAGACACCGGACATTAATTAAAAATTTAACGAATCCACATATTCAAAATAGTCATCCTCGCTGGCAAATAAGATATATTCATTCTCCACATATCCCATATATCCGCAGGCAGTCACATATCCTTTCATAAAAATACCTCCTTATCAGAATCCTTTCGTTCCCTGTTCTGATAAAAAGGTATCATTTTTAAAGTCCCATAAAACTCTCTTAATCATTCTGAATCGGCTCTGTTTCCAGCACCAATTCTTTCATTTCTTCCAGCAATTCCTCAGTCCTGCCCATCAAAAGTTCCGCATCCGTCTCCACCAGTCCTGTTTTCTTATATTTGTAGGTAAAAAACGGATTGCCGTAAGCGGTAAAACTTAATTCATCCTTATGCTTTTTCAGGAAATCCGGAATCTTGCGGGGATCGATCTTCGCATCCGGCCGGAAGTTGAAGGTAATGCGTTCGTTCTTGCCCTTGATTTCCGTCATGTCCAGACCGTGGGCCGCCATACGGATCAGGGCGATCCGCAGCAGATTGTCCACTGCCTTCGGGATATTGCCGAAGCGGTCCAGCAGCTCATCCTTCATGTCATCCCGTTCTTTTATCGTCTCGATGCCGGCGATCCGTTTGTAAATATCCAGCTTCTGTGTCTCGTTGACAATGTATTCCGCCGGAATGTAAGCATCCACATCCAGATCGATCACCGTAGCGAAATCCACTGCCGTATGAATGCCCTTCAGGTTCTGCACCGCTTCGTTCAGCATCTTGCAGTACAGGTCATATCCCACGGCCTCCATATGTCCGTGCTGACTTAATCCCAGCAGATTACCGGCGCCGCGGATCTCCAGATCACGCATGGCGATCTTGAAGCCGCTGCCCAGATCCGTAAATTCCTTGATGGCCGCCAGCCGCTTTTCCGCCACTTCTTTTAACATCTTATCCCGCTTGTACATCAGAAAAGCATAGGCATTCCGGTTGGAACGCCCCACACGGCCTCTGAGCTGATACAGCTGGGACAATCCCAGATTGTCCGAATCGTGGATGATCATGGTGTTGACATTGGAAATATCCAGTCCGGTCTCTATGATGGTGGTGGACACCAGCACATCGATCTCTCCGTTAATGAAATCAAACATGATCCGCTCCAGTTCGTGTTCCTTCATCTGTCCATGGGCGTATGCAACGTTGGCTTCCGGCACAAGCTTTGCGATCTGTGCCGCGATATCCGCAATATTGTTCACCCGATTGTAGACATAGTAGACCTGTCCGCCCCGGGCCATTTCCCGGACAATGGCCTCTCTCACCAGTTCGTCATTGTATTCGCAGACAAAAGTCTGGATCGGCAGTCGGTCATTGGGGGCCTCCTCCAGCACGCTCATATCCCGGATACCGATCAGGCTCATATGCAGTGTCCGGGGAATGGGGGTTGCCGTCAGGGTCAGCACGTCCACGTTTTCTTTTAATTTCTTGATCTTCTCCTTATGGGCCACACCGAAACGCTGTTCCTCGTCAATGATCAGCAGACCCAGATCCTTGAACTTCACATCCGCAGATAATACTCTGTGGGTACCGATCACGATATCCACCATGCCCTTTTCCAGATCCTTCACCGTCTTTTTGATCTCCGATGGCGTACGGAAGCGGCTCATCAATGCGATGTTGATGGGAAAATCCTTCATTCTCTGCACAAAGGTGTTGTAATGCTGCTGTGCCAGAATGGTGGTGGGCACCAGATAGACCACCTGTTTTCCCTCCTGCACAGCCTTGAAAGCGGCCCGGATGGCGATCTCGGTCTTGCCGTAGCCCACATCTCCGCAGATCAGGCGGTCCATGATCCGATGGCTTTCCATATCCGCCTTGGTGTCCGCGATGGCATTCAGCTGATCCTCTGTCTCTTCAAATGGGAACATTTCCTCGAACTCCCGCTGCCACACCGTATCTTTTCCAAAAGCATAGCCCTCGCTCTGCTGTCGGACAGCGTATAATTCCACCAGATCCTTCGCCACGGCGCTGACGGCACTGCGTACCTTCGTCTTGGTGTGTTCCCATTCCTTGCCGCCCAGTTTGTTCAGCTTCGGCTTCTTCGCTGCATCGGCGGAGGCGTACTTCTGAATCACATCCAGTCCGGTGGCCAGAATGTACAGATTGCCGCCGTCCCGGTATTCGATCTTGAGGTAATCCTTGACGACCTTGTCTACCTCTACCTTCTCGATGCCCTTATAGATGCCCAGTCCGTGGGTCTCATGTACCACATAATCCCCGATCTTCAGGTCGTTGAAATCATTGATCTTCTGCCCCTGATAGAGCTTTTTCTTCTTTTTCTTACGCTTCTCCGCTCCGAAAATATCACTCTCGGACAGCACCACGAATTTCAGCCAGGGGTATTCAAAGCCCTTATTGACATGACCGTAATAGGTCAGGATCTCCCCGGGCTGTACCTCCCGCATGGGGTCTTCCGTGTATACTGCCGTCAGTCCGGCATCCTCGGTGTTCCGCAGATCCTCCGCCAGACGTCTGGCTCTGGTACGGGAACCGGACAACAGCAGCACCCGGTAGCCGTTCTTTTTATATTTTTTCAGATCCTTGACCAGGGCTTCAAAGCTGTTGTTATAAGGGGCGATGTTGCGGGCAGCAATATCCACATGCATTTCTTTCTTGAAATATCCGTACTTGGTCTCCATGGTAGCCAGGGTCACCACGGCATTTTTCTCTAAAGTAGCCGCTACCTGTTCCCCACTGTAGAGAATGTTCATCTGTCCCGGCAGCACATAACCTTTTCTGGCACGTTGTTCCATGCTCTCCCGAAATTCCAGTTCGATGGCATCCGCCTGTTCCTTCACTCTCGCCGGTTCATCGATGTAGAAGACAAGAGAACGCCCCGCCATATCTGACAGCAGTTCCGGCATGGTTACCGTATTTTCATAAAAATAACGGATGTAGCCTTCCAGATTGATCTTACTCTGGAACTCCAGCAGCTGCTCTTTCAATTCGCTGACCTGTGTGGCGATCCTGTGGGCTTCCTCCGGCTGGTGGGCATCCCGGAAGATTTTTTCCTGTTTGTCTGCTTCTTTTTCAAGCTTACTGATGCCCTTGCGGATCTGCTCTTCCGACAGTACAAACTCTGTGGCCGGGTAGACAGTGATGCTTTCCAGCTTCTCAATGGAACGCTGGCTCAGGATGTCGAAGCTACGGATGGACTCCACCTCATCTCCCCACAGTTCGATACGATAGGGGTTTTCCTCCGTCAGATCAAAGATATCCACAATGCCGCCACGGATGGAGAACTGCCCCGGGCTTTCCACCTGATAGGCTTTCTCATATCCCATAGCCACCAGCCTGGATGCCAGTTTGCTCTCGTCCAGACTGCCGCCCCGCTCGGTGCGGATGATGTCTTTCTCCTCCCACAATACCTGCGGTGTCATCAGTGCCGCATAGGTGGTAACAATGGTGACCGGCTTACCCTCCACGACTCTGCGCAAGGTCTTGATCCGCTCCTGCACCAGCTGATTGCCGTGGATATCCGCCTGGAAAAAGATCAGGTCCTTCGCCGGATACAGCATGACATTTCTGTCATAAAAGCGGTATTCCTCGTAGATCTCCTTGGCTTTTAAGTCATTATAAGTAACGATGACCTTGTATTTCAGGCCATCGCTGAGTCCGTAGATCATATGAAGTTTCTGGGAGTCCACACAGCCGGACAGAGCTACGGTTCCTTTTCCCTGTCTGGTCACTTTTCGGATCTCATCATATTCCGCCAGTTCTTTCAGTGGCGCAATCAGTGCCTGCATCGCTTTTTCCTCTTACTATACAACCGTTACGCTTTCTTACTGTTAAAATGGTTCATGGCTGCATCCGCATTCTCAGTGATGATCATACGGATAGCTTCTGCTGCGGTCTTCGCCGCTTCGTCCATGATGCTTCGTTCCTCCGCCGGAAAATGTCCCAGCACGTAGTCTGCCAGATCGAAGTTCTTCGGCTTCTCTCCCACGCCCATACGCACGCGGATAAAAGTATCATGCCCTAACATTTTGATGATATTCTTGAGGCCGTTATGGCCACCGGCGCTGCCTTTTTTGCGGATACGGATCTGTCCCACATCCAGACTGATATCGTCGGAGATCACGATCAGTTCCGCGGTGTCATCCACCTTGTAATAATCCACGATCTCCCGGATGCTCTCACCGCTCAGATTCATGAAAGTCTGGGGCTTCGCCAGGATCACCTTCTGCCCTGCCACGTAGCCCTTGCCGATCAGTGCCTTATGCTTGCTCTCCATGACGGCGATATTTTCTTCCTCTGCTAATCTGTCTATGACATCAAACCCGATATTATGTCTGGTATTTTCATATTCTTTGCCTGGATTTCCCAACCCTGCGATAATATACATAGCTTTCTCCTTACTTCCTTGCAATCAATGCACTATCCTATATTTTCGCATTTTTATGTGGAAAATGCAACTATTGGTTATTTTGCACAAATTTTATTTTCGGGAAAACAGCCAATTTCCGCATGGCATATTTCGTTACTTATTTTCCGAATCTAAAGTATCTATTCCCGGCATTGTATTTTATAATAATAGTGGAGTGTTACCAAAACGGTAAGCGGTTCACCTTTCGCCAAAATGATGACATTTTGAGAGCTTCCAGTATTATTGGAGGTGATACAGATGGGAAATCTATTGAAAGGTACATAAGATGCTGGAAACAATGGTAGGCATTGTCGGTATTGTTGTTACGATCATCAGTATCATCGTAACGCTTATCAGTATCGTACAGACTGCACGGAAACATAAACATCAAAAAAGCAACCGCCCTCGCCAGGAATAGGTTGCTTTCTTGATCTGTAACTAAAAACCAGGTGAACCGTTGCTGTACGGTAACACTCTTTTCTTTTATTATTATCTTAACACTCTCTTTTGATTTCGTCAATAAAATTCACCATTTACAAAAATCCTTGTACCCGGGCTTGACTTTTTCCGGAATACTGATATACTGATAAGGCTGAAACGCCCTGAAATCAAGGCTTTTCGGAAATCCATTCGTGTGTTCGGGACCTTCCACACGTAAATAAAAACTAAAGGAGAAAACAAATGAACAAGAAAGTACTGTACCTCGTACACGGAGCGGTGATTGCTGCTCTCTATGTTGTGCTGACCATGTTAGCCAACGCTCTGGGACTGGCAAATTATGCCATTCAGGTCCGCTTCTCGGAAGCCCTGACTATTCTTCCCGTATTTACCCCTGCTGCCATACCGGGACTTTTCCTGGGATGTATCATCAGCAATACCATGACCGGCTGTATGCTGCTCGACATTATCTTCGGCAGTCTCGCAACCCTGATCGGTGCCTTCGGCACATATCTGCTGCGTGATAAGAACAAATGGCTGGCTCCCCTGCCTCCCATCATCGCCAACACCATCATCGTTCCTTTCGTGCTGGCTTATGTGTATCATTTAGAGGGTGGCATTCCTTATTTCATGCTGACTGTGGGTATCGGTGAGATCATTTCCTGCGGAGTGCTCGGCATGCTGTTACGCACCGTGTTACAGAAATACCGCAAATACATTTTTGACGTACAGAAATAAGCGGTCATCCCGCCAAAAAGGCGTCCGGATCCTTTCACAGGTTCCGGGCGCCTTTTGCTGTCCACTTGTATTTAATTATCTATTTTCATATAGGAAATAAAATGATTGCCGTTCTCCGCGAACCATGTTGTAGCATCGTTCATTCCCTTTTTGTACAACTTTCCGGTGGACGGCTCCATGATGACAACGTTGAATTCATTAAATCCGGTCACCAGCACCGCCTCGCCATCCTCCAGGATCGCCAGTACCGGAATATCCTGATTCACATAATACAGTACCGCATCCAGACTACAGCCGCTCAGATCCAGTACCTGTACGCCTGTCATATTTTCTTCCAGAATCTGTATTGCCGTCTTGCCCTGCGCCAGGTCATATTCGGTGTTGCGGGTGATTCCGGCATGCCGCAGGATATTGTCCAGACATACCGTCAGGCTGTTCTTCTGGTCCGTGACACTTTCTTCCTTGATTGCCATGATCTGGTTCCTGCTGACACGATTGCCCTTCAGCCATACCGTAATGCCTCGGTCGTTCGCAACAACCCCGGCGGAATCGTAGGCTTCCTTCACCGCTTTCCCGGGAGCACTGTAAATGCCCTGTACCCCATAAGCATTGTATACATAATATCTGGAAACTTCGCTGACCGCATCCAGTGTCAGTTCTCTTCCGCCCTCAAATACGACCTCCTTCGGATTCAGCACCTTGATAGTCTTGGTATCAATGGTTGTCTTGGTCTGTATCTGCACATATCTCTCATAAATATCAATATCCGCTGTGACTACTTTATTCTGTCCCGGCTCTTCTTCCACATTGTTCATGATCTGGTCATCCAGGATCTCCTGATAGCTGCCGTTCTCAGAACGCTGTATTCTCGACAGGGTGATCTGATTGCCCTCGATGGCGCAATCCACGATGTAGATGCCATCCTGTCCGTATTCCTTCAGATTATCTCCGGAAGAATTGCTGATGCAGACCTTATACATGGGGTAAAAGATCTGTCCGGAATTCTCTGTCCGGATGTCGCTCTCCCTGGCCACGCCGTAGATAATATCTTCTCCCATGAAGCCAAGCGGCCGGATAGCCTCACCGTCCTCCGCCCGGATCACTGTCTGTTCTCCGGTATTCAGATTCCGGACATTCAGCTGGTTGCTGTGGTTGATGTCATCCCCTTCCTGCCATACGATGATCTCATGGTTCTCCGATACCTGAAGGCTGTCATCCTGTCTTATACTTACCAGCTGTTCAGCGCTGCGATTCTCCAGATCCACATCATAGACACCGTTTTCCAGGAAAAAATATACATGTTGCTGTCTGTTCCGGTACAGCAGCTGTTCCATCTCATCCTTCAGCACCGCATAGCTCTTGGAATATGGGATATAGACTTCTTCCTCGATCGTATTCAGCGAATTGTCATAGCTGATGATCTGAATGCCGGTCTCTCCCTCATGTCTTCCGCGATTCATGTAACCATACACGGCAAATTTCACATTACCGCCCTCGTCTACATCCAGAATCTTGATGCCATGATTGTCATACAGAGTCCGCCGGTCGGCATTATCTTTATCATAGAAGGAGAAGATCACTGTCAGTCCGTTGGTAGCCGCATTATAGCTGAGTAACTGCCCCATATCGGAGAACACCACGGTATTGCCATCCGCGCTCTCCATCATATCCACATTTTCATCCGTGATTCCCAGAAGGATCTTGTCATTGGCATACATCCGGGTAGTATCCGGGATCTGTGTCATGGTACGCTCATAATCCAGCAGATACATTCTCTCCGAAGTATATCTGACTCTGTAATACTCTTCGACATTGTAGTAGATCTTATTTTTGCCCTCTCCGGTGGATACCACAAAATCCATCAGCAGAGAGGCCACATTCCCACTGATCTGTGTCAGCCGGATGGAAGCCGCGTCCTCCTGGACCGGTTCCAGACTGCCCCAGGTGATCTGCTGAAAGCTGCTGTGAATATTCACTTTATGAAAAGTGCCGTTATCTGTCAGCTTGGAATTCGGTTCCAGATATTTCGTCAGTTCCTTGGCCACTTCCTTGTCGTATAATTTTCCGTGGAAATCTGTCGCAAATTCCAGAATTTCCGAAATATGCACATCATCATTCCATAAAATAGTCGTATAATAATATACCTTCTGTTCCCCTTCCAGTTCCAGGATCAGGGTCAGACTGTATTGTGTATTCGTGTCGATCAGGTCTTTTAACGTAAGGGAAACGGAAAAGCTTTTCCCATTTGCCTTCCATCCGGTGACTTCACTGTTCTCGATCAGCCGGCTGCCGTCGATGCTGCGAACCTCTGTCGAGATCCCCGTAATTTCTCTTCCGAACGTATCCACGGTGAAATTCGCCTGTCTGCCCTCCCCCAGCAGAGTAATGCAGTCCTTCTGGTAAGCCACATCCATCTCCACGGTATTTCCGTGCAGTTCATTGCATGCCACACCGCCGCTTTCCATGGTGATCATAGGCAGAGTGGCCGGAGCCATCTCCATAGTCATATTGTTATGTCCCTGATTCATAATGCTGCCGATGATCAGTGCTGATGCCAGAAATACTACAACACACACGGCAATTCTAATGATCGTTTTCTTCATTCTTGATTCTTCACTCATTCATTATTCAGCAATTTTTCCAATGTCGGTGCCACATGGAGCAGTTCCTCCACAGTACCGATATCTGCGCTTTTCTTCGGGCGCATACCGTTCTTTTTCACTGCCCGGATCAACAGATTCTTCGGGGTATGTTCCATATCGATGAATTCCAGGATCTGGGTCTCATAGCCCTGTTGTTCCAGCAGATTTGCTCTCAGAGCATCGGTGAGCAGTGCTGCCACGCGCTCCTTGATGATGCCGTATTTTAACACTGGTTTTAAAGGATCACATTTTATCTGCCGGTTCAGTTCATGCTGACAACAGGGAACCGCCAGAATGACTCTGGCCCCCCATTTTACCGCCTTGTCTAACGCATAATCTGTGGCAAGGTCACAGGCATGCAGGGTCACCACCATGTCCGCCACATCTGTGCCCTCGTAGGTACTGATGTCTCCCCTCTCGAACTTTAATCTGTCATACCCCAGCTTTTCCGCCAGTTCATTGCAGTGCTGGATCACATCGGTCTTCAGATCCAGTCCGGTCACCTGGATATCTCTATGCTGTAATTCATGCAGATAATAGTACATTGCAAAGGTAAGATAGGATTTGCCGCAGCCAAAATCAATAATGCGGATGGTACGGTCTTTCGGCAGTTCATCGATCACATCCTCGATAAATTCCAGATACCGGTTGATCTGACGGAATTTATCAAATCTCGCCCTGGTCACCCGGCCGTCCGGGGTCTGCACGCCCAGTCCTACCAGGAAATCCACCGGTTTTCCTTCCTCTAAAATATAATGCTTGGTACGGTTGTGAGCCAGTGCCTGCAGTTCCTCCTCTTCAGAAGCAGCCGCCCCCTCCGTCCGCGGTGCCTTGCCACTGTTTTTCACCTTCAGTGTCAGCTTGCCCTTTTTGCTGACCAGAGCGGTGGCCTGCAGGGTCTTCGCTGAGAATTCTCCCTGCCGGAACTGCTCCTGTAAGGCGGTGCAGATACGGTCCGTCAGCTGTTCTGCTGTAAAATTCTCGTGAAACGCCTGAGTTCCTCTGTAAGCAGTCTCCTGGAACAACAGTTCCTCCCGGATCAGCACCGGGCGGATCTTTACCTTCTGGGTCTGTTCCGGATGACGGCTGTTGCTCAGGATGATCTGCTGCAGATCTTTATTCAAAATTTTCTGTAAAAGTATTTTCAGTTCTTCCATGGTTTATCCTGTTTTTCAAATGTTTTGCGCATATTATAGCACGCTTTCCTATAAGAACGCAATCATTCCCCGTCGTCCACCGTGTCTCCTTTTGTAGATCTCATTGCACACCAACACATGGATCAGATCCTTTGATACTTTTTCCGCTTCCTGTTCCAGGATCGTGCTGATCGTATCCGCTATCCGGAACAGACTCAGGCGGTCCGGATATTCATCATAGATCATGCTTCCTTCATAGTCGTATTTGTCCAATATTTCCGCAATCCTGCGCTGACAGCGTCTGACTTCTCCGG
>ERZ773145.1999-NODE-1999-length-15351-cov-3.398862_pt1 | contig 15351 bp, 9 predicted proteins | sample MGYA00580848_ERZ773145 | MGnify/ENA primary metagenome ERZ773145 (study PRJEB29015, sample SAMEA2737858) | human gut metagenome | biome: human gut; feature: human-associated habitat; material: faeces | place: China | collected 2012 ... | reverse complement strand
GGGGCACGGAGATGCAGGCCGGATGGGACTGGGTGGGGCGTAAAGGGCTGGGAGGCGGCCTGTTTTTCTCGGCTTACCATTCCCGGGCTTATGGTCTTGCGTCTCCGCCGGAGGTGGCCGACGAGCGGTTTCACATGAATTTCTTCTATATCGGACCCGAGTTTGTGGTCAGGACGTTTTTCAGTGATTATTGGTCGGCAAAGGCTGCTTTGGGGTTAGGGGCATTCTTTTCGCGCGAAAAGGTACGCGACAACTCTCGGTTGGATTACGGTTTGGATGGCTGGGGCGGGCATTTCCAGTTGGGATTGGAGTACCGTCTGGCTGAGCATGTCGGTGTAGGATTGAACGGAGGGTACATCCTCGGTTGGTTTCCCGGCAAAGACTTTGCAAGGGAGTTCTTTCCCGATGATGGCTTAGGCGAACTGGGCAAGTCCGGGAAACGGAAAGAATTGGACGGTTATTTCCACTTCTTCGTGACGGGCGGACTGCGCTTTTATTTCTGAACATCTTGCCCGGACGAGGCCCGAAGTTCCTTGGCCATCTGCTTTCCGAATTCTTCGTCGATGGAGTTGTGTATGCTGCCGCAGACGTCGGCGGCGAACCGTATGCCGCAGTCGACGGCTTGATGCCATTGTGCGCAGGGCAGGCCGGGCAGGTCGATGCGGCGGATACCATAGCGTATCAGCCCGTAAATGAATCCGGCATTGAAGTTGTCTCCCGCTCCGATGGTACTGACTGTGCGTACGGGCGGTACCGGAAAGCGTGAGCTTCCTTCGGGTGTGAACAGTACGACGCCTTCCGCTCCGCAGGTACAGAGAAAAAGCGGGCAGTAGGGCGCGATATGCAGCCGGTAGATTTCCTCCGCATCACGCAGGCCGTACATCACCTCGAAGTCGTCGGCCGAACCGCGTACGAGGTCGGCCAGCCGGAAGTTTTCGTGGATGGACGGAAGGAGTTCCCGGATTCTGTCTTTGTAGGTACGGCGATAGTTCAGGTCGTAGTATAGGATGGCGTTCCGGCTGCGGGCGTATTCCAGAAACGATTTGACTTGAGGACGGATGTAGGGATTGAGGGCATAATAGGAGCCGAATTGTACGATGTCGTCGGTTTCCACCGTGGGGTGGATGAAATCCTCCAGCGTGCGCGGCGGTTGTTTGTAGAACATGTAATGGGCATCGTTCCGTTCGTCGAGGAAGGCCAGCGACACGGCGGATTGGATGTCACTGCGCATCCGCAGGTAACTGGTGTCCACATGGTTGGCGTTCAGGAAGTCCGCGATTCGCCGTCCCACCTCGTCGTGTCCCGTTTCGCCGACGAAAACGGCCGGGATGCCCGCCCGTCCGATGGAAATGATACTGTTGAACGACGAGCCGCCCGGAACGGCAGCCGTAGGCTGTGCTCCGTGAAAGATAATGTCCATGATGGTTTCGCCCATCCCGATGACTTTGCGCATGAATGTCTGGTTTAGAAACAAGTGAATGCAAACATACGATAAAAAAGTGGAATAAGTCGTAGAAAAAAGTGAAAAAAACGAAGATTTGTCGTACCTTTGCCCATCCAATTTTTAGGGAAGGCGGTTTTCAGGCGTTGTGATACACTGAAGGGTTGTTTTTGTATGTTGTAAGCGCCGTGCGCTGCCTTTGGTGTATTAATTTAATAATTAACGTATTGAAAACTTTTGAGGAGCTTGGTGTTTCTGCGGAAATCAGACAAGCTATTGAGGAAATGGGGTATGAAAACCCGATGCCGGTACAGGAGGAAGTGATTCCTTACTTGCTGGGAGTGAATAACGACGTTGTGGCGCTGGCACAGACCGGTACCGGAAAAACAGCAGCTTACGGTTTGCCCGTCTTGCAGAAAGTGGATGCCACGCGCAATGTGACGCAGGCTCTCATCCTGAGTCCCACCCGAGAACTTTGTTTGCAGATAGCGGATGATTTGGAGAACTACTCCAAATACTTGCCCGGTGTGCGCGTATTGCCGGTGTACGGCGGTGCGAACATCGAACCGCAAATCCGTACGCTGAGGAAGGGCGTACAGGTCATTGTGGCTACGCCGGGCCGCCTGATCGACCTGATGGAGCGTGGGGCGGCTTCGTTGGAGCATGTGGAAAACGTGGTGTTGGACGAAGCCGACGAGATGCTTTCCATGGGGTTCACGGAGAGTATCGACAAGATTCTGGCCGGGGTGCCCGAAAACCATAACACATTGCTCTTCTCTGCCACGATGAGCCGTGAGATAGAGCGTATCTCGAAGAAGTACCTGCGCGAGGCCAAGGAAATCGTAGTAGGCTCACGCAACGAGGGGGCGGAAACGGTGAACCACGTGTATTACATGGTGCATGCCAAGGACAAATACCTGGCCTTGAAGCGTATCGTGGATTATTATCCCAAGATTTATGCCATCATCTTCTGCCGCACGCGCATGGAGACGCAGGAAGTGGCCGACAAGCTCATACAGGATGGTTACAATGCCGACTCGTTGCATGGCGACCTTTCGCAGCAACAGCGTGACCTGACGATGCAGAAATTCCGCCAACACCGCGTACAGTTCCTCGTGGCTACCGACGTGGCGGCGCGAGGACTCGACGTGGAGGACTTGACGCACGTCATCAATTACGGTATGCCGGACGACATCGAGAATTACACGCACCGCAGCGGGCGTACGGGGCGTGCGGGCAAGAAGGGGACGAGTATTTGTATCGTCCACACGCGCGAACGTTCCAAAATCCGCGAGATAGAAAAGGTTATCGGCAAGGAGTTTGTCAAAGGGGAGATGCCCAGCGGCAAGGAAATCTGTGCCAAACAATTATATAAGGTAATAGACGACATCGAGCGCGTGGAGGTGGACGAGGAGGAAATCGAACAGTTCCTGCCCGAAGTGTACCGCAAGTTGGAATGGCTCGACAAGGAAGACCTCATCAAGCGTGTGGTGAGCCGGGAGTTCGGACGTTTCCTGCAATACTATGCCAACGCGCCTGAAATCAGCGAACCGACGGGACGTGGGGAGAAAGGCGGCAAGAAAGGCCAACGCGGCGGGCGCAAGCCCGAAGAGGGATACACCCGGTTGTTCCTTAACGTGGGTAAGGTGGACGGTTTCTATGCCAAAGAGGTGATGAAACTGGTGAACGACCATGTGCAAGGCAAGGTGGAAATCGGGCGTATCGACCTGATGAAGAGCTTTTCTTTCTTTGAGGTGCCCGACGGTGAGGCCGACCGTGTGTTGCACGGGCTTTCCGGTGTGCAGGTGAAGGGACGTAAAGTCAACGTGGAAGTGGCTACCGGAGAGGCTCACGAGGCCGGAGAAGGCAAGTCGAGCCGTCGGTCCGGTCGTGATGGCCGGAGTGGGGGTGACGCAAAGGGCAGTCGCGACCGTAAGAAACATGGTGGAGGAAAAACCTACGAAGAGGCCATGTCCGGCAAAGGAAAGGGCAAAAAAGGTAAGGATATGGGCGGCAAGGATAATGCACGGAAATTTGCGAGTAAGCGAGAGCAGACCGAGCTTGCTCGAAGTCTGCCGAGTGGGAGCAAATTATCCAAAGCAGCCAAACCGTCTCGTGAAGAATGGGGATACACCGCACCGCACGGTAAGAAATATACGAAAGACGATTGGAAACAGTTCTTCCAGCCACAAGACGGAAAGGACTTGGTAGGTGATGAGCCGGACTTCTCGGAAGAAGGATGGGCGCGTCGTTTCCCGAAAAAATAAGATAGAAAAATCTCCCGGTTACGTTTAGGTTCGTAACCGGGAGATTTTTTTATTCCGAATGCAAGACTTCTGATTTATTTAACGATGACTTTCCGGCCATTCACAATGTAGATGCCGCGTCCGAGACCGTCGAGCGACGTGGCTTGCCGACGCACGCAAACACCGCTGAGGCTGTACACATCCGAAGGAGTGGCAAAAAGGTCTTCTGCCTGTGTCTTGTCGGTAATAGCCGGACGGATGTCGGTTACGAAATCCGGAGACATACTTCCGTAATAGTACAGACGGAAGTCATCGAATATACACCAATAGCTAGAGCTTGTTTCACTGCAGCGCATGCCGACTTTCAGCTTGGAGTCATCTTCTGTCAACTGTGTAACTACACCGTTGTCATAAAGGTCGGCTGCAAAATATAAGCTTGCAGCTTGCATGTTGTTCGGTACGTAGCGGGTCGGATTGGAGCCTACGGCCGTTTCGCTTCCGCCCAATTTCTTGGTTTGTGCCTCTGCTGCAATATTTTGTATTTTGGCTTCTTTGTCGCCGGCATAGATTGTAGCATTCACATCGTCTTGTCCGGCAATAAAAGCTTTATACACGTCTGCTGTGGTTCCCGGGCGTTGGAATCCTCGGCCTTTGAATTGGTAAGTTCCGGCCGGAAGCCCGCTGACAGTCTGGTTGAAGTCGAATGTCTTCTCGAAGAACTCGCCGCAAGAGAATGATATGGTCGGTTTGGAGGACCAGCCTTCGCCGTCCGTGAGTTCGGCATCGGACATCAGGAATGTGATGTCGAAAGGCTGTTCTACGCTTTTCGGGGTGGCTTCGGCCAGGAATGCCATTCCGGCAGTCAGGGCTTCTTCCGTCAGAGAAGAGATTCCCTCAGAAGTGATTTCCGTGTCGCGGCTCTTCTCTTCGATTTCCGACAGTTTGGCCGCGAGCGTGGCATCCGTGCCGGCCTCATCTTCGGTATGCGGGGTGTCTGCCAATGCCTTAATGCGGGCCAGCATGTCTTCGAGTTCGGCTTTGCGTTCGTCCTTTACTGCGGTGTCGAATGCCTGAAGCTCTTCGCCGGACAATATGACCCAGCGTTGGTCTTTAGCCGAGTTGGCAATGTTGAAAGTTTCGTTGGTTATTCTGCCTCCGGCATTAGAACCCATACATGGGGGATTGAGCGTTTTTTCCGGCCGGATAATCCAATAACCCCGTGCTGTGACAGCGGTGCTGCCTGTCCCGATATTGACATCTGTACGTCCGCGCATGAACTGGAAGCTTTCAGCCGTTGTCGGAGTTTCTTTATTGGTGGTGAGGAATTTGTTTCTGGATGTATTGTATGTCAGATATTGTCCTGTTCCCACGTTGCGAAGCTGATAATAGCAGGTCTTCGGGTTAAACGTGACATACCACGCCGCATTGTCGTTTGCCGCAGCTTCGGCAGCGGTCATTTCTTCGCATGTGATGGCGGTACTGTTGGGGGCAGCCACTAAATAAGATGTATAGAGGCCGGCTGTTTCGTCTTCGTTCTTGAGATAGTATTTTACGTGGTCTTCTTGCTCGAATACGTAGGCGGGGGTGGCAAATCCTCCGGTTGGGGGAAGTCCGTCTTCTCCGAGTGCCTGCGTAATCAACCCGTTGCCTATGTACAGCACTTCGCTTCCTGTGTCTTCGTGTGCGCCGTTGATGCCATAGGGCCACATGTGTGTGTTGTCTCCGGTCATGACTGCTGTAGGATTATTGTCCCAGAACCGTAGGACTGCATTGGCTCGTTCGCCTAACCAGTCGCCCCGGTCACCGTTGGCCCTTAAGTTGCCGTTCCACCATATTTCATGTGTTCCGACTCCTATGGCATGCCCCATCTCGTGCATGATAGTACCGGTGCGTTGGTAGCTGGCATTCGGGCCGACTCTCATCCACCCTCCGTAGCTGCAATCGGCTGTGGGAGTTCCTGAGCCGAAACTAACAGTCAAATGGAGTCCTTGTATGCTGGTCAGTTTGTTCCAGTAGTCTACGGCAGAGCCTACGGCAGCATTGATGCGTGCATTGGCGTCGGCCGGTCCACCGTTATTGTAAGACCATGTTATCTTGCCCTCCGGTAACGTGATTACTTTTATTACGTTTCCATAGCCTACGGCGTAGCCTTTGGTCATGGCGTATGCACGTATGTAATAAATGGTAGACGGTTCCAAATCTTTCATCCAGTAGATGTAGCCGTTGTTGTTCAGGTATTCGGTGGTGCGGTTGTCCAATACTGTGGGTTCGGGAGAGGTGCTCCAGCAAAAACCGTGTTCCAATAAATCGGATGTGGACACGCCGGATATGGTGCTTCGTCCGAATGCCATCGTGGAGCCGCGTGCATATCGTGTGTCGGTCACTACGGTAGGAGCCGTGCCGGTCGCGTTAGCCAAGGAAAACGCCAAAGTTGCTGTTTCCAATTGGGTGACGGCAAGTGCCAGATCTTCCAGGCTGACTTCTAAGTTATTTACTGTGGATTGGGCCGACTGGATGGCTGCGGCAAATTCTTCTGCTCCGCTTTGGCTACCGTCACCGTATGCTTCAAGTGCCTTGTCGATGGCGGCTTGAAGTTCTCGGTAAGCTTCGATGGACGTTTGAGCTTCTGTGGTAGCTTTGCGCAGGCGGACGGCAACCTCGGCTATATTTTCGTCGGTGGATGCTCCCACTTCCTGTTGAGCGGCTTGAATAGCGGCATTGAGTTCCGAGAGCACGTCCTTTTGCATTTTTTCGGAAACCAATGTTTGTGCCTGTTCGATGCGGCGTTGCAGTTCTTCTTGTATTTCTGTTAAATCATTGTTGACAGCATACAGCCGGAAGTTATCGCAGGCGATCCAATTTCCGGTAGCGTTTTCTGCTTTGAAACCTACGGTGGCTTGTCCTTCGATGACCGTAAAGGTCAGGGAATAGTCATTGATGGCACCGACAGAAACTTGTTCATTATCCGCAAAGACATACGCTCCGCTTTGTGTGGCCGAACTGTTTTGCTGAATGTTTTGTGCGGCTACGGTCAGCTTGTAAACCCCGTTTTTCAGAGAGGTCAGCGTTTGACTGACATGGGCATCAGCTACTTTGTTACCTTGTCCGACCCATTGTTCGACGTAAGTATTACCGTCTTTTTTGGAAAAAGAGGTATTCGTTTGGGTTTGCAATCCGGCATTATCCCAGTCCGTGAAGTTGCTTTCAAAACTTGGATTCTTTAGGTAAGTGTCTGTGACTTCAGTCTGTGCATGCAACGTGTAGGAACTCCAGCAGACCAAAGCTCCGGCCATCAGGAAATGAGTAAACTTGTTTTTCATGATGCTTTTGTTTAGAATGGTTTGTTCAAAATTGAAATTAAGTTATAAACTGTTCGCAAATTTATAGTTTAGTATCCAATAATACAATTTTGTTTCGCAGAAACTTATGTTAAATATCTACAAAGCATGCGGTTGATAACACAGCCGGACCGTCCTTAATATACTAAAGACGGTCCGGCCAGATAATGGGTTCGGGACGAAAGTTATCGTGCACCTATTTCTTGGATGAGACGTTCCGACTTGCCCCATCGGTCGATGATGTAAAGTACATAACGGATGTCTACGCCGATACAACGGGTCAAATCCTGTGTGAAAGTAATGTCGCTGCTCAAGGCATCCCAGTTACCGTCGAAAGCCAGTCCGATAAGTTCGCCCTTGCCATTGAACATCGGGCTGCCGGAATTTCCGCCGGTAATATCGTTGTTCGTAAGAAAACAGAGTTGCATTTCGCCGCTTTCCTTGTCTTTGTAAGGGCCGAAGTCGCCTTTTTCGAAGAGAGCTTTGACTTCCGGTTCCACTTTATATTCATCTATTCTGTCGCTTTGTGCGACTTTATCCAACAGACTCGGCATGGTAGTAAAGTAGTTCTGGTGTCCGGCAGCACTGGTGTAGTCGTCTACGAAACCGTAGCTCAGGCGCATGGTCGAGTTCGCGTCCGAATAATGCGGCTGGTCCATTTCCATTTCAAGTATGGCTTCGCAAAGCAGTCTTTCCTTTTCTGCCACATCCATGTTGTACTGACTGATTTGGTCAGATACTTTTCCACCAAGTTCCATCACACTCTTCAGGCATTTCAGTGCCATGTCATTATCTTTTTGTTCTTGGGTCAGCGTCAGATTGACACAGTTTGTATCGGTCAGGACCGACTGTTTGAACATGGCATCCACATAGGTACGGATGTCGTTATTGTATTCTTTTTCTATCGTCTGATAGAAGTCCGGCAGATATTCGGGTTTTACTTGCTTGGCGTAATTGTCTATCAAGGCCGTCATCGTTTCCTTGTCGACCTCCTCGTTCCAGTCCTTGTATTGTTGACGCAGACGGTTTTTCCAAGTTGCCTTGCCCGTTTCTCCTCCTGCGTTTTGCAAGTTGTCGAAGTAGAAAGCGATACGCATCAGATCGGGACCTCCAAGGAAAGACTCGTTCAGGAACGCGATGGCGCGGTTGCCGTCTTTGCGGGCTGCGTACGCTTTTTCAAGTTCGGGAGCCAAGTTACCGAAGCGTTCTTGTCTTTTTTTGCTTTTTTGTGCCCATTCGTTGATTTGTTGTTCTTGTTTTTTCTTCTGTTCTACGACTTTCAACTCTTTAAGCGCCTTGTTCATGCCGATACTGTTTTTCCAATAGTTGGAACTGTTGGCATATTTGGAAGCATACTGCAAACGGATTTTCGGATCGCTGTCCATCCATTTCTTCCATATCCCTTGCTTCACGCCACGTACATTGATTCGGGATTCGTTGGTATTCTCCATGCGTTCCACGATTCCGTAAGAAGAGAGATAACGGTTGGTACGTCCGGGATAGCCGATGGTCATACAGTAGTCTCCTTTCTTGAAACCTTCTAAAGAGACTTTTGCATAACGTTCGGCTTTCAACGGGCGGTTGTCCGCACTGTATTCGGCAGGCTGGTTGTCCTTGTCGGCATAAATGCGGAAGACACTGAAGTCGCAGGTTTGGCGCGGCCACATCCAATTGTCCGTTTCACCACCGAACTTGCCTAAGCTTTGAGGAGGTGCGAATACCAGACGGATGTCGTCGTATTGTTTATATACGTTGACATAGAAGGCGTTTCCCGTGTAATAAGGGCTGACTTCACAAATCAACTCCGGATATTTCTTTGCATATTCGTTTTCTATGGCCAGGCAGATGGAGTCCACACTGTTCCAACGCATTTTTTCTTTGGCATTTTCACCCAAATTGGCCATCTCGGAGGCATGTTCCTTGTAGTATTTGTCCAAGGCTTTGTTTACCCGTTTGGTGATATCTTCCGTCCTTTGGAGGATCTGTACATAAAGGCCTTTCGCCGGAAGTTCTTCCGCTTGTGTACGGGCTACGAATCCGTTCTTCAGGATGTCGTTTTCAGGTGTGGCCAAAGCTTGTATGTTGCCGAAGCCGCAGTGGTGGTTTGTAAAGACCAAACCGTCCGGTGAGACTACGACACCGGAACAGAAGCCACCGAAACTGACCACAGCGTCTTTCAGCGAGGTGCCTTTCGTATTATACAATTCTTTTTCGCTCATTTGCAGTCCCAAATCCTTCATGACCTTCATGCTTTTGGGCGAAATGTGGCTGAGCATCCACATGCCTTCATCGGCCTTCATACCGTTGAGACCACAAACGAAGGCGAGTAACGTTAAAAACTTTTTCTTCATATTTATCTGTTAAATGGTTATTTTTTGTTGTTTTCTATCTTTGTTCCGACAATGAGTTTCATGTTTTGGGCTTTCAGTCTGGCTTTGAGCCATTCCTCCATCTTCTCCCGATTCTGAGCCGATAACTTTTCTTTCAGGGTAAGACTTACCAAGGTCAAAGAATCTTTCTTCGTACTGTCGCCGACAGTATAGGAAATGGTGCGAGAAATACTGACGCGTGCCGCTTCGGGGAACAGAGTCGCCATTTCCGCACTGACGGACTGGGCTTGTTGTTCAGTAGCTTTGTAAAAGTCCAATTCTTTCTGCAACCGATCCCCGCGTTCCTGTTCATTGGCCAACAACTGTGCACTTTTGTCTGCCTGTTTGACGGCCGGATCGTTCAGCATCGACTTCAGTTCGTTTGTGCTGAGATTCTTTGTGCCTTGTACGATAGACAGTTTGACGTCCTTTAATCCGAAGCGTTCCATCTGGCTTCTCATTTTTTCTAATTCTTTTTCGGCTATCTCTTCCCCGATGGTAACGAGGCGGATTTCTTTGGTGCGGTAGTCTGCCTTTTTTGTAATGACCTGCGTCTGGTCGGACGTGACGACTTGTGTTACGAAATTATTGACTTTACTCATGAAGATGTCTTCCCGAACCAGCGTATAGGTAAGAAGGGCAGAAGGTAGCATCGTGAGCACGGCTATGGTGATAATGATATGCTTCACTCGCTTTTCCCGCTGTTTGTCCACAAATACCTTCTTCTTGAAATCCAGGATGTTCACTCCTACGAACGTGGCCAAAGCAATGAAAATGGAATTGATGAGATAGAGATAGAAGGCTCCGGCTGCGTAAAGCCAGTTGCCCGTGGCTAGTCCGAAACCGGTCGTACAGAGGGGAGGCATGATAGCTGTGGCTATGGCTACGCCGGGAATGACGTTACCTCCGCGTTGCCCCGTGCTACACAAGGCTACGATGCCGGCCAGTCCGCCGAAGAGCGCGATGAGCACGTCGTAAATCGTAGGTGAGGTCCGGGCAAGTGTGATGGCAAAATAGAACGTTGCCGTGAGCACACTGAAAATAGTGGCGGTGGCAAAACTGCGGAACGCCCGTTTGAGCAGTTCGAAATCGTAGATGCCCACGCCCAGTCCCATGCCGACAATCGGACCCATGAGCGGAGAAATCAACATGGCACCGATGATGACGGCGGCTGAGTTGGTGTTCAGGCCCAGAGAAGCGACAAAGATGGCGAAAATCAAGATCCAGAGATTGGCTCCGCGAAAGTCGATACCAGCCTTGATAGAGGCTATGGTTTCTTCTTCCGGCGCCTTATCTTCCTTCATGCTTAAAAGTCTGCGGATAAACAGGTTGAGATAACTCCGTTGTTTTTTGGGTTTATTTTCCATGATTTTACTTTTGAAATTTATGAAAATATTTGCCGATGACCGGTAGGCTTCGTACCGGTAGGTCGTGTTTCAGGATATGTCCGACGAAGAGCAGGATGAGCACTGTGTTGATACCCAGTCGTGTCCATACGGGCCATTCTTCGGGCGTACAGGCCATGATAGCGTAGAAGCCTCCGGCAATCAGTACGTAGATGCCGATGGATTTCAACGGATATCGGACGGGGTTTTTCTTCTGTCCCACGATGTAGGACAGGAGCATGGCCGTGGCGTATCCGGCGAAACCGCCCCAGGCACATGCCATGTAGCTGTACGTCGGGATGAAGATGATGTTGACGGCAAAGAGGACCAAACAACCGGCAGCCGAGAACCAGGCCCCCCAAATCGTCTTGTCGATGAGCTTGTACCAAAAGGAAAGGTTGAAGTAAACCCCCATCATGATTTCGGCTGCCATGACAATGGGGACGACACGTAAGCCGGGCCAATAGTCCGGAGCTATGATTCGTTTCAGGATGTCCATGTAACCAATAACGCAAAGGTAGGCCAGCAGGGTGAAGATGATGAAGAACTTCATGACCGTGGCGTAGGTCTCTCCGCTGTTCTTGTCCTTAGCCTTGCCGAACACGAACGGCTCATACGCATAGCGGAAAGCTTGGGTGATCATGGCCATTATCATGGCAATCTTCACGCAAGCACCGTAGATACCTAGTTCGGACTTGGCCGCTTCCGCGTCGCCGTACACCAACGGGAAGATGATTTTGTCGGCCGTCTGGTTCAGGATGCCCGCGATACCGAGAATCAGGATGGGCCAACTGTAGCCCAACATACGTTTCATCAGCCGGGTGTCGAACCGATATTTGAATCCTGTCAGTTCGGGAATGAAGAAGAAGGTGATGAACGATGTACAGACAAGGTTCAGGATGAAGGCATATCCCGGTCCTACAGACGGGTTATAAATTGCGCCCACCCATGCGTGGCGGACGTACAATGCCGGAAGCACGACGAAATAAAGGATGTTCAACGTGATGTTGAGCACGATGAACAGCATCTTCAACGCGAAAAACTTGATAGGACGGTGCTGGTAGCGCAGCCAGGCAAAGGGAATGGCCTGAAAGGCATCCAAGGCTACCGTGACCGCCATGATTCCCACATATTCCGGATGGTCTGCGTAGCCTATGCCGGAAGCTATCGGATGGAGGAAAGCCAGTACGAGCAAGGCAAACAGCAGAGACAGGCTGCCCACCATGGTGAGTGTCGTGCCATAGACGGTTTGCGGATTTTCCCCCTCTTTGTTGGCAAAACGGAACAGCGTGGTTTCCATGCCGAACGTGAGGATGACCATCAAAAGCGCCACGTAGGCATAAATGTTGGTCACGATGCCATAGCCTCCGCTTTCCACGGTCATCTTGGTCGTATAGAGCGGGACCAGCAAATAGTTCAGGAACTTTCCGATGATGCTGCTTAGTCCGTAGATGGCGGTGTCTTTGGCCACCGATTTCAATTCTGCCATATTTCGTTCAGTTTGTTTCTATTATGCTCCGAAAAAGAGATAAGCCACACCGATGGCGGCCACTATACCTGCCAAATCGGCCAACAGGCCGCAAGCCACGGCATGCCGCGTGCGGGTGATGCCCACACTGCCGAAATAAACGGCCAATATATAAAAGGTGGTGTCGGTCGCGCCTTGGAAAATACAGCTCAACCGTCCCACGAAAGAGTCTGCGCCGTAGGTCTCCATGGCATCCACCATCATGCCGCGCGCCCCGCTGCCGCTCAGCGGTTTCATCAGTGCGGTAGGCAGTGCACCGACAAAGTCTGCATCGCCGCCGCAGGCTTTGACGACTGCGGCGATGCCGTCTGTCAACAAATCCATGGTCCCCGAAGCACGGAATACCCCGATGCCCACCAAGATGGCGACTAAATAGGGAATGATACGTACGGCTGTGGTAAAACCGTCTTTTGCTCCTTCGATAAAGGCATCGTACACGTTAACGCGTTTCCTGACACCGGCAGCAATGAAAGCGATGATGATGCAGAACAGCAGTACGTTGGCGATAGTCGTACTCCACAAGTTCATCTCTTCTTTGTCCAACCGGCTGAAGCCATACACGATGCCGGCTACGGCCAGACAGGCTCCTCCCAATGCCAGTACGACCACCCGGTTCAGCAGGTTGATGCGTTGATAAAGGCTAGTGACGATGATACCCGTCAGTGTGGAGGCAAAGGTTGCCAGCAGAATCGGGATGAACACATCCGTGGGCTGTGCCGCTTCCATTTGGGTCCGGTAAACCATGATGCTGACAGGGATGATGGTCAGTCCCGAAGTGTTCAGCACGAGGAACATGATCATCGGGTTGCTGGCTGTGTCTTTTTTCGGGTTCAGTTCCTGAAGGCCTTCCATGGCTTTCAGGCCTAACGGCGTGGCCGCATTGTCCAGTCCCAACATATTGGCAGAGATGTTCATGAAAATGTTTCCGATGACGGGATGGTTCTTGGGAATGTCCGGGAAGAGTTTGCAAAAGAGCGGGCTGAGACCGCGTGCCAGAATGTGGACCACTCCGCCTTTTTCCCCGATTTTCATGATGCCCATCCAAAGCGAGAGTACGCCGGTCAGGCCGAGGGAAATCTCGAAAGCCGTCTTGGCGGAACTGAACGTGGAGTCCATGATGGCCGGAAACACGCCGGCATCGCCTGCGAATACCAACTTCCCCGCCGCGATGAGGAATGCGATGCCGAAGAATGCCACCCAAATGTAATTCAGAACCATAGAAATCTCCCGTTACATGATTGAAAGGCAAAGTTACATAAAAAATGGGACGCATGCCTGTTTTGTGCAGAAAAGATGCTATCTTTGATAATACGAAGATAGGATGCGGCTCGGCATAACCAAATCAGAAAACTTCGTTTTCGTTTGTTTCTGCGCTCACCTTTCACTATCTTTGCCGCACAATGGAAGAAGATTTCGACATACGCCGTTCCTCAAACTCGTCTGCCGAGCGCGAGTTCGAGAATGCCTTGCGTCCGCTCCAGTTCGGGGATTTCAGCGGACAGTTGAAGGTGGTGGAAAACCTGAAAGTTTTCGTCGAGGCTGCCAAGTACAGGGGCGAGCCCCTCGACCATACTTTGTTGCACGGTCCTCCGGGATTGGGGAAGACCACGCTGAGCAACATCATAGCCAACGAACTGGGCGTGGGTTTCAAGGTCACGTCCGGCCCGGTATTGGACAAGCCGGGCGATTTGGCCGGTATCCTGACTTCGTTGGAGCCGAACGACGTGCTCTTCATCGACGAAATCCATCGGCTCAGTCCCGTAGTGGAGGAGTATCTTTATTCCGCCATGGAGGACTACCGGATAGACATCATGATAGACAAAGGCCCGTCGGCACGCAGCATACAGCTCGACTTGAATCCCTTTACTTTGGTGGGTGCCACTACGCGCAGCGGTCTGCTTACCGCTCCCCTCCGTGCCCGTTTCGGCATCAACCTGCATCTGGAGTATTATGACGCCGAGGTGCTTTCGCGCATCGTGGAACGTTCGGCGCACATCCTTTCCGTACCCATCGAGCACGATGCCGCCATGGAGATTGCCGGGCGCAGCCGTGGAACGCCCCGTATCGCCAATGCGCTTTTGCGCCGCGTGCGCGATTTTGCCCAGGTGCGCGGCACGGGACGGGTGGACATGGCCATCGCACGTTATGCGTTGGAGGCACTGAATATCGACCGTTACGGACTGGACGAGATAGACAACAAGATTCTGCTTACCATTATCGATAAGTTCAAGGGCGGACCGGTAGGCATCACGACCATCGCCACGGCTATCGGGGAAGATGCGGGAACGGTGGAAGAGGTGTATGAGCCTTTCCTGATTAAAGAAGGGTTCATCAAGCGCACGCCGCGCGGACGGGAGGTGACGGACATGGCTTACAAGCATTTGGGGCGCAGCCGTTTCACGGCGGATCTGCAAGGCAGTTTGTTTGACGATTAAAACACAGGAAAGAAATGATTACTTACAATACGGACGGCGTGAAGATGCCCTCCATCAAGAAACGCGAAAACACGGCCTGGGTGAAAGCCGTGGCTGCGAGTTACGGTAAAAGGGTAGGCGAGATTGCCTACATCTTCGTGGACGACGAGAAGATTCTGGAGGTGAACCGCCAGTATCTCGGGCACGATTATTACACGGACATCATCACGTTCGATTACTGCGAAGGTGACGTGATTTCGGGCGACCTCTTCATCAGTCTCGACACGGTGCGGACCAACGCCGAGCAGGTGGGGGCAACCTACGAAGAAGAACTGCACCGTGTCATCATACACGGTATCCTGCACCTTTGCGGCATCAACGACAAGGGGCCGGGCGAACGTGAAATCATGGAGGCGGCCGAAGACAAGGCTTTGGCTTTGCGTTCCTCATTGGGGCAATGACAGGAGGACGGCAAATGTGGAAGACCTTGTTGTGCGTCGGAGCCGGTAGTTTCGTGGGTGGCATAGCCCGCTACGGGCTGACCCGGTGGGTCTCGGCGGGCAATTTTACTCATCTCCCGTTGGGGACGATGGTCGTCAATGTGGCGGGTTGCCTGTTCATCGGCTTGTT
>ERZ773145.1988-NODE-1988-length-15415-cov-4.135807_pt1 | contig 15415 bp, 10 predicted proteins | sample MGYA00580848_ERZ773145 | MGnify/ENA primary metagenome ERZ773145 (study PRJEB29015, sample SAMEA2737858) | human gut metagenome | biome: human gut; feature: human-associated habitat; material: faeces | place: China | collected 2012 ... | reverse complement strand
CTTCCAGCGCAACCTGTCCACCGGCGAGGTGGAGATCGAACGCGAAACCGATGCCACGCTGCTGTACCACAAGACCGAATTCAAGGAGCGCCGCAACCATTACGCGTTCTACGGCGTCAACGCGCCCGTCGTCGGTTTCGACACCAGCCGCGACGAGTTCCTCGGCCAGTTCAACGGCTGGGACACCCCGCAGGCCATCGCCGAAGGCAAGGCTCACGATTCCGTGGCGCACGGCTGGTTCCCGATCGCCGCCAACCGCGTGCGTCTGGAACTCCAGCCGGGCGAAACCGCATCGCTCGTGTTCATGCTGGGCTATATCGAAGTGGCCAAGGACCAGAAATGGGAGGATCCGAACGATCCGGCCAAGGTCGGCATCATAAACAAGAAGCCGGCCCATGAGCTGTTCCGCCGTTTCGCCACCGTCGAACAGGTCGAAGCCGCCTTGAAGGAGCTCAACTCCTACTGGTCCGAACTGCTGACCACCTACAGCGTCGATTCCGGCGACGAAAAGCTCGACCGTATGGTCAACATCTGGCACCAGTACCAGTGCATGGTCACGTTCAATATGTCCCGTTCCGCCTCCTACTACGAGTCGGGCATGGGACGCGGCATGGGCTTCCGCGATTCCAACCAGGACCTGCTTGGCTTCGTGCATCTCATTCCGGAACGCGCACGCGAGCGCATCATCGACATCGCCTCCACCCAAATGGAGGACGGTTCCGCATGGCACCAGTACCAGCCGCTCACCAAGAAGGGCAATGCGGACATCGGTGGCGGCTTCAATGATGATCCGCTGTGGCTCGTGGCCGGCGTGTACGCGTATCTCGCCGAAACCGGCGACGTGAGCATTCTGACCGAACCGGTGCCGTTCAACAACGTCGAGGGCTCCGAACAGCCGCTACTTGAGCACTTGCGCCGTTCAGTGAACTTCACCATTACGCATAAGGGCCCCCATGGCATTCCGCTCATCGGCCGCGCCGACTGGAATGATTGTCTGAACCTCAACTGTTTCTCCGATACTCCGGGCGAAAGCTTCCAGACCGTGGAGAACAACGACACCGGCGTCGCCGAATCCGTGTTCATCGGCGGCATGTTCGTGCTGTACGGCAGCCAATATGCCGACATCCTCGAGCATTATGGACGTCTGGCCGGCATGTCCGACGCCGAAATCGCGTCCGAGGCGGCCAACGTGCGCGCCGAAATCGGCCAGGTTTCCAAGGCCGTCAAAACCGCCGGCTGGGACGGCGAATGGTTCGTGCGCGCCTACGACGCCTACTCGCGCAAGGTCGGCACGCATGAGGACACCGAAGGCCAGATCTACATCGAACCGCAGGGCATGTGCGTGATGGCCGGCATCGGCCTCGATGACGGCAAGGCGCAGCAGGCGCTGAAGTCCGTCAAGGAACGCCTGACCTGCGATTGGGGCACCGCCATCCTCGCACCCGCCTACTCCACCTACCGCATCGAATTGGGCGAAATCTCCTCCTATCCGCGCGGATACAAGGAAAACGGCGGCATCTTCTGCCACAACAACCCGTGGATCTCCATCGCCAACGCCATCGCCGGCAATGACGACGAGGCATTCGCCGTCTACCAGCGCAACTGCCCGGCGTATGTCGAGGACAAGTCCGACGTGCGCAAGGTGGAACCGTACGTCTACTGCCAGATGGTGGCCGGTCCCGAGGCAGCGACCCCGGGCGAGGGCAAGAACTCCTGGCTGACCGGCACCGCCGCGTGGACGTTCGTGGACGTGTCGCAGTATCTGCTGGGCGTGCGACCGACGCTCGACGGCCTGGCCATCGAACCGCATCTGCCGGAACGGTTCGACCAGCTGACCGTGACGCGCGTGTTCCGCGGCGTGACCTACCGCATCGCCATGAAGCGCACCGGCGAGCGCACGGTGAGCGTCGACGGCAAGCTGTTGGACGGCGATATCGCGCCGGTTCCTTCCGACGGCGCGAAGCCGGTCGAGGTGGCTGTCACGTTCTGATAGCGCACATACCCATTGGACCCAGCGCGAATGGGGCGTACGGCGATATCCGGCGTCCCATTCGTCTTGTTTTAAGCCGTTTCGCCGCGCATCCGCGGAAGAAGGTTCCGCGATCGCCATATACCCGCCGTGCGATCGCGGAAAACCATACGGCGAGCCCAACCAGTACAGTTACAGCGGTAGGAAAAGAATGGGCCGTGCCACACGGCCATGACCACGGAGCCACAGGAGAGACGGCATGAGCGTTGCAGCATGGAATCGTTTTCTGCAGGAGCAGGACAATTGGCCCGCGGCGTCGCAGGTCAACGATTCAGCCTCCTATGGCACGCAGGCGCGCAATGCGCTGGCCGGCAGGACCTTTGAGAAGAAGAAGCGCATGAGCCAGGAGGAACGGCATCTGCAGATTCTTCAGGCGGCGGTGAAAACCCTTGCCACCAAAGGCTTCTGGGGTATGAGCCTGCAGGACATAGCCGACGAGATCGGCATCACCGAGGCGGCGCTCTACCATTACATTTCGTCGAAGGATGACCTGCTCAACATGGTGTTGTCGGAATGCTACGACACCCCCGACGCCGACGAGTACAATGCGGTGACCGCCGCCGTGACCGACAACGACGGTCATCGCGTGTATTTCTACCCCCGTTACTGTCTGAACATCGCATTGTACAATCTGCAGCGTCCGGAATTGGTGCAGTTGTATTCGGTGCTCAACGGCGAAGCGCTCAGTCCGACGCATCCGGCGCATAATTTCTTCATCGGCCGCCATATGCGCAATTGGGAGATGATCTGTTCGATGAACTGGATCCTGCCGACCGGCGTGGACGAGGAACGTTTCTACGACCTGTATACGCTGGCGATGAGCGCGATGGACGGTCTGCAATACCGTTGGCTGGGCGACGATTCGATGAATCTGCTTGAGGAATGGATGTCGATTTCCGACATCATCTTCCCGCCAAGCGAATGGGCCGGCTTCACCGATCCAAGCGAATACGACCCCGCCCCAGACCGCTGCCTGCTGCCGTTCACCTTATCGGCACGTCAGTAAGGCCGCCGACTTCCGTTTCGAAGGCGTAGTATGCGCCGATAAGGCCCGCGTTGTTCGTGTGGCGGCAACGTTTGACGGATGTGCGGAAATCGCCCCACTGCGGAATCCTGTCGAGCGCCGCGTTCACCATCGGCAAGAGCTGCTGTTCACGGCAGATACCGCCGCCGAGCAGTATGCATTCCGGATCGGTGGCTGCGGCGGTGTTGAAAATGGCGATCGCCAGGTAATCAATCCATTTGTCAACGATCTTGCGCACGCGCGGCTCGTCAAGCCTGCGGAACAGGGTGGCGGGCACGATGGAACCCGTCGGCACGTCGAATTCCTTGGCGTAGTCCTCGGCCAGCACGATGGTGGACAAATAGTTCTGCATGGTGTTGAACCCGCCGGTTTCATAGTTCGGAATCATCATGCCGAGCTCGCCCGCACGCCAATCCTTGCCACGGCGAATCCTGCCATCCAAAAACAGCGCGCCGCCGATGCCGGTGTCGATGGTGATCAGCGCGAAATCGTCGAGTTTGGCGGCGTTGCCGGAGAGTTTTTCCGCCATGGCCGCGCAGTTCGCGTCGTTCTCCATCCAGGTCGGCACCGGCTTGTCAAGATATTCCTGCAGTTCCTTGCCGATCTCATGCTTGTACAGCATGCCCAACGCGCCGGCGGTGACGGCAACCTGTTTGCTGACGTCGATGAATCCCGGCACGCTCATGGCGATGCCGTCAAGCGGCGCGCGTTGGCCGTTGACGATGTGCGCGAGCGCCTGGTAGAAAGATTCCACGCTGTCGACCGGCGTGGCGATGGTGCCGGGGATGCCCATCCGGCCATCCTCGAACACCACGTAACGCGTGAAGAATGTGCCGATCTCGAACGCAAGAATGCGCCTCTTCGCAGTCATATCGCTATCTAACCTGTCTTCAATAGAGTTCAAAACCTGTGACCAGTATAGCGTCCGGCGACTTGCGCGGGCGTATTCGGTCGCGTCTGACGCATCCTGCCACGTGACGACGCCGATGCCGCGCATCAGGTCGTGGCACATGGCGGTGAAGCTCGGCGGAGTGTCCATGCCCGGATAGTTGTCCCAGCTGACCACGTCCATTTCCTTGGCCCATTCGAAATAGTCGAGGTCTTTGAACGTGCCCATGAGGTTGGTGGTGATCGGCGTGGCCGCGTCGTAAGCACGGATCGCGTCGCGCTCGTTCGTATAGCAGGCCAGCTGCGCCTGGTTTTGGAAACGACGGTAGTCCATCTGCAGGCCGGAGACCACGCATTTGGCGTCGCTGATGCCGTCGCCGTAGCTGACGGGCGGCACCACGTCGCCCCAATCGTAGATGGTGTGGCTCCAGAAATTGGCGCAACACGGAGCGCTGGACAAATATCATCTCTATTTATATACTTATAAATAGCTGTTCAGGGAGGATCATGAAATTCAACACCAACGCCCCGTTCTGGCAGTTCATGAACACGTTGGCGCGCTTCACCGCGCTGAATCTCGTCTACCTGGTCACCCTGATTCCGATCATCACCATCGGCCCGGCCCGCGCCGCCCCGTACAGCACGATGTTCGCCTATGACGAGCATGACGACATCCGCCTCGTCAAGGAATATCTCACCCGCTTCAAACGCGAGTTCAAACAGGGACTTGCGGCCTGGGTGCTCGTCGCCATCCTCGCCGCCGCCATCCTCTTCGGCCTGTCGTTCTGGAAGGCGTGGGATACCAACGCCTCCTACATACCGCTGATCCTTCTGGTCATCGCCGCCGTGGTCGTGGCGCCGTTCGCCGAATACGTCGCACCGTTGCAGGCACGCTTCGCCAACACCACCGGCAGGCTCTTCTCGCTATCGGCGATGTTCCCCTGGCGAGCCTTCCCCTGCTCGCTCGTCCTCGTCGTCATCGACGTACTCGCGGCCGGCCTGTCATATTTCGTACCGTTCATACGCGTTCTCGCCATCCTCTTCGGCATCGCCTGGGTGGCGTATGCGAAATCCCTCATTCTGCTGTGGGGCTTCAAACGGTATGGCGGAACGGGCAAAGTGGAGAATCCGCAATATGTCAATGCGCACGAGTGACGTTGCGGCGGCGCTCAGGAATCATGCTTTGTCGGTGATGAACGTCAGCGGATTGTCGATGAATTTGCGCAAGCCGACTTCCGCGGCACCGTACAACGCCGGATGGTCGGCCACCAACGGGATGGACACGCTCACCTGCATGTCCGACGCCCCCAAGACCTGCGATTCCAAACGGTTTTCGAGCGTTTCGTAGAAGAACGGCCCGAAATCGGTCCACCAACCGCCCAGCAGCACGGTATCGACATCGGCCAGATTCAGTGCGGAGCCGATGGCCGAGGCCAGCGCGTCGATGGCCCGTCCGACGGCCTCCACGGTCCGCACATCATGGGAATGCCATGCGTCCAACAGACGCTCCAGTGCCTCACCGCTCGAAGCCGCATTCTTTTCGGCCACTCCGGAAGCCTCGACCAGCGCGCGACGGCCAGCATACGTTTCCAAACATCCGCGTCGTCCGCATCCGCACAGCGGACCGTCCAAAGACACCGACACGTGACCGATCTCACCGGCGAAACCGTGGCTTCCCGACACGATCTCACCGTCACGGACGATCGCGCCGCCGATGCCGATATCGCACGACAGATACAGGAAGGAGTCGGCGCAATCCACGCCATCGAACACGTCCGCACGCGCACAGGCATATCCCGGAATCTGCGCGATGGCGGCCAGCTTCGCCTCATTGCACGGGGTAACGTCATACCCTCGCATAACGTCGAACGTGGTCAGATCGACATTCTCCCAACCGAGATTGCGGGCCATGAGCAGCCTCTTGTCGGAGGTGACCAAGCCCGGCAGCGCACACGAGACGCCCGCGATGATGCATCGTTTCGATTCCAGATCCTCAGCCATCGCCTTGGCCATGGCGTCAAGCTTGCCGAATACGACGTCCGGCTCGACGCCGCTCATGTCGGCATCCACCCATTCGTGCCTGAGTATGTCGTGGTTGATGTCCAAAGCCATGCATCCATAGCCGTCGGTGTTGACCTGCATGCCGATGCCGCACACCTTGCCGCCTCCCAGCATCAACGGCGTGGACGGGCGCCCATAGCTGGCCGAGTTCTGCGGCTCACCCTCCTTGACGACGCCCGCATCGATCAGCAGCGACACCAGCAACGACATCGTCGCCTTGGTCAGCCCGGTCTCCTTGGCAAGATCCGCTCGGCTCATCGGCCCGGAGGCACGCAGTAGCGTGTCGATCACCACCGAAAGATTGTGATTGCGCAGATCGTCCTGATTGATCCTGCGAAGAGATGCCATAGCCGTTCCCGTCCCTGCCCTGTTTGCCGTGTTGCCGCATCAGCATGAATTCCCCGAACCGATGTTCCAGAGCCTTTCCTGATGCTACACTACTATAGTATAGTTTATTCATCTAACTATTAACCGTGCGCCACCGGCGAACGGCACATGCAAGGAGGCAACACAAACTATGGCAAGGACTCTGGTTGCAGGCGTCGACACATCGACGCAGTCCTGCAAGGTACGCGTGACGGACGCCGAAACCGGCGAGCTCGTCCGCTTCGGGCAGGCCAAACACCCGAACGGCACATCCGTCGACCCCTCATACTGGTGGAGCGCATTCCAAGAGGCCGCCGAGCAGGCCGGCGGCCTGGACGACGTATCCGCGCTGGCCGTCGGCGGCCAGCAGCACGGCATGGTGATCCTCGACAACCAAGGCAATGTGATCCGCGATGCGATGCTGTGGAACGACACCAGTTCGGCGCCCCAGGCTGCGGCTCTGATCGAAAAGCTCGGCGCAGCGCCCGCACAAGACGGCGAGCCGGAAGACCCAATCGCCCGAGGCAAGCAGCGTTGGGTCAAGGCCGTAGGCTCCTCCCCCGTCGCATCCTACACGCTGACCAAGGTGGCATGGGTGGCCGAGAACGAGCCCGAAAACGCCAAGAAAATCGCCGCCATCTGCCTACCTCACGACTGGCTGAGCTGGCGCATCGCCGGTTACGGCCCGGTCGCCGAAGGCGAGGACGCCCATCTTGAAGCCCTGTTCACCGACCGCTCCGACGCCTCCGGCACCATCTACTACGATGCCGCGTCGAACGAATACCGCCGCGACCTGATCGCCATGGTGCTCGAGGCCGCGGAAGGCGCCGAAGCCGCGCAATCGCACGCCGAGGCCATCGTGCTGCCCACCGTGCTGGGGCCGCGCGACGCCGCCCCCGTCAAGGCCGATCCGGCCATCGCCGGCAAGAACGTCGAAGGCGGCTGCCTGCTCGCCCCCGGCGGCGGCGACAACGCCATGGCATCGCTGGGACTGGGCATGGCCGTCGGCGACGTGTCCATTTCCCTGGGCACCTCCGGCGTGGCCGCAGCCATCTCCGAGAACCCAACCTACGACCTGACCGGCGCCGTATCCGGCTTCGCCGACTGCACCGGGCACTACCTGCCGCTGGCCTGCACCATCAACGGTTCGCGCATCCTCGACGCCGGCCGCGCCGCCCTCGGCGTGGATTACGACGAACTGGCCAAGCTGGCCTTCGCCTCCAAGCCCGGCGCCAACGGCATCACCCTGGTGCCGTACTTCGACGGCGAACGCACGCCGAACCGCCCGAATGCCACCGCCACCTTCTCCGGCATGACTCTGGCCAACACCACACGCGAGAACCTGGCCCGCGCCTTCGTCGAAGGACTGCTGTGCTCCCAGCGCGACTGCCTGGAGCTCATCCGATCCCTGGGCGCAAGCATCACGCGCATTCTGCTCATCGGCGGCGGCGCGAAGTCCGAAGCTATCCGCACGCTGGCACCAAGCATTCTGGGCATGGACGTGACCCGACCCGCCACCGACGAATACGTGGCCATCGGCGCGGCCCGCCAGGCCGCCTGGGTGCTGTCCGGCGAAACCGAGCCTCCGGCATGGCAACTCACCATCGACGGCGTGGAGACCGGCGAACCGACCGAAGCCGTATACGAAGCCTACGCCAAGGCCCGCGGCTGATCCATCACCGCAGGAATTCAGGCATAGGGCCGGGAAGCTTCCCAACAATGGGGCTTCCCGGCCCTATGCTGATTCATGAACCATACTCATAGAAACGACAATATGAACGACAGCTTCCGTATAAGGCTTTACGCGCTCACCTGCATCGCATGGCTGGAGAAATCGATTTGCCGTCAACACACCCTATGAAACGTTTGCAAAACTACAGCAAACCTTCCACATCGGCGAAGGCAGGGTCATGTTCGGGAATCTCACGAATCACATGCGCTGGATTGCCCACGGCTATGACGTTCTCCGGAATGTCACGTGTCACCACGGACCCGGCGCCGATGATGGAATTCGACCCGATGGTCACCCCCGGCGTGACCGTCACATTGGCGCCGAACCACACGTTATCACCGATGGTCACGGCACTGGCATGCTCCCAGCCCGCCAGGCGGGTGGCAGCGTCCTTGGCATGGTTGGGTGTGGCGATGGTGCAGCGCGGACCGATCAGACAATCCTCACCGAGCGTCACATATCCGCCGCCGCACACCATGAAATCCTTGTTGAGGAACGTGCCGCGGCCAATGGTCAATCCGATACCATAATCGACATTGAACGGCGGCGTGAACTGCACGCCCTCCCCCGCGTCCGGAACAAGCTCATGGAACAGCCGATACGCCCCATCCGGATCATCGAAGAAGATGCGGTTGATCTTCGCGCAGGCGCGCATGGCCTCGCCCGTGAATTTCGGCAGCGACTTCGATTTGCGGTACTGCGTCGGCTTGCCGGCGAACAGTTTGGTCAGATCCTCGTCGGACGCGATCAGCGCCTCCGTCTCCTGCGTCATATCCGTCTCCTTCATCACATTCCACCGCACTATAGTGAACGCTCACACCATACTATATTCACTTACTTGACCATGACGCATGAAACGTTACCCGGCGTATCGTGGCATCCACCGAACAGCATATATCGTTGACCATCAGGTCCGCATGCCGTCCACTCAGGCAATCCGGAACCGTTCGGATCACCTGTCGCCGCGAAATTCACCCAATATCGATTCATCGCATGGGACAAATCGTAATGCCAGCCTCGAAACGGCCGCCAGCTCGCAGGGAGCGTCCCGAACGAAAACCATAAATCGGACGAATGAAACGCACCGGCATCATCCCCCGGCATATCCACATCGAATCGATACCTGTATGGTTCCGAGCCGCCGCCTGACACCCATGCATCGATCATATCCAGATTGCCGCATTCACCCTCCGGATACGGAGTGCCATCAGGGCCCGGAACCATGAACTCGCCGGTCGTGTTCCCCACCAACAAATCACACGGAACGCGATGTCCCGCAATAAGCGCATCACGGTATTGCTCGACAAGGAATGTCCCATCGACGCAGGGAATCCAATTAGTCATCGGAGCCCATACGACATCATCACCCTGCCCAGACCAATCGCAAGCAGGAAAAGTCACCGCCGCCTCCAGCAGATCAGTCGCAGGAACAGAACGCGCCTCGGCAATCGATTCAACTTCCAGATACTTCAAAAAACGCGCTCCATTTCGCTGCGCATCCTCAAGAGACCACAGATGGCGATTGAACAGACCAGTTCCACCTCCAGACTGCATGATGACGCGTTGGAACAGACCATCGTTCATCGGCGAGACACTTTGCGCCAACGCGCTTGCGGCCCCTGCGGACTGGCCGAACACGGTAATGTTCGCAGGATCGCCACCAAACAAGGCAATATTGTCCTTTACCCACTGAATGCCCATCCGCTGGTCAAGAAATCCGAAATTCGCACAAGGCCGTCCATCAACCGCTTCCTTTTCCAACATGGCATGCGCGAAAAAACCAAACACATTCAACCGATAAGCAATGGAGACCACCACCACGCCCTGACGGGCCAGCTGCTCTCCATTGAACTCCTTCTCACAGGTAGATCCAGTCTGAAACGCTCCACCGTAAAGCCATACCATCACAGGCAGCCCATGCCCATCGCAACGGGAATCCGTACGAATCTCGGAACCACTGCCGCATCCACGCAAGGCCGGCGTCCAGATATTCAGATACAGACAATCCTCAGCCATCGGAGTGTCAGCGTCAATCTGCCATTCCCTGCCGTAGAACTCATCCGAGCCGGGCAGCGGCTGCATCGGCATCGGCGCGAAATCACCGGCTTCGAGCACGCCATCCCACGCTTCAGCAGGTTGTGGCTCACGCCAGCGTAACTCATCAACAGGCGGCTTGGCATATGGAATGCCCCGAAACACGGTGATCACAGGATCCGCATCGGAGAATCCGTCGACACATCCTTGACGAATCATGACTTGTCTGCGCATGACTGCTCCTAATCAACCATGGGCAACGGCAGATGAAACGGCGGAAGCAGAACACCGTCCCCGTCGCAGATGAGACCGGATTCCGGGCTGTTGCTCCACGCATACCGCACCTCGTCCGGCATGCGCGACGGTATGCGCGCCACAATATCGCAACCATCCAGCCATGCCTCAGCCCGCACCGAAGTGGCGCAGTCGTGCCACAGGAAATCAATTTCTCGCGGAACGTCACCATCCAACGTCATCAGATGGCGATTCTGCGATTGCATCTGTTCGCCCATGGAATTCCGCCACACGCAGTGCATCCTCAACAATCCATCGTCCGCCTCTGCGGTTTCAACAACCGGCTGAGGCTGAGCCTGCTGGCCATACACAAAATCCATCGCGACATTGAATGCACGATCCGCGATGGTTTTCTTATCATGAGGATGCAAATCATTGCTTTCACCGGCATCAAGCGTCACCACCGCAGCCACGTGTTCAAGTTCGTCCGCCACTTTCCATTCCTGTTCTCGAATAAGCGGCCAACCACCATCCTCGATGGCGTCGATGCCGAATTTCGGAAGCTGGACGATCAGGAACGGCATATCCGGCTGATGCCACTTGCCACGCCACAATTCAATCATGGCTTTCAGCTCATCGCCATAACGCATGGCGTAGTCGCCGGTATTCGATTCGCCCTGATACCACAGCACGGCCCGCACCGCATATGGAAAACACGGGGCGAGCATGGCGTTGTACAGGCCGGTCGGCTTCCATCTGACGAAATCCTCGAATGGGCAATCGCGGTCAGCTTCGGCGGTCACGGCATACTGCCAAATGCCGGACAGGTCGAAGATATCGTCTCCGATGGTCAGTGTCATCCGTTTGCCGGGCGTCACACGGCCGCCGGGCCGTTCAACGACCAGACGCATGCGGATTTCGTTCGCGCCGGCGCGCAACACGCCGGCTGCGACCGGATAGTCCCGCGGCTCATACACATTGCTTCGCCCACCGACCAACACACCATTGACCCACGTATGGTCGGCATCATTCATGGTGCCCAGACGCAGTAGGGCGGGCTTCCCCGCATCCGACGGAGGCAGGAACACGGTTTTTCTCATGGTAATCTCGCCGCGGAAACCGGCAAGTCCGCGATCCTTGTACCATCCAGGCAGGCGTATGTCATGCCATGCCACGTCGCGCGGCTCGATGTTCTTGGATTCCGGACAGTCCCACGCGATCAATGGCAGCCATTCATGGTGGGCATCGGCCACAGCCTCGTATCCAAGCGCCTGGTACCACCGGTCCCGCTCGGCAACGGAATCGAGGCTTCTTTTCGACGCCACACCATCGCCAAGGTACGGTTCAAGACTGGCGAGCGCTTCGGGGAACGCTCGTAATGTGTCAATGTCCATCCAGGATTCGATCGGAGAGCCGCCCAATGAAATGTTCAACAGACCAACGGGCACACCGAGCCACTGGCGGATCCTGCGACCGAAAAAATATGCGAGCGCTGAGAAATCATCAAGCGTATCCGCATCGCAGCCCTGCCAGAACGCACGGTCGTGATCGTCGCGAGGACCTTTGAAATCGTAATCGGGAATCACTTTGTACTGCCGCAGCAATGGATCGGGATCACGGTCCCACTCCTGTGGATAGTCGGCGCGCACCCAAGCCATGGGCAGTTCCATATTCGACTGCCCGGAGCACAGGAACACCTCTCCCGCATAGCACTGCCGTGAGATACGCTCCGCTCCGTCCTCGTAGCATATGGTCAGCTCGTACGGCCCTCCAGCTTCGATCGGACCATACGGCGCGTTCCAAGTTCCGTCGTCTTTCACCTGCACCATATGCCGCTCGTCAGCAAGCCGTGTCAATACGATGCGTCCGGGATCGCCGGTGCCCCAAATATGCATGTCCACACCGGCTTGCAGCACGCAGCCGTCGTCAAGTAGTTTCGGCAATCGCAAAGTCATCTCAGCGTTCTCCCCATTGAGTCTGCGTTCATTTCACCAAATAACCGACGGGCGGCAGGAATGCGGCGAATCGCCGCCCGTCGGCATCGACTACCGGTTGTCGGGAAGCTCCCGATAATCGAAATAGTCGAATTCGGCTTTCGCGTCATAGCCAGACAGATCAACACAGGCGAGACCCACGAACGCGCCGGTGAAGAAGCCGCCGTAACGTTGGTTCACGTAATCGTCGGACAGGATCTTCGCATCGAGCCTGACCGGAATCTCGGTGAAATGTTCTCCGTCAAAGGAATATTCGTAGGAATAGTATTCCGTGCGGACCTTGGTGCGCAACCATACCGCCTCAGCCTCTTCGGGCACTACGATGGCGTCATCCTTGAGGAACGACGTGTATTGGTTGAAATCGTTCTGAGCCACTTCGATGACCCTTGCATGTCGTTTCTCATCCCAAGTGACGAACGCCCATGACCAGCACAGGTCATCGTAATAGTTGGTCAGGCCTGCCATCTGCATGTAGTTCTTCGGATCGAAACGCACCTTGGTTTCGGCGTCGAAATCGAATGCCTGCCAGCGACGAGCCACAAGGGACAGGTCAAACAGGTTGCACAGCGAGCCCTGACCACGCAATGCCAGTTTGCCGTCGCCCACCGTGCCCATGGCGTCGGTGAACGGGACGCGTAAATTCCGTAGAAACTATGCCATGAAGCCGGCCATGCAACCGACGAACCCACCGGCCCATTCGGTGCTGAGGAAACGAGCATCGACACTCAGCAGAACCTGCCCCTGACGCACGAACGTCGCAGAATCAACCGGACCATGCATGCCAGTCACGATGACCGACAAGCGGTTGTCGTCGAAAAGTACCGCCGGACGCACTCCGTCAGCCTGTACGGCAACAGACCCAGCTTGCGAATCGTCTCCATTCACCATCTCGTAGCGCACATCCGTGCCATGCATCGAAAACACCGCGTAATGCGTGGAATTCTGCCGGATCACTAAAGAACCGGACATGGGAATCGGCATGAGCGTCGGCAGTTTCGCTATTCTGCGGTAGCTGACATCACGCTCGTCGCGCACCACCACATCGTTCGTCGAGCCATCAGCCACATCCACCAGCGCAGGTTCCACGTCACCGGCGAGCGAGGATTTCACCCTAGGCTCGATGGCGATGCCATCGTCTTCAGTAGTAACCGTGATCTCGTCGGCCAAGCGGCCAAGACCAGCGCAAGTCACTGGCCATCCGGGGTCACCCTCATGCGTGTCTAATGCACCGTTGCCGTCCAGCTTCCAATCGGCCGGATTATGTTCCCAGGATACCGGAGCGACAAAGCTCTCCCTTCCCAAGTAGCTCAATAATTCGCCGTCATGCTTTCCCCGTGTCTCTCTCACGCCGAGACACACCAGCCACCATCCCAGTTCCGGATGAAGCAACAGGTCCGCATGTCCCACGCATTGCAGCGGTTCCGACAAACCCAGATGTCGGTGGGTGAGAATCGGATTCTTCTTATCCGCGTGGAAGGCACGGATTGCGGTGCCAAGATAGCAGCGTTCCCCGTCACGAACCTGCGGAATGCACTCACCCAATTCGGATGCTTCCCGTTCGTAAGCTTCGAACGCCCGAAGCAGTCCATGCGGCGCATAGATGCGCATGGCCATCTCACTGTGTTCGAAACTGGTGCCCCCCTCAGCGGTCATCAAATACACATAGTCGCCCACGCGATAGAGATGCGGCGCTTCAGCCCATACCGCCTCCACACCGTATCCGCGCCATATTACCGTCTTGCCCGATCCCGCAGGAAGACCGTCATCGACAAAAGTCCAAGTCTCCGGATTAATGCGTTGGGTCCAGACCTCGGTCTGGCCTTCCCATTGCGGATTGACCGCAGGACGGGTCTGGGTCCAGTACACGTTGCCGTCCCCGTCCTCGAATATGTCTGGATCGATGCCTTCGGCGCCCTCGATCCAGAACGGCCCACGCCAAGGTCCGTCGATCGAGTCCGACTCAAGAACGAAGTTGCCTTCCGCCGCCTGGGCCGCATCCAATTCGGCCTGGGAGCATCCTTCCGCGATGGCTTTGCGTCCATTGATGCGAGCGATGGTGCAGGCAATCACGTATTTGCCACGAATCCTACGCAGCGTCGGCGCATAGACGCCACCCGAGTCATCCACGAAAGGAATGAGCAAACGTCTTGCCAACTCCTCATCTATGGCATCCGACACGTGTTTCCAGTGGGCCATATCCCTGGAAACGTAAATAGGCAAGCCTGGAACCAGTTCGAAGGTGGAGGTCACAAGCACGATTTGCCGAAGATCATCATCCCAAATCCAACTCGGATCAGGATGCATTCCGTGAAGAATGGGATTGGCGATGGTAATCGTTGTGGTCATAAGTACGCCTCATTCGGGAACGTTTGGATACATTACATCATTGCGAATAATCGAAATTTTCGCTTGGTCTAACAACGCACGCAAGCCGCTCACCGGCGATCTAGCCGGCAAACGACTTGCGTGCGAAGGAAATTTGAGGAAGGAGGAAGGAAAGAAAAGTGAGTGGTGTGCCGGAACACCGACGCTTCGGCACACCACATCCGGCTCTGTCACAGTCGAGCCCCACTGTTTGATCCAGCGATGAATCAGGAGTCCTAACGGAAACTCCTTACTGCGCCCATGCCTCGGTCCTGCAATTCCGGAACGCTACGCGCGCCCAGTCATTGCTCGCCCTCGACTACCGTCTCGGACTTCGCCCGAGGCTACCTAAAACCCTAGTGAGTTTTCGGCTCACGCCTCGGCCAGGGCGTCGATCATGTAGTTGTTGATCGTGGCCTTGACGGACTCGAGGTGATCGGACTTGGTGGCTTCGATGAGCTTGGACTGCGGGATATCCAGAGCGTACTCCTCGAGGGAAGCCAGGGAGGCGGTGCCGTTCTCGACGGTTGCGCCGATGCCGGAATCGAAGGAGCTGTAGCGCTCGGCCTGCAGATTCTCGATGACCTTGTCCTCGTGCATCTTGGCTGCGACCAAGAGACCTGCAGCGAATGCATCCATACCTGCGATGTGGGAGCGGACCAGATCCTCGGCGGCGAAGGAGGTGCGGC
>ERZ773145.1984-NODE-1984-length-15430-cov-3.868878_pt1 | contig 15430 bp, 10 predicted proteins | sample MGYA00580848_ERZ773145 | MGnify/ENA primary metagenome ERZ773145 (study PRJEB29015, sample SAMEA2737858) | human gut metagenome | biome: human gut; feature: human-associated habitat; material: faeces | place: China | collected 2012 ... | reverse complement strand
CCTTGTCGCCGTCGGTCAGGCGGACGGTGAAGTTGACGTTCATGCTGCCGTTTGCGGGGACCTCGTAGGTCACAGCGTAGACGTCCACGACGCTCTTGTCGCCCTTGACCGCCGCAAGATAGAGCTGCGCATCGGCCGTGGTGATGGTGCCGTCGGCATCGAGGTCGTACTTCTGCACGGTCTCGGCGTCGAGCGCGTCATGCGTACCGTTTGCGGCCTGCAGCAGGACGAGCGCATCCTGCTCGTCGACCTTGTCGTCGCCGTTAAGATCATAGACATAGACGCTCTTGCCGTCGGCGGAGAACGTCACGTTCGCATCCAGCGCATAGGCGCTGTCGCTCATGTAATCCTCGCCCTCGATCTCCTCGACGGCCATGGTCGTGACCTTGCCGCTGAGTGCATAGTGCAGCGGAGAATCGGACAGGTTCTGGACGGAGAAGCTGCCGGTGTAGACGCCGGTGCGCTCCGCATCGTCGCCGAAGGTCAGCTTGACCTTACCGTCGTTGCCTTCCTTCTCTCCGACGAGCAGATAGGCCGGAGATGTCACGGCCTCCTGCAGCTGCATCAGGCCGGAGCCCTGCTGGCGCGGGGAATAGGTCACGCCGGTGTCCGGGTCGGTCAGCGGCTCGGACGTGCTCATCATGAGCGCCATGGCCAGCGCGCGGACCGTGAGGCCCTCCTGCTTGCTGAGCTTGTGTTCCTTGATGTACTGCGCCATGATCGCTGCGCCGCCCGCTGCGGACGGAGCCGCCATGGACGTGCCGCTCATCATGCCGTAGCTGCTGTGGTTCAGCGTGGAATAGATGTTTCCGCCGGGCGTCATAAGCTCGGGCTTCAGGTCGAGATTTTCCGTCGTGCCCCAGGAGGAGAACGAGCTGGGCTTGTAGCCGTCGGCCACGCCGTGCAGCGTTTCGGCCTTAGCGGAAACGGTCATTTTGCCGCCCCAGAGGCCGGTCGTCTCATCCTGCGTCGAAGCCGCGAGGATCTCCTTGGCCTTGGCTTGCTCGATCATAACGGCAGGGTTCGGGAAGTTATAGCCCGTCAGGTTCATGTTGATGGAGCCGGGCGCGTTGTTGTAGATGACGGCCGCCGCGGCACCTGCCTGAATGGCCGCGTTGGCCTTGTCCGCGAACGAAGAATTGCCGCGGGAGATCAGGACGACCTTGCCCTTCACGTCGACGTTTGCATAGTTCTCGGGCAGACCGTAGATGCCCTCACCCTTGACGGGATCGCCGAGGAAGACATAGTCATACGTCGTGCCGCTCTGGTCCTCGCTCGTGTCGAGCGTGGAGAAATTCTTTGCACCGTAGGTCTCACCGGTGTCGCCGGGGATCGCGGCGACGCCGTTGAACTTGCCCATCACGCCGCTCATGCTCGTGTTCGTCACGGAGGCGATCGTGAAGGAGTTCGTATAGGAGCCGGGGCTGCCGCCGGTGTGCATGCGCACATCCGTCGTATAGGTCATGCCGGTTCCGGTCAGAACGTTCTCGCCCCATGCGCCGTTGTTGCCGGCAGAGACCGTTACGACGGTATCCGTATTCCGGAAGCTGTCGAGGATCTGCTGATCACTCTTCGAGCCGTAGCTGCGGCCTGCGCTGCCGGAGCCGAGGGACAGGTTGACGCTGTCGCAGTTCAGCCAGATGGCGTCTTCGATGGCGGCCATATAGTCGGAAGAATACGCGCCGCCGCCCACGCCGAAGACCTTCATCACGACGAGCTGGGCATCCGGGGCAACGCCCGTAACGCCGAGCTCCTGCTTATCATAGTACAGGTCGCCGTCAGCGTCATAGTGCGGGACATAGCGGTTCGCCGCCGCGATACCGGCGACATGCGTGCCGTGGTCGCCGTTGCTGTCGCCCTCGGCATCGTGAGAGACATCCAGACCGTCGTCCACATAGTTATAGGCAAAGGGGACCTTGGCATTGCGGTACAGGTCGTCCGCCTTGGGCGGGTTCTCGTCCGCGGAAATGCTCAGGTTGGGCAGCGCCTTTTTGATCTCTTCCTTCGTCAGTAGGTTGTAATCGGAGATCTTCTTGCCGAAGCTCGCCGCGCTGATGCCCAGGCTGTAGTAATAGCCGCCCTCCGAGAACGAGGGATGCGACAGATCAAGGCCCGTGTCGATGATGGCAATGCGGCTGCCCGCGCCGGTGTAGCCGTCCGCCCACGCGCTGTAGGAGCCGACCATCTCGCCCGCAGTCGCCGTATCCGGCTGGACCGTCTCATCAAGCTCGTAGCGTTCCTCCAGGTAGACATCCGCCACGCCGTCCACGGCAAGGATCTGCTCGATCCTGCCATAGGGCACCACCGTTGCAACGCCGTTGACGGCAACGGTGAACTGATAACGGATCTCCAGCTCCTCCCCGCCGAGCGCCTCGCGCTCGATGCGGTCGACCAGAGACAGCTGCTGCTTCTTCAGGCTGCTGCTGTAGCTGGCAGCCTTCTCATTCTCCAGCAGGTCTTTGGTAGAGAAGCCCTTCTTCGCCAGGGATTTCTGCTCGAACAGGATGATCACATGGACCTCCTCGTCCGCGGCAGGAACGTCCTGCTCCGCGTCCTGCTCTGCTTCCGGCAGCACGGCCGCGCCCGCATCGATCACGGAAGGATCGACCTCGGTATACGACACGCTTGCCGCACTTGCGCCCGCACCGAAGGACGGCAGGAGAGCAAGCAGCATGCAGGCAGCCAGGACAAATGCGAGGGATCGCTTCGCCTTGCCTTTTAACATCGCTTTTACCTCTTTCCTTTAATTTTCATTCTTTTACAGGAAAGGACGAATCCCGTTATCCTTTACCATGCAAAAGTTTAAGATAATTATGCCATAATCCTCCGTCGAATTCAAGGCTTTTTTCGGAAAAATATCCATTTTTTATCGTCATTTGGAGCAAAAGAAGAGGCCGCCCCGCCAAAGCGGAGCAGCCTCTCATCTTTAAGGTTCTGTAAAATCTTTGTGAAATATCAGAAGAATTATTCTGCGACAGCATCCTTCAGAGCCTTGCCGGCCTTGAAGACGGGGATAGTGGTCGCCGGAATCTCGATGGCTTCCTTCGTCTTGGGGTTGCGGCCCATACGCGCCTCGCGCTTCTTCGTCTCGAAGCCGCCGAAGCCGACAAGCTGGACCTTGTCGCCCTGGCTCAGTGCTTCCGTAATGGTGTCGAACGTGGTGGTGACAGCCTTTTCGGCATCCTTCTTGGACATGCCGCACTTCTTTGCGACTTCCGCGATCAATTCAGTCTTATTCATGTGTAGATCCTCTTTTCATAAAGTATGAATTTATTGTTCACCGCCCGTTACGTTTTTGCGCGTCCCAACTGGCAAGCAGTTCCTCTCGGGATACCTCCTCCAGAGTACGTCCCTCCGCAAGAATGCTCTGCTCCATAGCGGTAAATCGTCTGATGAACTTTTCACAGGCGCTGTGCAGCGCCTGTTCGGGGTCCTTGTCCAACGTGGAGGCGACACGGACAGCAGCAAAGAGCATATCGCCCAGTTCCTCGTCGATGTTCGTGTTGTCCCGCACAGCCTCGCGCAGTTCCTGCGCTTCTTCTGCTAGTTTATCCAGCGCCTGTCCGGCGGATTCCCAGCGGAAGCCGGTTTTTGCGGCCTTTTTCTGAATTTTCTCCGCCCGCCACGTCGCCGGGAGCGATCTGGCGACACCCTGCATGGCCTCGCCGGTCGTTTTCTGTCCCTTTTCCTGCTTTTTCAGTTCGTCCCAGCTGGCCCTCTCGCCGCCGAACAGGAATGGGTGACGGAAGATGAGTTTTCTGCATTCCGCGTCGGCAATGTCGTCGATGGTCATGCGGCCGCGGTCAGCCTCGATATCCGCGTGGAACAGCACCTGAAGCAGCACGTCGCCCAGTTCCTCGCGGAGCATGGCTTCGTCGTCACAGTCAAGCGCTTCGCAGGCCTCATAGGCTTCCTCAAGGAAATTCCGGCGGATAGACAGGTGCGTCTGCGCCGCGTCCCACGGGCAGCCGCCCGGCGCGCGCAGCGCATGCACCAGCCGGATCAGGTCGTCCAGCATATAGCGCGGTTTGCTAGTAAAATTTATCATACTTTCGTCTCTTTCGCAAGTAGGAAGTTCATGTTTTTTGTTTGATATGCAGGATTTTTGCAATTTTTTCGCCCTTTGGCAGCAGCATGCAGTCCTCATAAGTGATGCACCGCAGAATGATGACGAAAATCACATATACAAGAACCGCCGCAATCAGCGCACCAAGGCAGACGACCGTATTCGAGTCTGTCAGATTCCGCAGCAGCGCGGCGGCAAAGAATGTCGCCGCGCCCATGATGCCTGCGGCTGCCGCCGGACGGATCACATTGCGGAAAATGGCCGGGCGCGTCGTGACAGACCGGCGCATGGCAATGAGATCGAGCACCGTGATGGTCACATAGCAGACGATGGTGCCGATGGCCGCGCCGATGATGTTGAGAGACGGGATCGCCACGAGGACATAGTTGACGATGACCTTCACAACGCCGCCGATGAGCATGTTGATAACCGGCGTCGTCACGTCGCCGTGCGCCTGCATGATGGCGTTGAACAGCAGAACCGTACTGTTGAAGATCACAGCAATGCCGAGATAGGCCAGAATCGGCGTCGCGGTCGCAACACTCTCGGGGCCATAGTTGCCCGCAAGCAGACGAATGATTGGCTCCGACAGCACAGCCAGCCCCACCGCGCACGGCATGGCGATCAGGCTCATGGTACGCACAGCGGACTCCTCCGTATGCCGCGCACCCGCAACGTTGTTTTTGGTCAGTGCAGCAGTCACGGTCGGGATGATCGAGATCGTGATGGGCGTAATGAGTGAGCACGGCAGATTGAAGATCGTCTGGCAGAAGTTATAGATGCCCTTGGCCGTATCCGCCGCGTCGGACGACCACGCAAGCGCGCCGGTCAGCCGCCGCATATAGATCATCGTGTCGAACAGATTGATGATCTGCAGGCCCGCCGAGCCGAGCGTGATGGGGATGGCGATGACGAGCAGCTCCTTCATGGTCTGGCGGGTGGACTTGGCCTCTCCCCCGCCCTGCCGCAGGATCTGGTTGGATTTTCCGAACTGGATGCGCAGATACACGACCGCCACGATGCAGCCTGCCGTCACGCCGAAGATGCCGCCCGCAGCCGCATAGATGAGACTGCCTGTTTTTTTGAGCATCAGATACGCGCCGCCGAGGCCGAAGACCACGCGGATCATGGCCTCATAGACCTGACTGACGGAGGTCGGGGTCATGTTGCTCTGGCCCTGGAAGAAGCCCCGGTGGGCCGAGACGATGCAGATGAGCAGCACGCACGGCGACAGCGCCGCAATGGCCGCCCACGAATTTTCATTCGTCGTGACCATGACAGACAGCGGCTTGCAGAATACGAGCATTACAAGCGTACCGATCACACCAATGGTCAGGAAGACCTTCATGGAGACGGAGTAGATCTTGCGGATCTGCGCGTAATTCTCCAGCGCCTGCGCCTGTGAGATCATCCGGCTGACAGCGACAGGCAGGCCCGTCGTGGAAATCATCAGCAGAACGTTATACACGTCATAGGCCGTGTTAAAATAGCCGAAGCCCCGCTCCTGCAGGATATTCTGCAGGGGAACCTTATAAATGAAGCCAAGGAGCTTGACAATGATGGTCGCGGCGGTTAAGACCGCCACGCCCTGTAAAAAGCTTTGCTTTTTAGGTGCTTTTTCGCTGCTCATGCCTGCGCCTCCGGTTCATCAGAAAACACTCTGGGGATTGCGTAGTCGTGCAGCTCCTTCAGCGCACCCGCCACATCCAGCGTGGGATATTTGCCATCCGCGTATAGAATCCTGCCGCGCACCATCGTCAGCGCAACGTCGTGGCCGGAGGCCGCGTAAACCAGATGAGAAAGCACGTTGTGGCACGGAATCAGATGCGGCTGGTTGAAATCCAGCAGAATGAGGTCGGCGTCCATGCCGAGTTCAATGATGCCGCACTCAGCGCTTCTGCCCTGCGCTCTTGCGCCGCAGACTGTCGCCATCATCAGCGCAGCCTCCGCCGGAAGCGCCTTCGGGTCGCCGGTCTTGCCCTTGGCCATGAGCGCAGCGGCCTTGATCTCTTCAAACAAATCGAGATTGTTGTTGGATGCAACGGAGTCGGTGCCGAGGCAGACATTCATCCCAGCCTTCACCATGCCGAGCACGTCCGCACAGCCGGAGGCCAGCTTCAGATTGCTGACCGGGCAGTGTGCCGCGGATACATGGCGCTTGGCCAGCAGCTGCATATCCTCCTGCGTCACATGGACGCAGTGCGCCGCGACCACGGGCACGTCGAACACATGATGGCAGTCGAGCACCTGCGCGGGCGTCAGACCGTATTTCTCCACGCACGCGTCGTGTTCCTTTTTTGTCTCGGACAGGTGCACCTGTAACTGCAGGCCGTTGTTGACGGCGTACTCCGCCAGCGCGTCCCAGAGCTGATACGTCGAGGTATACTCGGCGTGGATGGACGCTTCGATCTTAATGCGGCCATTGTCATAGTTGTGCCATTTGTCCTTGAGCGCGACCAGTTCCTGGCAGGCCGGGAAGGTGTCAAAGCAGAAATCATCGCCCAGGAACATGGACGTGCCGCGGGAAATATTGGCTTTGATTCCGGACTCTGCCACAGTCTGGCAAATCTCGTCGCAGAAGTAATACATATCCGACACGCTCGTCGTGCCGAAGCGCAGCGCCTCGGCAAGCGCAAGCGTCGTGGCCGCCTTGACGGCGCGGCCGTCGAGCCTGTCCTCGCGCGGGAAAATATAGTGCTGCAGCCAGTCCTGCAAATTCAGATCATCGGCATAGCCGCGCAGCAGGTACATCGGCAGGTGTGTATGGCAGTTGATGAGGCCCGGCATTAAGACCATACCGGTCGCGTCGATAATCTTCTTCGGCTTTTCCTCCGGCGGCTTTTTCGCCATATAGGCAATCTTGCCGTCGGTAACGCCGACGAACGCGTCCTGCCAGAGCGTCATCTGCTCGTTCATCGTAACGACGTTGACGTGAGAAAACAAGGTGTCCATGGAAGCCCTCCTTATGGGTTCTGTTCACGAATCTCGCGCAGAATTGAGAAAATCTCGTCCTTCTGCTGCAGGATTGTGTCGATGCGGGAGATATAGTCCTGCGGGATCTTCGGATTGTGGTAGCGGGCAAGCTTTTCCTCCGGGAGATTGATCTTGTTCATCCCGCCGCCGCCGAGAGAGAGGATGGTATGCAGTTCCTCCATCATATATATGTTGTAAAGCCCGGTATAGCCCGGCCTGCACCAGCCAGTATTTTCAAAGCTGCCGGACATATATTTCTGCCGGTAAAGATAATACGGTTCATAGCCGTTCTGCCGCAGCGCATCCTCCGCGCCCGCGAGCATGGCGGCGACCGCCTCCTGCGACGGAAGTTCCATGCGGGAGCCGAACAGCGCCGCGCCCTTTTTGAGCGCCAGCGTATGCACTGTAATATTGCTGGGGTTTAAATCCAGCACCTGCCGGATAGAATCGGCAAAGCCCGCCGCATCATCCGCAGGCAGTCCCGCAATCAGGTCCATATTGATATCGTCGAACCCGGCCTTAACGGCCTGTTCATACGCCTCGACGGTCTGCCGCGCCGTGTGCCTGCGGCCCACAGCCTCCAGCACCTTGTCGGACATGGTCTGCGGGTTGATGGAAATGCGCGTCGCGCCGCCGTCTTTGATGACGCGAAGCTTTTGGGGATCCAGCGTGTCCGGTCTTCCGCCTTCGACGGTAAATTCCAGACAGCGGGACAGGTCAAAATTCCGGTTGACCGCCTCCAGCAGCCGCGCCATTTGCGCGCTCGAAAGCGTTGTTGGCGTGCCGCCGCCCATGTAGAGCGTGCGGATGTGGAAGCCCGAGTCCTTTAACAGCGCGCCGGTATGCGCGATCTCGCGCAGGAGCGCATCCAGATACGCAGGCAAAAACTCCCCGAAGCGCTCGATGGACTGGCTCACAAACGAGCAGTACGCGCAGCGCGTCGGGCAGAACGGAATCCCAATATACACGGAAAGATCATCCGCGTCAAGCTTCTTTGCCGCCTCGACCGTGTGCCGGGAGGCATCGACGCAGAGCCTCGCCCGCTCCGGCGAGACAAAATAGGTCTGCCGCAGCAGCCGCTCCGCGTCCCTTTCACTGCCGCCCGCCATCAAACACTTTGTGGACAGCTTTGTCGGCCGCACGCCGGAGAGCGCACCCCAAGGCGGTGCGGCGGGAAGCACCTGCAGAGCGGCCAGGTAATAACTGCGCTGCAAAATACGCCGCGTTGCGCGCACATCAGCCTTTTCCAGCAGCACGCGGTTCGAGGCGAAGCCGGTCTTTCCCTGGTATGTGACCTTTGCTGTGGCCGTCAGATAGCGTTTTCCCCGCGAGAGGGAGGAAACAGTCCCGTCGCCGGTAAACGGCTCGGCGCAGAACTCGCTCGGCTCCTGCGCAAACAACTGCAGCTGCAGCTGCTCCACCGGGTAACGCTCGGCGTGGTTTTTCAGATACAGCTTCATTCGATCCCCAGCCCCCGCAGATACGAATTGGTGCGCAGTTCTTCTTCGATGGTGCTGGACGCCCCGTGGCCGGGCAGCACACGCGTCTCGGGCGGCAGTTTGGACAGCCGCTTCAAGGACGCGGCCATGTCCCGGCTGCTCCCGCCGAGGAAATCCGTCCGGCCATACGAACCCGCGAAGAGTGTGTCGCCGGAGAACAGCACGTTTTCACACAGCAGGCACACGGAGCCCGGCGTATGGCCGGGTGTGGCAAGCACCTGAAAACGCAAGCCGCCCGCTGTGACAAAATCGCCGTCCCGATAGGTATCGGTATAGGTCAGCAGATCGTGGCACATACGGCTGGGGTCGTCCTTATCGGCCTCACCGATATAGACCCGCGCGTTCGTCGCCGCGCGCAAGTTTTTAAGCGCGCCGATATGATCAAAATGCGCGTGTGTCAGCAAAATTGCCTCCAGCGTCAGTCCCTGCTCTTCCAACGCGGCCAGCAGCCGCTTGGAGTTCGCAGCGGGGTCAATAATGACAGCACGGCGGCTTTCTTCCGCGCGCACCAGATAGCAGTTGGTGGCCAGCGGCCCCAGCGTAAGCGTCTGAATATTCATAGCGTCTCCTTATTTGAGATCGTCCGTATCGACGATCAAGGTCACAGGCCCGTCGTTTTCTGACGCGACCTGCATATAGGCTCCGAATTCGCCGTGCTGCGGCGGGAAGCCGAGGCGTTCGCACTCGGCAAGGAACTGCTCATAAAGCGGAATCGCCAGATCGGGCTTGGCCGCGCCGATAAAGCTCGGCCTGCGGCCGTGGCTCACGTCGCCATAGAGCGTAAACTGGCTCACGACAAGAACGCTTCCGCCAACGTCGGCGAGCGAGCGGTTCATTTTATCGTTTTCATCGCGGAACACCCGCAGCCCCAGCACCTTTTCGGCCAGCTTCCGGCAAAGCGCAGGCGTATCGTCCGGCCCAACGCCAAGCAAAATCAAAAAGCCCTTTCCGATTTTTCCGTGAACAGCGCCGTCAATCGAAACACTGGCAGAATTCACGCGGGTAACGACTGCTTTCATAGTGAGATCCTTTCGTTTTATAGGGGTGTCCTGCAAATTTGCAGGCTGGGTATGTCTCCGACGGCCCATTCTTTTCCGTCTTGCCGGAAAAGAATGGGGAGAAAAGGGGCGCTTGGTTACGTTTGGTGCATTCTGCGGGTGCTACTCAGGCAGGAACCTATTATTTAGTCTCTGCGAACACACATCGTCACCCTACGAGAGTTTTGGTACGCGCCGCCTGTTACGGTACAACAGATTTGCAAGCAGTTTCCTTTGAATGGCTGCGGTAAATCAGCTTTGCGTTTGAAATTTGCGATGCAGTACGGATTCGCCGAAAAGCTTCCGCTTTCCGCATCTGCCTGCCGCACTTATTCCGTCCCTCTCTCGACATTATGCACGCCCGAGATGCCGCGCAGTCTTGTACGGACATTTTCAAGTTCCGTGAGATTATGCACGCCGAAGCGCAGGCAGACGATGGCGGTGCCGCCGCCGACAGAGCGTGCACTCATTTCGCTTGTGCGCAGACGCAAAGACGTGAGAATTGTTGCAACATCCAGCATCAATCCGTCGCGGTCGTCGGCCTCGATCTCCAACGACGTGGAGAACATCACGTCCGGGGCTTCCGCCCAGGTGACCTTGACCCAGCGGCCCTTTTGCGCGGGGTCGAGCGCGGCCCTGGCATTCGGGCAATCCTTCCGGTGAACGGACACACCGTAGCCCTTGGTGATAAAGCCGATAATCTCGTCGCCGGGAACCGGCGTGCAGCAGCGGCTGAACTTGATCATGCAAGAGCCGATGTCCTCGACAATAACGCCGGAGGAATTGACGGCAGGCGCCCCCTGCCGCGCAAGCGGCTTGGGGGCCATTGTGCGGGTTGCCTTGGTCAGATCATCGCGGATGCGGCCCACAGCCTTCGCAGCGGTCAGACCGCCGTACCCGATGGCGGCATACATATCGTCCAGGCATTCAAAGCTGACCTTTTTGAGAATGACCGGCAGGATCTCGGCGTTCTGCAGAATATCGGGGTCAACGCCGGCGTGACGCAGTTCGGCCTCAAAGCTGGCCTTGCCGCGCACAATGTTCTCCTCGCGCTTCTCGCGCTTGAACCACTGCTTGATTTTGACGCGCGCCTGATTGGACTGACAGATGTTCAGCCAGTCGCGGCTCGGGCCTTTGGCGGACTTCGACGTTAAAATCTCGACGATATCGCCGTTGTGCAGCGGCGCATCGTAGCTTGCAATGCGGTTATTGACCTTCGCGCCGATCATGGAGTTGCCGACAGCAGAGTGAATGGCGTAGGCAAAGTCGATGGGCGTGGAGCCTGCAGGCAGGGAAATGACCTTGCCCTTGGGTGTAAAGACGAAAACCTCGTCGTCGAACATATCGACCTTGAGCGAATGGATATAGTCGTCCGCTTCGACGTCCTGCTGATTTTCAAGCAGACGCCGCACCCACTCGAACTCCTTCTCCGAGCCCTCACCCGCGTGCTGCTTGTATTTCCAGTGCGCCGCGACGCCGTATTCCGCCGTCTGGTGCATCTCCCATGTGCGGATCTGCACCTCGAACGGGATGCCCTGCGAGCCGATGACGGTCGTGTGCAGGGACTGGTACATGTTGGGCTTCGGCGTGGAGATATAGTCCTTGAAGCGGCCCGGAATGGGATTGAACAGGTCGTGGATATGACCGAGAACGTTATAGCAGTCGGCAATATTGTCCACGATCACGCGGAACGCGTAAAGATCGTACAGTTCGTCGATGGTCTTGTTCTGCGCACGCATCTTGCGGTAGATGGAATAAGTGTGTTTGATGCGGCCATAGATCGACCCGTGGATGCCGACGGACGCCAGCCGGTCCGTGATCTTCGACTGGATGGCGTTCATGAAGCTGTTGGCACTGTCCTCGTTCTTTTTGAGATAGTCGATGATCTCCTGATAGCCCTCGGGATCGAGATACTGCAAAGAAGTGTCTTCCAGTTCCCACTTGATTTTCTGCATGCCGAGCCGGTGCGCCAGCGGCGCGTAAACCTCCATCGTCTCCATGGACTTGGAGATCTGCTTGGCGGGCGTCTGGTATTGCAGCGTCCGGGTATTGTGCAGCCGGTCGGCAATTTTGATGAGGATGACGCGGATGTCCTTCGACATGGCCATGAACATCTTGCGCAGATTCTCCATCTGCTGCTCTTCCATCGTAGAATACTGCACACGCGTCAGCTTTGTGACGCCCTCGACCAGATTTGCAACCGTCTCGCCGAACATGCGTGAGATCTCCTCAAAGCTTGCGTCGGTGTCCTCCAGGCAGTCGTGCAGCAGCGCCGCCGTGATCGCGTCGGTGTCGAGGCCGATCTCAGCCACGATCTCCGCTACAGCAAGCGGATGGATGATATAAGGCTCTCCGGATTTTCGGAGTTGGTTTTTATGCTTTTCATCGGCGTATTCATATGCCCGCTGGATAACCTCCAGATCGGTGGAGGGTGCATAACGGGTGATCGCCTGCATCATGGATTCGTAATGCTCTTGTTTGGTTTCCATTCAGGTTCCTGCCTTCTGCTTTTTCAGATGAATCAAAATCGGGCTTTTCTCAAGATCGACCTTCCGGCCATCCGCGCACAGGCGGATGCACAGCGACTTTGGCCGCTGCTCCAGCTGCAAAAGCCCCTGCTCTGCCAGTACGTCGAGGCAGATGCGCGTTTTTCCCGCGCTTAAGGAAAGCTTCGCGCAGCGCGAAATTTTACGACTCAGGCAGCCGAGTTCCTCAGACAAAACGCCGCCCTGTGAAAACGCCGCCAGATACCGCCAGACAGCGACAAAATCCTGCCGCGTGGGAAGCAGGCACTCAGCCTCGTCGCAGCTGAGTTCGCCGCCCGCCAGATGCTTTTTATAGACCGCGCGGTCATGCCCCTGCGCCTCGCGGAAGGCCTTGTCCGGCCGGATATCCACAAGATTCAGCTGCACGGAGCGCACGGAACGGTATTCATTGATCTGCGGCGTAAATGCGATGTCAACCACATCGCCCTGCGCTACGGCAGCGCGCTGCGCGTTGGTCGAGAAGAAGATCGCGCCCCAGGTATACGCGCCCTTGGAAAGCCGCAGGCGCAGATGCTTGCCGCCGCCGACCTCCGTCAACTCCGTGACATGCAGTCCCCGCATGCACAAGATCGGACGCGGACAACCTGCGCCGCAGGGCTCCAGATCGCCCAGCGCCTGAATATTCTCGATGGTCAGCAGTTCCGGCGGAATTTCGCAGTCGATGGCAAGTGCGGTGCTGCACGCGTCCGATTCCCGGAAACGCGCGCACAGGGCCATCATCTTTTCCCGGAAGGGCGCGATGCTCTCGCGCCGGATGGTAAAGCCGGCGGCAAGTTCATGCCCGCCGTAGCTTTCGAGTAAGCCGGACAGCTGCTCCAGTGACCGGAACAGATTGAATCCGCCGTAGGAACGCGACGAGGCCTTTCCCTTGTCGCCGTCGAGGCAGATCAGGAACGTTGGGCAGCTGTACTCCTCCGCCATGCGGGAGGCCACGATGCCGACAACGCCCTGGTGCCAGCTTTCATCCGCCAGCACGATTGCCTGCGGCGGGCCGCCGGGCGGGAGCATGGCGACGGCAGACTGATAGATGCTGCTTTCAATCTCCTGCCGCCTGCGGTTGAGTCGGCAAAGCGTCCCCGCCAGTTCGACCGCGCGCGCAGCGTCGTGCGTCAGGAATAATTCCGTTGCTACGTTGACCTCGCCCATGCGCCCGGCAGCGTTGATACGCGGGGCCAGCGTATAGCCGATGGTCCCCGCCGTGACGGGTCCTTTCTGCACAGAGCATTCCGCCATCAGGGCCGCAATGCCGACGCGGCGCGGGTTTTCCAGCGCCTTTAAGCCTCGTGCGACCATTGTGCGGTTCTCGCCCGTCAGGGGCATAACATCCGCAACCGTGCCGAGGCAGAGGAAATCACAGTATTGATCCAAGAGCGTTTCCTGCTCACCCTCAATGGCGGCGGCAAGCTTGAACGCGACGCCGACGCCCGCCATCTCCGTGACCGGCTGCGGCTGATCTTTGCGGTGCGGATTAACAAGCGCGACGGCCTGCGGCAGTTCGGATTTGCACTCGTGGTGGTCGGTAATGACCAGATCGATGCCAAGTTCCCGGCACAGCGCCGCCTCCTGATTGGCCGTAATACCGCAGTCAACCGTTACAATCAGTTCCACGCCCTGTTTTTTGAGGGTATCGATCGCAATAGGGTTCAGCCCGTAACCCTCTTCGAGCCGGGCGGGGATATAGCTGGTCACATGGCCGCCTCTGCTGCGCAGATATTCCGTCAGCAGACAGGTCGCCGTGATGCCGTCAACGTCATAATCGCCGAAAACGGCGATATGCTCACGACGGGCCAGCGCCTGCTTGACGCGGGCGGCAGCCTTATCCATGTCCAGAAGGTCAAATGGAGAGGAAAGCGGGGTGCTGCAGGATAAAAATTCGCGGGCCGCGCCCGCATCCCGATAGCCGCGGCTGCAAAGCAGCGCAGCGGTGATTGGTGAAAAGCCCGCCGCGCACAACGCCCTCGCGTCGGCAGGCTCATAAGACGAGATTGTCCAGGTTCCGTACTTCAATTCCAATGCACATCCATTATTTTTTCTTTTTCGGTTATTATAGCATTTCAAACCGAATATCACAATACAAAATGTGGATACCAACAGCGCAAAGAGCGGATTTTTCATACGGAACCGGCGGTTCCGGCACGCAGGCGCGCTGTTTTGCTTTTCTTTGTAGTCCGGATGTGATAAAATAGCGGCAATCAAGAAGCTGGAGGATTCGGCATGCAGGAAAAGAAACGGGGCAGAACGCGCAGCCGCTGGCTGCTTCCGGCGGCGCTGGTGCTGGCTGGAGCGGCATGGTTTGAAAATTTCACGCTCTCGACGAGCACCGTGACCGCAGCCTGCGCGGCGCTGCCGGAGGCGTTTTCCGGGCTGCGCATCGTGCAGATCTCCGATCTGCACGGCAGACGCTTTGACGCGGAAAGCCGGTATCTGCTGGAGTTGGTACGCCTGCAAAGCCCGGATCTCATTGCCCTGACCGGCGATTTGGCCGACGAATTCACAGACTTTTCCATGCTCCCGCCGCTGTTGGAGGGCCTGGCAGCACTTGCGCCGACGTTTTATGTGACAGGCAACCACGAATGGGTGCTCTCGCGCGAAAAGCGCGCAGCGCTCTTTTCCATGCTGGACGCGGCTGGCGTTGTGCGGCTGCAAAACGAATACAAGCTGCTTGAACGGGGACAGTTCTCCATCGTGCTGGCCGGAGCCGATGACCCGAACGGCCCGTTCGACCAGAAGCGTCCGGCGCAGCTTGTGCGCGAAATCCGGCAGGCTCGGGGCAAGGACGCGTATATCCTCATGCTCTCACACCGCAACGACGAACTGGATCTGTGGGCAAATATGGGCGTGCAGACCGTCCTGTGCGGCCACGGCCACGGCGGGATCGTGCGCCTGCCGTTCGTAGGCGCCGTCTTCGGAACGCATCTCGATCTGTTCCCGGACTATACAGCAGGCTTATATCAAAAGGGCCAAACCAGCATGATCGTCAGCCGCGGTCTCGGCGGCAGCCGGAAGCTGCCGCTGCGCATCGGAAACCGCCCGGAGATCGTAACCGTGATTTTAAAAACAGATTCCGGAGAGATTTAAACTTTTTATAAACAATCGGCCTATGCGCTTGTATTTCCTCCGCAGGTTTTTATAATAGACTCCATCAAACGATTTGCAGATGGAGTGACAGACTATGTTTCGGAAAATCGGGGACGGACTACGGAAGTTTATGGCGGGGCGCTATGGCTCTGACCGGCTGAACCAGTGTTTGCTGGGCGCAGCGTTTGTGCTGATTCTCATCAGCGCCATCGGCGGCCGGCGGGGGGGGGG
>ERZ773145.1977-NODE-1977-length-15461-cov-3.519992_pt1 | contig 15461 bp, 16 predicted proteins | sample MGYA00580848_ERZ773145 | MGnify/ENA primary metagenome ERZ773145 (study PRJEB29015, sample SAMEA2737858) | human gut metagenome | biome: human gut; feature: human-associated habitat; material: faeces | place: China | collected 2012 ... | reverse complement strand
GGTGCGGTGGGCGCTGAGAATGTGGGCCTCATAGGGGATGCCGAAGGTCTCGAGCTGCTGGCAGGCACCCTTTACAACGGGCCAGTCAGAGTCGCTTCCCATAATGACTGCTACTTTTTTCATGCGATCCTCCTTAAAAAGATAAAAATGCAAATAAAAAAAGGGTAAACCGCTCCCCATGGATCTCCATGGAGAACAGGTTTGCCCAGACGGTCGACAGTACGTATGACAGCAGGCTTCCATGTGGTGCTCCACGTTCCGTCAGTTGCCTGTGCTTCAATGTAATCATTATCTCAGACATGACAGAAAATGTCAATTCCTGACACGGCTTTTTCCGTGGAACCTCGCCACAAAATTTCGGAAAGATTGTTGCGATTTTTGCACAATATGTTAAAAAAGTATCTATTTTCAACGAAATAAGTTATGCTAATTGGAGGTATTACCTATACTTCTTCTGGGGGGCCTTATGCATTTCACAGCTATAAGGCGGCGTCTGCCTGTCTGACCGCTGAAAAACCCTTATGAACAGGGGAAACGCACCTCTTTGCTCTTGCACCGGGGCGGGCGCGCAGGTATAATGATGAAAAAGAGCATTAACAAATGACGGAGGTGGCTTCATGTACGAAAACGGGAAGATCTATATGGGTCTGGCAGGTGACAAGCGGGTGGAACTGGCGCTGAATATGTGCAACCGCCACGGACTGATCGCTGGGGCCAGCGGCACCGGCAAGACCGTCACCATGAAGGTGATGGCGGAGTCCTTTTCCGACGCCGGTGTGCCGGTGTTTCTGTGTGATGTGAAGGGCGACGTGGCGGGCATCTGCGCGCCGGGCCAGAGCAGCGAGGGCATGGAAAAGCGCATCGACAAATTCGGCCTGCGGGACCGCTTTGTCTACCAGGGTTATCCCACCACCTTCTGGGATGTTTATCAGGAGGGCGGCCACGCCGTCCGGGCCACCGTCAGCGACATGGGACCGGAGCTTCTCAGCCGAATTTTGGGCTTGACGGCGGTACAGGAGGGAATTCTGCACATCGTGTTTCAAATTGCGGATGACAAGGGGCTGCTGCTGATCGACCTGAAGGATCTGCGGGCCATGCTGACCTATGTCAACGAGCACCGCACCGAATACATGATGACCTACGGCAATATCACATCTCAGTCGGTGACGGCGATCCTGCGGGCGCTGCTGCCGCTGGAGCAGCAGGGCGGCGAGCTGTTTTTCGGGGAACCGGCGCTGGACATCCGCGACTGGATGCGCACGACTGCTGACGGCCGGGGCATGATCAATGTGCTGGACTGCGTCAAGCTGGTGCAGAATCCCACGCTGTACGCCAGTTTCCTGCTGTGGATGCTGTCGGAGCTGTTTGAGATCCTGCCGGAGGCCGGCGATCTGGACAAGCCCCGGATGGTATTCTTCTTTGACGAGGCCCACATGCTGTTCCGCGATGTGCCCACTGTGCTGCTGCAAAAGGTGGAGCAGACGGTGAAGCTGATCCGTTCCCGGGGCGTGGGCGTGTACTTTGTGACGCAAAGTCCCAGCGATATTCCCGACACCGTGCTGGCGCAGCTTTCCAACCGGGTGCAGCACGCCCTCCGGGCCTATACCCCCGCGGAGTTAAAGGCTGTCCGCACGGCGGCGCGGGCCTTCCGGCCCAATCCCGCGTTTCAGGCGGAGGATGCCATCATGGAGCTGGGCGTGGGCGAGGCGCTGACCTCGTTCTTGGACGAAGCGGGCGTACCCGCTATGGTGGAGTGCACGAAGATTATCTGCCCCCAGAGCCTCATGTCGGTGCCGGAGCCCATGGTCCGGGCCAAGGTGATGATGCACGACGGCATGGAGAAGTATGACGAGTTTGTGGATAACGTGTCGGCCTACGAGGTGCTGACAGCGGAGCGGGAGGAAGCGGAGGCCGCCAAGCAGGAGGAGGCCGACCGCAAGGCCCGTGAAAAGGAGGAGGCTCAGGCGGAAAAGCTGCGTCTGAAAGAGGAAGAAACCGAACGAAAGCGCAAACAGAAGCTGGAGGACGAGGCTCGCCGCAAGGCGGAGCGCCGGGCGGCCAAGATCGAGTCCCAACTGATCTCAGCAGGCGGTCAGGTGCTCAAGCGGGGCCTGCTGGGTGTGCTGAAAAAGTGGTAACGCGGTTTTTGACGGAATACCTATTAACAAACATGAAAAGGAGAACGTGATATGAAAAAGAGAATTTCGGTCCCATTTTTAGCGGCTGCGATTGTGGTTTTGGCCCTGCTTGCGGTGATCGTCATTGCAAAACCCTTTCCCCAAAAAGCATCGGCGGTATTCCCGGAAAAGCTGTTGGAGCTCCCCTGCACCGTGGCGCGGGAATCCGTGGACGGTGCGGAAAAGATTGATCTTACAAACGACCAGAAGGAAGCCCTGTTGAATGAACTGGAAACCGTTCAAGCAGTACGGCTGGAACCTCTGACGGCAAGATTGGTCCCTACGATCGGTATGTGTACCGCTTCAGCTTTGAAAATCAGCAGGAGATCTCAATGGATGACCGCGGAACGCTCTATACGCAGAAGAGCGGCTATACGATGACCGAGGATATCTCCGGTGTGCTGGACCTCTTGAATGGCTGGTTCTGAGCTGAGCACCGGAGCCGGGCAGAATAAATGGCAAATAGAGTCTTGCAGAGTGCGTATTCATAAATGCTGATTGAAATAGCGACAGATAAGAAAATGCTCTGCAAAAGTCTGCCTTCCATTTGGAAGGCAGACTTTTTTCGCCTATCAGCCGGTAAGGGTCAGGCTGCGCTGAACTCCTCCCGCAATTCCTCCATGGCCTCGGACACATGATCCGCAGAAAAGCAGAACCGGCCGTTTTCATCATATACCTCAATGTGTCCCATCACATACCGCAGTTCAAATCGCTCCATTTTTATAACCCCTTCCGTGGTGTGTTGTTTTCTGATTACATGCTCAGTATACAATACATACTGTCCTATAAAACGGACACTGTCACCAGCTGCGATCTCTGTACGGCGTATTTTCCTCAGATCGATCCGCGGCTCAGAGCATGATACTGCCGGTTTCTCTGCCGGCCATCGCGGTATTCAGCAGCGTTTCCTTGCAGACGGCGGCGAAATACCGGCTGTCTTCAAATCTGCCCGGGTAGTGCTTCTCAATAAACGCCAGAGTTTCTTTTAGCTGCAACATGGCGGCGAACATATGCTTGCAGGCGTAAGTGCAGAAACAGTCGCAAACCAGATTTCTGATCTCGCCATCGATGTAGTCACATTCCAGCTCGTAGGGCTGTGTCCCTTCCACAATGGCCCGCACCCGAGTCTTATCCAGAGAGATGTACCGCACCCGGTTTTCTCTGTAATAGTCATGTCCCCGCTCCGCAATGGCGTCGCTGATCTTCATGGTTTGCAGATCATTCAACTGAAAGCCGCTGCCGTCCTGTTCGGAAACAATCTCCGTATCCTCCTTCTCAGGTGCCTTGAACCAGGTGATGACCTGTTCATAAGGGAGTGCGCTGCGGTCAAAGGTGACGAAGTGCGATCCGGCAAAATGGAATTCACCGTGGACCTTCGTATCGGCGACGCTGATGACCCGCTTGTAGTCGGACAGCTTGATCTTGAAGGTATAGCAGACATCCACCACATGACCGCGGAAACCTTCCAGCTTTCCATCCACAAAGACCAGATCGCCGCAGTGGAGATCAAATTGATCGTTGTAGTAGGAGAGCGTCATGTTGCGAGCAGGGAAGTGGATCAGCACCAGGGATCTGGTAGGCTTCGGCTTTCTGGAAATAACAAACCGCGCGGCAGCCTCGTGCCTGCTTTCCTTTTCAGCGGCGGAAAAAACGATCTTGAACTTCATAAAACCCCTCCTTCAAAATGATCGAGTTTCCTTCCAGTATTATCATTTTACAATCTTACCTGTCCCAATAACCGGACTGCGACGAAAAAACGGCTCTGACCGTAATGGTCTGAGCCGTTTGATCTGAATTTGATTCAGTTTTTATGCCTGCGGGCCGTAAAGCGCTGCGACGGAGCCGATATGCGCCTTCATACCCTCTACGACATGAGCGGGTCCCACGATCTGCGCTTGGGGGCCAAAACCCAGCACCCACGCAAAAAACTGAGGACTGACCACCACGTCCGTCCGGACGGTGAAATGGGCCGGGCCGTCGGGGACGATGAACACCTCGCTGCCCAGTCGGTCCAGAACGGTACCCACCAGATGATTTTCAAACCGCATCTGTACCTTGGTCTCATCCCCGGTAAACATACCGAAGACCTTGCGGGTATAGACCGCCATGTCCAGCGCCTGATAGACCTCCTGACCGTCCCGCTCCTCATCCAGCGTGGAGATCTTCTCCATCTTGTCCACGCGGTAGTGCTTGATGATCCCGGCCTTAGAGTCATAGGCCACCAGATAGTAGTTTTCATCGTCCCAGGTCATGGCAAAGGGACTGACCACATAGTACGCACCGCCGTGGCGGTACTGCCGCTCCTTGGCCACATTATACTCAAAGTACAGAAACCGGATCTTCCGGTTATTGGAGATGCCGTTGTGAATCTCATCCACATTGTAGTAGATGGACTCGTTCATGGTCTTGATGCGGTTTTTCACAAAGACCTGCCGGTGAAGAAGCTGGGCGCTGTGTACGCTGGCCAATGTCTCGATCTTCTTGATGAGGGACGCGGTCTTTTTGTGGGTGATGAATTTGGAGGACTGCACGCTGTCCACCAGCAGCTTCAGCTCCGGCAGCTCAAAGGTGCGGCTTGCCACATAATAGCCGAACACGCGGCCCCGCTTGCATTCCTCAATATCCATGCCGAAGGTGCGTAGCGCCTCGATGTCATCGTAAATGCTTTTGCGCTCTGCGGCGATGCCGTTGGACTCTAAGTATTGAATCATCTGATTGACTGTAATCGGGTGCTCCTCGTCGGAGTTCTGAAGCAGATAATTCATGACATGAAGTAATTTCAATTTCTGGAAAGAGGATCTGGCCATATATGTTCCACCTTTCTGCGCCCGGATCAGTAGGCGTGAACCTGCAACCGGATTGCTTCATATTTAGATGGCGTTCTGCCTTGTATCGCGCAATGTCTTTACGTTCATTGTAGAATGAAATGTGAGCTTATGTCAATGGATAGACGTTCTAACGGCAGCATCCCTTTGCTGTACCGACTATACAAGCGCACCCGACCGTGTTATACTGTTAAAAAATTCAATACATGCAGATAGAGGAAAGAGAGGCAGATGGAAATGAACTACACCTCCGCACAGGCCAACAAGCTGCTGAAAAAACTGAATGACGAGTATACCGCGTTGCTGGACAAGGAGACCCGCAGCCGGGACTTCCGGGCTGCCATGGGGGAGGATGTCGAGTCCGTTCGGCCTGTCTACGATTACGCTGAAACGCAGATCCGTCTCGCAGAGTTGGAAGCGAAAATCCGCAAGCTCAAGCACGCCATCAACATTTTTAACGCCACGCAGACCGTGGACAGCTTTGACATGACCATCGACGAGCTGCTGGTCTACATTCCTCAGCTCACCAAGCGGAAAAGCAAGCTGCTGGAAATGAAAAGCCGACTGCCCAAGGAGCGTGTGGAGGAGCAGTACGGCCGCCAGTCCAGCATCATCGACTACACCTACGCCAACTATGACATCGCGGCGGTGGAGGCCGACTATGAGAAAGCTGCCGATGAACTGTCCCGTGCCCAGCTTGCGCTGGACGCGGTGAATCAGCGGGAAACCTTTGAGTTTGAAGAATGACCGCTTTCCGTCGTTTCACACGAATGTCCGACCATTTTTGATCCAATCACGATCTCTGCGTGTGTTCAGCGTTCAGAGACAGAGAATCGGTTATTTTGATGGTTATCCGTTATGCAGCCCGCGTTTATGGTTTATGGGGAACATTTACCGGCAGCATCGGTGAAGCGAGAAAACTTTTTGGGGCCGAAGTACGGTTATAGGCCCTGACTATTTACAGTGGGGAAATGTTCGTTTTGCGGAACTCCAAATTGAGCGTGAACTGTCCAAAATGGCGGAATCATGTTGAACAGTGAAAATAGGAGGCAACGAAAATGAAATGGTTTATGTTCTGCGTCGCAATGAATTTTATAGCAGCCATTGTACTGATTGGAGCCGGCGCAACGGAACTGAATAATTTAGGAACGAGTGTTCCGGCGCTTTTGTGTATTGCTGCCGGTATATGCGGACTGATCGAAATTAGAAAGAACAAGTGATGGAATTACAATCGTTTGCTTACCGGACGCTGTCGCTGCCAAGGCGCTTAGACAAGCGGCAGCCTGTTTTCACAAGGCGAATTGAACACAATACGAAAAGAAAAAACGAAAGGGGAGAGGAATATGACAGTGATCGGCAATATTCTATGGTTTCTGTTTGGTGGACTGATCGGCGGACTTGCATGGGTGCTGGCCGGATGCCTGTGGTGTGTGACCATCATCGGTATTCCCGTCGGACTGCAATGCTTCAAGTTTGCAAGTCTTGCCTTTTTCCCTTTCGGAAAAGAGGTCATATATGGGGGCGGCGGGTTTTCCTTTCTGGTGAACCTGATCTGGATCGTATTCTTCGGCCTTGAAATGGCGATCGGCTATGTCATTCTTGGCTGTCTCTGGTGCATAACACTCCTTGGTATCCCCATCGGAAAGCAGTGCTTCAAGATGGCGAAGCTGTCGCTGATGCCCTTCGGCGCGTCGGTGATCTGACCGGGACCGGACAGGATCGACCGTCTCTCTTGCATTGTCAGCCGCACCGTGCTATAATGCTTCTACAAAATTTATGACGTGGGGTTTTCAAGGCGTTTGATATGCTGCTTTTAACCACGCAATTGTGCAGAACAATTGCGTGGTTTTGTTCTGCGATTTTCAGGAGGACACATGAACGAGAATCAAAAATTAGGAACCATCATGAAGGAGCTGATCCGGTTCAGCCTGCCGCTGATCCTCAGCGGTGTGCTGCAGCAGCTCTATAACTGGGCAGACGCCTTCATCGTCGGCAATGTGGACGGAGAGCTGTCCCTTTCCGCCATCGGCGTGACGTCCATTCCCATCAGCTTCTTCATCACCACCATCACCGGCTTCACGCTGGGCCTGTCCGTCCTGATCGCCAAGAACTTCGGTGCAAAGAAACAGGACAGCATCCCGCCTGTGCTGGCGGTGTTTGCCGTGATCCTCGGCGGCGTATTTCTGCTGGCTGCGGCAGTCGGCTCCGCCCTGTCCTATCCGTTTATGGAGCTGCTGCATACGCCGGCGGATACCATCGACCTCGCCAGCGGCTATATCCGCATTATTTTCTGGGGCCTGCCGTTTCTGGCGGTCTATAATGTCTATACCGCCACCCTGCGCGGACTGGGGGACAGCCGCATTCCGTTCCTCTCCATTCTGGTCTCCTCTCTCATCAATGTGCTGCTGGATATCCTTTTTGTTGCGGAGCTGCGCTGGGGCGTACTGGGCGCGGCTGCGGCGACTGTGCTGTCCCAAGCGATCATGACGGTGTTCATCGTCCTGTACGGAACAAGCAAATACCCGTGGCTGAAAAGCGGTTACCGGAAAGAGAGCTTCTGCGGCGCCGTGGTGCGGGACGGCTTGCGCTACGGCCTGCCGCCCATGGTACAGTCCAGCATCAGCGCCTTAGGCAGTCTGGTATTGCAGGACTTCATGAACCGCTTCGGAACGGATACCGTCACCGCCATCACAACGGCCTACCGCATCGACACGCTGATCCTGCTGCCCATTGTGAACCTCGGCTCCGGTATTTCCACGGTCACGGCCCACAGTCACGGCGCGGGAGATACGATACGCACCCGAAAAACCCTCTCTGTCGGTACAATTCTGACCCTGGTGGTGTCTGCGTTCCTGACGGGCCTCGTGATCCCGACAGGCGGAAAGATCATTGCGCTTTTCGGTGCCGGGACCGCTGCGGTGGCGATCGGAAGCGCCTTTTTCCACCGCATTGCATTCTTCTATCCGATCTTCGGCCTGACCACGGCGTTCCGCGGCTATCTGGAGGGCAGGGGAGACCTGATGTACTCCAGCGCTGCGGGACTGGTCTCTCTGGCCGTCCGCATCATTGCCTCCTACGCAATGGCTCCGCACTTTGGAAATATGACCATCGCCTATGCGGAAATGGTCTCGTGGGTGTGGCTTCTGGTCATGTACCTGTTTCGCCTGGCAGCCAAAAAGGATGACACTCTATGAGCAATGAGCATAGGTGCGATGTCACCGATGTTGAACTGGAACCTCACCGGCGTCAGATAGGGATAGCGAACTGAGATTCGGCGCCGGGTGTTTTCATAAAACGGTTCCTCTTGATACGTAATCGATTTTGCTAAAGCGCGCCACCGTTATACCGGGTCATGTTGTAGAAAGTCAACGAATGATTTTGCAAAAGATCGACGCTGATTATTTCGCTTTCACGGTTGAAATGCCCTGCCGACTGTGTTACACTTGGCGGGCATGACGATAAAAGGGAGGCGGGAGACATGAAAACGGCACAGGCGGACCTCACAACGGGCCCGCTGGGGAAGCAGATCTTCCGATTCAGCATTCCTCTGATCTTTTCCAACCTGCTGCAGGTGTTATTCAATATGGCGGACGTGGCGGTGGTCGGCCGGTTCGCAGGCTCCACAGCGTTGGGAGCGGTGGGCTCCACCACCATTTTCGTGTCCCTGTTTACCGGCTTCCTCATCGGACTGTCCGGCGGCGTTAACGTACTGGTGGCGCACCACTTCGGAGCTGACGATCAAAAGAACCTCTCGGATACCGTCCACTCGGCGGCGCTGACCTGCGCGGCGGCGGGACTTGTACTGCTGGGGATCGGCTGCGGCTTTGCGGGCGGTATCCTCAGAGCGCTGAACACCAAACCGGAGCTGATGGACGGCGCTGTGCTGTACCTGCGCATCTACTGCCTGGGTATGCCCGCACTGGCGGCCTATAACTTTGGCAACGCCGTGTTCTCCGCGGTGGGTGATACCCGCCGACCTCTGTACTACCTCTCCATCGCCGGCGTCATCAACGTGGTGCTGAACCTGTTCTTCGTCATCGTCTGCAATATGGACGTGGCAGGCGTGGCGGTGGCCAGTATCATCTCACAGTATTTCTCCGCCATTCTGGTAACGGCGGCGCTGCTGCGGAGCCGTGAGAGTTACTGCCTGCGGTTTTCCCAGCTGCGGTTCCATAAGACCCGCACGAAAGCTATTCTATCCATCGGTATCCCGTCCGGACTGCAAAACGCCATTTTCGCGTTGGCCAATCTGTTCATCCAGCGGGGCGTCAACACCTTCAGCGCCACCATGGTGGCGGGAAACTCCGCCGCTACCAACGCCGACGCGCTGGTGTATGATGTGATGCAGGCCTTCTACACCGCCTGCGGCAGCTTCATCGGCCAGAACTACGGCGCAGGCAAGAAGGACCGCATCCGCCGGACCTTCCTGATCAGTACGGCGTATGCCTTCGGAGCGGGACTGCTTCTGGGTCTGGGATTGCTGCTGTTTGGACGGCCGTTCCTGAGCCTCTTTACCACAGACCCGCAGGTGATGGACGCGGGTATGTACCGTTTGACGGTCATGAGCGTTTCCTACTGCGTCTCCGCGTTTATGGACGGCGCTATCGCTGCTTCCCGTGGCCTTGGCAAGAGTGCTGTCCCCATGGTCATCGTGATTTTGGGCTCCTGCGTGTTCCGCATTATCTGGGTCTACACCGTGTTTGCGTGGTTCGGCACCATCACGTCCCTGTATCTGCTGTATGTGTTTTCCTGGACCATCACGGCAGCGGCAGAGATCATCTATTTCATTCGTATCTATCGGCAGGCCACAGCGGATCTTACCGCCGCCTGACCGCAAAACCGCAAAAGAGCGGAGGGATCGATTGATCCCTCCGCTCTTTTTGATTATGCACATGAACGAGCTTGCTGTCATTCATGGGAACGTATCGTGCGCTGTTAGCAGAACCCTACACGCCTGTTCTTATCTGACGAAAGAATGGGAATGGCTCCGCTGCGAATCACAGTCCGCGCCAGCTTTCGGGCCGCAGACAGCTGAGATCCTGCTCAGCCTGATGGATCTTGGCCAGCAGAGCATCCCGGTCCTGATTGAGTGTGCCCCGGAGGTCCAGATAGTTGCTGGCATGATTCATGCGGAACACACTGCCGGGGCTGTCGAAGTGAGAGACCAACAGCTCTGTTTCCTTCAGCACCTGATGCTGGTCCAGCAGACGGAAGCTGCCGTCATGGACCCAGTCATACAGAGGTGTTCCCGGCTCCACCATCAGCGTCAGCATTCCGATGTATTCCGGGTTCATGGCGTTGAAGGCCTCGGCGGTCTTGACGGCATGTTCCTCCAGCAGCTCCGGGCCGCCCAGACCGGTGATGGCAGTGACGGATAGTGCCATGCCGTTTCTGCGGACCTTCTGTCCCATTTCGATGATCTCTGCGGCGGGATGGCCCTTCCGCATGAGGGTGAGGACCTTGTCACTGCCGGATTCCAACCCCATGTAGACCATGGTCAGGCCTTTAGCCCGGAGGGTTTGCAGCTCCTCGTCCGTCCGCAGGCGGATGCTGCTGGGAGAGGCGTAGCTGGTGACCCGCTCGCACTCCGGAAACAGCTCCCGGATGGTATCCAGAATTGTGTACAGTTCACTGGCCTTTCGGATCAGTGCGTCGCCGTCCGCCAGAAAGATGCGGCGGACGCTGCGGTAGCGCTGCCGGGCCATCTGGAAATCCTCCAGAACCTCATGCAGAGGCCGCAGGGCAAAGCGCTTTTCCTTGTACATGCTGCAAAAGGCACAGGTATTGTGGCTGCACCCGTAGGTCACCTGCACGATGAGGCTGTACGCCTCGGAGGGCGGACGGTAGACCATGCCTTGGTATCTCATACGCCCAGCTTCTCCAATGCAGACATCTTTACGCAGGTGCAGAAAACGGCAATGGCCTTCTCCACATCCTCCACAGGCGGGAAGGAGGGGGCAATACGGATGTTGCTGTCATTGGGGTCGATGCCGTAGGGGAAGGTGGCGCCGGCGGCGGTCATGGCCACGCCGGCCTCCTTGCACAGGGCCAGCGTCCGCTTGGCGGTGCCGGGCATGGCGTCAAAGGAGACGAAGTAGCCGCCCTTGGGATGGCTCCAGCTGGCGATCTCCAGCGGGGCGATCTCACGGTCCAGAGTGCTCAGAACGGCCTCGAACTTCGGCTTCATGAATGCCGCGTGCTTTTTCATCAGCTTCAGGGTGTGAGCCCGGTTCTGGAGATAGAGCACATGGCGCTGCTGGTTCACCTTATCATAGGAAATGGTCTGAATACCGATCCACTTCTCAAAATCCTCCAGGTTGGCTTCGGAGGTAGCCATGCAGGCCACACCGTCGCCGGGGAAGGTGATCTTGGAGGTGGAGGCGAACTCGTAGACCATATCATAGTTGCCATACTTCTTGCACTGGTGCAGAATGTCCGGGAACTCCACATAGTCGCCGTCAAACTCGTGGATGCAGTACGCATTATCCCACATGATCGTGAAGTCCGGCGCGGCGGGCTTCATGGAGGCCATGCGGACGATGGTATCCTTGGAGTAGATGATGCCCTCGGGGTTGGAATACTTGGGCACGCACCAGATGCCCTTCACCGCCGGGTCCTTGATGGCCTCCTCCACGGCGTCCATGTCCGGACCGGTGGAGGTCATGGGAATGGTGATGAGCTCAAAGCCGAAGGATTCCGTCAGCTTGAAGTGGCGGTCATAGCCGGGGGCGGGGCACAGCCACTTGACAACAGGCTCCCTGCACCAGGGGCGGGGGCTGTTGAGGCGGCCGTGGATAAAGGCGCAGTCGATCACGCCGTACATGAGCTGCAGACTGGCGTTGCCGCCCACGAATACCTGCTTGGGCTTGCAGTCCAAAAGGTTTGCGAACAGGCGCTTGGCCTCCGGCAGACCGGACAGCGCGCCGTAGTTGCGGATATCAATGCCGTCGACAATATAGTCCTCCGGCTCCTTGAGCATATCGAAGATGTCAGATACCATGTCCAGCTGATCCTTGCAGGGCTTGCCGCGGGTCATGTCCAGCTTCAGCCCCTGTGCCTTCAGATCTGCAAAAGCGGTCTGCAGTGCTGCGTATTCCGCCCTCCGTTGGTCCAGTGTCATGTCTTTGTATGCAGTCATCTGTCTCATCCTCTCCGGGTAGTCCCTGAAGTTTTGTGCGGGGCAAAAGCCCCGGTCAATAATCTTTTATATTATACTCACCTTTTGGCCGAGATTCAAGGACTTTTTCTGTCAAGAATCATAAAAACACCCGGAAAACGCGGAAAAATTTTACGTTTTTCTTTTCTTTTTTCGAAAAATATGTTACAATCCACAAAAATGACAGCCATATCTGCACAGGGGGGACCTTTTTGGAAGATCAACAGCAAAAGAAGTATCAACTGATGACGGAAACACCGGTGAGCCGGCTGATCCCACGCATGGCGCTGCCCTGCGTGGTCAGTATGCTGGTGACTGCCTTTTACAACATGGCAGACACGTTTTTTGTAGGGATGCTGAAGAGCAATGCCGCCACCGGCGCGGTGGGCGTGGTATTTTCCCTGATGGCCATTATTCAGGCCATCGGCTTTTTCTTCGGTCAGGGCAGCGGTAATTTTATCTCCAGGGAGATCGGCCACAAAAACTATCAGGAGGCGTCGGAAATGGCCTCCACCGGCTTTTTCAGCGCTCTGGCTACCGGTGTGCTGATCTGTGTGATGGGACTGCTGTTTCTGGAACCTCTGGCCTACCTGCTTGGCTCCACGGACACCATTCTGCCCTATACCAAAGCGTACCTCAGCGTGATCCTGCTGGGCGCGCCGTGGATGACCTCATCGCTGGTGCTGAATAACCAGCTTCGTTTTCAGGGCAGCGCCGCTTATGCCATGGTGGGCATCACCAGCGGCGCGGTACTGAACATCGGTCTGGACCCTCTGCTGATCTTTGTGCTGGATCTGGGGATCGCCGGCGCTGCTTGGGCTACCATCATCAGCCAGTTTGTCAGCTTTTGCCTGCTGCTGGTCGGCTGCACCAAGGGCGGCAATCTCAAGCTCCATCTTTCTCATGTGAAACTGAAGCCCTATTATTATCTGTGGATCTTCAAGGGCGGTCTGCCGTCTCTGGCCCGGCAGGGACTTGCCAGCGTGGCTACCATCTGCCTCAATCAGGCGGCCCGGACCTATGGAGACGCCGCCATCGCCGCCATGGGCGTGGTGCAGCGGATCATGATGTTCGGCGGCTCTGCCATGATCGGCTTCGGTCAGGGCTTTCAGCCGGTGTGCGGCTTCAACTACGGCGCCGGCCTGTACCATCGGGTGAAGGAGGGCTTCTGGTTCAGCGTCAAGGTGACGTTCGTGCTGCTGCTGGCTGTCAGCGCGGCGGGCTTTGTCTGGGCACCGCAGCTTGTATCCATCTTCCGGGACGATCCGGAGGTCATCACCATCGGTACGGCGGCTCTGCGGTTCCAGTGCGTGACCTTCTGCCTGCAAAGCTGGGTGGTCATGGGCAATATGTGTCAGCAGACCATGGGCCTGACGGTGCCGGCCACCTTTATGGCGGTGGCCCGGCAGGGGCTGTTCTTTATCCCTACCGTGTGGATCCTGGCCCTGACGCTGGGCCTGCCCGGTATCCAGATGGCTCAGATGGTGGCGGACCTGCTGACCTTTCTCTGCTCCGTTCCCATTCAGATCTGGGTGCTGAAAAAATTGTCGCAGCCGCAAAAATAAACTGTAATCGAAACTTTTGGGATCGGATACCGCTGTACGTAAGCTGTACAGCGGTATTTTTCTATGGGGAGAGGCCCTCGCAGCTGTTCTGCGGCATCAAGACCGCGCAGCGGCAGAAAGCGATTGACTTTTCCAAAAAACCGATTTATAATCGGTATATACCGAAAACGAAGGGGGCGTATGAATGCCGAGACCACCGCGGTGCCGAAGGATCTGCGGCAAACCGCAGATCGATACCTTCTGCCCGAACGGGGGAGGGAGCGGAACGCCGATCCTGCTGACGCTGGACGAATACGAGGTCATCCGGCTGGTGGATCTGGAACAGCGCACCCATGAGCAGTGTGCTGCCCAGATGGACATTTCCCGTTCCACCGTACAGGAAATCTACGAAAGCGCGCGGCAGAAGATCGCAGCGTGTCTTGTCCACGGAAAGCCGCTGCGCATCACCGGCGGGAATTACCGTATCTGCGGCGGTGAGGAGCATCCACACTGCGGCCGCAGCTGCCGGTTGCGGACATTCAACGAAACCGATCACAAACAAAAAGGAGAACCTGATATGAAAATCGCAGTTACCTATGAAAACGGTCAAATTTTCCAGCACTTCGGCCACACGGAGCAGTTCAAGCTCTATGAAGTGGCGGACGGCAAGATCGTCCGGGAGGAAGTGGTGGACACCAACGGCAGCGGCCACGGCGCGCTGGCTGGCTTCCTGATGCAGCGGGGCGTGGATACCCTGATTTGCGGCGGTATCGGCGGCGGTGCCCAGATGGCACTGGCGGAGGCCGGTATCAAGCTCTACGGCGGCGTCAGCGGCGAGGCGGACGCGGCGGTGAACGCCCTGCTGGCAAGCGCGCTTGCATACGATCCCAATGTCCGCTGTGATCATCACGACCACGCCCACGGCGAGGGCGGCCACACCTGCGGCCATCACGGCTGCCACTGATATGGAGGATCGGCTGGTGCAGCTTCCGTTTTGGAAGGATTTGACCGAGCGGGAGCGGGAAACGGTGCAGCGCAGTGCGGTGACGCGCCGCTATGAAAAGGGGGCGCTCATCCATGACGGCGGCAGCGAATGTCTCGGTCTGGTGCTGGTACTCTCCGGAGAGCTCCGCACCTATCTCCTCTCCGACGAGGGGCGGGAGGTGACGCTGTTCCGGCTGTATGCAGGCGACCTGTGTGTGCTGTCGGCCTCCTGCGTCATCAGTCAGATCACCTTTGACACCCAGATGACTGCCCAGCGGGATACCGAGGTCCTCATTATCCCCGCAAATATCGTTGCCATGCTCAAGGAGCAGAATTTGGCTGTGCGCTGCTGCCTTTATGAGCTGGCCACGGCGCGGTTTTCTGACGTGATGTGGGCCATGCAGCAGCTTTTGTTCAAGGGCCTTGACCGGCGGCTGGCGGGCTTTCTCCTGTCCGAAGCGGAGCGCACCGGCTCTGATACGATTCGCATGACCCATGAACAGATCGCCCAGCACATCAGCTCCGCGCGGGAGGCCGTGGCGCGGATGCTCAAGCAGTTCTCGGAGGAGGGCCTTGTGGAGCTCAAGCGCGGCGCCATCACCTTGCGGGACTTTGACAGCCTGAAACAGCTGATATAGTAAGAGACTGTCGATAAAGTGGTAAATTCTCCGCAACGGTAAGGAAGGGTGTGTGCGGGAAACCCAAGAAGGGTGTCCCGCACCATTAAAATCCTAAGTTTTCAGAACTTTTATAAAGTTCTGAAAACTTGCTCAGC
>ERZ773145.1976-NODE-1976-length-15464-cov-6.615095_pt1 | contig 15464 bp, 13 predicted proteins | sample MGYA00580848_ERZ773145 | MGnify/ENA primary metagenome ERZ773145 (study PRJEB29015, sample SAMEA2737858) | human gut metagenome | biome: human gut; feature: human-associated habitat; material: faeces | place: China | collected 2012 ... | reverse complement strand
CAGCAGTATCATGTTTAACTTCATCTTCAACAGTTTTTAATAGATATTCTTTTGCTTGTTCGGAGGTCAATCCAGAGATTCTTTCAAGTTCCTGCTGTCTTTTCTTTTCAAGTTCGTCAACTTTCTGCTTTAACTTACCAAGTTCTTCCTCTTTTCTGGTAATACTTAAGTCACGTTTCTCGACTGCATCGATCTTTCTATCAAGAGTTTCTTCTTTAGAAAGGACTCGCTTCTCGTACTTTTGTATTTCAGCACGTCTTTCCTTTGTCTCTTTCTCAAGTTCATTCTTAGTTCTTAAAGATTCCTCTTTAACCTCTAAGAGTGCCTCTTTCTTCTTTGTCTCTGCTGTCTTTAAAGCTTCGTCTATTATCTCTCTGGCTCTCTCATTAGCATTGCCAATTTTTTCATCATTGCTTTTAGCAATGGCTTTGCCTGATATAAACCATGTAATAGGTGCGACTACTGCAAGTGTAACAAGAATTGCGACAACTATCGGAATTAACACAGGAGCACCTCCTTATTAAGTTTTCATTGTACAAAATATACAACATACTAATATTATACTTTAATCATCATAATGTCAAGGTTAGAACCTCTTAACTTTCGCATAATTAGTACTCTTTTTCTTCATTGACCACAATATCAAGTGCTTTATTAATATTATCTGTCATAAAACCCTTCCTATACAAGGAAGCCTTTACTTTCTGTCTCTGTTCATAATTATTCAAATCCTTATTGTGGTACTTACTATGAAGCTGTTTTATTATAATATCAAGTTCAGGATTTCCTATATCCGGATTGCACATCTCATCATAACATTCATCAAGCGCACATGATATTATATCTGCATCTACACCTTTTAACATAAGGCTTTGTTCTATAACTCTTCGTGATTTTGATGTCATATGGGATATAATATAATTAACTGCATATCTTTTATCATCTATATATCCATATGAAGAAACATATTGAACTGCTTTTTCTATACATTCATCCGGATAACCATTAGCTTTAAGTTTTTCAAACAATTTCTTTCTTGTATAATCTCTATCCTTCAGTAAAGACATCGCACGTATCTTTGATCTTTTATTTAATATATCAATAATATCCTCGTAATCTTCTAACGAAATATATGCATCTTTCTTTATATTAAATCTTCTAATCTCAGATATATACAAAACAAACGCAGGCTCGTAATTTATAAATACCCGCCTGCGCTTAGAATCTACTTCCTGAATAGAGGTAACATACTTATCTGTTTCCTCTGTCTTCATTAAACTTCCTCAGTATTTTCCTTTTTAGATGACTTTGTCTTAGACTCTTCTGTAGCTGTCTCTTCTTTATCATTATCTGGATTATCACCTATACCATAATGTGCTCTTACCTTCTCATCAACTTCATTTCTTATATCTGGATTGTTGATAAGATACTGTTTTGCATTCTCTCTTCCCTGTCCTATCTTCTCTCCATTATATGAAAACCATGCACCGCTCTTCTGGATAATCCCAACGTTAGAAGCAAGGTCAATAAGATCTCCTTCTGTTGATATTCCTTTACCAAACATAATATCAAACTCAGCTTCCCTGAAAGGAGGTGCCACTTTATTCTTGACAACCTTAACTCTTGTCCTGTTACCAACAACCTCTCCTCCAGACTTTAATGTCTCTATCTTTCTTACATCCATTCTTACTGAAGCATAGAACTTAAGAGCCCTTCCACCTGTTGTTGTTTCAGGATTACCAAACATAACCCCGACTTTTTCTCTTAACTGGTTTATAAATATAACAACACAATTGTTCTTACTAACAACTGGTGTAAGCTTTCTTAATGCCTGTGACATAAGTCTTGCCTGAAGTCCGACATGTGAATCTCCCATATCCCCATCTATCTCAGCCTTTGGTACAAGTGCTGCTACTGAATCGACAATAACTATATCAATAGCACCTGATCTTACCATAGTCTCACATATCTCTAATGCCTGTTCACCACTATCTGGCTGTGATATATAAAGATTATCAATATCTACTCCTATATTTCTTGCATATACAGGATCCAAAGCATGTTCAGCATCAATAAAACCAGCTATACCGCCTCTTTTCTGAACTTCAGCCACCATATGAAGTGCGACAGTAGTCTTACCTGAAGATTCAGGTCCATATATCTCTACTACCCTTCCCTTTGGCACTCCGCCAAGACCTAATGCTATATCAAGACTTAATGAACCTGTAGGTATACATTCAACATTCATGTTCGCTGTTGAATCACCCAGCTTCATAACCGAACCCTTACCAAACTGTTTTTCAATATTAGAAATAGCCGCATCCAGCGCCTTTAACTTATCTTCATTAACCAAATTATATATACCTCCATCATCTTGAACATCTGTTCGCTTATTATGATAATATTATACTCTATGTATTTTGTCAAGCTTTTTCGAACATTTATTCGAATATCATTTTAAATATTTATGTAACATATTGGATATCCTCATCGTACCATATACATATAAGAAAGTAAAGATATATTTTTCCATGTTTTAATATATATCTACAGCTTTAATATATGAATAAATCATATCAAGAGCCTCTTTACATGCTTTTTCGCGTATTGTACCTCTGTCACCTTCAAACATGTTTTTCCGGACAATAACGATATTGTTATCCACTGCATATAGTACATCCCGTTCTTTGCAATGCTCATATGCCTCTTCATATTTTTTAATATCAGTTATTCTTGAAGCCTCATCAAACGTATCTGCATAACCAGATGCTCTTTTTGATGCAACACCTATATATACAAGTCCTACAGGCTTTCCATCTTCCATCGAAGGCCCAGCAACTCCTGTAACTGAAACTGCTATGTCAGCATCCGATATAGAAAGTGCGCCAAGCGCCATTTCACATGCAGTCTGTGGACTTACAGCCGTATATAACTTTAAAGTTTCTTTTTTTACATTAAGCATACTGTTTTTTGCCTCATCGCAATATGTTATATACCCTTGATGGAACACATTAGATGCTCCACTTACATTAACAATTGCTGATGCAATCATACCTGCGGTGCATGATTCCGCTGTTGTAAGAAGCATATTCTTTTCGTTAAGCTTTTTTACTACCTTTTCCTCTATATTCATAAATATAAAACCTCCATTCTTACTGTGTTGCAGCCATTAAATATGTAACATAATAATATAAGATACTATGATCAGAATATCTAACTCCACATGAAGATAAAAGCCATTTCTGATAACAGAAATGACTTTTACATCCAGACTATTTACATCATTAGTATGACTATTTATTAGAGCCATCTATAAATACCTTATAATTCTTAATTATATAATCAAGAAGCGAAATAATTGTAAGCGCAAGAGCTATATACATGATAACCATATTAACAATATTGCTATATGGATAATCAATATTAAGAATAAGAAGTATAATCATTATCATCTGGAAAGTTGTCTTAAACTTTCCCCAGTAGCTTGCAGCTATAACAACACCATTGTCTGATGCTATAAGTCTGAAACCACTTATAATAAACTCTCTTGCAATAATTATAATTACAACCCATGCAGGAATTCTGTTAAGATCCACGAGTGCAATAAGTGCTGAACATACTAAAAGCTTATCAGCAAGCGGGTCCATAAACTTACCAAAATTGGTTACCAGATTATATTTTCTTGCTATTTTTCCATCTAGTAAGTCAGTAAAACTTGCTAACACGAATATTGCAGCTGCCAAAACATCTCCTGTCATACCAAGTCCTGGTATATAAAGAAATATAAGAAATACCGGAATCATAATTGTTCTAAGTATTGTTAATTTATTAGGTAAATTCAACTTCTTGTCCTCCCTTTACTTTCAGATAATAATTTATTCTTCAACTATTTTTCCTATAAGATCATACTCCGTTGAGCCTGTAATAAGTACATTAACAAAATCACCTGACATCAGTTCCCTGTCACATTCCACAAAAACAAGTCCATCAACATTAGGTGCATCCTTATATGAACGTCCAACATAAGTATTATCCTCAGCAATGTATCCTTCTATCATTACCTCAAGCATACTTCCAACCATGTCAGCTGATCTGTCAGCTGATATTTCCTGCTGAAGCTGCATTATCTCATCTCTGTATTTTTCTTTCACAGCTTCATCTATCTGATCAGGCATTGATGCTGCCGGAGTATCCTCTTCTCTTGAATACGTAAATACTCCAAGCCTGTCGAATTCACATTCGTCAATAAACTCCATCACCTCCTGGTGTTCTTCATAAGTTTCACCTGGAAAGCCTGTAATGAGTGTTGTCCTTAAAGCAATATCCGGAATCTCACGTCTTAACCTTGCTGTTATGTCTATAAGTTCCTTCTTATTAGTTCTTCTGCCCATTCGTTTCAGGACATTATCACTTGCATGCTGTATAGGCATATCAAGATAATGGCATACCTTTGGTTCATTCTTGATAGCTTCTATAAGCTCATCATCAATCTCCTCAGGATAACAGTAAAGAATTCTTATCCATTTTAAGTCTTTTATTTTGGATAACTCATGCAGAAGCATAGGTAGTGATTTCTTTCCATACAGATCAACTCCATAAAGAGTTGTCTCCTGAGCAACCAAAATAAGTTCTCTTACTCCGCCCTCAACAAGCTTTTCTGCCTGACCGACAAGATATTCAACCGGAAAGCTTCTGTAGCTTCCTCTTACCTTTGGTATTATACAATATGTACATCTCTTATCACAGCCCTCAGCTATCTTTAAGTATTCATAATAACCTGGTGTTGTAACTATTCTGTCCTCTTTAACCATCGGCATTCTGTCTGCATCCTCTACAAAATTAGTTATACCCTTTTCCTCAAGAACAGAAGTAATCATATCAGCTATCTTATCATATGAAGATGTGCCGACAAATGCATCAACCTCTGGAATTTCTTTTATAATCTCATCCTGATACCTATGTGCAAGGCAGCCTGCTGCTACAAGCACTTTACACTTTGCATCCTTCTTATGCTCTGCCATCTCTAATATCGTATTAATACTTTCCTGCTTGGCATCTCCTATGAAGCAACAGGTATTGACAGCTATTATATCTGCATCCCATTCATCATCTGTAAACTCAAAGCCTTTATTTTTTAATATTCCAAGCATATTCTCTGTATCAACCAGATTCTTATCACAGCCAAGCGAAACAAATAAAATTTTCATATATTTCTCCGTCCTAAAATGTTCATTTATCCAATCACAACCGCTTTGTGACTTTTTGACACGTACATCATAATAACATAAAAAACAAAAAAAATAAATGCCAATAACCTCACAATTACTGGCATTATATTAAAAAACAATTAATTGTTATAAAGTTGTTATAACAAACGCCACTATAGGAAGTGTTACTATACTAACAAGCGTTGTTAAAACAACTGAGGCTGCTGCCACATCATCATCATAGTTAAACTGTACAGCAAAAACAGATGTGATAGCCGCACAAGGACACGCCTCAAGTATGATTACAATATTGGCAACCATTCCATGAATATTTAACAACTCAAAAACCGCAATACATATTGCAGGAATAATTATCATCCTTACAATTATTGAAAAATACACAAGTTTATTTGCAAACATTTTCTTAATATCACTTGCTGCAATAATCATGCCTGTTATAAACATTGATAACGGAGTGTTAACTGCACCTGCTGCACTTATGGCCTGATGAAGCACTGATGGCATTGGAATTCTTAAAACAAATATTATGATTCCGGCAAAAACAGCAAGTGTCGCCGGAGTCGTAAATATCTTTTTTACAACCATCTTCCAGCTGATTGTCCGGCTTACAACTGAATATCCAAGTGTCCATAACAATATATTAAACACTGTAACAAATGCACTTGCATATATAAGCCCTTCACTGCCAAACAAAGCCTGAATCAACGGAAAACCCATATAAGCCGCATTAGAAAACATACACCCGAATCTTACAACTGGAAGATTATCATCTTTAATACGCATCGATAATATAAAAGTAACAGCTATACCTATAGCTATAAGAAGTACACTCAGCCAAAGTGCATACAATATATTCCTGAATATATCAGAATCAAAATCTGTCAGGTATGAATTAATAATCATACATGGTACAACAAAATAAACAAGCAGATCAGAAAATGCCTTCTTGCCTTCTATTTTTACCGCACCTGCCTTCACACATATAAAACCCGCAAATATTAATACAAACAAAACCAAAACCTGCTGTATTGTTATCATTGCTAATTGCATATATATTACCTCCAATGAAATATATTTCAAACTTCCATTAGAATAGTATAAATATTAAGAATAGTCAAGTCTAAAAACAATATACATATCTGAACACTATTTTCTCCCACCATCTAAGCCTGTTATATATAATATCTGATATCTTATTGTACACATTAAGAACGCATTGCGTATCAGAAGATGCTGCCCTATGTAAAGAAAACTCCGATTGTACTGATACATCTACTGCCCTTTTTATATCTGCCATATCCTCTTTATAATCCTCTGCAAATTCTGCTACAAGCACATCAGCAAAGTCCTCCTCCGTGCCATCATACTCTGTCACATAGCCTGTCGTATGGAGCATACACATCAGTCTTTTATATATAGAAACTGCTTTTTTCTTGTTCTGTCTTTTAAGTATTATATTTCTTCTTAATCTTAACCATAAAGGCGAAGCTGCTACACCAATTACAGCTATAAACAGCAACAGTGTTTTAAGCAATCTCCATACAAGCCTTAAAAATCTCTTTATAGCTGCTTTAACAGCACCCTGCCAAGTTCTTACATATTCTGTTTTTTCCTTTGATATATCATTTATACTTGGCATATCAGCTGTCCAGTTATTCTGCTGCATTATCTGGTTAAATATTTCCATATTATATCCAGGATAAGAAACCCTCATAGTTCCATCTGCTGCTGGCGTAACATCAACCGGTACCCATCCATAATTATCTATAAAAATTTCTGTCCACGCATGCTGTGCTGAATCTGTAACTGCTGTACTCCACTGCCCATCAGCATTTTCTTTAAAACAGTCAGCAGACACCTTAAACCCTGTTACATACCTTGCAGGAATTCCGTACATACGGTACATAAGTGTTGCAGCTGTTGCATAATGGACACAATATCCTTTTTTAGACTCAAAAAGAAACTTATCTGCCACATCAGTATTTCCAAGCATAATCCCAGGAGTCCTTGTGTAGCTTGTATTACTCATAAGTGTATATAATATAAATGTTGTTTTTTCTTCAAGTGATGAAAGGGGATTATCCTTAACATACGAAGCCAGCTGTGGCGTAATATCATCTGAATACTGCGTATAGTAAGATTTCATTGCAGTTTTATAATTAGACTGCACATTTATGTAATCATCCATCCTTGATTTCTTCGTTAAATCAGTTATATTATCTGAATCCCATAAAGAAACCATATCCTTTTGTTCATAATACATAACACTATACTCATCATAAGAGTTTTTCTGTGCCAGATACAGGTTACTGCAATATGGCTCCAGCATTATATTATTTTTATCACTTGTATAAGCTATATCAAGCTGAAGTCTCCTGTCTTTATCCTTTGAAACAGCCAGTCCATTACTTTTCATAATATAATTGCCAAGATAATACAGGTTTCCAAACACCTCAGATGTACTATATATTGAACTATATCTGGCATATGTATTTCCCTTTTTCTTATCCAGTTCATTACATATCTGTACATCATCAGCCTTATTCCAGTTATTACCTGTATACTCTCCACCTCTGTAACCTATAAGATATACATCCTCTTCCGGCTTTCTTTGTGTTGTAAGTTTAATCTGTTCTGCCCCAGTCTGATAATTGTTTCCTGTACTTATACTTCCATTCATGCTGATATCAGAGGCTCTGTTACTGGCTATACTTGATACCTTATAAACCATCTCTTCTATTCCGCTTACCGAATTATATACTGGCTCAGATATTGTATTCATAATAACAGCTGATAGAACAAATGATGCAAAAAGCAATGCAGCACACATGACTGTACATTTTCCCATAATGTTTTTTCTGCTGTTTACTGTATGTGATGAATACAGAGTTTTTCTTTTCTTTTTATCCAGATTATTCATCAGATAAAACAAAATCTGGTATACAAGCATAATAAAAATGTTAAAGACTGATATGGATATTTTAAGAAAAGGTGAAGCCAGTAAAAAAGAAACCATAACAAATGACAAAACAAAATGCACCTTAAAAACTATCTCAAAAAGATAAAACACACCAACTAGCAATGGTGTAAACACACACATAAGCTTAGTTATATTCCTGACAGCCGCTCTCCCCTCACTGAAAGCCGTAAATACTGAATATGCCTGTAGCTGCAAATCATCCAGTCCAGTTATTACCACAATAAATATACCTATAAAAATCATTACGCATAATGCAACTGACAATTGTGGTTTATTGTAATACACATAACAGAATATAAAAGATAACAAAAACGCAGACAGATACACAAGTTCCCCCGTATATCCTATAGCATTAAATCCACTTATAAACAGAAGAACAGAAAGAACGCCACAAAAAAGCGCAGCAAAACCAAGATACATGTTTCCTCTGTAGCCACTATCTTCTGTCCGTTTGACCGTTATACTGATATCTGTTTTCATACTGTTCTCCATTCCGCTATAACTTATACTTTTATACTGCCATTAACACTCACCTTAAGACTAGTATCTACCACAACTATGTTTCCTTCTTTATATGCAGATGGAAGCTCTTTATTCATGCCTGTTTTTTTATTATTAACCCTGCATTTTTCGTGATACAGAAAAAGAGCATACAGCACATCTTCGCAATCCTTTCTGTTATTCACACGATGTTTAATAAACGTATCATATTCATAATCATACCACAAAAGATTAATTATACTTTTGTCGTTAATAAGCCACATTGTCTCATTGGCAAGCTTGTCATAAAAATCTCCCATTTTCTTATAATCATATAAATCATCTATAAACACCTTTGCAAACACATTGACTTCTATATCTGTCTCCTGCGAGAATTCTTTAACAAGAAGGCTCCCTGTTTTAGCACTTAGATTCCAGTGTATATGCCTGTAGGAATCGCCTGTCTGATATTCTCTTATCTGTCTTATATCATCAACTGAATTTCCACTTCTGTTAACATATAAATCCTGGGAAGCCTCAGCTGCAGATGCAGCATATTCCATATAAATACTGCCATCCTCAATATACGGCAGCACAGCTATATTCATATGACTGTCAGTTACAGCCTTTCTTCTGAACACACCTGTATAATCATAAAAATATACACGCTTAATATATACACATGCCGGTCCTGCATAAGGCATCCTTATTGTAAAATTTATAGAATCTTTTTTCTTATGACAGCTTCCATATATTTTCTTTGTAAGCATATATTTTGTTTTATTTCCATTAAAACCATATGACACTTCAATATCAAGTCTGATTTTACTTACTGGCAGGCCATGATTATTATTTATATTAACCCTGACAAGATAATCTCTGCCTTCAACCGCACTTGCATAATCAGAAGCAAAAGCAAATGACACTCTTTTTTTATATATACTTGTAACAAAATGCATAGCAAGCATAAAAAAAGTAAGGCATACTGCATATAACATCAATGCAAATGAATGGACCATTCCTGCAACATACCACGAAATAACAACAAAAAAGATTAATAATACTTTAGACATCATATTCTTTCATCCTCAGTTTACGCTCTTTTCTCCAACAACCGGCCTTTTTACAGACTTTACAATATTATTTATTATGTCTGATTTTGACAACTTTTCCATACGGGCTGACATATCAGGTACTATTCTGTGTGAAATCACATACTCAAACTGTGTACCTACATCAGAAGGAATAACATAATCTCTTCCATTAAGCCATGCCCAAGCCTTTGACATTTTTACGAGTGCAATTGTTGCTCTTGGGCTTGCACCTCTTTCTATATATTCAGATTCCCTGGTTGCTTTAACAAGCTCAACTATGTACTTATATATGCTTTTATTCATATATACCTCATATATCTCTTCCTGCATTTCCTTAACATCTTCTGCTGTTATAACCGGCTCTACCATATCTGTCCGTCCTGTTTTTCCAACCGACATTGCCATATCCATCTCACTTTCAAAATCAGGATATCCTATAGACATCGTTATCATAAACCTGTCCATCTGTGCCTCTGGAAGACTCTGCGTACCTGCATTGCCATATGGATTCTGCGTTGCTATTACTATAAAAGGATCAGGAACATCTCTTGTTATTCCCTCAACTGATACCTTTCTTTCCTCCATAACCTCAAGGAGGGCTGACTGTGTTTTGGGTGATGTTCTGTTTATCTCATCAGCAAGCAGCAGGTTACAAAATACACTGCCTGGCTGATATACGAACTGTCCAAGATCACTTCTGTATACAGAATATCCAGTAAGATCTGATGGCATAACATCAGGTGTGAACTGAACTCTTTTACAGTCCAGCTTCATAGCCTTTGAAAATGCAGTTGCAAGGGTTGTTTTACCGACTCCTGGTATATCCTCAAGAAGTATATGTCCACCAGCAAGAAATGCTGTCATAATCTCCTTGACCTTCCTGTCTTTTCCAAGTATAACTTTATTAACCTGTTCTATAACTTTAGCTGCCTTCCCTACATTATTATCCAATCAAGTTTCCTCCAATATCATAAATATTTATGTCGGGGGCTTTTGACCACGACATCTATACATCTGTATAATATGTTTTATTCCTCTGTATAATTAATAGCGCATTTAACAGCTCTTCTCCAACCCATAAGAAGGCTGTCTCTTTTAGCAGGTGATATGCTGCTTTCAAATGTAGTATCAAGCTGCCAGTTATCTTTTATCTCATCTTCATTCTTAAAAAAGCCAACTGATAACCCCGCAAGATAAGCAGCTCCAAGTGCTGTTGTTTCTATGCATCTTGGTCTTCTGATAGATGCATCCAGTATATCTGACTGAAATTCCATAAGAAAATCGTTAGCACTTGCACCTCCATCAACCTTTAATTCACTTACAACATGTCCGGTATCACTTTCCATAGCTTTAAGTACATCATATGTCTGGTAAGCTATAGATTCTAATGATGCTCTAATAAAATGTTCCTTGCCTGCTCCCCTTGTAACTCCTACTATTGTGCCTCTCGCATATGGATTCCAGTATGGTGCACCTAATCCTGAGAATGCCGGAACTATATATACACCATTAGTATCCTCAACCATTCTTGCATAATTCTCCGATTGCGAAGAATTCTTAATCATACGCATTTCATCCCTAAGCCACTGTATAACAGCTCCACCTGTAAACACACTGCCTTCAAGTGCGTACTTAACACAGTCATTGGTACTAGCTGCAATAGTTGTTATAAGTCCGTGTTCTGATATAACCGGTTCCTTTCCGGTATTCATAAGAAGAAAGCAGCCTGTTCCATAAGTATTCTTTACTTCACCAGCATCAAAACAGCACTGTCCAAAAAGTGCTGCCTGCTGGTCACCAGCTGCACCAGCTATAGGTATACTGCCTGCTATGACTGAACTGTCTGTATATCCATATATACAGCTCGATGGTTTTACCTCAGGAAGCATTGATTCAGGTATATTAAGCTTATTAATAAGCTCTTTATCCCAGCATAGCTTATGTATATCAAAAAGCATTGTTCTTGAGGCATTAGTGTAATCTGTTACATGTATGGCTCCACCTGTAAGCTTCCATATAAGCCATGTGTCAACCGTACCAAAAAGCAGTTTTCCTTCTTCTGCTCTTTTCCTTGCACCTTCTACATTATTCAGAATCCAGGCTATCTTAGTAGCGCTAAAGTACGCATCTGGAACAAGTCCCGTCTTTGCCTTTATGACTTCACCATAACCATCTCTTATAAGTGCTTTTACATCCTTTGCTGTTCTTCTGCACTGCCATACTATAGCATTATATACAGGTTCTCCTGTTTCTTTATCCCATACGATTGTTGTTTCTCTCTGATTAGTTATTCCAATTCCAGCTATATCCTTTGCTTTAGCACCAAGTAATGCCATAGCTTCAGATATAACTGCGTACTGTGAAGACCATATTTCCATAGGATTATGTTCAACCCACCCTGGTCTTGGATATATCTGTTCAAACTCTTTCTGTGCCATACTGCATATGTTTCCAGCCTTATCAAAAAGAATACATCTTGAACTTGTTGTCCCCTGATCTAAAGCCATAATATATTTTGCCATAATATCCTTACACTCTCCTTACAAAATACTAATCTGCCAGATATTTATATATCTGTTTCTTTTTTATTAACTTCCTGTTTTTTTATGTTTATATTTTTTGTGCTGCAATTCAGCATTGCTAACAGACAAAAAAATATTGGAAATGTAATAACCTCCAGCATTTCAGCCGTTCCCTGGATTGAATATACCATAACAGCAAGACCTGCACCTGCAAGCATATATCTTGATTTGTTCATATGGCAGGCTTCACTTGAACCTTTAAGGTGCCTCTTTATATTGCTGATTGCTGCTACAAGAAGTAAAACATATACTATAAGACCGGCAATACCAAGTGTTATAAGCATATTAATCCATATATTGTGAGCATTGTCTACTCTTCCTCTGTTAAATATGTTGTTGGCAGCAGCAGAATAATCACTTAAAACCCATGCTGTAGAAGCCTCTCCTGCACCGAATATTTTATTTATGAATGGAAGGTTTTTAAATCCATCCAGCGAGTTTTTCCATATGTATCCACGTCCTGAGCCCCAGTCATCAGTAATAGCAAGCGGACCTCTCTGTACAGCTGTACATATAATAACCATCAGACATGCAGCTGCTGCAAATACAACACATATGATTACATATATTTTTTTTATTTTATCAATCAGTTTTTTATTGGCGAACAAATCACATTTGTCGTGAAGCAGCTGGATAATAAATATAGCTATGAAACAGACAACTGGAAACACTACAAATACATTCTTGTAAACAATAATACTGCCAACACTTTTTATAATCCTCGTATTAAACTGATTAAATATATATATAACCCCAAGTATACGTCCTGCAATAAACAATTCTACAGCGAGCATAAAATACCTTATTAATCTGTTATAATCTGATATTGCAAAATATATAAGAATCACAAATGCAAAAAACATGCCTGCAACTGCCATATCGCTGTCTGATGCCAATGAACCCATCATTCCTAGCAGTGCACAAATACCATAAAAAAGCTTACCTGCTGTACTTTCCTCATATACAAACGAAAACATGGCAAGTGCAAGCATCATATTAACATACATTCCATATATATCTATATTACCAAGCGAAGATATGTACACCGTTTTCATGGCAGCTGGAACATCCTTGTATATGTAGAATGGATCCATGCCCGCGTAATTAAGCACTGCCCACACATTAACCAATATTGTAGAACATAATACGTATGTAATATCTCTTTTTTCAAATCTGTAACATGTTGAAACAACATAATACATACAAACACATGCACTATAAAAAACAAGTCCCGTATATCTTCCTCCGTGTCCTAGAAATGCAACACTTTTATATGGAGAAAACAAATATGACATAATACATACAAAAAGAAATAAAAATATTAATTTTTTCCATAAATCCATATTTTTTATCTTATCTTTTATATCATACACTTTACTTATGCTCTGACTTTCAGCACTATACGCACCTTCCTGAATATTAATAAAATCAACATTGTCATCATCATATTTTTTCTTATCGCTAACTCTTTTTAATATAAAACTTGCCAGTGAATTAATACATAGAACCAAAAAACCTACATATGAAACAATAATAAAGAAGAAAAACCTTGTTAACGTAACATCATTTAACTTGTTATGCATAACAAACGGATATATTATCAACAACATATACACTACTGTTTTTCCCAGAACATAATTAATTTTATCAGTTATTTCCATACTTCCTCCATCCATCTCCTTATTCTTATGTATATATTATACAAAAAACCAGTGCTATAGACAATATAACACTGGTTTTATTATTAAATATTGTGATATTTGAATTTTTAGTTTGCTCTCTTCTTACCGAATACAACAACTAATCCCATAGCTGAAACTGCTGCTAAAGATAATAATACATATAACATTACGTTTGCATGATCACCTGTTTTTATAGGTGTTCCAGCAAGTTCTCCTGTTGCAGGGTTAACAGCCTTTACTTCATCTGCTGTATGGCCTGAAAGGAAGTATGTTGAGCAGTGATTTATATCAAAATCAACATATCCATCAACAACCTTTAACCCCTCGTTATCTCCAACTACCTCAACTCTATTAAGTTCTTCGTTATAGTAATAGAGATATACTACATCCCCATTCTGGAACCACTTGCCAACATAAGTATGTAATGTAGCTGTTCCAGGAAGTTCTCCATGATATGCAAAGTTAAGATATACTAATTCATCTACACCTGTTAATGCTACTATATCATCATTCTTAGTATCAGAAACATTTAATGTAAGATCAACGTTCTTATCTGTGTTATTAAGTGTTGCTGCCTTAAATGTCCATGAATATAAAAGATAATCCTGTGAATTAACAACTCCAACTGTGATATCTTTATTGTTAGCCTTTACTGCTGAGAATAAATCAGCTGAAAGTGTAGGTGCTGCATCACTTACAACATCAACCTTAGTCTCTGTTGATGAAGTAACTTCTTTATTAAGAACATCATTAACAGCATCAGACTTTACTATTTCGTCCTTTGCAACTGTCGATGGAAGTGAATGATCTCCCTGTGGAAGGTTTCCAATTACATCTGAGCCTGTTGAATCTGGTGTACCTGCATTATTACCACCTGTAGTATCAGAATTTGTTGAGTCTGATGGTGTTGTTACATCTTCTGTATTTCCCTTGTCAGCATCATCCTTACCTGGCTTTCCTGGTTTTACATCTGAACCTGTTGAATCAGATGGTGTTGTTACGTCTGAACTTGTTGAGTCTGATGGTGTTGTTACATTTTCTGTATTACCCTTATCAGTATCATCCTTACCTGGCTTTTCTGGTTTTACATCTGAACCTGTTGAATCAGATGGTGTTGTTACATCAGTTTGTGTAGAATCACTTGCAGTTACATAATTGTTCACATAATCAGAAAATGTTGCTGCTGCAACTCCTGATACCTGAACAGCTAGTAATGAAGCAACTGTAACAGTTAATGCAAGCTTTTTAGTAAAAAACTTTCTCATTCTTATAGTACCTCTCTTCTATTGTTTTTACAATAAAAGTCATCACAAAGTAAATTAATCCCCCTCATTTGTATGCATCACATTCTCCAAGTAAATCCAGTGGATATAACACTTAATGCTAACTTTATTGCTCTAAACATTTTACCCCCCCCC
>ERZ773145.1963-NODE-1963-length-15540-cov-22.302163_pt1 | contig 15540 bp, 17 predicted proteins | sample MGYA00580848_ERZ773145 | MGnify/ENA primary metagenome ERZ773145 (study PRJEB29015, sample SAMEA2737858) | human gut metagenome | biome: human gut; feature: human-associated habitat; material: faeces | place: China | collected 2012 ... | reverse complement strand
GGGCGTGCGGTGTGCGCTGGCCGGAGCCTCCGGCGGGGATCGCACCGCTGCGGCCGCTGCGCTGACCAAGGCCAAACAGGAGCTTGCCGCGCTCTTGGCGTCCAGCGGCCGCCCGGCCGATGCGCTGGAACCGCATTTCACCTGCAAAAAGTGTCAGGATACCGGTTCCTTTGAGGGACACACCTGCGAGTGTGTTCAGAAAATTATGCGTGCATTACGACGAAAAGAAATAGAAATGCTCTCAAGTTTGTCAATTTCAAGTTTTGATACGATGAAGCTAGAGTATTACCCTAGCAGCATTGATAAAAAATTGGGCGTCAATATCCGCGTGCGCATGAGCCAAGTGATAGAAGCATTAAAGATTTATGCAGAAGAATTTTCGCCTACTGAAAGTGAAAGTTTGATTCTTATGGGAAATGCAGGGCTTGGAAAAACGCATGCGGCTCTTGCGGTTGCGGGTATTGTTTTAAATAAGGGATATGACGTGATTTATGTTTCTAGTTCTGATTTCTTTGGAAAAATTGAAAATGCACGTTATGATTTTCAAGGGGATGCAGAAACGCTGATTCGTACAGCGGCCATGGCAGATTTGTTTATTTTGGATGATCTTGGAACGGAGTATGTAACACCATATTTTCTTACGACTTTTTATAGCATATTGAATAATCGTATTGAAGCGCATAAGCCAACAATTGTTACAACTAATATTACAGATGGAGCATTGTTGGAAAAACGGTACACTGAAAAAATTGCCAGTCGGTTGGCTGCGTTTATGTCGTTTGATTTTATTGGAAGAGATATCCGCGGCCAAAAGGCACGGGAAGAGTCATAAAACGCGGCAAACGCTGCGATACGATAGAATAAAGTGAGGAACCTTACATGAACCAACAAAAAACCCCGGCCAAACGGATGTCGTACCGGGAGTGGAAGATCCGCAAATGTCTGCGGCTGGCGCGGAACTGGGTGCTGTTTCTGGCTGCGTGCGGCGGGGCCGTGGCGCTGATGGCCACCGGCATCCTGTGGCTGCTGCCGAAAGCCCACGCCCTTATCGCGGGGCCGGTGCCCTTTGCGGCGCGGGCTTACAGCGCCGACGGATATGTGTGCGACATGGACGATGCCCGCTTGGTGGTGGTGAACGCCAATCTCCCGCTGGAAAGCGAACCGGCCCCGGAGCTGGCCGTGGCGGACGACGCCACCGGTGAACAACTGGAAACGGAGGCCGCTGCGGCTTACCGCAGCATGGCCGAGGCCGCACAGGCCGCCGGTGTGGAGCTGAACCTTGTCACGGGCTGGCAGGATGCCGACACCCGCACCGCCGCCTATGAAGCCCGGCTGACGGCCTATCAGACCGAGAACAGCCGCCTTACCGGCGAGACGGCAGCGGCGCACACTGCGTCGCTGCAGCCGACGGCAAGCGCCAGCGAGCAGGGGACCGGCTACTGCGCCGATATCCTCTCGCCGGACTGCACGGAGCGCTCGGAGGCTTTTGCCGAGACCCGCGCCTACGAGTGGCTGACCGCGTATGCCGCGGACTATGGCTTCATCCTCCGCTGGCCGGAGGAGCGCCAGAGTGCCACCGGCATGGTCTATGCACCGTGGCACTGGCGGTATGTGGGGGTCGAGAACGCCCGCGCCATCCGTGAAAGCGGCCTTTCCTTGGAAGAATTCCTCGCGCTGGAACGCGCAAAACAATAAATTTGCAAAAAATCGAAGGAGAAACCATTGAAACGAACCGAGATCGCGCCCGGCGTCCATCTGCTGTGGGACCCGGCGCCTAAATTCAACCGCTGCCGCATCAGCATCCACTTCGCCTTCCCGGCCAAGCGGGAGACGGCTACCGCCCACGCGCTGCTGCCGTTGGTGATGGAGCGCGGCTATGCGGACTGCCCCGACATGACCCAGATGACCAAAACGCTGGCCCGCCTCTATGGGGCGGACCTGACCGTGGACGCCCGGCCCTTCGGCGCGAACCACAACCTTTGCGTCAGCGCCACCGGCATCAAGGACCGCTTTGCGCTGGAAGGGGAACCGCTGACCCGCGAATACGCTGGGCTGGCGCTGGGCACGGCCTTTCACCCCGCCTTTGTGGGCGGCGTCTTCGACCCGGAGGCGGTCGGCATCGAAAAGCAGATGCTCCGCAAAGCGCTGGAAGACGAAGTGAACGAAAAGCGCATCTACTGCCAGCGTCAGGCCAACCGGGAATTCTTCGGCGACAGCCCCGCCGGCATCCGGCAGGAGGGCTATCTGGAAGAGGTGGACGCCCTGACGCCGGAGGCCCTGACCGCCGCCTACCGGGAGATGCTGGAAACGGCGCAGATCGAGCTGCTGATCCTTGGCTGCGAAGAAGCGGAGACGGAGCAGGTCAAAGACGCATTGCTCCGGGAGCTTTCGGCGGTGGAACGCCGCCCGGCCCCCCTGTGCGGGAACATGGCAATGCCCCGGCGGGAACCAGCCCGGAAGGTGGAGTGCTTCGACACCGTACAGGCCAAGCTCTGTATGCTGTTCACCCTTGGTGAGCCGATGCGCCCCGACCAGATGGCGGCGGTCCGGCTTGCGATGGCCTTGTACGGCGGCAGCGTGACCAGCCGCCTCTTCCTCAACGTCCGGGAGCGGGATCACCTGTGCTACTACTGCGCGTCCAGCTTCCAGAGCTTCACGGGGAGCATGGCTGTCAACAGCGGCGTGGAGCACGCCGACGCGGCCCGCGCGGAAGCGGCCATCCTGAAGGAACTGGACGACCTGCGCACCGGGCCCATCACCGACGAGGAACTGGAAGACTGCCGCCTGTCCCTGCTCAGCGGGATGGCGGGCATTGAGGACAGCCTTGGCGGCATCGAGACGTGGTATTATATGGAAGTGCTGCGGGGCAGCGGGCTGCAAACGCCCGACGAAGCCCGCGCCGCCCTGCGCGCCGTGACCAAAGAGGACGTTCGCGCCATTCTGCGGCAGCTGAGCCTGTCGGTCAGTTATCTGTTGACGAGAGAGGAGGGGAACGCCGATGTCTGAACTGCGCAGCCAAGCGCTTGCCGATGCCGCCGCGGATCAGTGGAAGATCCTGCCCTCCGGCCTGACCGTCCTTGTGCGGCCCATGCCGGGGTATTCCGGCACCCATGTCATCTATGCCACCCGCTTCGGATCCATTGACCGGGACTTCCGGCTCAATGGGCGGGAGGTGCATCTGCCCGCAGGTGTGGCGCATTTTCTGGAACACAAGATGTTCGAGGATCAGGACGGCGACGCCTTTGCAAAGTTCGCGAAGACGGGGGCCAACGCCAATGCCTTTACCAGCTTTGACCGCACCTGTTACCTCTTCACCGCCACGCAACAGCTGGACGAAAGCCTCGATGTGCTGCTGGGGATGGTGGGGCACCCCTACTTCACCGAGCAGACCATCGCCAAGGAGCAGGGCATCATCGGGCAGGAGATCAAGATGTACGACGACAGCGCCGACTGGCGGCTGATCACCGGCCTGTGTGAGTGCCTGTACCACAGCCACCCCATCCGCAGCGACATCGCGGGCACCTGCGAGAGCATTGCTGAGATCACCCCGAAGATGCTCTATGACTGCTGCGAGGCGTTCTATGCACCGGGAAATATGGTGCTGGCCGCAGCGGGCAATACCACCATGGAGCAGATCTTGGCCGCGTGCGAACGCCATGGCCTGATGGAACTCCGCCCCGAAGAGCGGGTACAGCGGCTCTGGGCCGAGGAACCCATGACGCTGGCAGCAACGGAAAAACGAATCCGGATGCCGGTGTCAAAGCCCTGCTTTGGCCTCGGCTTCAAGGAAACGCCCCTCGCCCCGGATGATCTGCGCAGCGAGCTGCTGTACGACCTCATCCTTTGCTGCGTCTGCGGCGGGATGTCGCCGCTCTACCGCCGCCTGTACGACTCCGGCCTGACCAACCCCGGTTTCGGTGGGGAAGTGCTGCGGGTGGACGGCTGCTGCTGCATCCTCTTCACCGGCGAGAGTGACGAGCCCGACACGGTGAAGCAAATGCTGCTGGACGAGATCGAGCGGGTCCGGCGCGAGGGCATCGACCGGGTGGTCTTTACCCTCTGCAAGAACGAAAAGTACGGCCAACTGATCGAAAACCTCGAAAATGTGGAGGACTCGGCCAGCCAGATGGCGGACTTCGCCCTCTCCGGGCAGACGGTGGTGCAGCAGATCGAGGCACTTGCGGCCCTGACGGCGGACGACGCCGACGCAGCCCTGCAGCACATCTTACAGCCCGCCCGGATGGCGATGATGTACATCGAGCCGGACGGCACGGCGGACCTGCCCGAAGCAGATGACGAAGAGACGGAGGACGAAGAATGACGAATCTGGTACAATTTCCGGCGCTGGGCCTGAGTTTCACGCTGAACCGCGTGGCCTTTTCCATCGGCGGCATCAATATTTATTGGTATGGCGTCTGCATCGCCGTGGGCATGTGCCTTGCGCTGGTGTTTGCGTTCCGGCATGGCGTGGAGTTCGGCGTGGACGCCGACGCCATGGTGGATGTCATCCTCATCGGCGTGGTGATGGGCATCCTGTGCGCCCGGCTCTACTATGTGGCCATGTCCCCCTACAATTACAGCAGCCTGTGGGACGTGCTGGCCATCCGGGACGGCGGCCTTGCCATCTACGGCGGCGTCATCGGCGGCTTTTTGTTCGGCGGCCTTGCCTGTAAATGGCGCAAGGTGCCGGTGCTGCCCATGTTCGACCTTGCGGCCATGGGCTTCCTCATGGGGCAGGGCTGCGGCCGCTGGGGCAACTTCTTCAATCAGGAGGCATTCGGCTGCAACACGACCCTGCCGTGGGGCATGTACAGCGAAGCAACCCACGACTACCTGCTCAGCAGCGTGGTCACGGCCCCCAAGGGCACCGTCATCGACCCGAACCTGCCGGTCCACCCTACGTTCTTATATGAGAGCATCTGGTGCTTCGTGGGCCTGTTCCTGCTGGTGAAGTACATCAAAAAGCGGAAGTTTGCGGGAGACATCGCCCTGCGCTACCTCATCTGGTATGGCGCGGGCCGGTTCTGGATCGAGGCCCTGCGCACGGACAGTCTGCTTCTGGTGCCCTCCATCGGGCTGCGGGTGTCGCAGGTGGTGGCGGCGGTGGCCGTGGTCGGCGGCATCATCGCAGAGGTCATCCTGACCAAGCGATACAAGGATAAGCCGCTCATGGTCAAGCTGGCCCTCAACAGCGAGGGCCGCACCCTCGCCGCCAAGGCGAAAAAGGCCGACCCCACGTTCCGGCTGGAGGAAGAAGAACTTCTGGCCTCCTCGCCCCGGAAGCTCTTTGTGGAGCGGACCGAAGCCTATAATAAGCGGGTGAAGGAAGAGCTGAGCGCACAACAGCAGTAATAAAACGCTGATACAGAAAAAACAGAAGCTGCAGGGCAGAGAAGTCGGAAGGCAACTCTTGCCCTGTGGCTTTTTTGGGTGTATAATAAAGCCACAAAAAGAGCCGCGAGATATCTGGGAGGGTGAATGTATGCAGATCATTCCGATGCGTGAACTAAAAAATACGGTGGAGATCGAGCGCCGCTGCGCCGAGGAGAATGGCCCGGTCTTTGTGACGAAAAACGGATACGGCCGCCTTGTGGTCATGGACATCGAGTACTATGAGCGCACTATGAAGGAGATGGAAGAGGCAAAACTCATCATGGAAGGGTTGAGAGATGTTGATGAGGGCCGCGTGGTGGATGGTCCGACGGCACTGGAAGAGATCAGGAGGGAATATGGACTGTGAATATCATTTCCAATTGACCGAACGTGCGCGGCGGGATGTGCGAGAAACGGTAAACTACATCCGAAATGAGCTTGATAATGAGAAGGCAGCAAAAACGCTGCTGGGCGACATCAACAAATGTATGGAAAAGGTCTGTGCTTTTCCTGCAAGTGGGGCATTGGTCGTGAATGATTTTCTCCCAAGGATGATAATCCGCAAGAAAGTCGTTGGAAATTATGTTCTATACTATATGGTGGAGAAGGAAAAGAAAATGATTTGGGTGCTTCGCATCGTCTATGGAGCCCGGAATATGGATGCGGTGCTCAAAAATCTGAGCAATTGACGGCGGAGTTTGAAAAAACTTTGCCGCAATACGCAAAAACCCCTTGAAATCAGCTCATTTTTCTGCTATACTATTCTAGCCGCTTGGTGTGGGCGCCGCAAATGGCCCCTGTAGGGGTCTGCCTTTACGACCAGCGAGTACAACGAAAAGGAATGAAACAAATGTACGCAATCATTGTTACCGGCGGTAAGCAGTACCGCGTGGAGCAGGGCGACATCGTCTACATCGAAAAGCTGGACGTTGAGGCCGACTCCGAAGTGAAGTTTGATCAGGTTCTCGCTATTGGCGAGGAGGGTTCTGTGAAGGTTGGCGCTCCTGTTGTTGAGGGTGCTACCGTTTCTGCCAAGGTCATCAAGAATGGCAAGGGCAAGAAGCTGAACATCATCACCTATCGCGCAAAGAAGCACAGTGCTCGCCGCATGGGCCATCGTCAGCCCTTCACCAAGGTTGAGATCACTGCGATCAACGGCTAAGGAGGTAAATTACAATGGCACATAAAAAGGGCGTAGGCAGCACCAAGAACGGCCGCGATTCCGCAGCACAGCGTCTGGGCACCAAGCGTGCAGATGGTCAGTTCGTTCTGGCCGGCAACATCCTCGTTCGTCAGCGCGGCACTCACATCCAGCCGGGTGAGAATGTCGGCAAGGGCAGCGATGATACCCTGTTTGCTCTGGTCGACGGCACCGTTCGTTTCGAGCGCGTGGGCAAGAGCGGCAAGAAGTGCAGCGTCAAGCAGTAACTTCTTTCTAAAATCTGCAACACAGAGAGCCGGACCCTCGTGGCCCGGCTCTTTTTGATGAATTTCTTCTTCCTCGATCAGGCTCTCCTCGCTAGGGGAGCTGGACGCGCCAAAGCGCGGACTGAGAGGTTATTTTCAAATAAAAGCGCAGAAAATAAGCGCTGAGAAGAATTTTTTCTGAGAACAGGAGGGCCTGTATGGCAGCACAAACCAATTTTATCGACATCGCCACCATCTGGCTCCATGCCGGCAAGGGCGGCGACGGCGCAGTGAGCTTCCATCGTGAGAAGTTCGTGGCCGCTGGCGGCCCGGACGGCGGCGACGGCGGCCGGGGCGGCGACATCATTTTCGTCGTGGACGACCACCTCACCACTCTGATGGACTTCCGTTATAAGCGCAAGTACACCGCCGACGAGGGCGGCAAGGGCGGCGCAAGCCTCTGCCACGGCAAGAATGCCGAGAATCTCGTCATCAAGGTGCCTCTGGGAACGGTCATCAAGGACGCAGAGAGCGGCCTCGTCATCGCCGACCTGTCCGACCATACCCCTGTCACCATCGCCAGGGGAGGACGCGGCGGCTACGGCAATGCACACTTTGCCACCCCCACCCGCCAGATCCCCAAGTTTGCAAAGCCCGGTATGCCCGGCGAGGATCTGCAGGTGACCTTGGAGCTGAAGTTGATTGCGGACGTGGGTCTGATTGGCTTCCCCAACGTGGGTAAGTCCACCCTCATCTCCACCATCAGTGCGGCAAAGCCCAAGATCGCCAACTACCACTTTACCACCCTTGTGCCCACGCTGGGCGTTGTGTCGGTGGGCGAGGGCGCAAGCTTTGTCTGCGCCGACATCCCCGGCCTGATCGAGGGTGCCAGCGAGGGCGTCGGTCTGGGCCACGATTTCCTGCGCCATGTGGAGCGCTGCCGCCTGCTGCTGCACGTCGTTGACGTTTCCGGCAGCGAGTGCCGTGATCCCATCGAGGACTTTGAAAAGATCAACGAGGAGCTGGCCAAGTTCAGCCCCGTGCTGGCCGAGCGTCCGCAGATCGTGGTGGGCAACAAGTGCGACCTTGCCACCGAGGAGCAGATCGAGACCTTCCGCCAGTATGTGGAGGGCAAGGGTCTGACCTTCGTGCCCATCTCTGCCGCCACCATGCAGGGCGTCAAGCAGCTGCCGGGGCTCGTGTATAACCGCCTCAAGGATATCCCGCAGGTGCCGGTGTTCACCCCCGAGTACAAAAAGCAGGAGCCCAAGAAGAATGGCCACGACTTCACCATCCAGCGCATGGAAGCCCATGTGTGGAGCGTGGATGCCCCGTGGCTGGAGTATATTCTGGCCGGCAGCAACGTGGACGACTACGAGAGCCTGCAGTTCTTCCAGCGTCAGCTGGGCGAGAGCGGCATTCTGGACGCGCTGGTGCAGAAGGGCGTGGAAGAGAACGATACCATCCTCATCGGCGAGTATCAGTTCGACTATATCTTCTAAGGATAAAGCAGCATGAACGAATCAGAAAAGATCGACCCGCGGGAGCTCAGCCCGCTTGCGCTGGCCTTTGTAGGCGACAGCGTGCTGGAGCTGCTGGTGCGTCAGCGTCTGGCGGAGCACCACCGCCTTTCAGCCGGAAAGCTGAACGCCGAAAAGGTCAAGTATGTCTCTGCCAAGGCGCAGTTCAGAGAGGAGCAGCTGCTGGAGCCGCTGTTCACTGAGGACGAGCTGGCCGTATTCAAGCGCGGCCGCAATGCCAGCAAGGCCAGTGTCGCCAAGCATGCCTCCCCGGAGGAATACCGTGCCTCCACCGGCTTCGAGTGCCTGTTGGGCTGGCTGTACCTGAACGGACAGCTGGAACGCGTGCACCAGCTGTTCGAGGTGCTGTGGCAGCAGTTTGACCCTGACCAGAAATAAGAATGCGAAAGCCCGCTGCTTTCCGCACTGGAAACCAGTGGTGGAGGGCAGCGGGCTTTGCTTGTTGGCATCTGTGGTCCGTCAGATGCTGCTTACGCCATCAGCGGCTGTTTTTTGCGTTGGTGGAACGGCTGTTGGTGGAGTTCTTGGCGCTCTCGTCATCGGCACCCTTGGTGTACTGGTTGGGGTGCTTGTGCTCGTTGGTTGCGCTGTTGGTGGTCTTGCTGCTGGTACGGTTAGAGGTCTGGTTCTTGCAATTGGTACTGCGGTTCTCACTGCGGTTTTCCATGGTGTGAATGCTCCTTTCGGTCGTTGCTGTGGGGGCGGGATCGCCCTCACAGTCCATAGTGTGGCCGCAGCCGGCGGCTTTATACATCCCATGGGAGGAAAAGAATATGCCTACGGAATATTTTGAGCAGCGGGAACGTGCCCTGCTGGGCCAGCGGTACGAGCAGCTGTATGCCGCCCTGCAGCAGACGGCAGAGCGCGGCGTTACCGTATCGGCGCTGCGCACCACGCCGGAGCAGTTTGCGCAGAGGGCAGATTTCCCGCTGGAGCCCTCGCCCTTCTGCAAGGCGGCTTTTGTGGTGCATCAGCCGGACTTTAAGCCCGGACGGCATCCGTATCACCATGCGGGTGTGTTCTATTCGCAGGAGCCCTCGGCTTCTTCGGCAGCGCCGCTGCTGGGGGTACAGCCGGGGATGCGGGTGCTGGATCTGTGCGCCGCACCCGGCGGCAAAAGCAGCCAGCTGGCGGCGGCATTGCAGGGGCGCGGTGTGCTGGTGAGCAACGAGTATGTGGCTGCGCGTGCCGAAATTTTAAAAAGCAACCTTGAGCGCATGGGCGTTTCCAACGCCGTGGTGCTCAACGAGACCCCCGCCCGCATTGCCGAGACGCTGCCGGAGTTTTTCGACCGGGTGCTGGTGGACGCGCCCTGCTCCGGCGAGGGAATGTTCCGCAAGGAGCCGGTAGCGCTGCAGCAGCACTGCGAGGCACTGGTAAAGCAGTGCGCAGAGCTGGGCGCGCAGATTCTGGACTGCGCTGCAGCGGCACTGGCTCCCGGCGGGCAGCTGGTGTACTCTACCTGCACCTTCGCGCCGGAGGAGGACGAAGGACAGGTGGCGGCCTTTTTGCAGCGCCACCCGGAGTTTGCACTGGCAGATGTGCTGGGCAACGTGGACTACACCTTTGGCAGCACAGGCGAAGAGAACCGCACCGGCGGTCTGCCGCTGGATGTGAGCAAGGTGCGCCGCATCTGGCCCTGTCAGGGCGGCGAGGGGCACTTTATGGCACGGCTGGTCAAGGCGGGCATGCCCCGCACCCTGCCGCCGGAGGGGGAATACACCCCGGAAGAACAGCTTTGGCTTGTCGCTGCTGCGGAAGCGGGCAAAAAGAGCAAGGGCAAGGCTGCAAAACCTGCCAAGGCGGCAGACGCCCGCAGCACCCGCCGCGCAGACAGCCGCGCCTGCCGGGATGCAGTACAGGGCACGAGCCGCCGCACCCGTGATACCGGGGCAGGGGAGGCCACCCCTGCGCAGAGCCTTGCCGCATGGCAGGAGTTTGCCCGGCAGTATTTCCCCGCGCTGGCACAGCGTCCGGCTGTGGTGCACGGCGGCGGCGTGCTTCTGCCGGTGGCTTTTCCGCAGACGGGGCTCCATGTGCTGCGGGCGGGGGTATTCGTGGGCAGCGTGCAGAAGGGACGTTTTGTACCGGAGCATCATCTGTTTACGGCCTTTGGCAGCCTGTGCACGAACTGCGAGCAGCTGACCCTTGCCGACTGCCGCTGCACCGAGTACCTCTCCGGCCGCGAGGTGGAAGCCCGCACAGCAGCGGACGGCTGGTGCTGCGTGACCGTGGACGGCTGGCCGCTGGGTGGCGGCAAGGTGTCCGGCGGGAGAGTGAAAAACCACTATCCCAAGGCGCTGCGGCTGCTGTAAACCGCAGATTTACACGCATCCGGGCGAAAATCGGGCTTTTCAGGCTTGAACGCGCCGGTGGATTGTGATAAAATAATAGAGTTAGATTTTGTGTGCTGCCACAAGCGGGCGACCACAGCCCGTCTGCCCGCAGGCGGAGATACCGATAAATTTAGGAGGCTCTTTCCCATGTCTGGACATAGCAAATGGAACAACATTAAGCGCAAGAAGGAAAAGACTGACGGCGCCCGCGCCAAGGTCTTTACCAAGATCGGCCGCGAGATCAGCGTTGCCGTCCGTGACGGCGGCCCCAACCCGGCTTCCAACAGCAAGCTGGCAGACCTGATCGCCAAGGCAAAGCGCATGAGCGTGCCCAACGATAACATCCAGCGTATCATCAAGAAGGCCGAGGGCGGCGACAAGACCGAGTTCGAGGCCATCACCTACGAGGGCTACGGCCCCGGCGGCGTTGCAGTCATGGTGGAGACCCTGACCGACAACCGCAACCGTACCGCTGCCGACCTGCGCCACTACTTCGATAAGAACGGCGGCAATCTGGGCGCTATGGGCTGCGTGGCCTTCCTGTTCAACCAGAAGGGCGTCATCGACATCTCTCTGGAGGATAAGGACGCCGACGAGGCCATGATGGACGCTTTGGATGCCGGTGCCGAGGACTTTGATGCCAGCGAGGACGCAGCCGAGGTCACCACCGACCCCGAGAACTACTCCGCTGTGGTCAAGGCTCTGGAGGAGAAGGGCTACGAGATCCTGTCCGACGATCTGGCCATGGTGCCCATGACCACCACCCGCCTGACCGACCCCGATCAGCTGAAGCAGATGGGCAAGCTGCTGGATTCTCTGGAAGATAACGATGACGTCCAGAACGTCTGGCACTCTCTCGAGAACGAAGAGGACCTGCCGGAATAAGCTTCCGCAAGGCTCTTTGCTCCTGAAATAAAACGATAAAAAGCCGCTTTTTGTGCTGTTTGGCACGAAAGGCGGCTTTTGCTTGTTATTTTTGTATGTCGTGCGGATAAGGGTTCCTTCTGGCATCAGAAAAATCGTACTCTGCACGCATATCCTCATCGTATGATGGATTTTCCGAAGAAGTGCTATTAGATTTATCGTTCATAGTGCGTCCACAGACTGAGGATCTTAACGGTCTGCTCTTTTTCATAGACCTGATAAACAAGGCGGTGCTGGATGTTGATGCGGCGGCTGTATGCACCGTTCAGATCACCCACCAGCTTTTCGTACGGGGGCGGGTTTTGGAAAGGATCAACACGGATGATTTCAATGAGTGCCTTTGCCTTTTCGTCCAGATGGGCAGACTTCAGTTTTGGTACGTCCTTTGCAGCGGTTTTGGTGTAAACGACCTTGTACATTTACCACTCCACCGCCGTTTCGTCCACACAGTCCTCAAGCGACGTGGCGATTCCGTCCATGATCTTTTCGCGCATACCCGGTGCAGAGACCAGATACAGCGTTTCCATGATGCCGCTGTAATCTTCTTCAGACAGCAGCACGGCATTGCCGTCCTTGGTGGTGATGTTGATGGGCTGGTTGTATTTAATGGTCTGCTCTACATAGTCGAAGGCATTCTTACGGAAATTCGTGATATTTGTAGTGGTCATCGTAGAATCACTCCTTTCGTGTACAGTATAGCGTACGCTTGTAAAAATGTCAATATGCGACCGGCAATCGAAACATGACACACGGTCACCCCTGTGCCAGCGCCCTGCCTTTTGCGTAGTAGCGCTGCATTTCTTCCCGGGGAACCATATTCCCGCCGGTAGCCCAGACCAGATGGGTGGCGTTTGCCAGCGCACCGGCGGGCAGAGCGGCTTCGGTGTAAGCGCCAAGCAGCTGCCCGGGCTGGGTGAGCACCGGGCCGTACATTCCCGCCAGAGCGCTGGGTTCAAGGTAAAGATCTTCGGCGTCTGCCAGCTGCGCCAGAAGGGTGTACATCCGCTCGTCCTGCAGGGTGTAGCAGCCGCTCATAAAGGGACGCATCAGCCCGCCCACAAAGCCGGAGGCGCGCCCCACGGCAAGACCGTCGGCGGCGGTGCGGTTGTCTATGCCAAAGTCCTGCACACAGACGCTGCTGTTTTCGCCGGTGGCCATACCCAGCATCATGCAGGGGGAGTGGGTGGGCTCGGCAAAGAAGCAATGTGCGGCATCGCCGAACAGCATCTTCAGGCCAAAGGCCACGCCGCCGGGGCCACCGCCCACGCCGCAGGGCAGATAGGCGAAGAGGGGATGCTCCGCATCCACGGTGACGCCCTGCGCATCCAGCTGCTTTTTCAGCCGCAGCGCAGCCACGGCATAGCCCAGAAAGAGGGTCTTGGAGTTTTCGTCATCCACAAAGTGGCAGTGGGGGTCACCCGCCGCCAGCTTACGACCCTCGGTCACGGCGATGCTGTAATCAGAGGCGTACTCCACCACCTTGACGCCCCGGCTGCGGAGCAGGTCTTTTTTCCATTGCCGCGCGTCAGCGGACATATGCACAGTGACCTGAAAGCCCAGCTTCGCGCTCATGATGCCGATGGAAAGCCCCAGATTGCCGGTGGAGCCCACCGCGATGGAATACTGCGAGAACAGCTTGCGGAAGCGCTCTTCTGCCAGAACGGCGTAGTTGTCGGTAAGGTGCAGCATTCCGCTGTGCAGGGCAATGTCCTCGGCGGTTTTCAGCACCTCGTAAATGCCACCCCGCGCCTTGATGGAGCCGGAAATGGGCAGATGACTGTCCAACTTGACCCATACCTGCCCGGCGATATGAGTGCCGCTGCGCTCCTTCAGCACCTTCTGCATCCGGGGGATGGGCTGAACAGGGGACTCGATGATGCCGCCCGCCGCAGCGGTCTCGGGAAAGACGGCGGCAAGATAGGGCGCAAACCGCTCCAGCCGTGCGGCGGCGTCCTCAATATCGGCAAGGGTCAGCGGGCAGGCGGCCGCAGTCTGTGCAAAAGGCAGCTTGTCCGGGTTGACCCATGCAGTCTCCTTCAGGGCACAGAGGTCGGAGACCACGGGATATGCCGCGATCCAATCGGCAACAGAACGCCCGGCGATGCACTTGGCAGGTGAAACCATAGCGGATCCTCCTTTATATATAGAACCAGATGGTGCGCCCGGCAGTTTTCGCGGAGCGCTGCGTGTCTTGAATATAAAGGTTTTTACAGGAATTGTCAACTGGCTGCTTTTTGTGACGGGCGGGTCAGAGTTCTACGATCTCAGTAGTCACCAGCTGCTGCTCTGCGCCGTAGTTCAGCTTCATGGCGTAGTCGGTCAGGGCGCAGAATTCCTCAGCCTCCTTCCGGGTGGAAAAATAGTTCTCGGTAAGTACCTCGGAGCTGCCGCAGGCGTGGAAAATGGTCTTTACCACAAAGTTGCTTTCGTTCATAGTATGCCTCTCTTTTTCAGTTGATAAGGGAGACGCTGCCGTCCCTCGGTGTAATTGCAGTATAACAGGGCAAATGTACCACAGAACGGACTTTTAACGGAAGCAGGGCATATTTTTGCGCAAACCGGTCAAAAAGCCGCACCAGCCGGAAAAGCAGGACAAGATTGGAAAGGGAGCAGCACACTGCCCAAAAACCTTGTTAAAAAACTGGCATTTTGCCGTTTTTGTGTAAAGTATACAAGAATAAACACAAAAAAATGGCATTGTGCGTATTGCTATTTTAAAACTGATATATTAGAATATAAGCAAGAAGAGCGTGCAGGCGTACTGCGCGTGCCACATGATAAATAACGACAGGAGGAACTTCTCTATGCCTATGAAAATGGGTTGGCGCTGGTATGGCGAGGGCAACGACCCCGTCACCCTGAGCGACATCAAGCAGATCCCCGGCGTGACCAGCATCGTCTGGGCACTGCACAACAAAATGCCCGGCGAGATCTGGGAAATCGACGAGATCCAGAAGGTTGCAGACCAGATCCACGCTTACGGCTTTGATATGGATGTTGTCGAGTCCGTCAACGTCCACGATGACATCAAGATCGGTCTGCCCACCCGCGACCAGTATATCGAGAACTACAAGCAGTGCATCCGCAACCTGTCCAAGTTCGGCGTCAAGGTCATCTGCTACAACTTCATGCCCATCTTCGACTGGACCCGCACCGACCTGTTCCACCCCGTCGGCGACGGCTCCACCGCACTGTTCTACGAGAAGGACAAGATCAAGGGCGATTACAAGGCTATGGCTGAGTACATCATGTCCTTCACCGAGAAGTACAACATGACCTTCCCCGGCTGGGAGCCGGAGCGCATGGCAAAGCTGGACGAGCTGTTCAAGGCCTACGCCCCTGTCACCAAGGAGAAGCTGTGGGAGAACCTGAAGTACTTCCTCGAAGCTTTGATGCCCACCTGCCACGAGTGTGACATCAAGATGGCCATCCACATGGACGATCCCCCTTGGGATATCTTTGGCCTGCCCCGCCTGCTGGTGGACGAGCCCAGCATCGACCGCTTCCTGAAGATGGTGGACGATCCGTACAACTGCCTGACCCTGTGCACCGGCAGCCTGAACGCAAACCCCAACAATAACTGTGCCGAGATCATCCGCAAGCACTGCGACCGCATTGCCTTCGGCCACGTCCGCAATATCCACCACTTCCCCAACGGCGACTTCTCTGAGGCTGCGCACCGCGACTGCTGCGGCGAGACCGGCATCATTGAGGTGATGCGCGCTTACCATGACTGCGGCTTTGAGGGCTACATCCGTCCTGACCACGGCCGTCAGCTGTGGGAGGAAGGCCCCGGCGTCTGCCGCCCCGGCTATGGCAAGTATGACCGCGCTCTGGGCATCCAGTATATGCTGGGTATCTGGGATCTGCTGGATCGTCTGGATGAAGAAAAGAAGGGCTGATGATTATGAAGCTGTCTGATATCAAAAACGGCAATCTGTCCGCCGAGTGGGCAGAAA
>ERZ773145.1932-NODE-1932-length-15686-cov-3.076067_pt1 | contig 15686 bp, 10 predicted proteins | sample MGYA00580848_ERZ773145 | MGnify/ENA primary metagenome ERZ773145 (study PRJEB29015, sample SAMEA2737858) | human gut metagenome | biome: human gut; feature: human-associated habitat; material: faeces | place: China | collected 2012 ... | reverse complement strand
GATGGCAGTTCTCGGAAACGAGGAAGTCATGCGCCCCTACTACGAACGATCCCCAGAATAAGGCGTTTGCCGGAACAGGAAGACCTACGAAAGAACTGGTCTGCCGGGTATCATTATTGAATTTAGCCAGTCGTAACGCTGAGAATACGGAAATCAAAAAGGCTGCGTATGGCAGGTAAGGAGCAAGAAATTCCATATTTGCCGGATAGTACATCTCTTTAAATAAGGAGAATACAATCAGTGAGGGAGCCACACCGAAGCTGACATCATCTGCAAGTGAATCCAAGTCTTTTCCGATGATTGAGTGTGCATTGAGAATACGAGCCAGCATGCCATCGAAAAAATCGAAGACTGCACTCAGAACAATAAAAAGCAGTGCTAGGTCATAACGGGCTTCGAAAGCCATGACACAAGCGATACAACCGGAGAAAAGGTTCAGGCAGGTTACTGTATTCGGAATATTGTTCTTTATAACATTTGTCATTGTGACCGAATTATTTAAGTTTGGCGATAACCGTCTGGTTACCGGTCGTTAATTGTCCCATGTTGACACAGACTTCCGTGCCGAGGGGCAGATATACATCCACACGGGAACCGAATTTGATAAAGCCCATGTGTTCGTCGATATAGCATTCTTCTCCTACTTCTGCGTAGGTGACGATGCGGCGTGCCACGGCTCCGGCGATTTGTCGGGTCAGCACTTCCACTCCTTCCGGAGTTTCTATGACTACGGTAGAACGTTCGTTCTCCGTACTGGCTTTAGGCAGCCATGCTTTCATGAAGTTACCGTTGTGGTGGGCTACCTTTTTAATGGTGCCGTCCACCGGATACCAGTTGGCATGTACGTTAACGATGCTCATGAAGATAGAGATCATCAACCGGCGGTCATGGAAGTATTCGTTTTCGTCCACTTCTTCAATGACTACGATTTTGCCGTCAGCAGGAGCGACGACTATCTTTTCTGTATCCTTCCCGAAAAGTCGAATCGGACAGCGGAAGAAGTTAACCATCAGCAGATATACTGCAATACTGGCTACTGCAACCACATAAAAAGGAATTTTGCAATCTATTCCCCAATAAAGGGCCGCATTAATCAGTAGCAGTAGCAGAAAGCTAGCCCATAATATATGTGTTCCTTCGCGGTGAATACGTATCTTTTTTAATTTCTTTAGTCGGCCCATGAATGCTGTTTAATGATATTGTGTGCAAAAATATACTTATTTTAAAAAAACAGCAAGTAAATGAGCAGAGAAATGCGAGTGTTGATAACTTTTTGAGGATTATTTTTGTTTATAACGCGGGAGGTAGTAATTTTATGCCTTCAAATTAACTACTTATCATTATGCAGGATTTCGTTCATTTACATGTCCATACTCAATATTCTTTGTTGGATGGTCAGGCTAGCGTAGCTCGTCTGGTTGATAAAGCCATGAAGAATGGGATGAAGGGTATAGCCGTGACCGATCATGGAAATATGTTCGGTATCAAGGAATTTACGAACTACGTCAATAAGAAGAACAGCGGTCCGAAAGGTGAAGTCAAGGACCTGAAGAAGCGAATTGCAGGAATTGAGGCCGGCACGATAGAGTGCGAGGATAAAGAGGCGGAGATTGCTGCTTGCAAAGCTAAGATCGTGGAAGCGGAAAACAAACTATTCAAACCGATCATCGGTTGTGAAATGTATGTGGCACGCCGTACCATGGACCTGAAAGAAGGCAAGCCCGACCAGAGTGGTTATCACCTGATCGTATTGGCTAAGAATGAAACAGGTTATCACAACCTTATTAAATTAGTATCGCACGCGTGGACGCGCGGTTATTATATGCGTCCGCGTACTGACCGTAGCGAACTCGAAAAATATCACGAAGGACTTATTATTTGTTCAGCCTGTCTCGGTGGTGAGGTGCCGAAGCGGATTACTGCCGGGCAATTTGCCGAAGCGGAGGAAGCAATACAATGGTATAAGAATTTGTTTGGCGATGACTACTATCTGGAGTTACAACGCCATAAAGCGACTGTTCCCCGTGCCAATCATGAGTGTTATCCGTTGCAGGTGAATGTGAACAAACATTTGATAGAATATGCTAAGAAATTCAATGTCAAACTGATTTGTACGAATGATGTTCACTTTGTAGATGAAGAGAATGCGGAAGCGCACGACCGTTTGATCTGTTTGAGTACCGGTAAGGATTTGGATGATCCTACCCGTATGCTTTACACCAAACAAGAATGGATGAAGACACGCGAAGAGATGAACGAACTCTTTGCCGACGTGCCCGAAGCATTGAGCAATACACTGGAGATTCTTGATAAGGTAGAATACTACTCGATCGACCATGCACCTATCATGCCGACTTTCGCCATTCCCGAAGATTTCGGAACAGAGGAGGGGTATCGGGCGAAGTTTACAGAAAAAGACTTGTTCGACGAGTTTACTCAAGATGAACATGGTAATGTGGTATTAAGTGAAGAGGATGCGAAAGCAAAAATTAAACGCTTGGGTGGTTATGATAAACTTTATCGTATAAAACTTGAAGGAGATTATTTGGCAAAACTGGCTTTTGACGGAGCTAAAAGAATTTATGGTGAACCTCTAACGGAAGAAGTCAAAGAACGAATGAACTTCGAATTGTACATCATGAAAACGATGGGTTTCCCCGGATACTTCTTGATTGTACAGGACTTTATCAATGCGGCACGTAAGGAACTGGGTGTGTCGGTAGGTCCGGGACGTGGTTCGGCAGCAGGTTCAGCAGTGGCTTATTGTTTGGGTATTACGAAGATAGACCCTATCCAATATGATTTGCTGTTTGAACGTTTCTTGAATCCAGACCGTATTTCCTTGCCCGATATTGATGTGGACTTTGATGATGACGGTCGTGGTGAGGTACTTCGTTGGGTGACAAATAAATATGGTCAGGAAAAGGTGGCGCACATCATTACCTATGGTACGATGGCCACGAAACTGGCCATAAAGGATGTGGCCCGGGTGGAAAAGCTGCCGTTGGACATTTCCAACGGATTGTGCAAGCTCATACCGGACAAGTTGCCGGACGACGAAAACGGCAAGTCGCGTAAAATGAATCTCCCGAATGCCATCTCGTGCATTCCGGAATTGCAGCAGGCCGAGGCGTCGCCGAATCCTTTGTTGCGCGACACCATCCGTTATGCCCGGATGTTGGAGGGTAATGTGCGGAACACGGGCGTGCATGCCTGCGGTGTAATCATCTGTCGTGACGACGTGTCCGATTGGGTGCCGGTCAGCACGGCCGAGGACAAGGAAACGGGAGAGAAGCTTCGCTGTACGCAGTACGAAGGTTCCGTGATTGAAGACACGGGATTGATCAAGATGGACTTTCTGGGGCTGAAGACCCTTTCCATCATCAAGGAATGCCAGGCCAACATCTATGACAGTCTCGGGATGGAAATAGACGTGGACGCATTGGACATTACGGATCCGGCCACCTATCGTCTGTATTGCGACGGACGTACCATCGGGACGTTCCAGTTCGAATCCCCCGGCATGCAGAAGTATTTGCGCGAATTGCAGCCTTCCACCTTCGAGGACCTTATTGCCATGAATGCGCTTTACCGTCCGGGACCGATGGACTATATACCCGACTTTATCGACCGTAAACAAGGACGTAAACCGGTGGAATACGACATACCGTGTATGGAGAAGTATCTGAAAGACACATACGGTATCACGGTGTATCAGGAGCAGGTGATGTTGCTGTCCCGTCAGTTGGCCGATTTTACGCGAGGCGAGAGCGATACATTGCGTAAGGCTATGGGTAAGAAGCTGATAGAAAAGCTGAATCACATGTATCCCAAGTTCATCGAGGGCGGAAAGAAGAATGGCCACGACCCGAAAGTGCTGGAAAAGATTTGGGCGGACTGGAAGAAGTTTGCCTCGTATGCGTTCAATAAGAGCCATGCCACGTGCTACTCTTGGGTTGCCTATCAGACGGCCTACCTGAAAGCCAATTTCCCCGCCCAGTATATGGCGGCCGTAATGAGCCGAAGTTTGGCGAACATTACCGATATTACAAAGCTGATGAGCGAGTGCAAAAGTATCGGTATCAATACCTTGGGACCGGACGTCAACATCAGCCGCCGGAAGTTCAGTGTGGACGTAGACGGAAACATCCGTTTTGGCTTGGGGGCCGTCAAGGGCTTGGGCGATTCGGCTGTGGACGCCATCGTGAAAGAAAGGGAAGCCCACGGGACTTATAAGAACATTTTCGACTTCATTCAACGTGTGCCGAGCGGAGCCGTGAAACGGAATAACCTGGAAAGCCTGGTGCTTTCGGGGGCTTTCGATTGTTTCGACGGCATCACCCGCGAACAGTATTTCGGCGTGAATGCCAAAGGGGAAAGCTTTATCGACCAGTTGGCACGTTACGGCTCGCGCTACCAGACCGACAAGGATGCCGTGCAGAATTCACTTTTCGGGGATATGGACATGGTGGAAATCGCCACGCCGGAAGTGCCGCAGGCCGAACCGTGGAGTTCGTTGGAGCGTTTGAACAAGGAGCGCGACTTGGTCGGCATTTATCTGTCCGCCCATCCGTTGGACGATTATGCCGTCATACTTCAAAATGTGTGCAACGTGCACATGGCGGATTTGAAAGATTTGGAACAGTTTGTCAATATGGACCTCACGCTGGGCGGCATGGTCACGGCCGTACGGAAGGGTATCTCCAAGACAGGTAAGCCGTATGGCATCGTGACGATGGAGGATTTCACGGGAGCATACGAGCTGGCTTTGTTCGGACAGGATTGGCCTACATGGGGCTCATATATGGATGTGGGGAATACGCTCTATATTACGGCTAAATGCCAGCCCCGGCAATGGGATCCTTCCAAACTGGATTTCCGTATCGGGCGCATTGATTTTCTGGCAGATGTGAAAGACACTCTGGTGGAAAGGATTACGATATCCGTGGCTTTGGATGCGTTGGATGAGGATATCGTGCTTTCGCTTTCCGACATCGTGAAGGAGTGTCCCGGCAATACCGACCTTTATTTCCACATTCTCGACCCGTTGGGACAGATGAACCTGACGATGCAATCCAAGTTGGCGAAAGTGTCAGTTAAAAAGGATTTAATTTCTTATATTCAAAGCAAACCCGTCCTGTCATATAAAATAAATTAGTATATTTGTCAGTAATAACAAACGATTAAAAGGAATAATACAATGGCATTAGCAATTACAGATTCAAATTTTGAAGAGTTGTTGGCTTCAGGTAAGCCTGTGGTGGTAGATTTCTGGGCGACATGGTGTGGCCCGTGCAAGAAAATCGGACCGGATATCGAGGCGTTGGCAGAAGAATATAAGGAACAAGCTGTCATCGGCAAGTGCGATGTGGAGGAAAACGACGGCTTGGCCATGCGTTTCGGTGTGCGCAACGTGCCTACTGTGATCTTCATTAAAAACGGTGAGGTGGTGGACAAACAAGTCGGTGCGGCTCCGAAGAGTACTTTCGAGGAAAAGCTGAAGGCCATCCTTTAAAGATATAAGTTATGGACAGTTTGGAACAGGAACTCCTGCAAGATGCTGAGGACGATGCACGCACGGTGGAGTTCATCAAAAATTACTTGCCGCAAGAAGTAAAAGACAAGTTTACGGACGAAGAGCTTTATTACTTTCTGGATGTCATCGTGGAGTATTATGCCAATAGCGGTATTCTGGATGCGGCGCCCGACAAGGACGGCTATATAGAAATCGACCAGGACAAAATAGTGGATTACGTCATCAGTCAGGCCCGTAAAGACAAGATGGGCGACTTTGCGGCTGAAGATATCCTGTGGGTGGTCCAGGGCGAGTTGGAATACGGGGAATCTTTCGGTGAGGAGGATTAATCCTGATTTATAAGTTTATGACGGCAGCGGTTCGAGTCTGTGAAAATGTAAGACAGAACTGCCGCTACGCCATTTTGAAAAATAATCTCCGCAGAACGGAAAACGATTCTCAGCCGATTGGAAAATCAATTGCAGACGAATGATTTTTCGTTCTGCGGAGATTTGTTCTTGTTTCGTATTTAGTTGTAAATTAGAGGATTGCTTCTTGGTTTGGTAAGGTGAGATGTTTTGGCATGGGTATACCTGTTTTCCAAGTGCGCGTCATGTCTTTGGTTGAAGAAGACATAAAAATAGGGCGCGGAATCACTTCCACGCCCTATTACATCAGGGGCATTTCCCATATTGATATGAGAAAGTATATTTTTGCATAATTAAGGTTTATGAAAGAACATTCACAGCATATTGAAACTACTGTACCTTGTTCTTTTCTGCTATATTGCAAATATAGGCATTCTTTTTGATAACTCAAAGGAAAATATCTATTATTTTTTCCTTTATTATGAACTTTTCAAACTTTTAGAAGCTCACTGTGCGTGAACCGTCTTCGTTCTCTTCGATGGTTACTTTCACCGTATTACCCGGAAGAAGTTCTTCCACCAGTTCCGGCCATTCGATAAAGCAAAGCGCACCGCTGTAAAAATAGTCTTCGTAGCCCATGTCGTACACTTCTTCCAGTTTTTTGATACGGTAGAAGTCGAAATGGTAAATCAGTTCGCTGCTGTCCGAACGGTATTCATTGACGATGGCGAAGGTGGGCGAGTTGATGACGTCCTCCACACCGAGGCATTCGCATACGGCTTTGGTGAAGGTGGTCTTACCGGCTCCCATCTTGCCGTACATGGCAAAGACGGTGTTGTCGCCCATGGCTGCGATAAATTCCCGGGCAGCCTCGTGGATGTGGTCTAAAGAGTCTATTCTAATCTCCATATAGTTTTTTGTTTTTAATTTCGTTTCTTGCTTTGCAGGGTTATCAGCGGTATGAGCATTTCCTCCATAGAGATGCCGCCGTGTTGGAATGTGTCGCGATAGTAAGACACATAATAATTGTAATTATTGGGATAGGCAAAGAAATTGTCGCCCGAAGCAAAGATGTAGGCCGTACTCAGGTTGGGAGCCGGGAGCAGGACTTTACGTGGGTCTTTGATTTCAAAGACTTCTTTGGGGTTGTATTTCAGATTTTTCCCCAGTTTGTAGCGCAAGTTCGTGTTCGTGTTCTTGTCCCCGATGACTTTGACCGGTGACTTCACGCGGATACTGCCGTGGTCGGTCGTGACGATGATTTTGTAGTCGCTTGCGGCCAGGGCTTTGAATAGGTCTTTCACGGCAGAATGCCGGAACCAGCTTTGGGTGATGCTGCGATAGGCTGCCTCGTTGGAAGCCAGTTCACGCACCATTTTCGATTCCGTACGGGCATGGGAAAGCATGTCGATAAAGTTGAGCACAATGACGTTCAAGTCATATTTTTCCAACTGTTTGAACTGGCCGATAAGTTTATCGGCCGTAGTCGAATCATTGATTTTATGGTAACTGAATGTATTCTTACGGCGGTAACGGTCCAATTGGGTCTGGATGAGAGGCCCTTCGTTCAGGTTCTTGCCCTCTTCTTCGTCTTCGTCCACCCAAAGATCCGGGTACATTTGGGCGATTTTGTCCGGCATCAGACCGGAAAAGATGGCGTTGCGCGCATATTGTGTGGCCGTGGGCAAGATGCTGCAATAAATATCTTCGTCGATGAGGAACGCATCCGCCAGTTCCGTACTGAGTGTCCGCCATTGGTCGTAACGGAAATTGTCCAGAACGATGAGAAACACCTTTTCCCCTTGATTCAGCAGGGGGAATATTTTGGTTTTGAAGATATCCGGACTCATTAGCGGGCGGTCTTCGGGGTGGGCAATCCAGTCTTCGTAGTGTTTGCGTATGAATTTGGCAAAAGCCAGGTTGGCTTCCGTTTTCTGCATGCCCAGCATTTCGTCCATGTTGCTGTCGGTCTCGGACAGCTCCAGTTCCCAGTATACCAATCGTTTGTACACCTCTTTCCAGTCCTCGAACGTCAATGAGTCATTGATTTGCATGCCAATCTTTCCGAAATTCTGTTGATAGGCGTTTTGAGCCACCTCCGTGACGATTTCTTTCTTATGGATGTTCTTTTTCAGGGTCAGGAGGATTTGCGTGGGGTTGACGGGCTTGATGAGATAGTCGGCAATTTTGGAGCCGATGGCCTGGTCCATGATATTCTCCTCTTCGCTCTTCGTCACCATGACCACCGGCGTGACCGGTGTGATTTCCTTGATGCGCGACAAGGTTTCCAGCCCGCTCAGGCCGGGCATGTTCTCGTCCAGCAGAATCAGGTCGTAGGTCGTTTCGCTGCACTTGTCCAGTGCATCCTGCCCGTTGGATACGGTTTCTACCTCGTATCCTTTCTTTTCGAGAAAAAGAATATGCGCTTTCAGCAATTCTATTTCATCGTCTACCCAAAGTAATAAACCGTTGTTCATCATTTGTAATGGTTTCGTATGTTAGAAAATAATACCGCTGTCCGTGTCTTCCTCCTCTTCTTCGTATTCTTCGTCTCCGGCAGGCGGTTCGTCGTCCGGCGTACGGATTTCGATGGAAGTAGGTTCGTCCAGTCTCAGGTCCTCCGGCACTTGCAGCGGTGCGAACTTCTCATCGTAGAACTTCTTGTAATCGTCGAAACTGAAGACCGTGCCCAACAGCTTCAGGTTACTTTCGGAGATGATGACGGAACGTATGTTTTTAAGCACGACACTCATGTGCGGATCGGCATACAGCTTTTGGGCGTAAGCGTGTGCCTCGTCGTAGCTGAGGAAACCGCTGACGCGCATTTGTGCCAGTCCGTCGGCCTTCACGATGTCGATGTCGAAATTGCGTACCATAAAACTGGTGAAATTATACAGGGCCATCTCATATAACAGTTGGTCCTCGTCCAGACTGTTTTCCGGATAGGCCAACAGGAACACGAAGTTGCTGAGGCGTTCGTCGCTTAATTGCTGCGCTTCGGCTGTGGAGTCTTGCAGAGCCGTCAGCGAACGCCGGCTCCAGATGTCGCTTGCCGCGTATTTCCCGTCGGTCAGCGACCGGCCTTCCTGAATGCCTTTCACGATGCTTTGTGCGATTTCCGTTACTTCGTCTTTCGGATATTTCTCAATGACTTGTTTCAACGTGACCAAGAAGCTGTCCCGTTCTCCGCCGTACAGTTGGCTCATGGCTTGTATGAACATGAATTTAGCGCGGTGTGCCCCCTCCGGGAAATCCGAAGTCGAAATGGAATAATTGCGGAACACTTCCTCATATTCGTTCTTGCCGTAAGCTTCGTATGTGGCGGCATACAGAGAATCCTCTATGTGCTTGCCCTGCCTTGCGTAAAGCTCGTATTTGGGGTTGGCCAGCATGATGGCATACCGGCTGTCCGGGAACTCCTCGATGAGCCGCTGTTTATACTGTTCCGCCTCGGCCATGTCATTCAGTCGGCCGTTGATAAGGAATAGATGGTAGTACACGTTGTCTTTGTCGGCTACGTCCGGGAACGTTTCGATAAGACGCAACAGGGTACGCCGTGCCAAACCGAAATTTTCCAGTCTCTCCATTTCCAGGATGCCGGCCTGATAAAGCGCGTCGCGCAGGATGTCGTTGGAGGCTTGCAACTGCTCTTCCGTGAACGGGATTTGTTGCAGGTAATATTCCCGGTTGTGCGGGTCGCTGGCCAATGAGTCGGCCATACGCTCCTGGGCTTCGGCAATGCTGTCGGCCAAGGCGATGCTGTCGGCTTGTGCCGCCATCAGGCTGTCGCTCTCTTCGCTGTAGTCATATTCTCCGAAATCTTCCGTGCGGTCCTCGTTCTTATGGCTTCTCCGCCAGTTGTCTTCCAACGGGCGTTTGCCCCACGTACGTTGGAACTGACGTTTGCCTTGGGCTACGACCGACGGGTTATAGAAATACCACGTGCCGGTTTGTCCGGAAGCTCCCGCCTGCGCCCCGCGGTTTCCCGTAGGCAGGGTGGGTGTGGCTGTCGGAGTTTTGGGCATATTGGCAGCCATTTCGGCCTGCATGGCCTTGCGTGCTTCTTCTTTCTCTTGCTTCTTCAAGGCCTCGATGACTTTGTCGATGGCCTCGTTACGTTCGTTTTCGGGCAACTTGGCCAACCATTGCAGGCTGTCTTGCAGTTTGATGGCCGACAAATGAGGTTCCAGTTCGGTCAGGATGCCTGAGCGGCGTTCCGCCTCTTTGTAAGCTTCGTTTTCTTTGTCCAATATGCCGACCAGTTCGGCGTAACAGCGTTGTGCGTTGATATAGTCCTCCTTGTCCCAATAAATCTCACCCAGACGCAACAATACCATGGCTTTGGCAATGCCGTTCTGTGTACTTTCTTTGGCACCGGTTTCGTATGCCCCGATACACCGGGCGGTATCCCGGTTGGCCAGATAGATATTGCCGATGGCATAATAAATCTGGTCCTGATAGTCCTTGTTTTTCTTGTTCTTGGCCATGCGTCGCAATTTCTTCACCATTTTATTGTGGTTCCCGCTGGCCATGGCCTCGGTTTGCAGGATACGGGCGTTGAAAGACAATTCGTATGGAGGATTGGCACGTATGACACGCCGCAAGGCCTTGTAGGCTTCTGCTTTGTTTCCCGTTTCGTGGTACAACTGTCCCAGCAGGAAGTTCAGGCGTGCGCGTTGCAGTTTGCTTTTTTCCTTCTTGACAGCTTTTTGCAAATAAGGAATAGCCTCTTTATATTGTTTCACGAAGATGAGGTAATCGGCGTATGAAGCGTTGAATGCCCGTTTTCCTTCACTTCCAATACTGTCACGTTGTATTTTATGAAAGACATCCTCGGCATCGTAAGGCCATTCCAGTTCTACGTAGCAACGGGCCAGATAGGCCCGGGCTACGGACACGATTTCAGGCTGTCCGGCATACAGCCCGCTGATATAATTGAACGTGGAGGCCGCTTCGATGAAATTGCCCTGCTGGAATTGGGCTTTCCCCATGAGCAGCCAGGCGTGCCGCAAGAATGGGTTGAACTCCTTACGGGCCATATACGCTTTTTCCTTGGCCGTTTTCCGCTTGTTGACGTTCGATTTCGGCCGCGCCTTTATGGAGTGCAGCTTGATGGCTTTCTCGCATTTTTCGATGGCGGTCTCGAAGTTGGACTTTCCCATGGCTGCCGTAGATTTATTTCGCACGGCATACATGGGCAATAAGGTCGTGTAATTGTCCTTGTGTCCTTTTTGTTGTTCGAGGACTCCTTCTTTGAAGGCCTCCGACCCGTTAAAGTACGTATTGAACCGTGCCGTCATGGCATGGTAAAAACGGGTGCCCGACGTGTTCTTTTTCGTGGAACACGCCGTCAGGACGGACAGGAGGACGAGTCCGGAGGTGATGATATGTAGAATCCTTTTTCCCAATGCGTTCTTTACACAGTTAGATAACTGAAAAACATGTATTTTATTGCCTTCTCCATCGAATAATCGACCATGAAATTCCTTTGCACACCAAATAGATGAGTATGGAGACGAAAATGATGGAGGCGCCCGACGGTATATTGTAATGGTACGACAGGTAAAGGCCGCCCAGACAGCCGCTGTAACCTGTCACGATGGAGAGCAATGCCATACGTTTGAAACTATGCGTGAAAATATTGGCCGTTACTTGAGGGATGGTCAGTAGGGAGATGACCAACACGATGCCCACCATACGCAGGCAGGCTACAATAGTCAGTGCGATGAAGTCCATCATCAGATATTCCACCGTGATGACCGGAAGGCGTTGCGAACGGGCGAATTCGGCATCGAAAGCCATGGAAACGAGCGGACGAAGGAAGCATGTGAAAGTCACAATGGCGATGAGTGCCAATGTGCCTAACAAATAAAGGTCCGAGGGTGTCACGGTCAATATGTTGCCGAACAGATAGGAGGACAGCTCCGGGGTGAAGCCCGGTGCCAAGAAACTGCAAATGATTCCGATGCTCATGCCTAAAGTCCAGAAAATGGCGATGGCCGAATCTTCGCGCATGTCGCGGCGGTGGCTGAACCATTGTATGCCGCAGGCGGACAATACGGAAAACACGGCTGCAGAGAGTATGGGGGAAAATCCAAGGTAAACTCCGATACCGATACCGCCGAACGAGGCGTGGGTGATGCCGCCGCTGATGAAGACCAACCGCCGTGCAACGATATAAGTGCCTATCAGCCCGCAAAGGATACTGGCCAACAGACTGCCCAACAGGGCATTCTGGAAGAAAGTGTAAGACAGGATGCTCATGCGTGGTCGAATCTCCTTTCTCCGATAATAAGGAAAACTTCGTCTTTCAATGCGTCGGGCAAGGGAACGCCGCGCAGTTGTAGACTGCGCACCCATCCGGCCACTTCGTCTTCGCGCATCGTGTAGAGGACATCTCTAAACTCGTCCGTTTCCGTCTCGCTGTACGCGGAAGCGTCCTTTCCCCGGAAACGGTCGAGTTCTTCATCGTTGTAATACTCTATTTGTTTGCTTACGGCAGCCAGCAGACTTTCTTTTTCGCATACTTCGTGCTGTCCGCAACATTCCTGTGGCGGTTGTACCACGGTCGGCATTTCTCTGATTTCGCCTTGTGCCAGTTTCTTTTTCAGTGAGCGGTTGCGCAAACTGCCGGCCACGAAAGCAATGACGGCCGCGACGACAAGGGCTGTAAGAATGTAAATGATAATCATAAGGCCGTAATTTCAAATCCCGCTTCTTTCAAGTGGTCCCAATAATGGGGATAAGATTTGCTGACCACTTGCGGATGATTGATATATATTTCGGGAACGACGAAACAGCAAGGTGCAAACGCCATGGCCATGCGATGGTCTTCGTAGGTGTCGATGGCCGGATGTGGCCGGACTTCATTGCGTTGCCCGTCCCAAGATAGTTCTGATCCGCAGGCTTCATGCAAGGGATACCCCAGTTTGTCCAGTTCGCGGATAAGTGCGGAGATGCGGTCGGTTTCCTTGATTTTCAGGCTTTGCAGACCCGTGAAACGGAACGGGAGCCCCAACATGGCACACGTGACTACAAATGTCTGTGCCAAGTCCGGTTGGTTGACGAAATCATACTCCAGGCGTTCCGTGGCGATGGGTTGTTTGGTCAGTCTGACACATGGCATTCCGTCATCGTCGCAGAAGAATTCCGTGTGCACGCCTATCGGTTCGAACAGGCCGTGTACGGCAGAATCTCCTTGGGCACTGTCTGCGAACAGGCCGGTCAGGACGATTTCCGCGTCTTTGTCGGGCGTCAGAGCCATCATTTCATACCAGTAGGATGCCGCGCTCCAGTCGTTTTCTATATAATAGGGTGTCGGACGGTAAGGTTGCGGTTCCACCTTGATGTGTCGTTCGTCTGTCCATTCCGCTTGTGCACCGAAGTCTTTCATCAGTTTCAGGGTCAGGTCGATGTAGGGGCGTGAAATGACCTGTCCGGTCAATTCCAGTTCCAAACCCTTTCTTAGGACCGGACCGATCATCAGCAAAGCGGAAATGTATTGGGAACTCACGTCTCCCGGTAGGCTGAGCCGGCCTCCCTCATGCAGTCCGCCGGAAATACGCAGAGGGGGATAACCTTCCGTTTCCACATATTCTATTTGTGCGCCCAGTGTCCGCAGGGCATTTACCAAGATGCCGATGGGGCGTTGTTTCATCCGGGCTGTACCGGTCAGGGTATGTGTTCCCTCGTTCACAGACCAGTAAGCCGAAAGGAAACGCATGGCCGTACCGGCCGCCATGATGTCGATGGGGTCATCGGTTTGCGTCAGTGCCCTTACCATAACGAATGTGTCGTCGCAGTCCGACACATTTTTCGGCAAGTCTTTTCCTCCGGCCAGTGCATGGATGATGAGGGCCCGGTTGCTGATGCTTTTGCTGGCCGGCAGTATGGTTTTATGCCGCAGGTGTAGCGGCGCGGTAAGTCTGATTTGCATGTTTTGCCTAAAATGTGGGTTATACCAGCACAAAAGTAGAAATTTATTTGGAGAATTCAAAAACAATTTCTACTTTTGCACCCGCAAACGGGATGTAGCTCAGTCCGGTTAGAGTACACGTCTGGGGGGCGAGTGGTCGCTGGTTCGAATCCAGTCATCCCGACAAAATATAAAGGCATCGGTAATCCAAGGATTATGGATGCTTTTTTTATGTGTTTATAGCTTTCACGTCCCGCCACGCTTTCCCTTCCAAGGTTTTTCAGAAAAGAGCCTTCATCTTTCAGACAATACGCCAACTGTTTGTCGTATAGTTTGTTATGGGATGAAGAATAGGGAGGCCATCTTTCAGTTTCCTTTCATTGCAGAAAGCGGATTTTCATCATGAGGCAAATGAAAAATCATTCGGCTGAGAACGAAAAACGAATCTCAGCCGAATGATTTTTCAATCTCAGGCGAACGATTTTCCGTTCTGCGCCGAACGAAATGAGGCTTGGCTGAAGGATGCCTGAAACATCCTTCAGCCTGTAACGTCAATATTATGAACGGATTACCATGAAGCCTGAAAGATGAAGGATCTTTTTGTAAAATCCCTGTGTAGATACCCAAAGGGTTACCACCAGATTTGCTTTCCGCCTTCGTAAGTGAAGATTCTTTCTTCCGAGCCTTTGGTACGGTTGTGCAGGCGGAACAAGGCCTGGGCCGGGACGTTGTCGTATTTCAATACCGCCTCGAAATTCCCCGTCTTGCGCCCTAATGACATCCATGTCCCGTGGTTCCAATAGAACAATTCGTATTCTTCGCCTTCGCGGATGAAGTTGTCATCGTTACGCGGCAGGAATACGATACGTGCCACGTTTTCCGGCTGTTCCAGTTCCCATCCGTACCATACGCCGTACACGTCGTGGGAGTCGTAGAAGGAAAGGACATTGCCATCGAACAGGTTTTCCGGCCCACACCAGGGACGTACGTGGAAGTTGCCCATCAGCCGTTTATGCTTCAGCGTGTCGCCGGCGGCATTGAACGTATAAAGTTCGGCCATGTTGCCCCTCGACCAGTCCGGCGACAGGTAACGGAAATATCTGTATTCGCCGGTGTAACGGGGATGGACGACATGGAATTTGTTGTCCTTCAGATGCGGGATGACATGTATGGTCAGCGAATCGCTGAAGTCTTCCTGGTTGGCCACTTGGAACTTCCCGCCGATTACGCCCTGAAGGAATTGGTTGGAACGTACGTCGCGGAATTTGCGTTTCACTTCCACCGTCGTGCGTTGTGTGGTGTCGGCTGTCATTTTATGGATATTTCCTCGCGGGTCTAAAAGGAAAGCGTCTCCGGCCGGAACCGTGCCGTTTTCTTCGGAATAATGTACGGGCATGTACACTACGTTTCGTGCCATGTCCCGGAAGGTGGCTTTCCGTCCGTGGCGCGTGCCCCAATGCACGATGCTCCAGTCTTGGTTGTCGAAGACGGACAGGTAGACGAACCTGCCGCTTTCAACATCGTCGTACAACTCCACCTCCACATCGGAAGTGGCTGTGTATTCCCTTGTCACATCCATGATGTAAGGTGTGTCGAAAAGGTCGGGAATCTCCTCTTCCCCCTTATTCTGCATATAGAGCGATTCCGGTTGTTTCTCGTAGGTTTGGCGGAACACTTTGGTCAGCCGGTCTTCCTTCCGCTTCATGAAGTGGTCTCCGAGTCGTTCCCCCGGATTGAAAGGGATGAAAGAATGGTTGTCGGGAAAGAACACGCACCATTCATGCCCCAATCCGCGGTTGCCCCACTGTGGTGTGAAGTCGATGGTGGCAGGCAGGCCATGCGCCCTTAGTACGGCCACGCACAGGTGTGCATATTCCTTGCAGGAAGC
>ERZ773145.1928-NODE-1928-length-15725-cov-6.670198_pt1 | contig 15725 bp, 14 predicted proteins | sample MGYA00580848_ERZ773145 | MGnify/ENA primary metagenome ERZ773145 (study PRJEB29015, sample SAMEA2737858) | human gut metagenome | biome: human gut; feature: human-associated habitat; material: faeces | place: China | collected 2012 ... | reverse complement strand
GGTTTCGGATTAATTGGCGGCTCCGTAGCACATGCACTGCGCGAACAGTATCCGGACAGTGAACTTATGGCATACAATTACTATATTACCAAACCACACCCGCGCCTCGAATTGGCTGCAATGGATGGGATTTTAGACAAGATCACAACAGATCTCGCTGATTTTGCTGACTGTGACTGTATTTTTCTATGCGCACCTGTCATCAAAAATATCGCCTATTTGGATAAGTTGCTTCCCTATCTTTCCAAAGACTGCCTGCTGACAGACGTTGGCAGTGTCAAAAGCGATATTCTTGCTGCAGTCAGAGAACATGGTCTCTGTGAGCAGTTTGTAGGCGGGCACCCAATGACCGGCTCTGAAAAGACCGGTTATGAACATTCTGAATCTGCATTTTTCCGTGATAAATACTATATTTTAACACCGTTTGCAGAGAGCAGACCGGAATATGTTGCATGGATGAAACAATTCATTCACGACATCGGATCACACTGTATTTTGCTCGACCCGGATTATCACGATGCCGTAGTAGCCGGTATCAGCCACGGTCCACATGTAATATCTGCGGCACTTAGAATTATGCGGTATTGCCCTTGATTTTGTTTGTAGGGGCAGATGCTTGTCATCAGCCCGCAGCAACCTTGCGGAATTGGCAGGTATAGTTTGGTGAGCGGCAACAGCCCGATGCGAGCATCGGATCCTACAAATCATTTGCAGTGCTTGCCACAGTCGATAAAGGTTTCTCCACGGCGGGATGAGGGCATCCCGCCCTACAGATTGCTTGCATTGCCTGCTGTCTATTATAAAAAGCTCTGTAGGGAACGGCTTATTCCGGTTCAAGAGCCGAATCAGCGGTCTGGTTGGCCTCTGAAGTTCGACTGCGGGCGCAGTGACCTACCGTACATTTTCCGAATAACGCTGCCGGCCAAAAATCTCTCTCCATTTTATCCCATTCGCCCTGAAAAATATGTTGACAAACCGCGTTTCATCTGGTATATTATACAAGCAATCTTTTGCGGTCATGGCCCGTTGGTCAAGCGGTTAAGACAGCGGCCTCTCACGCCGTTAACGTGGGTTCGATTCCCGCACGGGTCACCAGGAAGAGCACTTTAGCGTAAGCTAAGGTGCTTTTTTATATATCTAAAACCACTCGCTAGGCGAGTGGTTCGATAAAGATTATATCGATGAGTAATGAAACTCAAACGAAGAATTTTGGAATAGTACCAGTGGGGCAATTCCAGACTGGGTTATTGGCGTATCGCCGGTAGTCCTGTATTAAAAGGTTCCATTGCAAACGAAAGACTCGCAGAAGCAGGATATTTTAGTATCCTCAGGCGCTACTACGAGTCCTTGCACTTATGCGGTTGAACCGCCGTGTACCGGTCGGTACGCACGGTGGTGTGAGAGGTCGGCTCTTTAGTTAAGAGAGCCTCCTACGCGATTCTTTTAGGTAAAAAAGCAAACAAACAGAACACTTCATTCAAATGCATATAGCGGCTATTTATTTCATACAGAGACAAATAGCGGCACAGAACAGATATAATAAAAGAAGCTATAAAAAGCAGGTATTCACGTGGAGGACGATATCGTTTCTACATGAACACCTGCTTTTTTATTTATTTTTTACTGCTGGAATAAATAGTGGTAGCCAAGTATTCATCACTGACCCAACCATAAATCCCACTGTAATATACAACAACCCAGTCAGGCACATTGCTGCTATAGCCGCATTCCCATACGATGAGACCGTAGGGGATATTATCCATTTTTTCATAATTTGTACCGGGACCTTTACGCATAACCAGCCCATGATCAGCAGTGGTGTAGGTACAAAGGCTATCAATTCGACTAAGCGTTACATCTGGTGCAACGCATCCATCCGGCAGAATAATGTCGGCATTGTTTTCGGTATAATCCTGTACTTGCAGCAAGCCCCAAAGGCCATTCTGTTTTGCCCATACGCAGCCATCGCGCGCGGGGGCTAAATCTTCATATTGCCCAGCGGAAATTATCTCATTGCCGTAAACATCCAGAACTAGCTTTTGTCCGGATTGATTTTTCACAACTACCATGCCAGATAAGTCTGCGTAAGGATATTCAACCGTTCCGTTCATGATGGTATAGCTGTAGCAACAGCTTCACTGGTCGGGGAAAGAGCAGCGGAGGAAGCAGGTTTATTTTCTGGCGCTGCAGCACAAGCGGTAAGCATTATTGCGGTGATAACACTGGCGGAAAATGAGAATAACTTCCTTTTCATGGCTTTTCACTCCTTACGTAAATGATTCTTCGGTAAGATGAAGAAGTAATATAAGAAAGTGAATTCATAAACCCTATGAGATCTTATTTTATCAAAAATATCTGCTAATGGGAATAGCTAACAATTCTACATGGATAGATTTGGATAGTATGACAAAGATTGCAGAACTGGAGTTAAAGTCCGAATTATGGGATGAGTGATCTGCTATAATAGAGAAAAGCAAAACAGAAGGGAGTTTGATTATGCACCAGGAGAAAAAGATGCTGGCTCATATCAGTGAAGACGGAACCCGCGTCCAAACGGTAGCGGACCATTTGCAGGGAACGGCAGTCCTATGTGGGCAATTTGCAGCAGCCTTTGATGCCCAGCAACAGGGAACTTGGCTTGGATTACTGCATGATATTGGTAAATATAGTACAAAGTTTCAAAAGCGCCTGCAAGGTGGAGAGAAAGTGGATCACTCAACGGCTGGTGCACAGGTGGCTGCCCGATATGGTCAAATCCCACTGGCTTTTGCTATTGCGGGACACCATAGCGGCCTGCCGGATGGAGGAGGCCGAAGCGATACCGCGCAGGATGCGACAATGTTTGGACGATTGAAAAAGGGCGTTGAACCCTATACCCAATGGACGAATGAGATTAAACTGCCGTCCATACCGCCCCAGCCGGAAATGATGAAGGAAAATCGTTTTACACAGGCATTTTATACCCGGATGTTGTATTCCTGCCTGGTCGATGCGGACTATCTGGATACGGAAAACTTTATGAGCAGCCCTAAACCGCGCGGACAAGGCCAGACAATGGATGAACTGCTGAAAAGGTTGAACCAATATACCGCAAAATGGAGCCATCCCCAGGGAACCTTGAATCAGCGCCGCAGTTCAATTTTGAGTGCCTGTACAACGGCAGGGCAAACAGGGCGGCGCGGCCTTTATTCCCTGACCGTTCCTACAGGCGGGGGAAAAACGGTAGCGTCATTGGCATTTGCGCTTTCGCTAGCTGTAAAGAACCATATGGACCGGGTTATTTATGTGATCCCTTATACATCCATTATTGACCAGACCGCGGATGTGTTTTCGGAAATATTAGGAGCAGAAAATGTTTTGGAACACCATTCAGGGGTGGACTACTCTGCCAAGGAAGATGATGAGCCGGCAGCCTACCGCAAAGCATTGGCGGCGGAAAACTGGGATGCTCCGGTGGTGGTTACCACATCCGTGCAATTCTTTGAATCACTTTACGGCAACCATGCGTCACAATGCCGTAAATTACATAACATTGCAAATAGCGTGGTCATTTTTGACGAAGCACAAAACCTGCCGGTTCCTTATTTGCGCCCCTGCGTTGCGGCAATCGCGCAGCTGGTACAGCATTACCGCGCAGCAGCGGTGCTTTGCACGGCCACACAACCAGCTTTGCAGCCCTTGTTTGATGAACTGGCGCCTGGGCTGCAGATGACGGAACTTTGCCCACATCCCAAAGAGCAATATCAGGCATTCCGGCGTACAACGCTAAAAATGCGCGGAGAGTTGGAACAAAGCCAGCTTGGCGCAGAACTGGCAGCGCAGGAACAAGTGCTGTGTATTGTAAACCGGAGAAAAACAGCACAGGAATTATACAATAACCTGCCCAAAGAGGGCAGCTACTGCCTGACAACATTGCTATACCCAGCCCATCGCAAACAGTTATTGCAGGAAATCCGGGAACGCTTAAAAGATGGGCTGCCCTGCCGTGTGATATCAACTTCTTTGATCGAAGCGGGTGTTGATGTGGATTTCCCGGCTGTATACCGCGAGGAAGCAGGTTTGGATTCCATTTTGCAGGCGGCGGGGCGCTGCAATCGAGAGGGAAGACGCCCGGCGGAGCAGAGCTTGGTACAGATTTTCACATTGGAAGGGCAGCATGTACCGCGCATGCTGGAACAGAATGTATCCGCAACGCAAAGCGTCCTGAAAAAATATGCAGATCTGGCATCTCTGGAAGCAATCGAAACATACTTTCTGTTTTACCGTACCTTAAAAGGAGATAAAAGACTGGATGAACAGCAAATTCTGCAAGGGTTCGAGCAGGATATGGAAGGGCGCATTTTCCCCTTTGCAACAGCGGCAGAGAGGTTCCGCTTAATTGAAACACCTGCCGTGACCGTATACATTCCCCAAGGGAAAGGGGAACATTTGCTTGCACGATTGCGTGCAGGAGAGGTAAGCAAAACTTTGTTCCGTCAACTGGGGCAATATGGTGTTCCGGTTTACCCGGATCATCTGAAAACGCTGGAGAATGCCGGGGCGGTTTGCCAAATCAGTGAAGGCATATGGGAATTAACGGACGGAAGCTTTTACGATAACAACACGGGCCTTGCTATGGAAGCTGAAACGGGAGCAGCCTGGTTTGCATAAAGCAAAAACGGCAGGGAGCCTGCCCTGCCGTTCTTGTGCGCTAAAGTAAAATCAACTATTTCTATCCACGGCATAAGCTGCCGACGCAACTTATTATAAAAGAAAACCGGATGAAAAGCAAACAAAAAGTATACATGATAAAAGGATTGACATTTGGTGCCAAGTAGCGTATATTGAAACTATAGCAAAATATAAATTAAAAACAACTGAAAATAGAAATGCAAAGGAGTTGATGCAGATGATCCAGCTGGAAGTATGGGGGAATTATGCTTTGCTCTCGAGGCCTGAGCTAAAAGTCGAAAGGGTTTCATATGAAGTCCTCACCCCTTCCGCGGCACGCGGTATAGTGGAAGCAATCTATTACCACCCTGGCTTACGGTGGAAAATCCGGAAAATCTATGTTATGAACCCAATCCGCTTTACCAACATCCGTCGGAACGAAGTAAAAAGCAAAATTCTTTGTTCCGATGTACGCAGCGCGATGCAGGGAACAGGGAAAGAGCTTTACCTTGCCACGCCCCAGCAGATCGTTCAGCGTGCAGCCATGGTGTTGCAGGACGTTCATTATGTGATTGAGGCAGAATTTGAGATGACTGACCGTGCGGCACCGAGCGACAATCCGGGAAAGTTCCAGGATATTGTTACCCGGCGCATGTCCAGGGGCCAGTGTTTTCATACTCCTTATTTTGGGTGCCGTGAATTTCCTGCCGCATTCCGCGCATGGCCCGGCGGGCCAATCCCGACCATTGAGGAAACACGGGATTTGGGATTCATGCTATATGACTTTGACTACACTGACCCGCAGAACATAACCCCGATGTATTTCCATGCAAAATTGGAACATGGTGTGTTGAATGTGGCAGACTGCGAGGTGTACCGATGATTTTACAGGCTTTGGTACAATACTATGAAGATTTGCTGGCCAATGGCAAAATCACGCGCCCCGGTTGGACAAGCGCAAAAGTCAGTTGGGCTTTGGAACTGGATGAAAACGGCCAACTGATGGCATTGCACCCCTTGCAGCAAGAGGAAAAGCGCGGTAAAAAAACAGTGCTTGCTCCATGTCAGCTGCAAGTTCCGGAACAGGTTAAACGTTCTAGTGGTGTGGCAGCCAATTTTTTGTGTGATAACAGTGCTTACATGCTCGGCATTGACGGAAAAGGCAAACCGGAGCGTGCAATGCAGTGCTTTGCCGCTGCAAAGGAGCTGCATCTTGCCATTTTACAAAATGTTCCCGGTCAGGCGGCACAGGCAGTGCGGAACTTTTTTATAAACTGGGACCCCAAGGCGGCGGAGCAGAATCCAGCGCTGGAACAAAGTCTCAAGGAACTTTACAAGGGTGGCAATCTGGTATTTCTGATTCGGGAAAACTATGTTCAGGACGATCCGGAAATACAGGAAGCCTGGCAGCGGCAGTGTGATAAGAACACGGATGCACCGGAAATCCGATGCCTGGTTACAGGGCAAAAGGCACCGCTTGCCCGCCTGCACCCGGCGATTAAAGGCGTGACCGGGGCACAGTCTTCCGGCGCATCGATTGTTTCTTTTAATGCGGACGCTTTTTGCTCATACGGACATGAACAGGGGGGCAATGCGCCGGTTGGCAGTTATGCGGCCTTTGCCTATGCACAGGCATTAAACTATCTGCTGGCAGACAGGGAACATGTTCAGCGCGTGGGCGATACCACCATTGTCTGCTGGGCAGCAGGTGGTGAGACCGCCTACCAGCAGGTAGCAATGGATGCATTGTTTGCCATGGATGCGCCTGTCAGCGAAAGCGATGTGCGAAATGCAATGGACAAGCTGGTCCATGGACAGAGTGTAGAGTGGCAGAACGTGACACTTGACCCACAAAGGCACTTTTATGTGCTTGGCTTGGCCCCTAATGCGGCGCGCCTCTCGGTTCGCTTTTTCTGGCAGGATACATTTCAAACGCTGCTTGATAATGTGCAGAAGCATTATGACCGCTTAGAGATTGTGCGCCCCGCTTATGATAAATTCCCGCGGCTGGGGGTGTATTGGCTGCTGCAGGAAACCGTCAACACCAATTCCCGCAACCCATCGGCAGCACCGCAGCTGGCAGGCGATGTCTTGCGTGCAATCCTGAATAATACAAGGTACCCGGCAACCCTGCTGGATGGCGTTATGATGCGTATCCGCGCAGAGCAAAAAGTAACACGCGGCCGTGCCGCTATTATAAAAGCATACTACCTGCGTAATGAAGATCCCCGTTGCCCAAAGGAGGTATTAACTGTGGAAAATAACAAGGAAACAAATTATCAACCGTATGTTATGGGTCAGCTTTTTGCTGTGCTGGAAGCAATCCAGATGGCGGTAAACCCGGATATCAATACAACCATCAAGGACAGGTATTTTAATGCAGCGGCTTCCACGCCGGCCACTGTGTTCCCAACAATTCTGATGCTGGCGCAAAAGCATATGCAAAAAATGAGCAAGCCACAAAAGATTTATTACGATAAGCAGATCGCTGCGCTGGCGGGCGGAAAACTGGAAGGAAGCTTTCCCGCACGGCTGACCTTGCCGGAACAAGGCGCTTTTATCCTTGGCTATTACCATCAGACACAGGAACGCTATACAAAGAAAGTGGAGGAATAACAATGGCACAGGCAATCAAAAACCGGTATGATTTTGTAATTCTGTTTGACGTTGAAAATGGAAATCCGAACGGCGATCCGGATGCAGGCAACATGCCGCGCGTTGACCCGGAAACGGGATATGGCATTGTTACAGATGTCTGCTTGAAGCGTAAGATTCGCAACTATGTCGAAGTGGCCAAAGAAGATGAAGCAGGATACCAGATTTACATTAAAGATCAGGTTCCCCTGAACCGCAGCGACAAAAAAGCATTGGAATATCTGGGCGTTGAAGGAGATTCCAAGGAGGCACTGAAAGCTGCCAAGAAAGATGACCCGGAACTGGACCGCAAAATCCGGGATTTTATGTGCCAAAATTTCTATGATATCCGTACCTTTGGCGCTGTTATGACAACTTTCGTAAAAGGCGCACTGAATTGCGGGCAGGTACGCGGCCCTGTTCAGTTGAGCTTTGCACGCTCGGTAGACCCTGTTCTCCCGCAGGAAGTGACCATTACCCGTATTGCCATTACGACCGAAGCGGATGCAGAGCGAAAAGACACTGAGATGGGCCGCAAGTATGTGATACCGTATGGTTTGTACCGTGCAGAGGGTTACATTTCTGCCAACCTTGCCCGCAAAACTACAGGATTCTCAGAGGATGACCTGCAGCTGCTGTGGCAGGCAATCCTGAATATGTTTGAAAATGACCACAGTGCAGCCCGCGGCAAAATGGCAGTTCGGGAACTGATCGTGTTCAAGCATGATTCGGAGCTGGGCAATGCGCCGTCCTATAAACTGTTTGATGCAGTGCATGTCACGCGTGCCGAAGGGGTAGCCTTCCCGCGCAGTTACCATGACTATGTGGTAACGGTGGATGAAAATCTTCCCGCAGGGGTAACGTGCGAGAGGCTGTCGTAATGGCTTCCCCAGATGATTACCTGCTGATGTCCGGTATCCAGCATTTTAGCTTTTGCCGCCGTCAGTGGGCGCTCATACACCTGGAACAACAATGGTCCGAAAACCAACGCACCGCCGAAGGCCGCCTGCAGCATACCCGCTGCCATGATGTTACCCTGACGGAAAAACGCGGCGATTTGCTGATCGCCCGCGGTATGAGGGTCGTCAGCCACCGCTTAAAACTGACCGGCGACTGCGATGTGGTAGAGTTTCACAAGGATCCAAACGGCGTGTCATTGCAGGGCCGCCGCGGCCTGTGGCAGCCCATGCCCGTGGAATATAAGCATGGCCGCAGCAAGGTAAACGATGCCGACCGTTTGCAGCTCTGCGCACAGGCCATGGCGCTGGAAGAAATGCTGGTGTGCGAGGTGCCGGAAGGGGAAATCTTTTATGAAGAAACCCGGCAGCGGGAACATGTTTCCCTGACACCGGAACTGCGCAGCACCGCGCAGACCATGGCGGATGAGATGAACCGCCTGTTTGCGCGCGGCTATACCCCAAAAAGCAAACCCGGCAAGCATTGCAATGCCTGCTCACTGAAAGAGCTTTGCCTGCCGGCACTGTATCAGCAGGCAGACCCGGCGGCGTATCTGCGGGAGCATATTGAGGAGGGCGCGCCATGAGAAAGCTGCTCAACACCCTGTTTGTCATCAATGAGGACGCTTACCTGACATTGGATGGCGAAAACCTTGTTGTTACCCGCAATAAGCAGGAAACCCACCGCTATGCCCTGCATACGCTGGAAGGCATCGTCTGCTTTACTTACGCGGGTGCCAGCCCCGCTTTGATGGGAGCTTGTGCCCGGCGGGACATTGACCTTTGCTTTTTTGACCCGTATGGCAGATTTCAGGCCCGCACCGTGGGGGAAGAACGCGGCAATGTGCTGCTGCGTCAGACGCAGTACCGCGTGTCGGATGACCCGGCCCAGAGCTGTCGCTATGCCCGGAGCTTTATCCTTGGTAAAGTGTATAACGCACGCTGGGTGCTGGAACGCGCAACCCGCGATCATCCCCAGCGTGTCCCGGTCGAAAAACTGAAACGCACCTCCACCCAGCTGGCCGCCGCGCTGCCGCTGATACAGACCAGCGATGATCCGGAACAGCTGCGCGGCCTGGAAGGCGAGGCAGCCCAGCGCTACTTTGACTGCCTGAATGACCTGATTCTGCAGCAAAAGCAGGATTTTGTGTTTGAGGGCCGCAGCCGCCGTCCACCGCTGGACAATGTGAATGCGCTGCTTTCGTTTGCCTACAGCATGCTGGCGCGGGAGTGCGCATCCGCCTTGACCGCTGTGGGCCTGGACCCTTATGTTGGCTTTATGCACCGCCCGCGCCCCGGCCGCAAAAGTCTGGCACTTGACCTGATGGAAGAACTGCGGGCGGTTTATGCAGACCGGCTGGTCATCAGCTGCATCAATCAAAAGATCATCACGGCAAAACACCTGCAAAAACAGGAAAATGGTGCCGTACTGCTGACGGATGATGGCCGTAAAGCTTTCCTGACCGCATGGCAGAACAAAAAGAAGGAAGAGATCACCCATCCGTTTTTGAAAGAAAAACTGCCTTGGGGGCTGGTGCCCTATGTTCAGGCGCTTTTGCTGGCCCGTGCTCTGCGCGGTGACCTGGAAGTGTACCCACCGTTTTTCTGGAAGTGAGGTGCCGTTATGTTGGTGCTTGTAACCTATGATGTCAACACCGAAACAGCCGCCGGTCGTCGCAGGCTGCGCAAAGTAGCAAAAGTCTGTGTAGACTACGGCCAGCGGGTGCAAAACTCCGTATTTGAGTGCCTGCTGGATGCCGCGCAATACACGATGTTCAAAGCAAAATTGACCGAACTGATCGATTCGGAATCGGACAGCCTGCGCTTTTATCAACTGGGAAACCATTACAAAAGCAAAGTCGAGCATGTGGGTCTGCACCCGGATTTTGATCAGGATGGAATCTTGTTTGCTTAGTGCGAGGGGAAGGCAATCATAAAATTCCCGGTTCCTTCGCACCAGAAAATATGGAAAAAACAGGGGCAGAAAGGGTAAAATACAGCCTTGCCTGTCAGCATGAAGATGCAATCCCCATAAAATTTGTTTCATATGCGCAAAAGTGCCCCACTGTTTTGTGCACTTTTGCTGTCGCTCTCCGCAAGGAGAGCGTGGATAGAAATTAACGTGGGTTTTCCGATCGCGGCATTTTTGCTGGTCGCTCTCCGCAAGGAGAGCGTGGATAGAAATATCAGGCGGGAAATGTCGTTGATACGCCCGTATGCGTCGCTCTCCGCAAGGAGAGCGTGGATAGAAATTTGCAGAAGTTGGCAGAAGCAATCAAGCCATCATAGTCGCTCTCCGCAAGGAGAGCGTGGATAGAAATTATATTATCAAGATAACATGAGAGCACCCCCACGGTCGCTCTCCGCAAGGAGAGCGTGGATAGAAATACTAGTTTTTGCCCAGCATGTTTGTTTGATTTGCCGTCGCTCTCCGCAAGGAGAGCGTGGATAGAAATTTTTATTTCAGTGATAAGGACGCCGACTGGGTGCGGTCGCTCTCCGCAAGGAGAGCGTGGATAGAAATTGAGGGACCGGCGCCATTGGCAGATGGGGCACAGCGTCGCTCTCCGCAAGGAGAGCGTGGATAGAAATGCAAAACCCGGGAAATTGGCCTCCTTGTACACGTCGTCGCTCTCCGCAAGGAGAGCGTGGATAGAAATTGTCGTGTGCGGCTCTGCCCCGTCTGCCAATGGGTCGCTCTCCGCAAGGAGAGCGTGGATAGAAATATCTTGAGGGAGCGCCGCCATTGGCAGACGGGGCGTCGCTCTCCGCAAGGAGAGCGTGGATAGAAATCAATATTGTGCAGCCGGTGCCCTATCGCGGCCCCGTCGCTCTCCGCAAGGAGAGCGTGGATAGAAATACTGTAGTTGCGACACAACATTATAACACGGGGGGTCGCTCTCCGCAAGGAGAGCGTGGATAGAAATGCCGTACCATAACCGCCTAGCCAGTATTCCCAGGTCGCTCTCCGCAAGGAGAGCGTGGATAGAAATTTGATATCATCCAGGGCCAGGCGCATTTCGGTGATGTCGCTCTCCGCAAGGAGAGCGTGGATAGAAATAAGCAGATTCTTGAGGGCTTTAGCAATGGGAAGTAAGTCGCTCTCCGCAAGGAGAGCGTGGATAGAAATACTTGATACCTTAGTAACAACTCACGCCGGTTTTTGTCGCTCTCCGCAAGGAGAGCGTGGATAGAAATAAAGACCGGTAAGACGCACCGCATCTATCTGCCGTCGCTCTCCGCAAGGAGAGCGTGGATAGAAATATGGGCTTTGGCGGTCTGGGTGGAAGCATCCACAGACGTCGCTCTCCGCAAGGAGAGCGTGGATAGAAATATTCCTTCCCATTGAATTATCTCGCGAACGGGGGGTCGCTCTCCGCAAGGAGAGCGTGGATAGAAATAGCGCTGTGTTTGCCGTGGTTGCTGCCTCCTTGGGTCGCTCTCCGCAAGGAGAGCGTGGATAGAAATACTGATTTTCAACTTTGATCGCCTCCATTACAACGGTCGCTCTCCGCAAGGAGAGCGTGGATAGAAATATCCAAAATTATAATATCTGTGTTGGGGCTCGAAAGTCGCTCTCCGCAAGGAGAGCGTGGATAGAAATGCTGATGTGGTACCAGTGCAATACCGTGGTCAAGGTCGCTCTCCGCAAGGAGAGCGTGGATAGAAATACGCAATCTGTCAAGGGCTTTGGCAGCTTGCCAGTCGCTCTCCGCAAGGAGAGCGTGGATAGAAATGCTCCATAGGTTGTCGGGGTCATCCTCATCAAAAAGGTCGCTCTCCGCAAGGAGAGCGTGGATAGAAATCACAGTGTCTGTGATGTCCCATTGCATATAGTAGGGTCGCTCTCCGCAAGGAGAGCGTGGATAGAAATACGCTGCTGGGCACCCCCGACACCTGGACCGAACCGTCGCTCTCCGCAAGGAGAGCGTGGATAGAAATATTGCCGATACTCACATTATAAATGTAGTTATCGTCGCTCTCCGCAAGGAGAGCGTGGATAGAAATCCACGTTGGCAATAGGCGCTTGACCCGGTTAATGCCGTCGCTCTCCGCAAGGAGAGCGTGGATAGAAATACGGTACACACGGGGCATTGACTGCAATTCACCGGTCGCTCTCCGCAAGGAGAGCGTGGATAGAAATAAACACAGATGGGCGAGTTTCTGGATCAATGTAAGGTCGCTCTCCGCAAGGAGAGCGTGGATAGAAATACAGCGCCGTTAATAAATAACGTCCAGCCGCGAAGTCGCTCTCCGCAAGGAGAGCGTGGATAGAAATATCAGCACGGTAGTATCATATAGCATATAGAGACCGTCGCTCTCCGCAAGGAGAGCGTGGATAGAAATCAGGCGGCAGACATATCAGCAAGGCGAGGGGCAAGGTCGCTCTCCGCAAGGAGAGCGTGGATAGAAATATCAAAGCCGTTGTATCATATAACATAAAAGAGACGTCGCTCTCCGCAAGGAGAGCGTGGATAGAAATAAAATGCCGGTACCTGCCCGGATATAATCAAAAAGTCGCTCTCCGCAAGGAGAGCGTGGATAGAAATCGGAGCACCCACAAAACAAGCTGGTACGCATGCTCGTCGCTCTCCGCAAGGAGAGCGTGGATAGAAATAACATCCGAAGTATCGGAGAGAAAACCGCTAGCAGGTCGCTCTCCGCAAGGAGAGCGTGGATAGAAATAAGCTATGATTGATGAAGAATTGATGTTGGAAGGTCGCTCTCCGCAAGGAGAGCGTGGATAGAAATCATTATCGTAAGCGATAATTTCATTTTGGGGTTCGGTCGCTCTCCGCAAGGAGAGCGTGGATAGAAATTCAGCTTGTGTTGTGGGTGCTTCGTAAGGTGCCATTGTCGCTCTCCGCAAGGAGAGCGTGGATAGAAATCAATATTGTTGCCCGTATCTATCCTCGTTGACACGCGTCGCTCTCCGCAAGGAGAGCGTGGATAGAAATTATATCGGCGCTGCGCACATAGTCGCTTATGTGCGTCGCTCTCCGCAAGGAGAGCGTGGATAGAAATGTTGATCAGGTAGCTTTCCAGGGCATCCATGCTCAGTCGCTCTCCGCAAGGAGAGCGTGGATAGAAATCACGATCTGCGCAGCATAACTGCCAACGTTGGCAAGTCGCTCTCCGCAAGGAGAGCGTGGATAGAAATTCAACTATCTGTGAGGGAGTAACATGGAGATAAGCGTCGCTCTCCGCAAGGAGAGCGTGGATAGAAATGCTTGCATTGCTGGCCGCCGTGTCGGCCCCGGTCTGTCGCTCTCCGCAAGGAGAGCGTGGATAGAAATTCAGGGGGGGGATTGGGTTGCCGTCCGTGTCGAAGTCGCTCTCCGCAAGGAGAGCGTGGATAGAAATGGGCTAATCTGGCAGCGTCATGGGCGCTTCCAGCCGGTCGCTCTCCGCAAGGAGAGCGTGGATAGAAATGATCAGCAGATAACCCAGTTCCTCCAGGTTGTGGGTCGCTCTCCGCAAGGAGAGCGTGGATAGAAATTTGAGGCCCGGGCACCGGGCGCACAATGCATCGAGGTCGCTCTCCGCAAGGAGAGCGTGGATAGAAATACCTGTGATTTCCCCGTGTTGTCACTGCCTTTCGGGGGTCGCTCTCCGCAAGGAGAGCGTGGATAGAAATCCGCCGTGCCAGTGGCGCGGCGGACATCGACAACCGGTCGCTCTCCGCAAGGAGAGCGTGGATAGAAATTCCAGCTGGGTCATATCATCATCACGGCCCAGGAGGTCGCTCTCCGCAAGGAGAGCGTGGATAGAAATGTCGCGTCCGGCTCTGTCCCGTCTGCCAATGGCGGGTCGCTCTCCGCAAGGAGAGCGTGGATAGAAATGTCGCGCGCGCCTGTGCCCCATCTGCCAATGGCGGTCGCTCTCCGCAAGGAGAGCGTGGATAGAAATTGACCAGCCTTAAAATCACCGTTAAAAGTGGTAGGTCGCTCTCCGCAAGGAGAGCGTGGATAGAAATGGCGCCATGAGGATGGCTCACTGCGATTAGATACCGTCGCTCTCCGCAAGGAGAGCGTGGATAGAAATAATTACCGCAATATTGCAGAGTATTACGCACATGCGTCGCTCTCCGCAAGGAGAGCGTGGATAGAAATTGAAAAAGCTGCAAAGCAGAAAGCCTTTGCGAAGAGGTCGCTCTCCGCAAGGAGAGCGTGGATAGAAATAGTGCCACACCGCGGCGCACGCTCACTTCCTGGGGTCGCTCTCCGCAAGGAGAGCGTGGATAGAAATAGAGCAGCCGCACAGCATAACCAATGCGGTCAGCGTCGCTCTCCGCAAGGAGAGCGTGGATAGAAATCCCGGTGCAGCAGCCGGAGAATACCGCGGACGAACCGTCGCTCTCCGCAAGGAGGGCGTGGATAGAAATATAAATCAGGGCAAGGAGACCCGCGACTTTAGTCGTGTCGCTCTCCGCAAGGAGGGCGTGGATAGAAATTCTATGTATCATAACACAACCCCGGCCGATATGCAGTCGCTCTCCGCAAGGAGAGCGTGGATAGAAATCACTTTTGCGCCGGCGCGGTAAACTCAAAGTGTAGGGTCGCTCTCCGCAAGGAGAGCGTGGATAGAAATTGGCTATGGAATGTTTCTCTTTCTGACTGTTCAGGGTGGTTTTGTTCATGCGGATATCCGCTTTAATTTTAAAAATTGCTATAGTAAAAAACTCTCGCATAAAATAATATAAAAATATTATATTATCTACTTGACAAGGTACCCTGGCGGGGTATACAGTAAATATACCCCGCCGGGGTACCTTGCATGTGATGGGAGGGTACATAATGCAGGAAAACGAAGAGAAGGAACCGTGTTGCTGCTGTGCACACAAAACAAAGCATCGCAGTGAAGAAGAGTATAAAAGCCTGGTCCACAGACTGAACCGGATCGAAGGGCAGATTCGGGGCATCCGTGGGATGGTGGAAAACGAAGTGTATTGTCCGGATATTCTGGTGCAGTCGGCGGCGGTAACGGCGGCGATGAACGCGTTCAACCGTGAGCTGCTGGCAAACCATATCCGCACCTGTGTGGCGGATGATATCCGTGCCGGGAATGACGAAGTTGTGGATGAGCTGCTGAAAACGCTGCAGAAACTGATGAAATAAGCATTGCCTGCACAAAATAGCAGAAGCAGAACATGAAATAAATGCACGAGTGTTTGAGCCAGCAAAAATGCCATGCCAGTGCCCAGTACAATTGTTTTTCTGTTCACAAACATCGGTAAAAGTTTGTGTAACATTACCAGAGCCATGAATAAATGCCAGTCATTCCCTGTGAGAGGGTGTGGATAGAAATGCCGCATCGGCCTTGGTTGCCCCCCAACGTATCGCTCTCCGCAAGGAGAGTGTGGATAGAAATGGTAACCTCAATAATACGTCGAATTGCAGGCTAGCCGCTCACCAAAAGGGGAGTGAGGATAGGGCAACACCGCACAATTCCCGCCTTGCGGCTTAAGCACCGCTCCGGCAGCTG
>ERZ773145.1875-NODE-1875-length-16020-cov-4.798935_pt1 | contig 16020 bp, 18 predicted proteins | sample MGYA00580848_ERZ773145 | MGnify/ENA primary metagenome ERZ773145 (study PRJEB29015, sample SAMEA2737858) | human gut metagenome | biome: human gut; feature: human-associated habitat; material: faeces | place: China | collected 2012 ... | reverse complement strand
ACAATTTTGTCCAGCGGGGAAGAAGACCCCCCTGTGTATAATCTGCCCGTGGCCGCTTTCGAGTAGGGGTGCCCATGCTCCGGCATTTGCTCGATGGACAGGGTGGTTTCGCCGACAGTACCAGCAAGACCTACATTTTCTCTAAAAAACAAATAACCGGAGGCTATTATGTATGATGTGGTTTGAACATAGCCCGCATGGTCTGCGGGAAATCACAGAAGAAGAAATTCTGGCCAGGGCGGAACAGATCAAGGCCCGGCGTGAGATGAACGGACCTGTCCTGTGCCCTTGGCAAATGCCTAGAACGAGTCATGCTATCCCCTCGATCCATAACCATTATTTGGGAGGTTGTCCCCATGCACGCTGTTACGGTTGTCCCCGCCGATAAGCTGATTATTTGCGACGGTGTAGCCCTGTTTTTTGATTTCCAGGCCCCTGATGGATTGCACGCCCTGCAATGGCGTGATGACGCGGGCCATACGGAGTGGACGGGCGGTCCCAACCGGACCCTGACCGTTGAGGACTACGACGAACAGGTCGCGCCGTATGTGGCCCTGTGGCGGAAGGAGAAAACACGCCGTGAGGAAATGGCCGCCGAGGAAGCCGCCGCCCGCGCACTCCCCGATGCCAAGGAGGCCAAAATTGCCGAGGTGCTGTCCGGCTACGACGCCGCGTTGGCCGCCTCCCTCACTATGCCTGCCGCCATGCCCACCTCGCAGGACGTAGCAGTGGGTGCGGCCCTTTTTGCCGTGGATGACGCGGAAGGTCTGGCATTTATCCAGGAACGGCACGCCGCTCGCCGTGACGAGCTGCTGGCCGCTGTGGACGCGGCAGACAGCGTGGAGGCTGTGCAGTCCGTGGACGTGAGCTATGACGTATAAGGTCGCTGGACAGCGTATCACCGCTCCGGACGCTGGCGGGCACGGCTTGGGAATCAGCGACGGGCAGTTCTGGCTGGTGGAGGACAGCATCATCGATCTGTCCGCCTGCCCATTGGAGCGGCTGGACGAGGCGGCAGGCATCACCTGGGGCAGCCGCGCCATCTTTCGGCGATGCGTCATCCGGGGTGCGGGCAAGCTCATCCTCTGCGGTTCAGGAGATGCGGACAAGCTAGCGGTGGAGCGCGGCAAGGTAGTCATCTTTGAGGGCTGTATCCTTGAGGACTTCGGAAGGCGCGGCCCGGAAGTACAGTCCGGCATGCGGGTTATCCTGCGCGACTGTCTGATCCGCAACTGGGGTGCCCCAGGGCGCTTCGATGTGCGAGCTTTCGGGGCTTGGGCGCACCACGGGGGCCATATCGATGCCGAGGCGTGTGTTTTTGTCCAGCCCTGCTTCTGGCGCGGTTGGCGGGTCATGGTGGGGGACTGGCTGGCCCATCTGGGCCAGGCCTGGAACGACGAGGGGCTGCACGGCGTACTGCGCCTTGCAAACTGGCTGCCCGGTGTCTGTCGGGGCTTAGTGGCCACAGCGGGAGGCCATGTCCGGACACGACACTGCTATGCAACTCCTTGGTGGATACGCCTTGAAGCGCGACACGGCGATATGTCCCGGAAGGACGCGGCCGAGATGGTGCGGCGGCTGGAAGCCATGCGGCAGGATATGGAAAGGCGGCTGTAGGTTTTGACAGTAGGATGCACAGGGTAAAAAGTCGTGCGGACCATATAACAGGAGGTTCGCATGGCAAAAGGAATCACCGTCAGGGAGCTGGCGGATGCCTATTTCACAGTGCATTGTACCCACCCCGTGACACAAAAAAGCGGGCGCTACCACATCCGGCCGGTGCTGCGTCTGGTCGGAGGGTGGCAGGCCCGGAGGCTCAAGCCCCAGCACATCAGCGAGTTTATGGAGGGACAGCGGCAGCTGGGGGTATCCCTGGCAACGGCCGTTCTCCGGGCGAAGCTGCTGCTCACGATACTGCGCTGGGGTGTCGGTACAGGCAGACTGGCCAGCAATCCGCTGGAAGGGGTACGCTTTCCCCGGCCCAGGGCACGGCGGGTCATGCCACCCACATTGGCCGAGGCCAGGCGCATGCGCGACGTGGCTGCGTATCATGTGGCGCGCGTCATCACGCTGGGCATGATGGCCGGGCCGCGCATCGGCCCCTCGGAGCTGTTCAAATTGCGCTGGGAAGACGTCGATCTGGACGCGGGAATCATCCGCATGCCTAACGCCCGGAAAGGCGCACGCGCGGAATCCCGCCTTATTCCTGTACGGGATGACGTTTTACCGGAACTGCGTAGGTGGTGGGCAGAGGACGCAAAAATAGACTGCCCGTGGGTTATCCATTGGCAGGGGAAAAAGGTCATGTGTATCGGCCATGCGTGGCACGCGGCACGGAAGGCAGCGGGAATTTCCCGTGTCATAACGCCCTACAGCTTGCGACACGCCTTCCCGACAAGCGCCCTGGAATATGACGCCGACATCAAAGCCGTTGCCGAGATAATGGGGCACTCCGATCCGTCTATGTTACTGAAAACATACCAACATATCAAGTGGAAACAGCTCAAGAAAGCCATTTCGGCGGGACCGGGGCTGGGAAAATAATGTGCATGGAACGCGCTGTTTCCGGGCAGGGAGCGGCGCGTTCCCGCATAGTAGAGCCTGACAGTGGCGGGGGCGCGGCAACGCCCCCACCGGCGCGACGGCCTAACGTCGCACCACGGCCCCACAAGCGGAAGGCAGCCGCTTGCAGAGTATCCGCCTGTCGTGTCGTCTCTGGACGAGACAAGAGGCACGATAGACAGATTTTCGTTGGGGTGCAACGATTTTAGCGCTATGAATCAGGAGAAACTTTCAGACGTCAGATGCCCGCGCTGCAACAAACTTTTGGGGCGGGGCAAGGTTGAGATCATGCAGTTCAAGTGTCCCCGTTGCGGGACATTCTATACCGTGAGGGCCGTGTGCCCCAACACAGAGCCACCAGAAGGCCGCAAGGAATCCTGTTATGGACCAGACAACGTCCAAGGAGCCCCGGCCCATGCTGGGGGTTAACGGCTTCAAGTACAAGGAAAAATTCGGCGTCATTGTTATGTGCAAGGACGAGGCCGACCACAAGGCCGTGTATGAACGCCTCAAGGCCGAAGGCTACAAGTGCCGGGTGGTGCGCGTATGAAAATTGCCATCCACTATCCCGCACCGACCTTCGATTCCTACCGCGCCGCCCTGGTGCGCTCCCTTTTCAATGCCGACGGTATTGGTTTCGACCTCGACGCGGACCTGCCCATCGATGGCCCCGATGCGAAGCCGTGGCAGATCGGCCTGGTCGTTGGGCCTTCCGGTTCCGGCAAGTCCAGCATTGGTTCTCGTATCTGGGGGGAAAAAGCCCTGCGTGGGGCCGAAGGCTGGCCCAAGGACAGGCCCATCATCGACGCCATTTCCCCAGAGGATGGAGGCGGAAACTGGCAGGCCGTTACGGGTGCCCTGTCCGCTGTGGGGCTTGGAGATGTGCCCGCCTGGCTACGTCCTTACCATGTACTGAGTACGGGAGAGCGGTTCCGGGCCTCGCTGGCCCGTCTGATTTGTGAGGCCCCGGAACGCGCCGTTGTGGACGAGTTCACCAGCGTCGTGGACCGGCAGATTGCCAAGATCGGAGCGACTGCCTTTGCCAAGGCCTGGCGGCGTACCGGCGGGCAGGTTGTCCTGCTTTCGTGCCACTACGACATCATCGACTGGCTGGCCCCGGACTGGATTTTCGACACCGGCGGCGACGGCTTTCGGTGGACACGGGGGTGTCTTCAACGTCCCCGCTTCGAGCTGGAAATCCGGCAAACAGGCTGGGAATGGTGGCCGTATTTTGAGCCGCATCACTATCTAAAGCTGCCGCACATGATCGCGGCCACCAACTATGTGGGCTTTGTGGACGGCCAACCCGTGGCCCATGTGGCGGTTAGTACCCGGCAGGGCTTTGTGGAGGCACGGGCCTGCCGCCTGGTAGTCATGCCTGAGTGGCAGGGAGCTGGCGTAGGTATGCGCTTTCTCAACACTATCTGCCAGATGTGGCGTGACGGCCAGAACCGCTATGGCAAGCCGATGCCGACACTGTTCCACACGTCGCATCCGGGCATGTGTGCGGCTCTGCGACGCTCCCCCTTATGGACGCAAGTAAGCGCCAGGCTCTACGGCGAGAACAAAGCCAGAAGTGCCCGGTCCATAGCCCGGTCGCGGGAGAAGTCCGGGGCTCAAGGGAGCCTTGGGGTTTCTTATGGGTATGGCGGCCATTTTCGGGCCGTGCAGGGGTTCCGGTATATCGGAGGGGCCACATGCGTGTCGTGATTTTCGGGCAAAAGTGGCTGGCCGTTGAAGTGCTGCGACAGCTCTCGCTGCTGCCCCGCGTGACCGTGGGCGGAGTGTGTCCAGACACGAGCGGGGACAGGCTTGAGGAAGAGGCCAGGCTGTGCGGTATCCCGGTATTCTCGCTGGAAGACGTGCCCCCGTGCGATCTTGGCGTGGCCGCCTACTGTCAAAGGTACCTGCCCGCTGTGGTGCGCGCCCGGTGCGGCTTGGGGATTCTGGCGTATCACCCGTCGCTTCTGCCCCGGCACCGGGGGCGCGACGCCATCCGCTGGACTCTGGCCATGCACGAACCCGTGGCCGGGGGGACGGCATACTGGATGGACGACGGGGCGGATACTGGCCCCATCGAAGCCCAGGACTGGTGTCATGTCCTGCCTGGAGAAACGGCTGCGGAGCTGTGGCGAAGGGAGCTGGCACCTATGGGGGTGCGCCTGCTGACAGCGTGTGTGGCCCGCCTGGCCAGGGGAGAACGCCCCCGCGCCCGTCCGCAGGACCAGCGCGTGGCCACGTTTGAACCCGCCGTGGGTAAAAACAAGCTGGGGCAGTAAGCAAAAAAAAGAAAAAAAGGGCGTGGATGTGTCATTTTCGACACGGTATCCACGCCCTTTTTTGTTCCGGCAAATTTCTAAGCAATGACTGTGCCAACTGCGGAAAAGTGTCGAGCGCCGTTCTCAAGTTTCGTGACGGAAATTCTCAAGTTGCGTGACAGCTCACACCGAGCGCTGTTCTCAAGTTTCGTAACAGCTCACAACCGTAAACTTATTCGCAGCAGCGCGCAGGATGGTCGCAAAATGGTCGCAAAGCCAAAAAAAATGGGACACCGTTTTTGCCGGTATCCCATTGATTTTATTTGGTGCGCCCGGCAGGAATCGAACCTGCGGCCTACTGCTTAGGAGGCAATCGCTCTATCCGACTGAGCTACGAGCGCGCGTCGTATCTTGTAAAGCAGTCTGACGCGCGCTGTCAAGTTGAAGCTGGTGGGCGGAAGGTCCTGTATTTCCGGGGCTGAAGGCAGGCCGTTTTGTGCCGCAACGCAGGAAAATCCTCTACAACGATCCCGCCAGCATGACGCGCTCAGCTCAGGAACGCTTGTGCGGCAGGTGCAGCATGGGACCAAGCGCGATGCCCATGGCCCCCAGCACGACGACGACAGCTCCCAGCAGGCTAAGCAGGCCCAGGTGCTCCAGAGGAAAGACCTGGGGCAGGGCCAGCGCCCCCAGGGCTTCCAGGCCAAGTGTGAACAGCGGGGTGGTGGTGACCACAGCGCTGACCTTGGCGGCATGCCAGTTCTTCATGGCCGTGGAAAAAGCACCGTAGGCGACGATGGTATTGATGCAGGCAAAGATCAGGCAGGCCGTCTGCAACGAGTCCAGCTCAAGAAAGGCCGAAGGAGTGGAGAGCGGCGTCAGGGCCAGGGCACCGGCAAGATAGATGAAACGCATGATGCGCCCGGGTGAGATCGTGCGCAGCAGGACTTTCTGGGCGATGCCGTAGCTGGCCCAGACGACGGCGGCCATGATTCCCAGCGCCATGCCGATGAGCATGTCACCGTTGGCCAGCTCCAGCAGCCGGGTGTTGAAGAACAGCAGAAGGCCCCCAAGCAGGACGATGACGCTCCCCCCCTGGATGGGGAGGAAGGGCTCGCGCAGGACGAACACACTGCCCAGCAGCAGGAGGACGGGGCCCGCCTGTGCCAGGATCTGGCAGGCGGAGGCGCTGAGATAGGCCACCGACGAGTTGAAGAACACGAAGTTGCAGCTCAGGCCCGCAGCGGCCAGGACCAGCAGGATCTTTTCCCGGCGGCCCAGCGGTGTGCTGTTGCCGGGATGTCGGCAGGAAAGGCCCCATGTCCAGGCGGCAGCTACCCAGAAGCGCAGGCAGACGATGGAAAGTGCGTCCACCGTGGAAAGCAGGTGTTTAAGGGCCAGCGGCAGGGCCCCCCAGAATAAGGCCGTGAGCAGGGCCAGCATCAACCCGGTGGCGTTGGAACCCGGCATGTTCATCCTCCGTTGAGCGTTACGGGGGGCACCCTACAGCTTTGTCATGGGCTTGTCATGCGGAAAAGGAGGAGGGGGCTGGATGAGCTGGGAACGGACGGGATCGCCCCGGCAGGTGTAGCGCGCGGCCGCAGCCGTTACATGTGGAACAGAGCGGCGTTTTGCAGCAAATCCCTGAAAAGGCGCATGGCAGGCGTGCTTTCTCTGTTCTTGTGCCAGACGCAGATGGCCTGGACGATGCATCCAGACATGCGTACCGGCAGCTCTATCAGACTCCCGGTGGCCAGTTCCTGCTCCACGGCAAACGTGGGCAGGAAGGAGACCCCCAGGTTGGCAGCCACGGTTTTTTTGATGGATTCGAGGCTCCAGAGCTCTATGGTGTTGCGGAACAGGATGTCCCGGGCGCGCAGGTGGGCTTCCATACGTTCCCTGTAGATGCTGCGAGGCTCGTTGATGATGAAGCTGGTCTCCTTCCTCTGGTGGGGCGTATCGAAGTCCCGGAGCCCGGGAGCGAGCAGGGGGGAGGCGACGATGATCCCTTTTGCCTGGCCGAGCGGCAGTACTTCCAGCGTGTGCGGATGTCCGCCCACATCATAATAGACCCCCAGATCATACTGGCCGGAGAGGATGCCTTCCCTGATGTCGTGACAATTGAGGCTGTGCAGCTGGAGCTTCACAGCCGGAGCCCGCTCCACGAAATCGCCGAGCAGGGCATGGAGCTTGTAGGAGAGCAGGGATTCCGCCACAGCCACACGCAGCTCCCCGTGCAGGGACGCAGGGTCGTTGCATGCCGTGATGGCCTGCATGGAATGCAGGATAGCTTCCATATGAGGCAGGATGCTCTTGCCGGCAGGGGTGAAGACCATGCGCCTCCCAAGACGCTCGAAAAGGCGTACAGAAAGCTCGTTCTCGAGCTGGCGCACCTGAAAGGTCACAGTGGACTGAGAGCAGTTGAGGCGCTGCGCGGCCTTCTGGAAACTGCCTTCTTCCAGGATGGTCTTGATGCCGACGATGCTGCGCGTATCCACAGGCCCCTCCAGAATATATCGAGATTATAGAATCATGGCTGCGAATATATTTGCTTTTTCGCATAAAGTCATCAGCGTACTCTGCAGAGATGTCGCTTGGCCCGGTACGGGATCGGGGCACAGATACGACAGTCGTCCCAAAACGCTACGGAGGGGCACATGCCTGCATCGGTACTTTCGGCTTTTTTCGTATTCACCTTCATCACGGCCATCACGCCCGGCCCCAACAACATCCTGGCTCTTACGACGGGCGGCCGGGCAGGATTCAGGGGCAGTATCCCTGTTCTTGCCGGGATCTGCGGCGGTTTTTTCTGTGTCATGGCCATTTGCGGCGTGCTTTCCTTCTCGTTCTCCGTGCTGTCCGCTTCGTTCCTGCAGACCATGCGCTATGTCGGAAGCGCCTATCTGCTCTGGTTGGCATGGAAGACAGCCATACCGAAAGCAGGGAGTAGCAGTAGCAGAGAGGCCGGTGCGGGCTTCATGACCGGATTCGTGCTCCAGTTCGTCAACGTCAAGATCCTGGTCTACGGCATGACGGCCTATTCCGCCTTCATCCTGCCGCACCATGATTCTGTTGCGGCACTTCTTGCCGGGATGTGCTTCCTGACCATGATGGGCAGTCTGGGCACCATCGTGTGGGCTGTGGCGGGAGCCAGTTTGCAGAGCGTGTTCCAGCGGCATGCCCGTGTGACGAATGGATCGCTGGGGGCTATGCTGGTCGGCTGTGCCTGGTCACTGCTGGATCAGTGATGCCGATGGGCCGCAAACGCCGGGAAAGGGCCCGCAGCCTACAGTCTTTATCATGCTTAAAACACATGGATAGCTATTTGATATAGGTATTTTACCTGATAACTGCCTTTCTGCTATCTCCTCAGGGAACGCAGGCGGTCGCCATCAGGCCTTGTGGCAGCGGTCAGCCTGATTTTCATCATGAAGGAGAATGAGCCATGATGTCTCTGGATACGTTGCTGGAACACCTGGATGCGGGACAGCCGCTGGTCACAGGTACGGATGCTTTTGACTGCATGCACGCCTATTCGTACGAAGCCATGCGCCTGACCGCGGAACTGAACAATGCCTTCCATACGCCTGAAGAGATCCGGGAGATCATGGGGCGGATCACGGGACGCCCGATAGATGAGACGTTCCGTCTGTTCCCGCCGTTCTATACCGACTTCGGCAAAAATATCCGCATCGGGCGCCGTGTTTTCATCAATGCCTGCTGCTGTTTCCAGGATCAGGGCGGGATCAGCATCGGTGACGGGACGCTCATCGGGCACCGGGTGACCCTGGCCACCATCAACCACGGTTTGCCGCCGGACCGGCGTCATGTCCACAACATCGCGCCCATCGTCATCGGCAAGGATGTCTGGATCGGTTCCGGGGCCATCCTCCTGCCGGGAGTGCATGTGGGCGATGGCGCCGTGGTGGCGGCAGGATCTGTGGTCCGTGAGGACGTTCCGCCGCGTACCATCGTGGCTGGTGTCCCGGCCAGGATCATCAAAACTGTGGAGCAGGGCGCCTAGGCCTGCCGTACCGTTGCGCGCAGGACGCCGCCCTGCGGGTCGTCCCGCCGATCAGGAACCGGCTCAACGCCGGACAGGGGAAAAGAATATGCAGTACGCGACGCATTACGAAGAAGGGAAAAAAGTTTCGTTCAAAAAGTTCGATCTCAATTTGGCGGGCCTGCTGTTCCTGCCCGATGGTTTTGATGCGGACGCCAAATATCCGGCGGTGGTGGTCACCCATCCCGGCGGCGTGAAGGAACAGTGTTCCTCGCTTTACGCTTGGCATCTGGCCCGGGCCGGCTATGTGGCCCTGGCATTCGATGCCTCGCATCAGGGCGAGAGCGAAGGCCTGCCCCGGTGTCTGGAAGATCCTTTCTCGCGCGTGGAGGACATCCGCTCGGCTGTGGATTACCTCGTCACCCTGCCGTACGTCGATGCAGAGCGCATCGGGGCCATGGGGGTCTGCGCGGGGGGCGGCTATACCATGAGCGCCATCCAGACCGATGTGCGCATCAAGGCGGCGGCCGGGATCAGCACCTGGGACGTGGGCGACAGCGCCAGGAACGGCTTTCCCGGTGTCGAGATCGAAAACTTCATGCAGAAGCTGCTGCATGAAGTGGCCCGCGCCAGAACGGCGGCAGCCCGGGGAGAGGAAGCCCCTTGCTGGAAGTATGTCCCGGACGGCCCGGACGAGATCGACGAGCATACGTCCGTGATCCAGCGGGAAGCCTACGAATATTACAGGACGCCGCGCTGCAGTTATCCGACGTCCGTCAACCGTTACCTTGTTTCCAGCAATGACAAGCTGGCGGCCTTCGATGCCTTTGCCTATCTGGATACGGTGTCGCCCCGTCCTCTGCTGTTCATCGTGGGCAGCCGGGCGGATACGCTTTATTTCACGGAAGATGCCTACCGGCGGGCCAGGGAGCCCAAGAAGATCCATGTGGTGGAAGGAGCCAGCCACGTGGACCTGTACGACAAGCCGGAATATGTCACCCAGGTGGTGGAAGCCCTGAAAGAGTTCTTCGGCAAGGCGCTGTAGGCATAGCCCTTTCTCGTGTTGCCGGAGGGCTGCTTGCGGGGCTGTCTCCTCCGGCAGCAAGGGGCAGGCGGAGGACTGACCGTGTCCTGCCTTCCTGTGTGCTGTCTGCGGGATGGCCTGAGTTCAGGGCAGCGGAGAGGACACACCCAGGTTTCTGCGCTGCGAGGGAGAGCCTGCAGAGGGAAAAAAGAAGATCAGCCCGGCCTCTTTACACGAGGGGCCGGGCTTTTCGTCATACGGGAGAGCCGGTAAGCGGCTTTTATCGGAAATCGTCCAGGTAGTGCAGACAGGCGGCAGTCTGCCGGCGAGACAGGGGCTTTTCCGGCGGAAAAGCGTTTGACAGGCTCGGGCGGGCGTGGAATGGAATCATGTCCATGAACGCCGTCGTCATATCGCTGTTTCTTGGTGGGCTGGCCCTGTGCATCGTCACGGGCGCATCCTTGCTGTGGGCTCTGGCCTTCGGCCTGCTGTGTTTTACCGGGCACGCTTTCCGTCTGGGCTTTCGGCCCCGCGAGATCGTGGGCCTGTGCGGCAGGGGCGTGCGGACCATCGGCAACATCCTGAAGATCTTCGTCCTCATCGGTATGCTGACAGCGGTCTGGCGTTCGGCCGGGACCATCCCCTACATCATCCACCACTGCCTGCCCTGGGTGGATCCTGCCCATTTTCATCTATGGGTCTTCCTGCTGTGCAGCCTGCTGAGTCTGCTGCTTGGGACCTCGTTCGGCACGGCCAGTACATTGGGCGTCGTCTTCATGCTGCTGGCGCGCACGGCCGGGCTCGATCCGCTCCTGACGGCCGGAGCGGTCATGAGCGGCATTTATGTGGGGGACCGAAGTTCGCCCATGTCGTCCAGCGCGGCGCTGGTCTGCGCCCTGACAGGGACGTCCATCTATGACAACGTACGGCTCATGTGGCGTACGTCCCTGCTGCCCTTCTTTCTGGTCTGCCTGGCCTACGTCCTGCTGCCGTCGGCACGGGCCGAGAGCCTGCCGCATGTGGACGGTCTGTTTGCCGACGGGCTGGTGCTGGATGCCCGGGCCCTGCTGCCGGCCGTTTTCATGCTGGTCCCCCTGCTGTTGCGCTGGGATGTCAAAAAAATCATGGCATGCAGCATCCTTGCCGGATGCGTGGTCTCTCTGGCTGTCCAGCAGATGTCACCGGCTGCCTTGCTGCGCTGTCTGGTGTTCGGCTATGAGCCTCCGGCGGGCATGGAGATGCTGGCGGGGGGCGGCCTGCTCTCCATGGCACAGGTGGCGGGCATCGTCCTGTTGACTTCGGCCTATGCGGGCCTTCTGGAGGCCACCGGTCTGCTGGATGGCCTTTCTTCGCTTTGCAAGCGGCTGTCCTTACGGCTGGGGGCCTTTCGGACCACGGTGCTGGCAGGCCTGCCCGTGGCTGCCGTGAGCTGCAACCAGACGCTCGGCATCATGCTGACGAAGCAGCTGTGCGCCCCTCTCTGGCAGAACGGGAAGGAGATGGTCCTGCCGCTGGAAAACGGCATCGTCCTGCTGGCGGCCATCATCCCCTGGAGCATCGCCGGGAGCGTTCCCTGCGCCATCATGGGCGTAGGGCCGGAGTGCCTGCCTTATGCTTTTTATCTGTATATGGTGCCGTTGACGGACATGCTGCTGCGGCGCCGCTAAGACGGTATCCCGGCGGCTGTCGGGCAGGGGAGAGCAGGAGGCCGCGTCCTTTTCCGCGTGTTTTTTCTGCCCTGCCGTATGCAGTCCCGGCATCTGGTGGGGAATTTTTCCCGGCAGTGTCCTGCATGTAAAAAGCCCCGGCCTTCCTTCATCTGCGGAAGCGTCGGGGCTTTTTCATTACCATTTTTGGGGTACCTGAACAGGGGCGCCCACTGCGTCAGGCCATATTGCCCGGCAGTGTGTCCTTTGCCGGGGCACTGGAGAAAATGCTCTGCAGGGAATCTGTTCTTTCGCCGGCTGGCGGGCAAAAGCGGTTTCCAGGCAGTTCGGCAGGCCGTGGCTTGGGGCGGTTGCAGAGAAGATCTGGCGTTTTGCCGCCCATATTCGGGATGCGGCTAGACCAGATACAGTTCCGTCCCGGCTTCCTGGAGCATGTGCTGCCAGTGCTCCTCGAGCGGGGCATTGGAGAACACGGCTTCGATATCGCAGACATTGGCCACCCGGACCATGGCGGAACGGCCGAATTTGGAATTGTCCGTGGCCAGGAAGACCCGGCGCGAGCATTCGATGATGGTCCGGGCCACCGAGACCTCCCTGTAATCGAAATCCAGCATGTTGCCTTCCTGGTCGATGCCGGAGATGCCGATGATGCCGTAATCCACCCGGAATTCCCGGATGAAATTCTCCGCGCTGGGGCCGATGATGCCGTGGTCGTGATGCCGCACCGTGCCGCCGGCCACCACCACGTCGAAGTTGGGATTGCGGGCCATGATGGCGGCCACGTTGAGGTTGTTGGTCAGCACCCTCAGGTTGTTGTGCCCCAGCAGGGCATAGGCGACCTCCTCGGTGGTCGTGCCCAGGTTGATGCAGATGGAGGCCCCGTCGGGGATATGTTTGGCCAGCATCTGGGCGATGGCCTTTTTTTCAGGCAGGAAGAGCTTTTTGCGCTGCTCGTAAAGGATGTTCTCCGTGCTCAGCGGCATGCCGACACCGCCGTGGAACCGCTGCACCTTGCCCTGTCCGGCCAGGGTGTTGATGTCCTTGCGGATGGTCTGCGGGGTCACGGAAAAACATTTGGTGAGCTCGTCGATGGTCGCATAGCCGCGCGCGTTGAGCATGTGCAGCAGGGCCTGATGGCGTTCCGTTGTCTTGGTCATGGGGTGTCCTGATGGGGATGAGGATGCCGCAATATACTGGAATGACAGGGGCCGCGCAAGCCGCTCCCGGATATCGGATGAAAAGGTTTCGTTTTCGAACTTCTATTATCAAAAAACGAAAATTGATTGACGCGGAGCCTGTCTAAGGCTTATGACAAAAACAAGTATATACGCCTGTTTTCCCGGCATCCTGTCGGGATCGGTCCCCGGATAGGGCATCCGGCCCGGCCGGATGGTTTGCTTTGTGAAACAGGTGGCCTGACGGGCAAAAGGCCGTCAGGGTGCGGAAAAGGTGCTCCTTATCTCAATCCCAAATCAGCAGAGGTGGATGATGAAACGTATCGTTGCACTGCTTTTGGCCTGCGCCTTTGTCATGGGTGCGCTGGCTGCGCCTGCCATGGCTGCCAAGACCGTCGTCATCAAGATCGCCGGTATGAAGCCCGAAGGCGAACCTGAAACCATCGGCATGCACAAGTTCGGCCAGTATCTGAAGGAACTGTCTGGCGGCAAATACGAAGTGCAGGTCTTCCCCAACAGTACCCTGGGCAAGGAAGATGCCTACATCGCCAGCACCCGTAAGGGCATCATCCAGATGTGTGCCACGGGTACCCAGACTTCGGCCCTGCATCCTGCCATGGCCATGCTGGAAACCCCCATGCTGTACGACAGCTATGACCACGCCCGCCGCGCCATGGAAGGCGAGACCTTCAAGCTGATCAATGAAGGCTTCACCGAAAAGTCCGGTCTGCGTACCCTGAACGCCTTCCCTCTGGGCTTCCGTCACTTCTACACCAAGAAGCCCTTGAACAGCGTCAATGACGTGAAGGGCCTGCGCATGCGCGTGCCCAACATCCCTCTGTACACCAACTTTGCCAAGGAATGCGGCATCAGCGGCCAGCCCATGCCCTTCGCCGAAGTGCCCAGCGCTCTTGACCAGGGCGTCATCGACGGCGGCGACAGCCCCCTGTCCGATATCGTGGCTCTGAAGATGTACGAGATCACCCCCCAGATCACCCTGACCGGTCACATCCTGGTGATCCACTCCCTGTACATCAACGAAAAGTTCTACCAGAGCCTGCCGGAACAGGACAAGGCCTGGTTCAACGAAGCCGCCAAGCGCGCTGCTGACGACATCTGGCAGATGGTGGAAGAAGGCGACGCCAAGGCCATCGAGACCATCAAGGCCGCCAAGGGTTCTGTGAACACGCCTTCCAAGGAATTCCACGACTACATGGTGGAAGCGGGCAAGCGCAGCTGGAAGCTGTTCTATGACACCGTTCCCAATGCCAAGGAAATTCTGGAAAGCGCCGCCAGCTACCGCGACGCGAAGTAACATCTGAACACCGGGGGATGCCGCATGGGGCGGCGTCCCCCTTTTTCGACCCTGAACCACGCATGCAGACACCGCAAACAGCGGTTTTTCTTCCGATACGCAGGGGGATACGATGAGCAGCGAAACCAAAACGACGCCCGCGACGGCTCCCGGGCAGCCGGCTGCCGAAAACAGGCACGGTTTGTCTGGCGAACTGCTTTTTGAAATTTTCTGTGCGGTCATCTTTCTGGGGATGATCGGTCTGGTCTTCTATAATGCCTTTTTGCGCTATGTATTTGGCGGAAGTTATCCCCCCAGCGAGGAATGGGCGCGCTTTCTTTTCATCTACATCACCTTTTTCGGTGCCATTGAGGCGTTCTACTGGAAAAAGCATATCGCGGTGGACATGTTTGTGGACATGTTCTCGGGCATGTCCCGCAAATGCATAGAGATCCTGGCCATTCTGCTGACCATGGGCGCCCTGGGGCTGCTGCTTGACGGCGGCATCACCTATGTGCTGCAGACCATCGACACCAACTCGGTCGCCACCAATGTCAACATGGCCTTCATCAACAGCACGCTGCCCATCATGGCCTTCACGGCCATCCTTATCTGCCTGCGGGATCTGATCGCCCTCGTGCGCCGTCCCGCCAGCAGCTTCGTCAAGGCGACGGAAGAGGAAAAGATCGAGCAGGAAATCAGCAAGGAGTTGTAGGGTATGGAGCTTTTTCTTTTCCTTGGCAGCCTCTTTGCGTTCCTGTTCGTAGGCATCCCCATCTCCATGGTGCTGGTGCTGTGCTCCATCGTGCTCATGTGGCATTCCGGCATGTGGGACAGCATGATCATCCCCTCCACCATGCTGGACGGGGCCAACAACTATCCCCTCATGGCCATCCCCTTCTTTGTCTTTGCCGGCGAGATCATGGCCGAGGGTGGCCTGTCCAAACGAGTGGTGCAGCTGGCCCAGCTCATGATCGGTCGCGTGCGCGGCGGTCTTGGTTATGCCGCCATCATCTCCAGCGTGATCTTTGCCGGTCTGATGGGCAGCTCCGTGGGTGAAGCCGCGGCCCTGGGCGGCCTGCTGCTGCCCATGATGGCCGAAGTGGGCTACAAGCCCGGCCGTGCGGGCGGCGTCATCGCCTCGGGCGCCATCCTTGGCCCCATCATCCCGCCCAGCACCAACTTCATCCTGCTGGGTGCGACCATCAGCGGCCTGTCCATCACCAAGCTGTTCATGATCGGCCTGTTCCCGGGCATCTTCATCGGCCTGGCCCTGATGGTGGTCTGGTTCTTCATCGTGCGCATCGATGGTTATAACGAGACCATCACCTTCACGCGTGAAGAAAAGTGGAAGATCATCCGCGACGCCACTCCGGCCTTCATGATGCCCGTGCTGCTGCTGGGCGGCATCCGCTTTGGCGTGTTCACGCCCACGGAAGGCGGTGCCTTTGCGGCCATCTACGCCATCATCGTCTGTATGGGGTACTACCGGGAACTGAGCTTCCGCGATCTGCTGCGCGTCAGCGCCCGTGCGGCACGGACCACCGCTGTGGTCATGCTCATCGTGGCCACGGCCACGGCCGTGGGCTGGTTCATCACCATCGCCCAGATCCCCAACCAGGTGACCGATCTGTTCCGGCCGCTCATCGACAGCCCCGTGCTCCTGCTGCTGGCCATCAACATCTTCCTGCTCCTGGTGGGCATGGTCATGGACCTGACCCCCAACATCCTGATCTTTGCCCCGGTGTTCTATCCCCTGATCACCCAGGCCGGTATCGACCCGTACTTCTTCGGCCTGCTGTTCATCCTGAACCTGGGCATCGGCGTCATCACCCCGCCCGTGGGTACGGTGCTTTACGTGGTCTGCGGTGTGGGCAACATCAAGATCACCAAGCTGGTGCAGGGCATGCTGCCGTTCCTGGTGACGGAGATCATCATGCTCTTCCTGCTCCTCTTCTTCCCCTCGCTCTCCCTTACGCCGCTCAACTGGCTTATGGGCGGCTAGGTTCGATCCGCATCTTTGTCATGCAGGGCCCC
>ERZ773145.1874-NODE-1874-length-16021-cov-7.503320_pt1 | contig 16021 bp, 10 predicted proteins | sample MGYA00580848_ERZ773145 | MGnify/ENA primary metagenome ERZ773145 (study PRJEB29015, sample SAMEA2737858) | human gut metagenome | biome: human gut; feature: human-associated habitat; material: faeces | place: China | collected 2012 ... | reverse complement strand
AGGACTTCCTGGGACTGACCATTGTCAGCGAAGAGCCGCTGATCGAGACCATGGATAAACTGAAAGCAGTATTTCAGTTCATCTCCACCACAAATGTGCAGGCACTGCTTGTAGGTGTGATCAGTCTCCTGATCCTGATCCTGTGGCAGTATCTGCCGGGCTTTTGCAAGAAGATTCCCCCTTCTCTGATCGCAGTACTGGTGGGAAGTGCCATGGTTGCACTACTTAACATGAATGTAAATACGATCGGAGATCTGTATGAGATTTCCAATAAGCTTCCGTCAATTTCTCTGCCCGCCTTCAGCCTGAAGACGGTACAGAACGTCCTGCCGGATGCTTTTACCATCGCGATTCTGGCTGCCATTGAGTCATTGCTTTCCTGCGTGGTAGCGGACAGTATGGTGAACAGCAGACATCGCTCCAATATGGAACTGATCGCCCAGGGCGCCGGCAACATTACTTCCGCATTGTTCGGTGGGATCCCCGCCACCGGAGCCATTGCGAGAACTGCTGCCAATGTGAAAAACGGCGGACGTACCCCCATTGCCGGTATGGTGCATTCCGTGACACTTTTGTTGATCCTGGTAGTACTGATGCCTTATGCGGCACTGATTCCCATGCCCACTATTGCAGCCATTCTGTTCATGGTGGCTTACAATATGTGCGACTGGCGTAAATTCATAGGTCTGTGCAAGACCGCACCCAAGAGTGACATTATCGTTCTGGTGACCACATTTGTACTGACTGTCGTATTTGATCTGGTAGTAGCGATAGAGGTAGGTATTTTACTGGCGGCCATTCTGTTCATGAAGCGTATGAGCGATGTGACGGAAGTGGAAGGCTGGAAATATGTGGATGATGAGGATGATGCGGACAGCGTGTCCTTAAGAGTCGTACCTCACAATACCATGGTATATGAAGTGAGCGGTCCCTTATTCTTCGGTGCAGCGGACAAGATCCTGAAGATCACATTAGATGAGAAAATGAACTGCCTGGTACTGCGTATGCGCAGCGTAAGCGCCATCGACGCCACAGCCATGCACAATCTGGAGCAGTTATATGCGGACTGTAAGAAGAAAAATATCCAGATCATTCTGTCTCATGTAGGGGAACAGCCCATGCATGTCATGGAGAAGAGCGGTTTCTTAGATAAGGTGGGCAGAGAAAATGTCTGTGCCCATATTGATGATGCACTGGAACGCGCAGCAAAGCTGCAGTAAGTGTGAAAAACTATCATTTTTCATATGGGTTCTTTAATTTACAACCTCAATATTTTGTGCTAAGATAGATGCGGATACGCAAGCTTTTGCGTGTCCGCTTTGTCGTGGATCCTTTTACAGAACAGGAGAAGATCATGGCTGAATTGACACCAATGATGCAAAAATATATGGAGACCAAGGAGCAGTATAAGGACTGTATCCTTTTTTATCGTCTGGGAGATTTCTATGAAATGTTTTTCGACGATGCTTTGGTGGCTTCCAAGGAACTGGAGATCACACTGACGGGAAAAAGCTGTGGCCTGGAGGAACGTGCGCCCATGTGCGGCATTCCTTATCATGCCGTGGAAGGCTATCTGTCCAAGCTGGTAAGCCGCGGTTATAAAGTGGCTATCTGCGAACAGGTGGAGGATCCGAAGCTTGCCAAGGGATTGGTGAAGAGGGAAGTGATCCGTGTGGTGACTCCCGGTACCAACTTAAACGTACAATCTCTGGAAGCCGGCAAAAATAATTATCTGCTGAGCATTGCCTATACTCCGGATGGCATCGGTATCTCTGCGGCAGATGTAACTACCGGTGATTATTATGTGACCGAAGTCGAAGATCTGAAAAAATTAAATGATGAACTGATGAAGTACGAACCTTCGGAGATCATCTGCAACGAGGCATTTTTAGTCAGTGGCTTTGATGTGAATGATTTAAAGTCCCGCTTACATATCTCCGTCAATGCGTTGGAATCCCATATGTTCGATGATGACGGCTGCAGACGGATCCTGATGAAACATTTTAAGGTAAATACGCTGATCGGACTTGGTGTCGAAGAATTCCCTACGGGACTTTTAGCGGCGGGAGCACTGTTACAGTATCTGTATGATACCCAGAAGACAGATCTGGAGCATTTTACCCATATTTATCCCTATCTTACCAGCAAATATATGCTGCTGGACAGTTCCACCAGAAGAAATCTCGAACTGACGGAGACTCTCAGAGAGAAGCAGAAGAGAGGCTCTCTTCTGTGGGTGTTAGATAAGACGAAGACCGCCATGGGCGCCAGACTTCTGCGCAATTACATCGAACAGCCGTTGATCGAAAAGGATGAGATGGAGAAGCGTCTGGATGCCATTCAGGAGCTGAATCAGGATTCCATCTCCAGGGATGAGATCCGGGAATACTTAAATCCCATCTACGATCTGGAACGACTGCTCAGTAAGGTGACTTATAAGACGGCAAATCCCAGAGATCTGATCGCATTTCGGAATTCCTTGCAGATGCTGCCGCCGATTAAGACGGTGCTGTCTGCCTTTGAAAAAGAAGAACTGACGGAAATTCGGGAGCAGATTGACGGCCTGGAGGATATTTATCAGCTGATCGATGAAGCGATCATTGACGAACCGCCCCTGTCCATCCGGGAAGGCGGGATGATCAAGGATCAGTTCGATGAGACCATAGACAGACTGCGAAGCGCCAAACATGACGGAAAACAGTGGCTGGCACAGTTGGAGGAAGAAGACAGAGAACGTACCGGAATCAAGAATCTGAAGATCAAATATAACAAGGTCTTCGGTTATTATTTCGAGGTGACCAATTCTTATAAGGATCTGGTGCCGGAGGACTATATCCGCAAGCAGACCCTGGCAAATGCGGAACGATATACCACACCGCGGTTAAAGGAACTGGAAGACACTATTTTAAATGCGGAGGACAAGTTACAGACACTGGAATACGATGTCTTCTGCAGAATCCGGGATACCATTGCACAGGAACTGGTCCGCATCCAGAACACCGCGAAAGCGATCGCAAAGCTGGATGTGTATGCGTCTTTGTCGTTGGTTTCGGAACGAAATCATTATGTACGTCCGAAGTTAAATGAAAAGGGTGTTATTGACATCAAGGACGGAAGACACCCTGTGGTGGAACAGATGATCACCAATGATATGTTTATTGCCAATGACACTTATCTGGATAATGGAAGCCACTGTATCAGTGTCATTACCGGCCCTAATATGGCGGGTAAGTCCACTTACATGCGTCAGACGGCACTGATCGTACTGATGGCGCAGATCGGGTGCTTCGTGCCGGCCAGAACCGCTAATATCGGTATTGTAGACCGGATCTTTACCCGCGTGGGAGCTTCGGATGATCTGGCCAGCGGTCAGTCCACTTTTATGGTGGAGATGAATGAAGTGGCGAATATCTTACGAAATGCCACATCCAAGAGCCTTCTGATCTTAGACGAGATCGGAAGAGGTACTTCCACTTTTGACGGATTGAGCATTGCCTGGGCAGTGATCGAACATATCAGCAACCGCAAGCTTTTAGGAGCCAAGACACTGTTCGCTACCCATTACCATGAGCTGACCGAGCTGGAAGGCAAAATGAACAATGTGAACAACTATTGCATTGCTGTGAAAGAATGTGGCGACGATATCGTGTTCTTGCGTAAGATCGTAAAAGGAGGTGCGGACAAGAGCTACGGCATCCAGGTAGCGAAGCTGGCAGGTGTGCCGGACATGGTCATCGACCGTGCCAAGGAGATCGTGGAACAACTGTCGGACAATGATATTACGGAAAAGGTGCAGAGCATTGCTATCGATAATAAAAACGATGGTAAGGCAAAAAAACAACCCAAATACGATGAGGTGGATCTGGCACAGATGTCTCTGTTCGACACTGTGACGGATGAGGATATTCTGAAGGAACTGATGGAGATCGAGGTGACGACGCTGACCCCATTAGATGCACTGAACACTCTGTACCGGTTACAGAATAAGCTGAAGAACCGCTGGAACGGTTAGATATAAGGGAAAGGCATAGGTAGATATATGGGAATACATGTACTGGACTCCCGGACGATCGACAGGATCGCTGCCGGTGAGGTGGTAGAACGACCTGCCAGCGTGGTGAAGGAGCTGGTGGAAAATGCCATAGATGCCGGTTCCACGGCGATTACGGTAGAGGCAAAAGAAGGCGGTATTGAGTTCATCCGTGTGACGGATAACGGCTGCGGCATTGAACGGGAACAGCTTCCCACGGCGTTTCTGCGTCATGCCACGAGCAAAATCGAAGATGCGGATGACTTGAATCATATTGCAAGCCTTGGCTTCCGCGGTGAGGCTCTATCCAGTATCGCTGCGGTATCCCGTGTGGAGATCATCACCAAGAGAAAAGAGAACCTCACCGGAACCCGCATGGTGTTAGAGGGGGCAAAGGAACAGTCCATCGATGAGATCGGCGCGCCGGACGGTACCACATTCCTCATGAGGAATCTGTTCTTCAACACGCCGGTACGCCGGAAATTTTTAAAACAGCCTGCCACGGAGGGTAGTTATATCACGGATCTGATGGAACATCTGGCACTGTCCAGACCGGATATCTCTTTCAAATTCGTACTGGGGAATCAGACCAGATTCCATACCTCCGGAAATGGTGACCTGCGGGAAGTCATCTACCGGATCTACGGCAGAGAGATCGCCGCGGAGCTGGTACCGATCCAGATGGAAGAAAACGGTATTAAGATTGAGGGGTATCTGGGCAAACCGGTACTGGTGCGTTCCAACCGCAATTTTGAGATCTATTTTATCAACGGTCGTTTTATCCGCAGCGGTGTGATTGCCAAAGCCATTGAAGAAGGTTATAAGCAGTATCTGATGCAGCATAAATTTCCGTTGTGCGTGTTGCATATTACGATGGATACGGAGACCGTGGATGTGAACGTACATCCCTCCAAAATGGATGTGCGGTTCTCTGACGGCATGGCATTTGCCAGACTGCTGAGCGAGAAGATAGCAATAACCCTGCGGAACCGGGAAATGATCCCGGATGCTTCCTTAGAGGATGAAAAATCCATTCAGAAAAAGGAGCAGGAAGACAGAAAAGCTTCCTGGAAGGAACACACGCCGGAGGTGTTCGAGAAAAAAAGAGAAGAAAGCTACCGTGTCATGGAGGCTGCCAAATATGAGGCGGTACCGAAAGACCGGAGGGAATTTATACAGAAGCCGATCTGGCAGGAGACACATGCAGGTATACAGACGAGTCTCCGTAAACCGGAACCGGTAAGTGAGCAGACAGAGGTACAATCTCTTGCACCTGCGGCAACACCGGAATCGAAAGAGGACGATTTTTTCGTGGAGGCAGCACCGCTGGAGCCAAGGGATGAGACTTCATCAGAGCCTGTTATCTGCCCGGAGACCGCTGAGGTGATGGTGAAGGATGTACAGCAGATAAATCTGTTTGAAGAGAAACTGTTATCTGTGCAGAACCGCAGCCGCTACCGTATCATCGGACAGGTCTTCGATACCTACTGGCTGATCCAGTTCGAGGATAAGCTGTTCATCATTGACCAGCATGCCGCCCATGAGAAGGTGAAATACGAGCGCCTGATGAAACAGTTCCACGAAAAGAGCGTGGTCTCCCAGCGCCTGATGCCTCCCATCATTGTCAGCCTGACGGGGCAGGAGGAAAGCGTTCTTCATACTTATGAGGATGCCTTTACACAGCTGGGATTTGAGATCGAAGCCTTCGGCGGCAACGAATATGCCCTGCGCAGTGTCCCGGTAGATCTCTACGGGTGCAGCGAGAGAGAACTGTTTTTAGCGGTGCTTGATGAACTGTCACAGGAGACCGGCAACCGCGGAAGCTTTCAGGTCATCGAGGAGAAGATCGCATCCATGTCCTGCAAGGCAGCTGTTAAAGGTAACAACCGATTAAGCCTTCAGGAGGCGGAACAGCTGATCGATGAACTTCTGACACTGGATAACCCCTATAATTGTCCCCACGGCAGACCCACCATCATTACTATGACGGAGACTGACCTGGAGAAGAAATTTAAGAGGATCGTATAATGCGCTTACTGATCAAACAACGAGTATTTTCCTGGACAGATTCTTATGATGTCTATGATGAGAACGAAAATGCAAAATACTTTGTAAAGGCGGAATTTTTCTCCCTGGGACACCAGTTACACATATATGACAGAAATGATCGTGAACTGGGTGTGATCAGGCAGCGGCTGTTTACCCTGCTTCCGGCATTTGAAATCGAAATCAACGGGCAGGTGAAAGGCGAGATCCGCAAACAGTTTTCTTTTTTCAAACCCAGATACGAGATTGATTATAACGGCTGGCGCGTGGAAGGAGATTTTCTGGGATGGGATTATGATGTATACAACGGATGCAGCAGTATCATTCATATCTCCAAGGAACTGTTCCATTGGGGAGATACCTACACGATTAACTTTGTTGATCCTAAGGACGAACTGGAAGGACTGATGTTAGTCATTGCTATCGATGCTGCAAACTGCACCCAGAATAATGGATAATGTGTAAGGAAGAAAAAGTATGTCGGTAACACAATCTATAAAAAGACCGCTGGTCGTACTGACCGGTCCCACCGCAGTTGGTAAGACGAAACTGTCCATTGCCCTGGCGAAAGCTATAGGTGGGGAGATCCTGTCAGCCGATTCTATGCAGGTATATAAACATATGGATATCGGATCCGCCAAGATCCGCCCTGAGGAAATGCAGGGAGTGCCCCATCATCTGATCGACATTCTGGAGCCGTGGGAAGAATTTAATGTGGTGGTATTTCAGAAACGGTGTCTGGAATGCATGGAACAGATCTATGACAGAGGGCATATCCCAATCCTGGTGGGAGGCACCGGGTTCTATATTCAGGCGGTGCTTCGGGGTATTGATTTTACGGAGAACGAAGAGAATACCGAATACCGGGAAAAAATGGAACAGCTTGCGAAAGAAAAGGGACCGGAAGTACTACATGACATGCTCAGAAAAATTGATCCGGTTTCAGCAGAGAACATTCATACAAACAATATCAAGAGAACCATCCGTGCACTGGAATATTATGAACTGACCGGAGAACCCATCTCTGCGCATAATGAAAGGGAAAAAGAGCGCACGAGCCCATACAATTTCAGCTATTTTGTCCTGACGGATGACAGAGAAAATCTGTATGCGCGGATCGAAACCCGTATCGATGAAATGCTGTCGGAAGGACTGGTGGAGGAAGTCAGAAGCCTGAAAAAAATGGGCTGTCACAGAGGAATGGTATCCATGCAGGGGCTGGGCTATAAAGAGATCCTGGAGTACCTGGACGGAGAATGCACCCTGGAGGAAGCGGTGTATACTCTGAAGCGGGACACCAGGCATTTTGCCAAGAGACAGCTGACCTGGTTCCGCAGGGAGAACGCAGTTACCTGGCTGGATAAACAGCAATTTGACTATGACGAAGAGAAAATTTTAGAATATATGATAAAGGAATTAGGAGAAAAAGGGATCTATGAAAAACAGCAATAACAGTAATGAAGAAATGTATCTTTCCATGGGGATCAGCAAGACGGTATATGACTATGGATGTGTCATAGAGAAAAGTCTGCGGGAGCGTTTTGACGAGGTGGACCGGAATGCGGAGTATAATCAGTTAAAGGTGGTAAAAGCCATGCAACAGCATCAGGTAAGTGAAGCCTGCCTGCTGGGTACTACCGGCTACGGATATAACGACCTGGGAAGAGATACCTTAGAGGCGGTTTATGCGGCAACGTTCCACACAGAGGATGCTCTGGTGCGTCCCCAGATCACCTGTGGTACCCATGCACTGGCACTGGCTCTGATGAGCAACTTAAGACCCGGAGACGAGCTGCTGTCCCCCGTAGGCAAGCCTTATGATACTTTGGAAGAAGTCATCGGCATCCGCCCGTCTAAAGGGTCTCTGGCAGAATACGGTGTAACCTATCGCCAGGTAGACCTGCTGCCGGACGGAAGCTTTGACTATGATAAGATCCGTGAAAACATTAATGAGAAGACCCATCTGGTAACCATTCAGAGATCCAAGGGATATCAGACCAGACCGACCCTGTCCGTACAGCGGATCGGCGAGCTGATCGCCTTTATCAAAGGCATCAAGCCGGATGTGATCTGTATGGTGGATAACTGCTACGGAGAATTCGTGGAGAAGATGGAACCCTCCGATGTGGGTGCGGACATGATCGTGGGATCCCTCATTAAAAACCCCGGCGGCGGACTGGCTCCCATTGGTGGCTATATTGCCGGTAAAAAAGAGTGTGTGGAAAATGCTGCATACCGTCTGACATCCCCGGGACTCGGTAAGGAAGTAGGAGCATCTCTTGGCATTCTGAAGGATTTTTATCAGGGATTTTTCCTGGCGCCTACTGTGACGGCGGGTGCATTAAAGGGAGCGATCTTTGCAGCTAATGTCTATGAAAAATTAGGTTTTGCGGTAGTACCGAACGGTACGGAGAGCAGACATGATATTATCCAGGCGATAACGTTTGGACAGCCGGAAGGCGTCATCGGCTTCTGCCAGGGAATTCAGGCAGCGGCTCCGGTAGACAGCCATGTGACACCGGAACCCTGGGATATGCCGGGATATGATGCACAGGTCATCATGGCGGCAGGGGCATTCGTATCCGGATCCTCCATTGAACTGTCCGCAGATGGTCCCATTAAGCCACCCTATGCCGTATATTTTCAGGGTGGACTGACCTGGCAGCATGCCAAGTTCGGCATTTTGAAATCCCTGCAGTCGTTGCTGCAGAAGGGAATCGTGACAGAAGAACAGCTAAGGCAGGCAATGTAGAACCTGCCAGAAAATACGAATCCTGTAGAAAAAGCGCAAAATAAAATCCACTAAATTTGTGTACAGAAGAAGCTTTTTGTGATAGTATTAAAAGACGTATGGAAGATGGAGGCTCGCGGGGAGCACCTATCGGATCCGGAAAGTGTACACGAAAGAAAGAAGAGGAAGTAGTTTGAAGAGAATTAATTGGGTTTTGGTTGTACTGGTGCTGATCGGATTTGTGATCGGCAGATTTATAGGAACTTACTTTGACGGTACCTTTCTGAATTACGGACAAAATTTCGGACTCAGCAGTCCGGTAGAACTGAATCTTGGTTTTATCATTCTTACCTTTGGGCTGGAGTTCAATATTACCATAGCGAGTGTGATCGGTGTGATCATTGCTTTTGTGGTATACCGTTTTATCCGTTAGAGAGCATACGTCGGAGAAGGCAGAAGGAGACTTATGCCTGAAAAATTAACACAACATGTAACGGATTTACAGCTGCCTTATGAGAGATTCTTAAACTTCGGACCGGAGAACCTTACGGAGGCGGAACTTCTGGCAGTCATCCTGCGGACAGGAACCAAAGATACTTCCGCAGTGGAGCTGGCAGAAAAGGTCCTGGCACTGGCAAAATATCCCAGGGAAGGACTTTTGGGCCTGCACGATGTAAGCGTGGAGGAATTGACACAGATCCGTGGGATCGGCATAGTGAAAGCAGTGAAATTAAAATGCATCGCTGAATTATCCAATCGTATGAGCCGGGCGAGAGCAAGCACCGGGATCTGTTTTACCCGTGCGGATATGGTGGCGGAATATTTCATGGAGAAGCTGCGACATAAGGATACAGAATGTGTGTATCTGCTCTGCCTGGATGCCAAGGGACAGTTGATCCGGGAGAAAAAGCTGTCGGACGGCTGTGTGAACATGGCTCTGATCTCTCCCAGAGAGATATTTTTAGAAGCATTGAAAGACAAAGCGGTGAATATCATCCTTGTGCATAACCATCCCAGCGGTGATCCGACGCCCAGCAGAGCGGACAGAGAACTTACCGACAACGTGGCCGGAGCGGGAGAACAGATGGATATTCCACTGTTAGACCACATTATTATCGGGGATAACAGGTATACTAGCTTTAAAGAACAAAAATTATTAAGATGATATAAGAAAGGAAAACGACAGTGGCAAACAACGCATTCGGTATCGACCTCGGTACCAACAATATAAAGATCTATAATCGCAATGATGACAACATTATGATCGAGAAGAATATGATTGCCATCGAGAACAAAAATACTTTATTTGCTTACGGAAACTCTGCATTTGAAATGTATGAAAAAGCGCCCAGTAATATTCATATTTCTTATCCGCTTTCCAACGGTGTGATCGCGGATATTAAAAATATGGAGACTTTGGTGAAGTATTTTATCGGAGATCTGCAAAAAGGCAATACCAAGCCTTCCGATTTCTTCATTGCGGTGCCGACGGATGTCACTGAGGTGGAAAAAAGGGCGTTCTACGATCTGGTCAAGGGAGCAAACGTAAAAGCTAAAAAGATCATGGTAGTGGAAAAGGCGGTAGCCGACGGCTTGGGACTGGATATCGATGTGAAAAATTCCCAGGGTGTGCTGGTGGTAAATGTCGGTTACGAGACCACGGAGATCTCCATTCTGTCTTTGGGTGGTATCGTATTAAGCCGTCTGATCAAGGTGGGTGGTATGAAATTTGACGATGCCATCCGTGCCGCGGTCAGAAGAGAATTCTCACTGATCATCGGTGGCAAGACAGCGGAAAATGTAAAGATTGCCCTGAAAGAACTGGAAGAAGAGGGCAAGGGTGCCATCGTATACGGCAGAGATATTGTGACCGGTCTTCCGGTAGAACGTGAGATCCCCACAAAAATGGTGGATGAGTCCCTGGAAGAGCATTTCAATACGATTATCGATAATGTAAAGGTGATTTTGGAGAGAACTCCGCCCGAACTGGCAGCGGATATTTATCGTCACGGCATTTATCTGACCGGCGGCGCATCCCAGGTGAACCATTTAGCTGAGAGACTGGCAACCGGCACCGGACTGCATGTTAATGTAGCAGAGAATCCTCTGACCAGCGTGGCAATGGGACTTGCCAAGATCATCAAGGATGATAACTATAAATCTGTAGCTTACGCAATTGAAGGGATGAGTAAATGAGCCCAGTCGTAAAAAGAAAAGGGGAGAGGTTTACTTTACCGAGTAAATATCTCCTTTTTATTTTAACTATCCTGTGTACTGTAATGATGTTGGTGACCTTCGGGACCAATGTGTTTAACCGCCCGTTTAACCGTGTGGTGGGATACGTGATCGTTCCCTTTGAACAGGGCATCGCTAAGGCGGGAGAATGGCTATCAAACCGTTCGGATGAACTGGTGCAGATCCGCACACTTTTAGCGGAGAACAGTGCCCTGAAGGAGCAGGTGGCATCGCTCACGGAGGAAAACACCCTGCTGCAGCAGGACAAATATGAACTGAATGAATTAAGAGGCTTATTGGAGCTGGATGAGGAATACGGAGATTATAATAAGATCGGAGCCCGGATCATCAGCAGAGATTCCGGCAACTGGTATTCTTCCTTTGTTATTGATAAGGGATCCAATGACGGATTGGCTGACGATATGAATGTTATAGCGGGGGGAGGCCTGGTAGGCCGCATTACTTCTGTGGGCCCGAACTGGTCCAGAGTGACTTCGATCATCTCCGATAATTCCAACGTCAGCGGCATGACACTGGCTACCGGGGATAACCTGATCGTATCGGGAGACCTGCAGCTTATGGCGCAGGGAGTCATTTCCTTCAGCAAACTGGTGGACAGTCAGGATGCGGTTGTGGAGGGAGATAAGGTAGTCACTTCCGATATCAGTGACAAATATCTTCCGAATATCCTGATCGGTTATATCAGCACGATCAATAAGGATACCAACAATCTGACCAAGTCGGGATATTTAACTCCGGTGGTGGATTTTGAACATCTGAGTGAAGTCCTGGTGATCACAGATAAAAAGCAACAGATTCCAAGCGGAGGAAACACGGATGGAAAATAATAGCAGTATCCTGCGAAAAGTGATTGTGACTCTGTTTGTTGTCCTGTGCTTCATTTTACAATGCAGTGTATTTAACAGCCTTGCGCTGGGAGGGATCATTCCAAATCTGATGATCATTCTGACTTCTTCTTTCGGATTTATGAGAGGGGAAAAGGAAGGACTTCTGATCGGTTTTTTCAGCGGGCTGTTATGCGATATCTTTTTTGGCAGTTTTTTAGGTTTCTATGCCATGATCATGATGTACATAGGATTTATAAACGGGAAATTCTGCAGAATCTTTTATCCGGAGGATATTAAATTGCCGTTGGCACTCATTGTGGTGAGCGATATTTCCTATGGACTGTTGTGCTATATTCTGATGTTTCTTCTGAGAGGGCGTTTTCATTTCCCGTATTATTTTACAAGAGTGATCCTGCCGGAAGCACTCTATACCATTGTTGTAACGATCGTGTTATATCCTCTGATTCTGAAAGTGAACCAGAAGCTGGAGGAAAAGGAAAAAAGGAGCGCACAGAAATTTGTTTCATGAAATAAGAGATCACATCATAAATATTGTGACCAGCAGACTGACCGTACTTACCATAATGTTTTTCTTTTTTGCCGGAGTACTGGTCTATCGCTGTTTTAATCTGCAGATCATCAATGGAGAAGAGTACCTGAATGATTTTATTCTGCAGATTGAGAAGACGAGAGATATTACCAGCACCAGAGGCCGGATCCTGGATCGTAACGGTAATGTACTGGCGGAAAATGAACTGGCTTATTCCGTGAAGATCGAGGATGTATTTGAGTCAAGCCGGAATAAAAATGCCGAGGTGAATGATGTTGTGTACCGACTGATCAAGCTGATTGAGAAAAACGGTGACAGCGTCATCACGGATTTTAAAATTGTCATTGATGAGGATGGGGATTATGTCTATTCTGTAGATGGAACCGCATTGCTGCGTTTCCAGGCGGATGTGCTTGGTTATAAGACGGTAGACAAGCTCTCTGAAGAAGAGAAGGCTATGACAGCCCAGGAACTAATGGAATACTTAAGCCGGGCAAAAGGTTTTGCTATCGGACAGTATGAGGATCCGGAAGATCGTACTTCACCTTTTATTGTCGGAAAAGGTTATACGAAGGAAGAATGGCTGCAGATGGTGACCATCCGGTATGCCATGAATCTGACCTCCTTCCGAAAATATGTGGGAACTACCGTGGCAACGAATGTCAGCGAGAAAACAGTTGCTGTCATTATGGAGAATTCCGATCAGTTAGATGGTGTTTCCATTGTGGAAGATACGGTGAGACATTACATAGACAGCAAGTATTTCGCACATATACTCGGTTATACCGGCAAAATCTCTTCCGATGAACTGACGGATCTGAATGAACAGGTGGTGGCAGAAGGCGGAAGCGAGGATGCCTATACCATTAATGATGTCGTAGGAAAAAGCGGCATTGAGTCCTATATGGAGACCACTCTGCAGGGGACCAAGGGCAGTGAAAAAGTGGTGGTAGATAATACCGGTAAGGTAATTACCATCCTGGAGCGGAAAGAGGCCCAGCCGGGAGCAGACGTCTACCTGACCATTGACAAGGATCTTACGGAAGCAGTCTACAATATTGTGGAGCAAAAACTGGCAGGCCTGGTATCCAGCAAGATTATCAATGCCAAAGAGTTTAATCTGCCGGAAAATGCGAAAAGCTCCTCAATTAAGATTCCGATCTATGATGTATATTTTACAATGATCAATAATAATATTCTGGATCGCAAACACTTTGAGGCAGAGGATGCCGGTGAAACGGAACGGGCGGTATATGCGGCATATCTGGAGTACAAGCAGGGTGTCTATGACAAACTGAATTATGAACTGACAGAAGGCGGAACTCCTTATAACAAGCTTTCCAAAGAATATCAGGTATACCAGAGCAATATCGTAAGTCTCTTAAGAGACGACGGCGTGATCATGAAGGAACTTGTAGATGACAATGATGCCACCCAGATCGCATGGGCCAAGGATGAAGTCATCTCGCTGAAGGAATATCTCCAGTATTGCATTGCCATGAACTGGATCGATGTAAGCAGGCTGGATCTGAATGAAAAGTATTCGGATTCTGCGGAAGTGTATAACAAGCTTCTGGAGTATATCATAGAGACAATTGATCATACTACGGAATTCCAAAAACGGTTTTACAAATATATGCTTTTAAATGATAAGATCACCGGAAGACAGATCTGCATGCTGTTGTGTGAACAACGTGTGGTAGATATTCCCGCAGAGGATGAAGAGGCATTGTATGCCGGTAAAATGTCGGCATATCAGTTCATGATGAACCGGATCACCAATCTGGAGATTACGCCGGCACAGTTGGCGCTGGATCCCTGCAATGCTTCGGTGGTCATAACGGATGTCAATACCGGTGATGTACTGGCCATGGTGTCTTATCCGGGATATGACAATAACAAAATGGCAAATACTGTGGATGCGGAATATTATGCCCGTCTGAACGCGGACAAATCCAGTCCGCAGCTGAATTTTGCCACACAGTATAAGGCGGCACCCGGATCAACCTTCAAGATCGTATCCGCTACGGCGGGACTGATGGAGAACGTGATCAATCTGCAGACCAAGGTGAATTGTGTCGGAACCTTCACTGAGATCACTCCGTCTCCCAGATGTTGGAAGATCTCCGGACATGGGTATGAAAATGTGACTTCAGCGATCAAGGATTCCTGTAACTATTTCTTCTATAATGTGGGTTACCAGCTGGCAACGAGCAGCGGTAGTTACAATGAAGAAGCAGGTCTGGAGACATTGAGCAAATATGCGGATCTATACGGTCTGACCGATAAGTCCGGGGTAGAGATCGGCGAGTATGCGCCGGATGTATCTACCAAGGACCCGGTGCGTTCCGCCATCGGTCAGGGCAGTAACAGTTATACTACGGTAGGTCTGGCCAGATATGTTACCACGATTGCCAACAGCGGAACCTGTTATAATCTGACTTTGTTGGATAAAACAACGGATTCCCGGGGGAATCTTCTGAAAGAATATCATGCGGAAGTGAGAAACCAGATCGATCTGCCGCAGGAGTATTGGAATGCGTTCCATCTGGGAATGCGACAGGTAGTGGAAAATAAGAAATATTTCAGCGATCTGGCGGTAAATGTTGCAGGTAAGACCGGTACGGCAGAGCAGACGGCATCCAGACCCAACCATGCACTTTTCATCTGCTATGCCCCCTATGAAAATCCGGAGATCGCCATCGCAACGAGAATTCCTTTTGGATATTCTTCTGATTATGCAGCACAGTTTACCAGAGATATTATTAAGTATTATTACGGACTGGCAGAGGAAGATGATCTGATCACCGGCACCGCAGATTCACTGGATAATGCAGTATCCAACGAGATGTAACTATCCGGAGTCAGGTAAACACGGGCAGATGAACGTCGAATGCTGGCATTCGTAAGAGAATCTGACAGGGTTTATATGACGAAGTAACCACATTCGCAAAAGGAGAGCTTCAAAGAAGCGATTATGCGAATGTGGGACTCCAGATAGATAAATTAAAAAGACAGGTACAAGAAAATGAAAGATGCAGTATTGATCAAAAGCTTTACCAACGGAATCACGCTTTTAATGAGAGAAGATGCTTCCCTGGAGGAAATCCTGCAGGAACTTGCAGTGAAATTCACCGAGGCAAAGAATTTCTTCGGAACGTCCACCATGGCATTGTCCATGGAGGGACGTGAAGTCAGTGAAGTGGAGGAGATTCGTATTCTGGATACCATTCGGGAAAACAGTAATGTCAGGATCGCCTGTATCGTCGGTCATGATGAAGCCACGAACAAAAACTTTATTAAGGCACTCCAGCATATGGAGAAAAAGCTTTCCGGCGGTGATGAGGGGCAGTTCTATAAAGGAACTCTGAAAAACCGTGAAGTGATAGAGACGGAGAACAGCATTGTGGTCCTGGGGGATGTATACCCCGGAAGTGCTGTGATGTCAGGCGGAAATATCATTATTTTAGGAGGACTGTACGGGGAAGCTTATGCGGGCGGAACCGGCAGGGAAGACTGCTATATCGTAGCGCTTGAAATGGAGCCGGAAAGATTAAAAATCGGCGATTTCAAATATAAAA
>ERZ773145.1864-NODE-1864-length-16121-cov-3.459915_pt1 | contig 16121 bp, 15 predicted proteins | sample MGYA00580848_ERZ773145 | MGnify/ENA primary metagenome ERZ773145 (study PRJEB29015, sample SAMEA2737858) | human gut metagenome | biome: human gut; feature: human-associated habitat; material: faeces | place: China | collected 2012 ... | reverse complement strand
TCCACGTCAAGCATCGTGGCCTGGGCGCCTTCGAACAGCACGGTCTTGCCCTCGTCGAGAGCCTTGTTCAGAATCAGGCCGGTGTTGGCGACGTACGGCTTGAGGCGTTCGCCGAGCTTGAGCAGCTCGTCAGTGGTCTGGTCCACGTCGATGGCGCGACGGTTGTACAGCTTGACCAGAATCTGGTTCTTCTGGTGCAGACTGGCTTCGACCTTGTCATGCAGGTGCTCGGCGTTGAACAGGTCGTGCACGCGGATGCCGACGCGGTTGATCTTGTCGGCGTAGGCCGGGCCGATACCGCGGCCGGTGGTGCCGATCTTATGCTTGCCGAGGAAACGCTCGGTCACCTTGTCGAGCGTGCGATGGTAAGGCGCGATGACATGTGCAGCCTCACTCACCAGCAGGCGGGAGCAGTCCACGCCGCGGCTTTCAAGACCATCAATCTCCTCGAACAGCACTTCCGGATCCACGACGACGCCGTTGCCGATCACGGGGGTGACGTTCGGGCTGATGATGCCGGAAGGCAGCAGGTGCAACGCATACATCTGGTCGCCGACCATCACGCTGTGGCCGGCATTGTTGCCGCCGTTGAAACGGGCCACATAGTCCACTTTGGTACCGATCAGATCGGTAGCCTTGCCTTTGCCTTCGTCGCCCCACTGAGCGCCGATCAACACGATTCCGGACATACTGCACCTCCGCATCCGCACGATTCCGCCGGGAACAGCCTACCGTATGCCCTCTACTGCGAAGGTAAGCGCTGGGGCGGCGGTAACCGCCGCATTCGTTTTTTCAACGCCCATATCAACATGGGCGCGAACGGCTGCAACTTGCCGTCCTTGCCTTGTTGAAGTTCCTGCAGTCTCTCCCTGCACTTGCGTGGGAAATCCCGCTCCGACGCATTTTTTTCAAACCATTGGTAAAGGCCAACCAGCGCCATCGCACGTTCTTCTTTCAACCAGTGATAGTTAAGATTCAACCGCACATTGATATCATCGTTGACTTCCGGAATGGATGAACTCAGTGTAGCGTCAAATTTGCCGTAACTCAACGAATCGATGTGGTCTTTCCTCCTGGGATCAACGGTCAGCTTGCTGTTGCCTCGCAACGTATCACATGTCACCTTGGGGCCGCTGCTTTCCTCATCCTCCTTACGATGCGGGGCACGATGTCCGTCTCGGGCTGACGCCTTTTCGTCTTTCTGATATTTTCCATCGCATACGGCAAACAGATTGCGATAATCCAGAGAGTGACGGTCAAGATCAGCCTGCGTATATTGAGGGTAAGGCAGCTCCGCCTCCTTGCCATGTCGTCTTGCCTCTTCGTATCCCTCGTAGTCCTGATGACGAGGAATATAGTGCTCGTTATGCATCTTCCGCGAGACGCCACTCACCGGCTGCACCGCTATACACCGCATGCAGTAAACGCACAGCCATCCCTGATCGGCGCCCAAACTATCCCACAAGTGGGGGATTAACTGAGATGCCTCTTGAAGCTGTCCCAGAGAGTCATAGCAAACCTCCACGCCATCAGTGTTTTTCAGCACACGCTTCGCCTTGGCAATCTCAATGCTCGGCGGATGCGCATTGTCTTTGTCCACGTACAGCATCAGTCCCTCACCTCCCCGGCATAGAAGAAATACGAGGAACGGGCACCGCTGAGATCAGGATTGTCAGCGCCTATCGTTCGCTCCAGCTCCCCCAATGTCTGTTTCGCCTCGGGGAACTCATCGGCATCCATCTGCCGGGAGAATCGGTCGAACAGATCCTGTACTTTCCGCGGCTTGTCCAGAGATCCCATCACATGGCGCAGAACCAGGCTCGCACTGCTGCCATATGTCTCGTTTCTTGGGGAAACCGCCTGATAGATTCCATCGTTCTTGTCATCCAACGTGATGACGCGCAACCTGTCCGATGCCACGGAGGAGATCACCATCGGCGCATGCGTGGTGACGATAAATTGGATTTGCGGGAACGACTTCATCAGCACGCCAAGAATGCAGGACTGCCATTTCGGGTGAAGATGCAAGTCGACCTCATCGATAAGCACCACGCCGGGCGTCCAATCAATCACGGAATCGCCCATGAACGGGTTCAGCGCCGCAATCCGCCATGCGATGTCGGACACGAGTCCCACCACGCCGCGGTATCCGTCGCTCAAGGTCCACAGCGGCATGCTCTCCAAGCGCACTCCATCGGAATCCGTGTAGCTCAGTCGCAAACCATCATCGAAATCATATTCGAGCCGGGCCTCAGTCGCATGCCCATTCTCGCGCAGAAGCGTCTCCAAGCACCGTTCAACGGTCTTGCATACTGCGCGGTAGGTAGGTACGTCATACCCTCTCAGAGACCGGTCATATTGCTTGCGCCACCAAGCATCCATCTGCCTGTAATTCAGACTGGATTGAAGACATCTATCATATCCGCGAAAACGATTTTTGAAAGCGGATGCTCTTGCCTTTCCCGTCATTCTGCCGTGCAGTCCCAATCGATCCGTGCCATAGTAGGCCAGTAGCGGAAGCACCGCATCTGGATCCATTTGAACCAGCTTCTGATACATCTCTGACAAACTGCATATCTGAGACGCCTTGGAAAATGTGGTGCTCCCGTTCGCACTGTTCAGTTCCCGTCGCCATTCGATAGGAACAGCAATCGGATTCCCTCGTTCCTGCACTGTTCTCCACTGCACCGGCTGCGCGATGTCCGCTTGCGCATAGATACTGACGGGAAACTGCTCTTGGATATCGGTTTCCCCGTATTGTGAATAATATTTGCGGCGCGCATCGCTCCCTTGAATCCGCAATCCGGAAACCTCTGGAAACGCTTTCAGGAACGTGCCCAACGCCACGGCGGCGGCATCCAGCACCGCGGTCTTTCCGGCACCGTTTTCGCCGACCAATACGGTCATTTGCCTGTCGAAGTCAACGGTCAGCCCTGGAACCATGCTATCTGAATGCCCGCCGTTGCTGTTGGCATCGGCACTGAATCGGCCCCCAAACTTCCGATAGTTCGTCATGGACAGCCTTCTCAGCCACATCATACTCTGTACTTGATTATCCATCATCGTCCCCTTTGCCGGTCAATATTCAGCCATCATATCGGAAGACCGTAACTCGACAGCTGCGGTTGCATCTACCGCGGCGACCGACGTCACTTCAGGGCTTTGCCGGCGGAACCGAGCTGCTTGCAGGCCTCCACGACGCGGGCCGCCATCGCGCTCTCGGCCTCGCGGCCCCAGGAGCGCGGATCGTACAGCTTCTTCTCGCCGACCTCGCCGTCCACCTTGAGCACGGCATCGTAGTTCGAGAACACATGATCGGCGATCGCACGGGTGAACGCGTACTGCGTGTCCGTATCGATGTTCATCTTGACGACGCCGTACCGCACCGCCTCGGCGATCTCTTCCGGGCGAGAGCCCGAACCGCCGTGGAACACCAGAGCGAACGGCTTGCCGTTCGGAAAATCGACGGCCCCGGCGGCGGATGCGATACGCCCGTCCACCACAGCCTGAGCCGCCTCGCGCTGGATGTCGCCCAACAGTTCCGGGCGCAACTTGACCACGCCGGGCTTGTAGCTGCCGTGAACGTTGCCGAACGTGAACGCGGCCATGTACCGGCCGCGCTCTCCCAGGCCGAGACGCTGGGCGACCTTCACGCCATCGGCCGGCGTGGAATACAGTTTTTCGTTGATTTCGGCGCTATGACCGTCCTCTTCGCCGCCGACCGCGCCGATTTCGATTTCCAGGATCGTGCGCGCGGCGACGGACTTGTCGAGCAGCTGTTCGGCGATGGCGAGGTTTTCGTCCAGCGGAACCGTCGAACCGTCCCACATGTGGGACTGGAACATCGGCTCGCGGCCGTGCGCCACCTCATCGGCCTCCATGTCCAGCAGGGGACGCACCCAACCGTCCAGATACTGCTTGGCGCAATGGTCTGTGTGCAACGCGACGGTGATATGCGGGTAGCGCTTCGCCACCTCATGCGCGAACGCCGCGAACGCCAACGACCCGGTCACGCGGTCGTTCACGCCCTGACCGGAAAAATACGCGGCGCCGCCCACTGAACCCTGGATGATGCCATCCGACTCGGCATCGGCAAAACCCTGCAGCGCAGCGTTCAGCGTTTGGGAGCTCGTCACATTGATCGCCGGGTAGGCATATCCGCCGCGGCGCGCGGCGTCCAGCATTTCAGCGTATCGTTCGGCAGTTGCAATCGTCATACCTGCATTATCCCGCGACCATGCAACATTTGGCACCACCGCTACTCCGGCCGGAGCCGCCGGGCGGAATCCATCGCCTCCGCACGCCACGGCCCGTTCCTCACCTTTCCCCCATCTTCACCTCCGTAAAATAAAGACGTGACAAAAGAACCGCAGTACATTGAAGAGCTGTCGTTTGGGGACAGTGTGAGCCGGGCGGGGAAGACGCGCGGGAACGAATATGGCGAGTACGGAGCCGGCCCCGATAACGGTCGGCGCGGCAGGGGACGGCATCGGCTGATTGCATTCGTCGCCATTCTGGTGATATTGGCGTTGGCCGGTGGCAGTGTCGGTGGCTGGTGGATGTGGGACCGGCATTGGCGGCAGATACCGATCACGGTAAACGGCACTTCCATGAAAGTCAGCGTCGACATGACGTTGGGACGACTGCTGCGCGACAATGGCGACTTCGACGCGCATCCGGGCAATCTGGTCGACGTGGCCGGCGACATGATCGAGAAGCATGCCGGCAAACCGATCGTCGTCAGCATCAACGGCGCTGCCGTGCGCCGGGATGCAATCGACAGCACGACGATCCCGCAGGATGGCATGGTGATGGTGACGTCAGGCGAGGATGTGACCGAAGACCATACCGTGAGAAAGGAGACCGTGCCGCACGGCGAAAGCATCGACATCGCAGGCGGCTCGATACAGATACTCAAGCAGGCCGGGAAAGACGGCGTGCACGAATACTGGGTCGGGAAACGTTCCGGCAAGCATGTGGACAAAGGCGTCACCGTCGAGCCGCAGGACACGATCGTCGTGCCGTTGAACCCGCGCCCGGAGGGGAAGAAGGTCATCGCGCTGACGTTCGACGACGGGCCGAGCAAATACAGCGGCCCGATCCTGGACATCCTCAAGGAGAAGGGCGTCAAGGCCACGTTCTTCGACGTGGGCGAGGAGTGCCTGTCGTTCCCGGACGCCGAGAAACGCATGCTGGAGGAGGGACATCAGGTGGCGAGCCATTCCAACACGCATCCGGACATGCCGACACTCAGCCGCGACGCGTTGCGCGCTGAAATCATCGCCGGGTTTTCGAACATGAAGAAGGCGTCCGGGCATGTAACGAAAGTGCTAAGGGCGCCATACGGGGCGTTCGGCAAGAAGCAGTGGCAGGAGACGTCCGACCTGATCGACATGAACGTGCTGTGGGATATCGATACGCTCGATTGGAAGCGTCCCGGAGCCAAGGCGATTCATGATGCCGTGATGACGGGCGCGCATAACGGGGCGATCGTGCTGATGCACGACGGCGGCGGCGACCGTTCGCAGGACGTCGAGGCGCTTCCCGGCATCATCGACGATCTCAAGAAGCAGGGGTACGAGTTCGTCACCATCGAGCAGCTGATTAAGATGGCCGGCGACGCGGGAGATACGGGGGACGCGGGCAACTGAGCCCCCTGCTGGAGCTGGCACGTGTAGCTATCTGATAGATGGAAAACCACCCTCAGTCTCGCTGACGTGAGCCAGCTCCCGCCAGCGGGAGCGGAAAGTGGTGGAGCGGATGACGGGAGTCGAACCCTACCTAGACAACGACGCGAAAGCGCTAAATATCAATGTCTTCCGCTCCTCGGAGCTTTATCCATAAGACCCTATGACAACACGGTGACAACAATTTTGTAGCGGAACGTTTTTATCACTTCACCGAGCACCATGCACAGAGATCTTAGCCTTTCTCGATGAACCGACTGATTTTGGATGCCACCTTCAGCAAGTAGATCGGATGTACGACGGCGACGAGAAGCATCCACCAAGTGAGCCAATGCATCGGACTGTTGGGGATCGTGGCGAGGCGGTCGGCGACAGCGAGGCTGGCGAGGATAAGTAACGTCCAGAGGACGGCGTGCACTCCGAATGTCTTCTCACGCCACCAGTCCATGACCGCCATTTTGGTGAGCGACATATAGCCGACAACTATGAGCAGTGGCACTGCGCACACGGCGACGAGAATGAGCAGCGTGAGGAGGAAGGTGAGCGGCCCATTCCACCATCCCTGGGGAATGATTTCACTAAGCCACGCGCCAACATTGCCGAGCCATTGGCCAATCGCGGCAAACTGTTGTTTGCGCGCGTGAAGCCACTCGGGCAAAGTGGCCGCGAGGATATGCCATCGGCCTGCCATGACGATGGCAAGCATGGGGACGGCGAACGAACACACGCCTACGCACAGAGCGAATAGGATGCGCTTGGCTTTCTCACACCGCCTGTCGTTGTCCTCCCCAAGCCGCTGACGCTCTCGTTCGACCTCCTGACTGACCTGTTCCGCGATGCTCTTGTACAGCTGCTCCCGCTCGCTATCAAACCGCGCTCGGTCGGACTGGAGCTTGGCTTCGCGGGATTCGAGCGCAGCCTGGCGATTAAGGATATGGTTACAACGCTCTTCTTCTTTGGCGCAAGCGCGTTCTCTCTTCTTGATTTCTCCGAGTAGTTTCGTTGTCTCGTTGAGTTCGGAGAGTCGCCTCCTGAGCGTCCGATTCGTTGACAAGAGCTGCTGATTCGTTGATTGAAGCTCTTGATTCCCTGATGAGAGCGTCGAATTCTTGCTCCGAAGCTCGCTGATTTGACGGTTGAGTTCTCGCTTCTCCTCCTCTAACCGGGCCACGTCGGTATCCGTTGTCGAGGTCATGTTCGTTGGTTCCTGCGGCTGCATCTGGTCGAACATTCGGGAGAACATGTCGCCCAACGGGTCGGTTCCCATATTGTCGTTCCGTCTCGCTGATTGATCCATCATTTCGCTCCTTGCTGGTGGTGTCCGGCAGTCTGATGCCGGAGTTCCGGGCGAGTAGACTGATTGCGTCGAGTTCGTGCCGGCATTCGAGCACCACTTGTTCACGGCGTTCAACTTCCGCGCGGGTTTCGGCCACGAGGTCGAGGTCGTTGTTGTTGATCGCATCATTCAACGCGATGACAGCGGCGCGTAGTTCGCCACGCGCCCAGTCGGCCCTGGCGTTCAGGTTTTGCAATCCCCTGACGAGGCTGTTGTCACCTTCACGCTGGATTCGGCACGCCGCGTTCAATCCGTCTGCCATCGTCTTCAGCTCGTCGAGTTTCCTTGCCTGAACCTGGTAGTAGCGGCGTTGCGCCGGGCTCGACGCATGGCGGAGAGTCGTCGTATCGACACTTCTCGCGAGTGGTTCGAGCCGCTGTTCTGGACACCCGAACGCTTCGGCCAGCATGGCCGTAGTGAGGCGCGCAGCGTACCTATTCGAGTGGTCCATAACCATGCCGGTGAACGTTTCGGGTATAAGCAGATGCCATGTGCTACCGTCGCGGCGCAGCATGTTGGCTGGCAGGTTGACCTTCCGCTGGCGCTTGGTCCCGGGCAGCCACACGCTCACCGACCGGTCGTTCTCAACGGCGACAAGCTTGTTGTTGAACGTCAGATGCAGCATGTTCCCGCCATTCGCAAGCCTCGCACCGATGGCATCGAGCGTGTACGCCGGGCCAAGTCGCGAGCCACGGAATTTGCGTCCCGTCGTCCGGTCCGTGAACGTCGCGCCCCCGCCACGCATCGCCAAACCTATGCCATGCAAATCAAGCAGCCGGGAAAATTCGCCGATGCTGGACGCTTTGGCCGCGTCGAGGTCGATCAGGATGCGCATCCGTTCCTTGATTCCCCTGCCCTTTGCCGCCACGTACAGCTCCCCCATGTCTACGCCGCGACCCGTGGATTCGATGACCGGGACGTCATATCCAGAGATCGGTTCCGTATTCTGTCCGGGCGTTCGGCGCATCGCATATCCACACGGTCCGCGGCGGCCTCAACATCTGGGGTCTTCAGCACGTTCAGGCCCTCGCGACGGCACAGTTCGTCGCTGATAGCACGCCATTGGTCGATGCTCCTGCGGGTAAGGCGCATCTTCCTTCCAGACCTTCGGTTCGCCGCGCAAATGACGATGTGGTTGTGCAGATGGTGCCGGTCCATGTGTGTGGAGACCACGTACTTGTAATCCCCGCCCGTGATCGCCTCGGCCAGCATGACGCCCAACTCGTGCACCTGTTCCGCCGTCACATTCTCATCGGGACTGAACGAATGCTTCAAATGCAATGCGAGCACGCCGTTCGCGCGCAACCCGTTCGCGCAGCGTTCTTAGTCGTGGATCATCGGCTCCGCAAGCATGTTCGCGTCGTGCCGCTCGTGGCTGTAGCTGGCGTACACAAGTCTGCCGCCGCCGTTCTTAATAGGGTTGATGACGTAGCGGATTGTTCCGGCGAGATTCGTCTTGACCTTGCTGCCGAGCTTGACCACAGCCATCAGTACAGCCCCTGCGCTGCGTCAATCTCCGCCTTTTCACACTCCATCAACTCCATCTTTCTGTCGATAGAGGCAAGCAAATTCAGCAGTTCGCGCACCTGCTGCGGGGCGACAGATCCGGCCAGGTTCGCGGTACGGGCGATTTGATTCACGTTCACGCCGATGCGATGCAGCTCGGCCTAGAAAGCCTCGGGATCGCTTGCCAGCGTCACCGAAACGTTCATCGATGCGCCCCGCATGAGCGTCTGCCGGGCGAAATCACCCCACCGTCGATACATCGGCAGGTTCCTTGACCATCGCTCGTGAACTTGCCTGGCCTGTTCCCATTCCTCCGGTGCGAACATGTTTTTCTTGCAGATGCTTCGCCTGCGATTGTCACGCCAGCCCATCGGGAAACGCCTCCACACGAGAGCCGGAACGACTCGTTCCACCAGCCGCGAAAACGGTCCGGAGGCTTCGCCGACCAAGGGGCACGGGTCTCCCGGCAAGCCGCCCCACACCAGTGGGGCGAGCAAGTGTGGCCACACATGCGTCGCTTGCTAACCACCATTCCGAGCATATAAACATCAAGACTTTCCCTCTACGCTTCACGACGAACATGTCAGGCTCCTTTCAACTGCCGCCGAGGAAAGGCAACCACGCTCCAAGCCAGGTTGCGTGCGTGTCATGGAAACAATCCGAATTCGACGCACCAGTTATCATCTCAACGCTATAAAGCAGCAGAGCTTCCTAGTTTGGACATTAACCCCGCTGCGACCGAATTGGGTTAGACGTAAAAGTAAGAGAAAAGCGTCACAAAATTTTCTGCGCTGCTTCACATCCGGTCGGCTGTTGAAATATTTCAGCCGCAGTAGCCAACAATTCGCCCCCCCATTATCAGCCTTTACTCATTCACGTCTGCTTTCTATGTGTCAGTCGAACAAGTCCCACAAACGCCATATGCACTGTGTGATTTCTCCGCGCCCGACATTGCGCGCCGGCATGTCACGCGTCCTTCACCGTACGCAATCTAAACTGGAACTGAACTCGACTCTAGTGTTCACAGCTCAAGGATGTGCTTAGTTAGGAGCGGACGATGGCGTTCGATGTCAAGAAGGAATACAAGGACCTGTACCAGCCGGCGGCCACGCCGTCAATCATCGAAGTGCCGCGAATGCGGTTCGTCGCGGTCGAAGGCTCCGGCGACCCCAACGAGGAGGACGGCGACTACCAGACGGCGTTGCAACTGCTGTACGGCGTCTCGTTCACCATCAAGATGAGTCGGAAGTCCAAGGATCCGGCCGAGCACATCGAGGGCTACTACGACTACGTGGTGCCGCCGCTGGAGGGCCTGTGGCACATGGACACGAATGATAACGAAACCGGCGCCATCGATTATTCGCGCAAGACGGATTTCCAGTGGACCTCGATGATCCGCCTGCCCGAATTCGTCACCGACGAGGCCTTCGACGCCTGCGTCTCACGGTTCGCCGCCAAACACCCCGAAATGGATGTGAGCCGCGTGTTCCTGCTGGACTGGACCGAGGGCTTGGCCGGACAGGTCATGCACAAAGGCTCCTATGATAACGAGCCCGCGACCATCGCCACACTCGACCAACACATCGCCGAATCAGGGCACCATCTCGATTTCGATTCCGCGAACCGGCGACTCCATCACGAGATCTATCTGGGTGATCCGCGCAAGAGCAAGCCCGAGAACCTTCGCACCGTCATCCGCCACCCCATCGTGTGACGAAACGGACATAGAACCCATGACGCGATCAACCATCAAAGCCATCCTCCAGCACGACGTTCAAACGGTCTGGAGCATCGTGACCAATGTCGATGACTACGGGTGGCGCTCGGACCTGAGCAAAACCGAGATCGTGAACGACAGCCGGTTCGTGGAGTATACCAACGATGGTTATGCCACCACATTCACCGTCACTTGTTGCGAACCATGCGAACGCTGGGAATTTGACATGGAAAACGGCAATATGACGGGCCATTGGATCGGAACCTTCAGTCCAATGGGCGACGCGACGGCAGTTGAGTTCACGGAGCAGGTGACCGCAAAGAAACTGGTGCTGAGGCCATTCGTCAAAGCCTATCTGAAACGACAGCAAACACGATACATCAAGGATTTGGAAAGAACACTGGAGCGACGATGACAACAACGGAACAAGTACCGGATGCTGTGCCGACTCCCACAGATATCACAATCACGGCGATGGAACCAGAGGAGTATCCATTGCTCGCCGAGTTCCTGTACCAGGCAATCCATGTGCCGCCGGGAACCCCGACACCAGACAGGAGCGTTGTCGAGCTGCCGGAACTTCGACGATATATCGAGGGATTCGGGCGGCCCGACGACGCCTGCATGGTTGCCCGCAACGGGCTGCCGAATGGTTCGCAGGTCGTGGGTGCTGCATGGGCCAGAATCTTCCCGAACAACGCCGCAGGCTACGGCACCATCGATACGGCAACGCCAGAAGTCTCCATATCCTTGCTTCCCGACTGGCGAGACCAAGGCATAGGTCGGTGCCTAATGACGGTGTTACTAGCCCAGCTGCGGACCGACGGTCACACCGCAGCCAGTCTTTCGGTTCAGCGCACCAACATCAACGCCCTCCACCTTTATGAGTCGCTTGGTTTTACCACCATCAGCGAACACGACGGAGAGCTGGTCATGCGCAAGAGTCTTGCGGTGTAATGCATTACCCAAAAGCGCTCAGAGCCTTATGACGCTAAGCCCTTCTCAGTAAGACGACGCCGGCCAATCTCAGATGGCCGACAGGGTTTGCATAATGGCTGAGCACCATTGCTGCAATGCTGAGTAATCCCCTTCTCGGGCTTCACCGGGGTCGATGCTGTGCGCAAGCAGCATGCGTTCCGATGGATCCTCCAGAGCAGCAAGCAGTTCGCGTTTGATCGGGACGAACACGCCGGTGCGAACGGCGTGGACGATCTGCAAGGAGAAGAAGAACCCCTTGAGCATGGCGCGCAAAGCGTCCAGACGGGCATCCGCAGGCAGCTCCCGCGTCGTCAGATACGTGTGGTTGGTCATGTGATAGAGGTTCGCCACACTTACCCTCGCACCAAGCCGGACATCGGCCTGCCCATAGACGGGAAGCAAAGCATGCAGGTCGCCATGCCAGACCTGGGTGCCGTGCTCGAACTGCGCGAGCTCATAGGCGGGCCACGCGGCCAGTTCGTCACGTCCGCAGGTGAAACCGACGGCCTTTCCGCCTTCCGGCACCGCGCGCATCGCCTCGTGGAAGCGGTCAAGATCGGTCAGCTCCACATGGTCGAACACCACCAGCAAATCGATGTCGCTGTCCGGCCGGGCCTCGCCACGCAAATAGCTGCCCTGCAATCCCACGCACAGCAAACGTTCGCCGAATGTCTCCCGCAATGCCGCCATCGCCAGCGGCCTCCACTCATCCAAATCAATCATCATCATTCTCCATACGCATTAGAGTTCAAAAACACCCAGCCTAGCAAATCCGTAGTGGCAGCAGAGCCACAGTGAAAACAAGTCCAGCCTAGGAAAACAACAGCCGCATCATTAGGCCCCGCCGAACTCTCTGACACCATCAGCCGGCTAGATTGGAGTCATTCATAGTCTTCTCGACCCCTTCGATCATCCAAGTGACCTACCGACCTACCAACCTACCCATTGGAATCACTGGGATTCGACCGCCTACCAATCCAGCCTATCGACCTACCTAGGGGAGGTTGATAGGTTCAATAGGTAGGTCGCGAAAACCCTTACGGCAGTAGTAAGTAGGTCGGTAGGCTGGTAGGTCGACTAGATAAGCGAATATCGATCCCCGCCTCGCCTGCCTTTGCCGCATTTAATCACTCCTGAAGCTGTCAGGTTTTCCAATGCCTCATCCATGAATAGTTTTTGCCGTTTCGATAGAGACCGTGATATCTCTGCCCTAGAGACAGACTCTTGGGTCGAGCTTTCCAGCAGCTCGACGATGCGGTTTTCGGTGGCACGGAGGGCGCGCATATCAACCTGCTCACGAACCAACTCGTCCTCCTCTTTGCAATCGGCGCGACGATTGAGATTCTCGTTCTTGTATTCCCGCAGGTTCTCCTCGTAACACTTGCGCGAGCACTGCATCATCATGTCTGCAAGATCCCAATCTTCCTGCGTGATTGCAGACGACTGCGGGTCTTCGAGCAGGCGGAACGCCGCCGCCAGCTTTGTTTGCAGATACATACCGTGCGCCCTGCGCGGATTCCCTCCTCGCTCCCTGTTGACACGTATTTTATCTGCGATGATCTCGCGTTCCACAGCGGACGGCAATCTCATGGCTCGCATTCTCAGATGGCTGGTTTCTGGCGTGGATTCGTTAGCTCTGGCATAGCTTCCGCACTCGTAGAGCCGGTTCATTTGCTCAATGGGATAATCTTCAGGCAATAGCTTTGTGTCATAGGGAAACTTCCTCAATGAGGAAAGCATGACCGCTTCCTCGTCGATGGCACGGACATTGAGCCTGTCACTGTATGCGGAGACGTAGAGGAATCGCTGTTGGAAGCCCACGCCGACACCGGCCTCGAACATTCCCATCATCGACGGCTGCGCGGAGATCACCACTACCGCCCTGTACCCATGTTCAGGAATGGTCACGGACAGCTCTCTGTTCTTGGTGTAGTCGCCAATCTGCTGCCCCGAGAACAGCGATAGCACCTCCGGCTGGAGATTGCTTTCCCTTGCACTCGACAGCGCCCTGAAATTAGACGCTTCGGAATACCTGAGCATGGCGCGAGGGGACTTGCACTCCAATCTGAACCTGCCATCCTCCTGCACACGCTGTCCGAACAAAGCGCTGATAGCCTGCCCGCTCGCCACGCTGGTCACCGGAGCGTCACGTATGTCCGGCACCAGCGCCTTCGCCGCGCCGAAGGCCGCATCCTTGCCCGACCCCGGATTGCCGAAAATCACCACGCCGAAATTTAACGAACCGTAATCCGAACCGATGGTCGGAGGCAGCACCACATGGGGAGGCGTCGCCACAATGATGCGACAGAGCGTCACGGCAAGCACCGCATCTGGAGACACAAGCCTGCTGACCGCGTAATCCTTGATCTCCCGTAGGCTCGTCCTTGAATTCCAGAACCCATCGTCGGGGAATGTCACATTGTCATCGGCCTCCGGATTGTATGGGATCCCTCCGGCGGTCGTCTACGCGAGCAGTCCGCGAAAAACCACGGCTGGTACGCAAGAGCACTGCGCGATTCCGGCGTCCCGACGCTGACCTGCCATGATCTTCGCCACACAGCAGCCTCCATCGCCATCAGCTCCGGAGCCAACGTCAAGGCCGTCCAGCGCATGCTCGGGCACAAGAACGCAGCCATGACGCTGGACACCTATGCAGACCTATTCGACACCGATCTCGACGACGTAGCCACGTCCATCAGCAACAGAATCGCAGCAGCAGAGACCTTGAACGCGGAAGATGACTTTTGAGCTGAATAACGTCCTCCGAATTCCCTTTAGGACGCCGCCATTCCACCTAAACAAAGTCCATCGCGCCGAGGACCCGCAAACATGCTCTGTCATCTGTCATCCAATCGCTCCAATCGGCACGCATTGCCCATATCATGGAACCATATGCGAAACACGGAAAAACAAGTGGTTTTGAAAAGAAGGTAACGATGACGGACACATCCATATCCATGAAATCAATCGAGGATCTTCAACATAATCCCGAGGACAGCAACAAGCCATACAGGTTCTTCGTCCCGTCATATCAACGCGGCTATCGATGGGGCAAAGAGGAGGTCTCCGCGCTCATGGACGACCTGAGCGTGTTCTTCGACACCCAAACCATCCATCACGACTACTGCCTTCAGCCAATCGTCGTGAAACCGAGGGAAGACGGGTCATACGAGGTTATCGACGGACAACAGCGACTAACGACGCTGCTGCTCCTGATGCAATATTCCGATCCTTTCAAAAGCGGCGGCAATTATTCCATTGCCTATGCGACCAGGCCAGATTCACGGGAATTCCTGCATTCCCTGAACGCGGATTCCCCAGCAACATCGGAACATGCGGAAGACAACCCGGATTTCCACCACATGGCCCTCGCCCTTGAGACCATGAGGAATTGGGCCAGAGAACATGGGAAAGACCGCCCAGACATGTTCAATTTTCTGAGCGTTTTCCGCAGGCGCACGAAGGTCATCTGGTACGAGATAACGTCCGGCAAGGACGAATCCATAGATCTTTTCCGCAAAATCAACGTGGGCAAGATCCCCCTGACCAACGCGGAGCTGGTCAAGGGTCTGCTGCTATCCGACGATGGCTTCGACGCCAACGAGAAACGCGCCGTAGCCAACGAATGGGACCGCATGGAGCATCGGCTGCAGGACGACGCACTATGGTGCTTCCTGACCAATGACATCGAAGGCGAATACCAAACACGGATCGACCTCATTCTGGACATATGGCTCAAAGCCCAGGACGACGCCCCAGCCATCGATCACACGCACAACCGTTACGCTGTGTTCAACCATGTGTACGGCGGCGAGCATGACAATGGATGTCAAACGCTTCTGCGTGACATGTGGCGTTCATGCAAGGAGATCTTCGCCAACCTTGAATACTGGTTCGAGAACCGCGAGCTTTACCACCTCATCGGCTATCTTGTCGCAAGACGCAAAACAGACAAGAAAACCGACGTGCTGGACCTGTACGCGCAACTGTCCAATTGCGACAAGTCTGAACTACGCGGACGGCTCCGCACACTCATTGGCAAGGACATTGACCTTGAGCAGATACCCGACCTCACGTACAACGACAGCGACAAAACCAGGAATGCGCTGCTTCTGTTCAACCTGCTTACGCTCAACGCGTCAACGGGAGCCCTCATGAGATTCCCATTCGACCGCTATAAGAGGGAACGATGGGATCTGGAACACGTTCATGCGACGGCGGGTGGACCGCCCACGGACAAGGAGGTGAACGGCAACGGTTCCCGAATCACATCGCCCTCAGAGAGCCGAAGGATGTTCTTCGAAGGTGTGCTGGGCCTGCTTTCCAACGCCACGAGGGGAGAGGAAAGCGGGGACGGCGCCAACGAGGTCGATGCCATCCGAGAATTCCTCGACCGCAAGGATTTCAGCGAAAAGACATGCGACGATTTCTGGACACGGCGCCAGACTCTCATCGAGAACAAACTGGGCGACCAGGACAGCATCGACAATATGGTCCTTCTGTCAAGCAAGCTCAACCGCGGATACGGCAACGCCAGCTTCATCGAAAAACGCCGTTGGATCATCGATGCCGATAGAGACACCACTTTCGTGCCCCCATGCACGAAAAACGTTTTCCTCAAATACTACACTGACAATCCCAACGACTTCACCTTCTGGAGCCATGAGGACCGCGAAGGCTATCTCGACGGCCCCCACGGCATCATCGCCACGTTGAAATCCTATCTGGAGGAGTTAAACAACGGCCTGAAACAGGATATGAATCAGGTTTTTACATCTGTGAGTAATGGTAAGAAAAAGCTGGCGTCCGCATTGCTCACAAAAGGAGTTTCCACAAACGAGGACGCAACATTTGCCCAGCTGGCGGAAGCAATTTTAAACATTGATCAGAAGCTCGT